>Ga0126383_10001217_pt1 | contig 15786 bp, 15 predicted proteins | sample PanSoiMetPlot_35_FD_96882 | JGI IMG/M metagenome (GOLD analysis project Ga0126383, IMG submission 96882) | Tropical forest soil microbial communities from Panama - MetaG Plot_35 | ecosystem: Environmental > Terrestrial > Soil > Tropical forest > Bulk soil | place: Panama | collected 2016-02-17
AAAGCTGAAGCACTTTCAGGATCTCGGCCACACCGCGATCTTCTTGATTGGTGACTTCACGGGAATGATCGGCGATCCTACCGGCCGTTCGGCGACAAGGCCTCCGCTGACTCGCGAGCAGGTCGAGCAAAATGCCGAGACCTATAAGACACAGGTTTTCAAAATTCTCGACCCGAAGAAGACGGTCATCGATTTCAACCGGCGCTGGATGGGCGCGTTCACGCCCGACGACTTCGTGCGGCTTCTGGCGAAGTATACGGTTTCACAACTCCTCGAGCGCGAGGACTTTCACAAACGTTTTCAGGAAGAAAAACCCATCTCTCTTCACGAGCTGCTCTATCCGCTGGTGCAGGGATACGACTCGGTTGCGCTCGAAGCGGATGTCGAGCTGGGGGGTACCGACCAGAGATTCAATCTGCTGGTGGGGCGCGAACTGCAACGGTCGTACGGGCAAGAGTCTCAGGCCGTCCTGACGACTCCAATCCTCGAAGGCCTCGACGGCGTGCAGAAAATGTCGAAATCGCTGGGTAACGCGATCGGCATTCACGAGCCGCCGCTGGAGATGTACGGAAAGATCATGAGCATCTCTGACGAGATGATGTGGCGCTACTACGAACTACTGACCGATGTGCAGATCGCCGAAATCGAGAAAATGAAGCGCGAAGCGCATCCCATGCAGGCGAAGAAAGATCTGGCGCGGAGGATCGTGGCAGATTTCCATTCGGCCGAAGCTGGGACGAAGGCGGGCGTGGACTGGGCCAAGCAGTTTCAGAAGGATGAGGTGCCGGAGGATGCTCAACAGATTAGCGTCCAGGCAAACGAGGTAGGAGGGGCACCCGACGGGCAGGGGAGAGTCGCGATCAGAGTCGATCGCCTGCTGGTTCGCTGTGGGCTGGCGGAATCCACTACCGATGCGGGGAGAAAACTGAAGCAAGGCTCGGTGAAAATCAACGATACAGTTCAGAAGGAACCTCGCCTTGTCCTGAACAATCCATCCCCAAAGAAATTGACATTGCGAGTCGGCAAGCAACTGCGGATTGCGGCGATCAACTGGTAGCTCGCGAGTCCAATCGACTAGCTCAAATCCCCAGACGCTGTCATCCTGAGCGTAGCAGAACGATTCGGTTTTGAATCGTTCTGCGGAGTCGAAGGATCCCTTGCGTTCCCGTGCTGCCTCCGGCTCGTCAGGGCTCGGCCGGGACTGCCTGCTAAGGGCCCCTGCGGCTGGGTACCATAGCAAGAACTCCTCGTGAAGCCGCTTCTACCGTTGGCAGGCATGGGGTCCTTCGCTTTGCTCAGGATGACAGCTGCAAGGAAGCTTTAAGATTCCACTCGGCGCCTCGTGGTTCCTTTCTGCTACTCTCATCCGCGCAGATGCGCGCTGCGGCCATTCTCGGGCTGGGTTGTTCTCACAAGAACCTCAAGGCATTCCAACTTGACGAATCCGTGCAGTGGCAGCTTGGCATGCCTGCGGACCGAGGCGAAGTCGAGGCCATTCTGCTTTTCGGGGGTGACGGAACCATTCACCGGCACCTTGGCCATCTGGTGAAACTCGGATTGCCCGTGCTAGTTGTGCCTGCTGGCAGCGGTAATGATTTTGCCCGGGCGCTTGGACTGCGACGGGTGAGGGATTCACTGGCGGCTTGGAATTCCTTTCGCCGTGGTGGTTCCAACGTTCGGGAGATCGACCTCGGAGTCATCAGCACTGCTGGCAAAGTGGGCGAGGCGCCACATGAACACTACTTCTGTTGTGTAGCAGGAGTTGGACTCGACGGTGAAGTAGCTCGGAGAGCTAACAAGCTTCCCCGCTGGTTGCGCGGGAATGGCGGCTACGTGCTGAGCTTGGCGCCCACCATCTTCACATTTGCTCCATTTGCTATGAAGATTCTAGCGGCACCAGTCTCGCCCAACGCGTCCTGCGACTGGATCGTCCAGTTCCAGCAATCTGCTCTGCTGGCCGCGTTTGCCAACACTCCGCTTTACGGCGGTGGCATGAAGGTCGCTCCCAAGGCAAAAATGGACGACGGGCTGCTCGATGTGTGCGTGGTTGGCGCGCTCGACCGATTCAAGCTGTTCTGTCTGTTCCCGACGGTTTACGGCGGGCATCATTTGACGATAGACAAGGTGGACTATTTCCAGGATGCGCGGGTGAGGGTCGAGACGGAACATCCGCTCGATGTTTATGCTGACGGGGAATATGTTTGCCAGACTCCGGTTGAGATCGCGGTTGAGCGTGCGGCGCTCAAAGTCATCACGGCAACACTATGAGTTGTGCTGGGGCCTTTGCAGCAGATTCCTCCTGTCTCGCTTCGCTCGCGCGTCGGAATGACAAAATGCGTGGTAGTCGATCATAGCTCGGCTTCGCCCCCGGACAGCCGACGGCCGCTGTACCCACATCCACTGCGGCTAAGTGCTAAACTTTCCCCATGTCAGAAGGACGTTCGCGCACACTGCTCTGGATCCTGATTGGCGGCGGAGCATTCTTCCTCTTCGTACTGGCCGTCTTCACGCTGGTATATCTCACGCTGCATGCGGGCACCGGCAATGCCGGGCTCACGGGCTTCGGCGATCGCATTGGCGTGGTTGATCTCGAGGGCGTAATCCTCTCACCACAACCCGTGGTCGATCAATTGAAGAAGTTCGGCGACGACTCGTCCATCAAAGCTATCATCCTGCACGTGAATTCACCCGGCGGCGGCGTGGCGGCCTCGGAAGAGATTTACCGTGAAGTCAAACGCGTTCGTGCAGAAAAAAAGAAAAAGATTGTGGTTTCCATCGAGACCGTCGGTGCTAGCGGCGCATTCTACGTCGCTTCCGCGTCCGACAAGATTTATGCCAACAACGGCAGCATCGTTGGATCGATCGGTGTCATCGCCCAGTGGGTGAACTACGGTGACCTGTTGAAGTGGGCCAAGCTCAAAGACGTGGTGCTGAAGACAGGCGAGTTCAAAGATACTGGAAATCCCGCTCGCGATCTGACTCCGGCTGAGCAGGCGTACATGCAGTCGCTCATCGACAACATGTTCGGACAGTTCATTCAGGCGGTCGCCGACGGCCGGCATATGAAATACGACGACGTGAAGGCTATCGCCAATGGCAAGGTCTGGACAGGCGAGCAGGCGCAATCGATGAAGCTGATCGACGGCATTGGTGACTTTGAATCTGTCGTCTCGGATACAGCCAAATCGGTGGGAATCTCAGGAGAACCGACACTCGTCCGTCCGGAAAAAGATCGGCGCACGCTGATGGATCTGTTACTCGGCGACGTCTCCCAGTACATTCCCACCCGCGAGAAGCTGATGGAGCAGCAGGTCGGCTTCTACTTCCTCTGGAAATAGCTCCGCGAAATGGGCATTGGGCACGTAGCACTTGCGTTGGGTGCATCGAAAGCCGAGCCCCGACTGAACGTCGGATGGCTCGTTTTCGCAGCGTTACTCTCGGATTTTCTGCTCGGTGTTTTTGCGGCTTTCGGCGTGGAGCACGCGACCGTTCCGGCCGACTTCACGAACCGCCACTATCTGCTCTTCACTTTTCCTTATTCACACGGGCTGCTTGCCTTGATCGTCTGGTCGACTATCTTTGGTTTTCTAGTTTCGCGAGTCCTCGGATTTCGTGGGCAACGCGTGTGGCTTCTCGTAGGGCTGGTCGCCCTGTCGCATTTCCTTCTCGATGGACTCGTACATGTGGCCGGGCTGCCGCTGGTTGGCGAGAACTCTCCGAAACTCGGCCTGGGGCTTTGGAATCACATGCCATTAGAACTGTCGATTGAAACACTGATGGCAGTCATGGGCCTCGTCATTTACTGGAAGATTACTGGTGCGGCCGGATCCGGTCTAAGCCGCTATGGAATCGCGATTTTCGTGATCGTCATGACGGCTCTAACCTGGACACAACTGCTTCCAAATCCTGCCCCGACGGCGCGTGAACTGACGATTACCTGGATCGTTGCGCCGATTGTCTTGAGCGCGATAGCCTATGCGTTGGATCGCAGGCGGGTTGTGCAGGCCTTTTCCTCGGATGTTGAGGTCTCTAACCCGTAACTTGCATCCAAGCCCTGAAATTTGAGAAGGTTATGAGTATTGCGGTAAGCTTACTAGCCCAAAAGGCAAGCTTCGCTGGACATTAGATTAGAAATGCAGCATTAGAAATTCGTGAACGAGAGGGGCGACCATGACCAAAGCCGATCTGATCGATGAAGTCTCGCGTTTGGCAGAACTTACGCGCAAAGACAGCGAAGTGATTGTGGAAACGATCTTCGACAGCGTAGTGCGCTCGCTGCGCGCAGGCGACAAGATCGAGATCCGCGGCTTTGGCAGTTTCCGCACGCGCCAGCGGCGTCCGCGCGTCGGACGCAATCCGAAGACAGGTGAGCGTGTCGAAGTCCCTGCGAAGAAGATTCCCTTCTTCAAGCCCAGCAAAGAGTTGAAGGATTTGGTGAACGAAACTACAGCGGGAGCAGCCCCATCGACGCCACCCCCAACGGCGCCCCCGACCGCATAGCAGTCGGGATATTTTGTTCAACCCGCTTTAATCTGATCCGAATGTGCGGAATAGAAAGGTACTCCGGGCTTGACGCAGGAGGGGCTTGCCATTGAAAGTCGCTCTTCCTTTGGGATAACCGCCGACCACATATTTCCAACCAAAAGTTGTTCCGCCACTAAGTCTGATCCGGTAAATGTCACCTGGCGTTACTTCGATTCCTCCCTCGGGGAACAGGAACAGGACGTGTTCGCAGTCCGAATCTTTGACGGTCTGGGTGACCGATACCAGCTCATCTCCCGCCGCGTTCTTGATACTCAAGGTCAGGCCGTCTTCAGATTTCCCGACGTTTCCCACAATGAGTTCCACTTCCACAGCCGACAGCCGCGGCATTGAAGGCGTAAAGCCCTGCTCAACATCGTTGACGAGATTCGTCCATGCCCTGTTCCATCCGGCTCTGTTGACTTGGTCGGGTTTCAACTCTTTCCCAGGTACGGCCTTCGCTGTAGCGAGCGATAGAGCGACGACGAAAAACACACGGAAAGTTGGCAGTGCCTTCATAAAGGCTCCTTTCCAGGACTCGTCTATTGGAACGATCGTGTCCGTACCGCTTGCAGAGTCTTCAGGGGCCCACTAAGGCATGCTGCCCAGATATAGATCCGCGACGGCCAACGCAAGTTTGGCGGGATCAACATCGGTCCGGTTGGCGAGGACAATAACGGTCAACTGATCGTCGGGGAATCGTTGGACCGTCGTGCGAAAGCCGATGGTTTCGCCATCGTGAGACATCCGCTTGTGGCCTTTGTACGGGTCGAGGAACCAACCGAAGCCGTAACTTACATTGCGACCTTCTGACGTCGGCGGCCCGTCGGCGACATGTACGGGAGTGAGGGCCGGTTTCATCTCGGCTTCGCCGAGCAGAGTACGCTCGCGCAGGGCGCCGTCCCATTTGGCAAGGTCGTCGATGGACGTATAGATACCGCCGTCTCCGAGCACAGCCGACGTCGGACTCTGGTCCGTCTCTTTCCAGCCGTTATTCTCTTTCGTGTGGCCGAAGGCACGGTTCGGCACTTCGTTCTTTCCCTTCTCGTAGGCCAGCGTGTAGTCCATGTGCAGGGGCGCAAAGATTCGGTCGTGCAGGAATTGGCCGAAGGGCTTCCGTGAGACTTTCTCCACGATCATCGCCAGCGTGGCATAGCCCGAGTTGCTGTATTCCCACTTCGATCCGGGAGGGAATTTGCCGGTCGTTTGCTGCTCCAGCAATTTCAGTACGCCGGCATCGAGAATCTGCGGGATCTTGTCGGGAGGCGTATCCGGATACTGCTTCATCAGGATGTCTTCATAATCCGGAAGGCCCGAAGTGTGATTGAGCAGATTGCGCACCGTGATCGACTTTCCGTAGGCAGGGAATTCCGGAAAGATGTCGGTCAGGTGGTCGTCATAGCGCAGTTTGCCATCGTGCACCAGGAGCATGATGCACATCGCGGTGAACTGCTTGGTGAATGATGCCAGTCGGAAGTTCGTCTTCGCATCGATTGGACGGAGACTTTGAAGATCGGTGACGCCATAGCCCTGCTGAAAAACTGGCTTTCCGTCCTTCACGACGAGGACTGCCGCACCGGGCGCATTCGCGGATTTTAGCGACGAGAAAACCGCATCGATCGAGCCTCGCGAAACCTGGGCACCTCCCGAAGCTGCAAATGGAACGAGCAAGATCGCCAGCAGAGCAACGGCCACACGATGTCGCGAGAAATGAAGTTGAGTCATCCCTTACTCGCTGTCGCCTTTCGCCCCAGGCACACGTTTCCTCAAGAACTTGATCTGGCCGTTGTGGTTCGATTCGTGTTCGCACACATGGAACCACTTGCAGTAGTTGTTGGTCGGTCCCCAGCCCCAATCTTTGTCGACCGCCAGCAGCCAGTTATCGTCGCGTTTGCGGAATTCCGCAAAGGTTTGCTCGCGGACTTCCCCCAACAAGTTCACGTAGTAGTCGAGGTCGTGTCCTTTGATCGTCTTGCGAGCTGCATCGCCCAATTCCATCGCCGCTCCCCACTTCTCTTTGTAGGCAGCCGGCAGTTCCTTCAGTGAATTCCCCTCGAATGTGTTGATCTGATAAATGCGGTCTGTCGCGGCCAAATGCATCAACAGCGAACCAATCGTGTTGGCCTTATCGTCAATCAGGTAATCGAGGTCTTTGTGTGACATGCCTTTCACCGACCTCAACATGGCGGAGCGCAGCCACGTCGTCATTGAGACCAGCGTACCAATCTGCGGAGAATAACCCTTCTTCGGGCCAATGACGTTGATCTCGGCGTCTTCGGAAAATGCAAGCTGCGGTGACAGAGAAAAGGCTGACACTCCTGCGCTGAACGCTGCGGCGGTCTTGAGGAAATTGCGGCGGTTCGGGGCACATTCGGATGGAAACATAACAACTCCGTTCTTTGATGCAGCGTTTCGGAACTGGAAACGAACGGGATAGTACCACAGTCCCGGCCTAGGACCCGGCTCGGACAGTGCGAGCAGGTGTCCCCGCGCCCATCAGAACCAAAGAGCGTTGCGCGAACGGAGCATAGAGCAGGATGGCAGTCAGCCCCAACGCCAAACCATAACCAATTTGCGGCAGAAGCAGAAATGGCGCCAGGGCCCAGAGTTCATCCAGCGGAAAAATCACCGCAAACAGACGAAGAAACTTTTCCTTCAGGCCCGGAGCTTTGAACGCCACCATCGAAATCAGATAAAGGCGAACCGGAATCCCGATAACTGCCGTAACGATCAGCGCCACCACGACCCAGATCGGCCGAGACACGGTTGCCGCTAAGATCTCGTCGACCTCATGCAGGCGTGCCAGCGAGATCAGATAGAAGGAGAGGTACATAACCTGCAGAAGAAGGAAGAGAGTCCTCACTAACGCATGCGGAGCCTGGGGTAGTTCGTGTGAGCCGGTGAGTAGGGTCTGTGCTACCAGCTCCCGAGGAGGTTCTGGCGTCACGTCACTGGCGGCCGGATGCGAAGGTTCCGCCGAAACGACACCATCAACTTGGACAGGAGCAATAAAGCGATAGCCTCGACGCGCGAGGGTCTCGATGAATCGTGGGGTAGAGGCAGAATCGCCCAACACATCACGAATCTTGTTCATGGCTGTGTTCAGGCTATGGTCAAAGTCGACGAAGGTCCCATCTGGCCAGAGGCGCTCGCGAATCTGGGCACGCGATACTAGTTCGCCGGGCTGCTCAAGAAGCATCATCAGGATGTCGTAGGGCTGGCCGGGAAGCGGTACGCGACGCCCCTGCTTACGGAGTTCACCTGTTTCGCAGTCGGCCTCGAATACGCCGAACCGGAAAAGCTTCTTCTGCGGAGATTCCGCCATTTGCCTGATTAGTCTACAACCTGGGACGATTTTATATGTTCCGCTAAGCGTCACATTTTATGCCACTTAGCGAATGAGTCTGAATTGACCTTAAGTTGAGGGCCGAGCGATTGATGCCGGAGCGTTCCTTGGCGCATGCTGCCAGATATGACGAAACGGATTCGGCATGGTGTCGGGATGGTTCAAGCTTTAGCGATCGTGTTGAGTTGTAGCGGAATCCTGCTAGCCCAGCAGCCCGAGACCTCCCAAGCCTTCGATCATTACATCGCCGAAGCTGAGGCGCGAATTACTCAGCAGCGAAGTCAGGCCGATGGCTTCCTGAATTTGGACTCTCTTCATGGAGGCCGGCATCCGGAAGTCCGTCGCCGCCTTCACCAGGGCGAAGTCGTGATCGAAAAGGTCGCCAACACGCCAGAGGAGATTCCGGGCGGATTGATTCATGACTGGCAGGGATGGGTCTTTATCTCTGGCGTGACGGTGCAACAGGTCATCAGTTTAATCCGCGACTACGACCATCTCACACGGTACTACTCACCTGACGTTCTTCAATCGCGCCTAATGTCCGCACAAGGTGATGACCTCCATGTGTACATGCGGCTGCAAAAACACAAAGTTGTAAAGGTTGTGCTGGATACCGAATATGACGTGCACTATGGACGCATCGACGCCGCGCACCAGTACAGCATTTCGCGCAGCACGCGCGTATCGGAAATCGAAAATCCTGGTGAGCAGAACGAGCGGGCTCTAGCGCAAGGCCACGACCATGGCTACATGTGGCGGCTGAACAGCTACTGGGCATTCGAACAAGTGGGTGACGGTGTGCTGGTGCAATGTGAAGCGATCTCATTGACTCGCGACATTCCCACTGGACTAGCCTGGCTCATCGGGCCGTTTGTAAACAGCATTCCGCGAGAATCGCTGCAATTCACGCTGACTGCCACGCGGAATGCGATGGCTGCCAATGCCGTTGGTGCTCCCAAAAAGAATTGAATTGTCGATGCAGTCTGATTTCAAGGAGGAAATATGTCGGCTGCTGCAAGCATAACGAAACCAGTTGGTTCCAACTTTCGCAGTGCTACGCGTTTACAGGAAGCGATCACCGCGCCGTTTGAACGAAGAATATTACTGTGGCTCGCTCGGAGGATACCGGATGCGCTTGCTATTGACCACCTGACGGTACTTGGTTTCGGCGCCCAGATTCTCGCCGGTGTTTTCTATGCACTTTCCCGCTGGAACAAGTATTACCTGTTGTTGGCGACCTTCTTCATCGCACTGAACTGGCTTGGCGACAGCCTCGACGGGACCTTGGCGCGGTATCGCAACCGGCTCCGTCCGCGGTACGGATTCTATGTGGACCATATGGCAGATACGTTCGGCGCGGTTTTCCTGATGTCGGGCCTTGCGCTCTCGGGATTTCTGCACTGGCAGGTCGCGATCGGGATGCTGGTTGCATTTCTCGTCCTGTCGATTGAGTCTTATCTGACGACGTATACGCTGGGGAAGTTCCGCATGTCGTACGGGCTCTTCGGCCCGACGGAAATCCGAATTCTGCTAATGATCGGCAACGTCGCACTGATTTTTCGTCCACATGCGCACCTGATGGGGCGAGAGTTTCTCTTGTTCGACGTGGGCGGGGCAATCGCCGTTGCGGGGATGATTGGGATGGCGGTCATCGCTACAGTCAGCCACACTGCGCGTCTCTACAAGGAGGAACGTCTATCGTGAGCGAATCGAAAGTGTGGCAATCCATCGCGAGGTGGATGAAATTCAACCTGGTGGGTGGCGTCGGTATTGCAGTGCAGCTTCTGATGTTGTGGCTGCTCACCGTCTGCGGTCTGGGTTACCTGCTCGCGACTGCGTTTGCCGTCGAATCAGCCGTGCTGCACAATTTCGTTTGGCACGAGCGCTTCACGTGGGTAGATCGCCGTAACGGGCGCTTTCTTCAAACAGCCGCCAGGCTTCTCCGATTCAATCTTTCGACTGGGACGGTTTCTATCGTCGGTAACCTGCTGCTAATGAGATTGCTGGTGGGACAAGCCCACGTGCGTCCCATCCTCGCGAACATGATCGCAATCGCAATATGTTCAATTCTGAATTTCATTGTCAGCGACCGCTGGGTGTTTCGCCCGGTTAGAGCGCAATAGAGAGCCTTGTCATTCCGAGCGGCGAAACCCGCAAGGAATCTGCTGTCTGCCGCCAGCGACACAGAACTAGCCTCTGATACCCGCCACTGCCATCATCCGTCCGGTTTTGCCCTTTTCCGCGCGATAGGAGAAAAGCGTCTCAGGATGACAATTCGTGCACAAGGATGACGTCTCTATATTTTTCTTCAGTACGCCGGCCGCAATGAGTTGCTGGCGATTCGCTTCGACGAGATCCAAAAAAATTCTCTTCGGCAGTTCGCTGTGGCCGGGAGCACGGGCTGTCAGGAACAGCAACGGGTACTTCTCACGCACAGGATCGGATTCTTTGACCTCGCGGAACAAGCTTGCGCCATACGAGAACTGGGATTCGAATTTCGTGCGCACTTCTTCGCCAACCTCGTAACAGCAGCCTTGAATCCCTGGTCCGATCGCAGCCTTCATATCTTTCGGTCGGCTGCCAAAGCAACGTACCATCTCGCCTACGCCTTTTTCCACGATGCGCTTGACGGTGCCTCGCCATCCAGCGTGGAAGACTCCAACGGCGCGGTGCTTCGGATCGACGATCACGATCGGAAGACAATCGGCCGTTTGAATGGCGAGGAGAACTTCCGGAAGTGCGGTGATGAGTCCGTCTCCGGCAAGCAGTTCGTCAGGAATCGAATCAACACAGCGGATGATGTCGGAATGAACTTGCCGCAGGGTGATTAGCGGCCAGAATTTCGTAGCTTTCGCAGAACCGCAGCGAGTTGCCGAAACCGCTCCCAGTGTTCGAAGAAAAGCCGCGCGATTGAGCTCAACCGCCGCGCGAGAATCATCCTTGGTGAATCCGAGATTCAGGTCGCCTTTGCGATATGGGCGAGAGAAACCTCCGGTGCGTGTGGAAAATCCGTGTACGAGCCAAGGAACTTCCTTCAACTGTTTTGCGCGAAGGATGTTCAGCTTTGACTTGCGGATGGTCTTTATCGGGGCCCCAGTTGACACGTTTCCATGTTACAGGAAGTCGAGATCAATTCCGTTTGTTCGAAAATGTTCATAGGGCGTCATCCCGAAGGCCCGCGCTTTCACCATCGGGCCGAGGGATCTCGCGGGGATCGGATACACACCAATCGGCTGCGGGTAGCCGAAGGCGGCTGTCCTCACATGAGCCTCAATACTTCCAGCTTTTCAGATCGGCCCCCGCAGGCGCTGTCTCTTCCATATGCTTGACCATCTCCGGGAAATAATGCTGACTGATCCCTGATGCCGGATCGATATCGCCCGCATAGCAGTGCGGCTTTCGCACGCCGAAATCGAAACTGCCGCGATAGTAAGGATCGGTTGTTGTGTCCATGAAATCCTTGAGCAGGTGTACGGCACGGTCAAGATAGAAGGTGTCTGCTTCTCCCACGTAGAGGTGGAGTTTGCCGGCAAGCTTCGGGCCGAGCGTTTTCCAATCGCGCTGCATGATGTTGCTTAGATCGTAGTGCTCTTTCCAGTATTTCGCGACGTCGTGATCTATCTCTCCAGTGCGCTTGTTGAAGATGCGTTTGGGATATCCATCTTTGCCGACACTGCTGAAGACGGCTTCCCAGGTATCGAGCTGTTCGCCGGAGCGGCCATGTGTTCCTTGGACTAGTTCATAGCGATTCATCTGTTCCATCGTCGAAAGCACGAGACCGTCCGGCTGGCGTACGGAAGGCCGAGGCACGTTCCCGAAGGGGCCATCGATCCAGAATGCGTTATTGTCGTCGTACAAGTTCATCGTCATATACGCACGAAAGTCGACGACGTCGGGGCAGAAGACCCACGCCCCGTTGTAAAAATCCGGATAGAAAACCTGCGAGGCCAAACTCTCCCAACCGCCGGTAGAGCCGCCGTAGACGGCGCGCGCCCATCCCTGGGCGATCCCGCGATAAGTCTTCTCGATGTAGGGAATCAACTCTTGCGTGATAGCGTCGCCATAGGGTCCGACGTTTTCTGAATTCACCGCGTAGGAGTCGTCGAAATACGGCGTCGCGTGTTGGATCGTGACGACGATGACGCGCGGAAGGCGTCCCGCAGTCCAATCCTGATAGAGCTTATATCCCATCTTCGCAACGCGCAGGTCGCCACCCTTCAGGCTATCGCTGGGCGGCGTCGTGCGGAATGCCACGACGCCGGGGAGATCGCGATGAAAGTGATCCTGCTCGACGATGACGGGATAGCGCGCGTCCGGATGCTCATCCCAACCATCGGGCAACAGAATTACAGCGCCGAGGTAGGTTGGCCGTCCCCAGAACTTGGTCAGCAAATCGCTTTGAATCTTGATGTGCTTGACCCACTTGTTGTCGACGATCGCGTGGTCGTCATTGGCGCCGCTCCATCCGGCCATCTTGTCGATGAACTTGGGATCTTGTTCCACTGTCGGGTTCTTCTCGGTTAGGGAAATGCGGATCGTCTGCGCCAACTTCGGGTCGAAATGAATCTTCTGCGGTTTGCTGTAAAGATTGCCGGGCTTGGTCTGCCAGTGCTGGCCTTCGCCCTTATCCGGCGGCAGCTTCAACGTGCGGCCGTTGCCTAGATGAAACGTGTCGTAGATATTGAGTACAGCCTGCACCCAGTAATCGCCAGCCGGAACGTCGTTCAAACTTTCTGCTGGATATCCGAGCGTGGAGGCGTCGATCACTGCCGGAGATCCCGGGGCAAGAGCATCGACGTCGGCGCCAAAGACTTGTTGCGACTGCGCGGTCATGAAGCTGATCTGAAACCGAGGCTCGGTGTCGTCGTTGTTCGCGATCACCAGCAACACGTGGCCATCGAGCGGTGAGGCGCTCATCGCTTCAGGAAACGAAATCTCGAAACGCGAGCGTGCCATCTGGGCAGGAGTCTTTTTGTCTACCGCGAAAGCCGAAATAGACGAGATCAAAAGCGAGAGAGCGACAAAACGACGTACGATCAGCTTCAAGAGGATGTCTCCTTATGCGAAAGGGTGATGTATATCAGCGCTAGCGAAGCATGGTCAAGAATTCGGCCTGGGTTTGCCGGTCCACGTGCGCGTCCGATATAGTTTTAGTTATGTTTGAGAACTTCACAGCCACAGACCGCTGGACGAAGAAACAAGTCCATTGTGTCTATCAGTGCCAAATTGTGGCGATCGCCACGCGCCATGCCGACGCCGTCGACTACAAATTTCTCGTGGGCGGAAGAAAAGTTTGGGTGGCACTGCCGCATCCGGCTTGGGTGGAATACAACAAGCACACTGGCAAGATGATTACCGACTCACTGGCGGTTGAGATTGCTGGCCACTATTTGAAGACGGCGCTCGAATCAGGCGAGGGCGTAGGGCGGGAGATGTATTCGCTCACGGTCGAGGAAACGCTGAAGCATCTCGACGCTGCCGTTGTCGAGATGGAAGCACAGCCCGCGTAGCAACGACCACAACTATTTTTTCGCGCACTCAACACTCCAAGTCCCGGCTCTGATCGCAATCACCGATAGTCCCTACGGAGATCTCTCAATGACCGACCTCGCAGATGAGTTTCGACCTGATGGTGAACCCGGATCGATGCCAATGGTTATTTATGGTGAGGAGCTCTGATCTGTCTATATCACAACGCACTCAATCGGACACTTCACTAGATCACCACTGCTTCTTTATATTCCCCAAACACGCGCCGCATCGCGTCTGAGATCTCTCCAACCGTCGCGTACGCTTCGACCGCTGCCAGAATTTTCGGCATGAGATTTGCACCAGATCGCGCGGCATCTTCCACACCACCCAATGCCGCCTTCCAGGGACCGGCATCACGCTTGGCCCGTAACGCGCGCACGCGTTCGACCTGTTTTGGCTCAAGAGCAGGATCAATCCGCTGGATCTGAATCGGTTTTTCCTCTTCCACTTCGAAGCGGTTTACACCGACCACGATCGCTTCCTGATTGTCGACCTGCCGCTGATACTCGTAGGCGGCGTTCTGAATCTCCTGCTGCACAAAGCCGCGCTCGATGGCCTTCAACATTCCGCCCAGAACTTCAATCTTTCCCAAGTATTCGGCTGCGCGTTTCTCGATTTCGCTGGTCAGCGTCTCGACGTAGTACGAACCGGCCAGTGGATCAATCGCCTGTGGCGCTCCGGATTCATACGCAATGATCTGCTGGGTACGCAAAGCGATGCGAGCGGCTTGCTCCGTAGGCAGCGCGAGAGCCTCGTCGAACGAGTTCGTATGCAGCGATTGCGTGCCTCCTAGCACAGCCGCCATCGCCTGAATCGCCGTGCGGACAATATTGTTTTCCGGTTGCTGCGCCGTCAAAGTCGAACCAGCCGTCTGGGTATGGAACCGCAGCATCCACGAGCGAGGATTCCTCGCCTTGAAGTGCTCGCGCATGATGTGGGCCCACATGCGCCGCGCGGCTCGGAACTTGGCCACCTCTTCGAGGAAATTGTTGTGCGCATTAAAAAAGAACGAGAGCCGCGGAGCGAACTTGTCGACGTCGAGTCTGGCCCTGATCGCCGCCTCGACGTATGCCATGCCGTTTCCCAGCGTGAACGCTACTTCCTGGACCGCCGTCGATCCCGCCTCCCGCATGTGGTATCCGGAGATCGAAATGGTATTCCAATCGGGCACATGCTCGTTCGCCCAGGCGAACATATCGGTGATGACACGCATCGCCTGCTGTGGCGGGTAGATGTAGGTCCCGCGCGCGATGTACTCCTTCAGCACATCATTCTGCACTGTGCCAGACAGTTTGCGAATGTCTCCACCCTGCCTCCGCGCAACGGCCACGTACAGCGCGAGCAAAATTGATGCCGTGGCGTTGATCGTCATCGAGGTCGAGATTTTCGTCAGCTCGATGCCGTCAAACAGCCGCTGCATGTCTTCGATAGAATCGATCGCGACTCCGACTTTGCCCACTTCGCCAATCGCGAGCGGATGATCAGAGTCCATTCCTATTTGTGTTGGCAGGTCAAACGCTACCGAGAGCCCCGTCGTCCCGTTCGCAAGCAGGTATTTGTAGCGTTTATTTGATTCTTCGGCGTCGCCCATGCCGGCATACTGGCGCATGGTCCAGAGGCGTCCGCGGTACATGGTGGCCTGCACGCCGCGAGTGAACGGATATTCGCCAGGGTAGCCGACTTCGCTTTCGTAATCCGCGCCTTTGAGATCGGCCGGCGTGTAGAGCGGCTTGACTGGAATGTGGGAGGAAGTTTCGACCTCACTCGAAACATCGGGAGGAGACTTTAACTTTGACATGTCTCTCACCAATCCTGAAGGATCGGCTCACGAAAAACGCCGGAAGTCTAACGCTGGCCTTTCCGCCATACTCGCCAGAACGAACTCAGTCCGAACCACGCAAACGTCACCGTGAACAAAATGACAACCGCCAACCGCCCACTTCCTACCTGTCCTGCATGGTACTTACCATATTCCTTGAAGGAAGCAGCGCCGAAACCCATAGCCATTACCAGGAAGAGGAGCCCTGTTACTTCGAGCCAAAGCTGGTGCAAGGCGTGTCCGAAGGATCGTGCCGTGGTGCCGATGGCACTTATCAGCGCCCTTGCAGTACGGCTGCGCCCTGCGTGATCCTGCGCGACACGCGCCACCGCCCCCAACTTCCGTAATGCAGAAACTTTGCTCACGCCCTCGATTTTAACAGCCTTCGAGGGCTACAATGAGCCAACTCAGGGCTGCGGCGAACCGTTCTGCCACAAGCAGCATCTGATTAGGTAGGCAGATGTTTTCCTCGGGGGAGGCGCAGTCGACCCACAACTCAAACAACTCATGAAAGAGCTCGGCGACGCGATTAACGAATCTCTTTCTGATTCTGAGCCGATCTCCGAAG
>Ga0126383_10001220_pt1 | contig 15772 bp, 7 predicted proteins | sample PanSoiMetPlot_35_FD_96882 | JGI IMG/M metagenome (GOLD analysis project Ga0126383, IMG submission 96882) | Tropical forest soil microbial communities from Panama - MetaG Plot_35 | ecosystem: Environmental > Terrestrial > Soil > Tropical forest > Bulk soil | place: Panama | collected 2016-02-17
GTAAATGGACAAGGGCCGGCAATGCAGGAAGCGCGTGCGTTGCGAAACGCGTTGCCCACGCCGGCGTCGAGGTTAGCCGAGGTCAGCGTTGCTTTCCATCTTCCATCGGGCGAACAAGGGCGCTGGTCCTTGCACGGAATGTTCCCTTTGTTCGGCGCATCGAATGTCTTGACAGCACTTCCGACATTGAGTTCGGTCATCGACTTGACCGTGTACCTGACTCGCACGTTAGACACTTTGATGGTCGGTTGATTTGTAGAAGTGTGGCTGGTTTCGATGGGTGTCAGATGAACGATATAGAGTTGGTTGCCGACATACTCGAGCAGGTCGAGAGGGTGATATTGGGGGTGGCGGAAGTGCAGAACGATCGGACGTCCTCGACGCATGGGCCTGGGCAAACTTAGAGTGAAGAATCCGGAGGAATCGGTTTTCGATGAGGACCTGGATGGATTGTCGGCGGAGATTTCGACCCCTCCAATGGGCAACTGCTTGCGAGGGTCAGCATCGGCAACGACCACAGCGCCGTGTAATGCAATCGGCTTTTGACGCTGCCAACGGATCAGGGCCAGCACTCCGAGGGTGACGAGCAGCGTGGCAATTACCGCAATCCAGGCTTCAATCTTGTGAGCGCGAGTCATGAGCGGATGAGTTTCCCGTTATTCAGATGATAGTTCAGCCGGGAACGTTTGCAATCACAAGCAACACAGGAACTTGTGTTTTGCATCCCTTAAGCGCCGGACCGCATTGGATGATTTATTCTTAGTGTAGGGTGAGAAAGACATTGCTCGGCTCTCTTTCCAGGCGGTATCAATTTGAAACAGGCGCATGAACGAAGACCGACCTAATCTGCATTCTCGGCGAGAGATCCTTCGGCAGATTCTGGGCGCGAGCCTTCTGCCTTGTGTGCGGGTTTTGCCGGCGTGGTCCCGGGAGTCTATAGTTCCGGATCCGGCTGCCAGCAGGGCAACCTTGCCAACCCTGTCCACAGAGGACGATCAGCTCCTAAACGACGTAGAGCATGCCAGTTTTCTCTTTTTCTGGGAGCAAGGCAACCCGAAAACGGGAATGGTCAAAGACCGCTGTAATGTCCGTACTCCTCGTGCAGGAGATGCGGCGAGCATCGCGGCAACCGGATTCGGCCTGACAGCGCTCTGCATCGGCGCTCAACGGGGTTTTATCGGTAACGGGGACGCATTGGAGCGGGTTTTCGTGACTCTGCGCTTCCTTTGGAAAAAACTGCCAAATCACCGAGGCTTCTTCTACCACTTTGCCAACCCGGAGACCGGCGAGCGCATGTTCGATTCTGAAGTCTCGTCGGTTGACACTGCTATCCTGCTTTGCGGTGTACTGATGTGCCGCGAACATTTCCGGCATCCGGGCATCAGAGAACTCGTCGATTTGATCTTCAAACGAGTCGATTGGAGCTGGCTTTCGGAAGACACATCACTGCTAACCCACGGATGGACTCCCGAAATTGGATTTCTGCCGTCACGTTGGGATTACTACAGCGAGCTGATGATGATGTATCTGCTGGGTATGGGCTCTTCAGAGCATCCTCTGAAGCCCGAGACATGGAACGCATGGAAGCGGCTAACGTTCGAATACGATGGCATGCGGTACATCGGGTCGTTTGCTCCTTTGTTTGTGCATCAATACTCGCAGGCGTGGTTCGATTTTCGGGAGAAGCGCGACAAATATGCGAACTATTTCGAGAATTCGATCGTCGCCACCGAGGTGCATCGACGGTTTTGCCTCGAACTCAGCAGGCAGTTCCCGGACTATAGCGAGGACCTTTGGGGAATTACTGCATCGGACTCACAACAGCATGGGTATGTGGTCTGGGGAGGTCCTCCGGCGACCGGTCCGATCGACGGTACAGTAGTTCCCAGCGCAGCCGGGGGATCGTTGCCGTTTCTGCCGGCTGAAACCTTGCGAGTCCTGAGGGCAATTCGCAATCGCTATCCTAACGCGTGGAGCAAGTACGGATTTGTGAATGCATTTAACCCCTTATCGAACTGGTATGACAGCGACGTGATAGGGATCGATACAGGTATTATTCTCCTGATGGCGGAAAATCTACGCACCGGCTTTGTTTGGGACACCTTCATGAAGAGCCCGGAAGCTAAACGCGGAATGGAGCGGGCCGGATTTCAAAAAGAGCAATATCAGTCCGCTCAATAGACTTAAGTCCCTTAGATCCTGTACACCCAACCGAAGTGCCTTTTTTTTCATCCAAGTGGCGTTTGGGCTTTGGCTTGCTGTGTGGTTGTAATTTACGGGAAAAAGGGACCGATTCCTGGTTAGGGTTCTAGGGATATCATTATTAAATACTAGGTTTAACACCAGGATCTAGTACCAACGCCCGCGTTTCCAGGCCGGAGCCCGCGGGTGTCGGTCACATCATGAGCGAGAAACCAGAGTTCTGGAAGGGATGGCGAGACCGGTTATCAGCCCTTCGCAATGTACCAACCGTGCTCCACTTCGTATGGGAGTCTGGCCGTGCCGTTGTCCTACTGGGCCTTGTCGCCAGAGTTGTTGCCTCCCTTTTGCCTCCAGCACTGTTTTGGGTTTCCAAGCTCATCATCGACCTAATTGTCCGAATTGTCACAACGCACCAGCCGGTCCCGAGCCACCTCTGGTGGCTTGTCGCTGGCGAATTGGCGTTGGCGGTGTGTACAGGTCTTGTTGGCCGGTTGATCGATTATTCCGATACCTTGCTGGCCGGCAAGTACATGAACCACATCAGTGTGCGAGTAATGGAGCACGCAGCTAGTTTGGATCTGCTGGCGTACGAAGATCCCGTCTTCTATGACCGGCTGGAGCGGGCGCGAGTTCAAGCTACCGATCGCATTTACATGATCCAAGCGATGGGGCGGCTGGTACAGCAATTCTTCACGACAGTGACGCTATCTGTATCGATCATGGTGTTCTCGCCGTGGCTGCTGCTTCTGTTGATTGTGGGCGCGATTCCCGCATTCGTCGGAGAGACCCACTTCGCGTTTCTGGGATATGCGAAGAACTTCCGGCAGACTCCGATCCGGCGGCAATTGGACTATCTGCGGATACTCGGCGGCAGCAAGGAAGCGGCCAAAGAACTCAAGCTCTTCGGCCTTCAGAGGTTTTTGACTGGCCGATTTAAGAGGCTGGCGGATCAGGTCTACGAAGAGGATATCGCCCTGGCGCGTCGCAAGGTCATTGCTGGAGGAGTACTATCCGCGATTGGTACTGCCGGTTACTACACGGCGTATGTTTATGCGGTATGGCAGACAGTTACACGCGTCTTCACTCTCGGCACTCTGACCTTGTTGGCCAACGCGATCCGCGAAGCCAGTTCGAATCTGCAGCAGATGTTTTCGACGCTCTCGACGATCGCCGATCAGGCTCTTTTCCTGACGGATTTGATCGCATTCTTCGATATGCAACCGATGATCCGCTCGAAGCCGAACGCACTGCCGGCGCCGAAGCCGATCACACGAGGGTTCGAGTTTCGCAATGTTTCATTCCGCTATCCGGGAGCCTCACGTCTCGTTTTGAACGGGCTGAACTTCGCCTTGCGGCCGGGAGAGCGTGTTGCACTGATCGGAGAAAACGGCGAGGGAAAGACTACGATCGTCAAACTCCTGACTCGGCTTTACGACCCGACCGAAGGGCAGATTCTTCTCGATGGCATCGACCTGCGCGAATACGATCTCGACGACCTTTATCGCGAGATCGGCGTGATCTTCCAGGACTTCATGCGATACGAAATGACGGCGCGCGAAAACATTGCCGTTGGTCGAATCGAGCAGCTTAGCGAACTCGAACTCCTGAAACGATCCGCGGAAAAGAGCATGGCAGATGCGGTCATTGGAAAGCTGACGTCTGGCTACGAACAGATGCTCGGCCGGCGGTTTGATGGCGGTGTGGACCTTTCCGGTGGAGAGTGGCAAAAGGTCGCTCTCGCGCGAGCTTATTTGCGGGACGCGCAATTGCTAATCCTGGACGAACCTACGTCTGCGCTCGACGCTCGCAGCGAGTATGAAGTGTTCCAGAGATTCGCGGAGCTAACAACGGGCAAGATGGCAATTTTCATCTCGCATCGATTTTCTACTGTACGAATGGCCGATCGAATCGTGGTGCTCGAAAACGGCCGCATTGCCGAAGAGGGCGCCCACGAAGAGTTGACGCAGCTGGGCGGCCGCTATGCGGAAATGTTCGAATTGCAGGCCGCCAGTTACCGGTGAGTCTCTAGTGGCAAGAGAGTTTATCTAAGTTGGTTTATTAAGGCGGTGATTCAAGGAAATGGGGCCTCATACACAAGTCGAAGGGCTTGTTGGAGAAGAAGAGCGGAAGTTCTCCACCGCCAGTAACGCGGAAGAAGTGGTTCCGGTGCGCAATGCGGGCGCGGACTTCGCAGCGACTCTTAGCTGGTTGCCTGAAAGATCATCCGCCGAAGCCTTCGAGGCGCGCGGAGAGAGACTAGCGAAAAAGCTGGAGGCCCTGGTCGACCGCATCGATGCGGCTTTTACCAAGACACCGGATTCCGTTGATCTGCTTTGGCTACGTACGAACGGGCAGCAATTCTATTCCATGGCCCGCGGTCTTATTAATGAGTTCGAAACGCTGACTCTCCCGGTCGTCTCGTACAAGTCCGACATCCTGCCGAGAGTGCTTGCGATTGCGCAGGGATTTCTCAACGAAGTTGGGACCACTTTTACGAAGAACCAGTTCACTGAGTTCTGCAGGGCTTTTGAGGGCACAACGCCACTTCAATTTCACGAAATCGGTTCCCTGGTACCGGCATTGAAGTTCGTTCTCATCGAGCGAATTACGATACTTGGTTCTCACTATCTCCGCGATATCAAGCATCCACCATCTGAGAGTGTCATACCTCTCATCAAGAGTTTCCAGCACGTCGCCCAAGCCTCGTGGAAAGACGATTTGGAGTCGCTGATTCCATTTGACGAGGTCCTGCTGCAAGATCCGTCTGGCGCTTACGAATTGATGGATTTTGACAGCCGGAACTCCTATCGCGAGCGAGTCTCGCAGATTGCCCGGCGTTCCGATCTCACAGAGGTCGAAGTTGCAAAAGAAGCATTGAAGCTCGCCCGCAAAGCTCAAAAGCGCGGGGCAGATGACCCACGGATCGCTCAACGTGAATCTCACATTGGCTACTATCTCGTGGCTGAGGGAGCGACTACCCTTGGGCGGAAGGTGGGATATCACCCCGACTTCAGCGAACGTTTCCGAGCTGACCTGCGGGCTCACCCCGACGAGTTTCTTCTGGTTGGTGTTGCATTACTTACATTCCTGATCTTAACCGGGGTTTTGTGGCTTCTTACGCCATCCTATACTCCGCTGCCGACCGTTTTGTTTTCCATGTTCATCCTTCTGCTGCCGAGTTCCCAAGCTGCAGTTCAGTTGATGAACTATCTCACGACGAACCTGCTGCGACCGACATCACTGCCCAAGCTGGATTTCTCGGAAGGAGTACCGGCTGACTGCACGACATTGGTTGCGATTCCGACATTGTTGCTAAATGAAAAGCAGGTCCGCCATCTGGTCGAAGAGCTGGAGGTCCGTTATCTGGGGAATCACGATCCGAATATTCATTTTGCGATCGTGTCAGATTTGCCGGATTCGCCGTATCCAGCGCCGGAAGACGACGAATTGGTGGAATTGTGCTCGAAGCTGATTATCGACCTGAATCAAAGGTACGCTGCCAAAAGCTCCGGGACTTTCCTACATCTTCACCGGCATCGCGTGTATAACCCTCGGGAAAAAGGCTGGATGGGATGGGAGCGTAAACGGGGCAAACTGCTGGACCTGAATCAACTTCTGCGCGGATATTTCGATAGCTTTCCGGTGAAGATCGGCGATCTGTCGATCTTGCGCAAGGTGCGTTTCGTAATCACGCTCGATTCGGACACCGAACTTCCGCGCGGTTCAGCTCATCGGATGATCGGAGCCCTTGCGCATCCGCTGAACCAGGCGATTATTGATCGGGAGAAAAATGTCGTAGTCGCGGGATACGGCATTCTGCAGCCGCGAGTTGACATTAGCGTGCAATGCACCACACTCTCGCGGCTTGCCGCGATCTTTGCGGGTGAGACCGGCCTCGATCCATATACACGAGCGATCTCCGATGTTTACCAGGATCTGTACGGCGAGGGCTCATTCACCGGGAAAGGCATCTACGAGGTCGACACGATGTTCCGGGTCTTGTACGGCAGGTTCCCACGAAATTCTTTATTGAGTCATGACCTGATTGAAGGCGCCTACGCCCGCGTGGGACTGACGACGGACATCTCTGTAATTGAAGACTATCCCACGCACTACAGCGCTTACAGTCGCCGCAAACACCGCTGGTTGCGAGGTGACTGGCAGATCGTGGAATGGCTCACAGACACGGTGCCTGACGAGTCGGGCGCGCGTGTGAAGAATCCCATTTCGCTGGTTTCGCGCTGGAAGATTTTCGACAATTTGCGGCGCAGCCTTGTGGAGCCCGCGACCTGCGCATTACTGCTTTACGCGTGGTTTGTGACCGACCACCCGGTCATTTGGACACTTGCCGCGATTTGCATCCTGTTCGTTCCGGCATGGGTCGAGTTCTGCTTTGGACTCACCCGGGCAGTAGTTGCTCGAGATCTAGGTATCGCGCGCGATGCGGTGGGTACGTTGTTCGCCGCGAATTTCACGGTTCTGCTGACCCTCACGCTTCTCGCGCACCAGACGATGCTATCGCTAGATGCCGTGGCGCGGGCGCTGGTCCGCCGCCTAGTTACGAGGGAACGACTGCTCGAGTGGGAGACCGCCGCTGAGGCTGAACTGGGCAAGAACCGTACACCGATCGACCGCTATATCGATTGGATGCCATTCTTCGCAGTGGCCCTCGGCGCCCTGATCTGGTTTGCGCATCACCATGCATTTTGGGCGGCTTCTCCAGTGATCTTTCTGTGGGCTTGCAGCAAGCCACTCGCACTATGGTTGAATTCCAGTCCAGTCGAGGAGGCTCCAGAGATCGGGCGCGCGGATTCGCGGTTGCTCCACAAATCGGCGCTCTATATCTGGAGATACTTTGCGGAATTTTCCAGTGAGGAGCACAACTGGCTGGTGCCCGACAATGTGCAGGGCAATCCTCTAAAGATAACGGCAAGCATCTCGCCGACGAATGTCGGCCTTCTTCTGAATGCGAGGCAAGCCGCAGTTGAGTTCGGATATATCACCGTTCCCGAGATGGTGGAACTCACCAACAAGACACTGACAACAGTGGATCGCATGGAGAAATATCGTGGCCACTTGATGAACTGGTACGATACGCACACACTTCAGCCCAAGCCGCCATTCTTCATTTCTTCAGTCGATAGCGGAAACATGGTGGCGTCTCTCTGGACGCTGCAACAAGGGTGTCTCGATCTGCTGCGTCGTCCTTTGCTCTCGGAGAGTCTTGCGGGGGGATTATTTGATCATCTTCGTGTGCTCGTCGGCTTGCGAGCGATCCCCAAGAAAGTTTTTTCCAACTTCGAATCGAGTATCGAGAAGGAGGGATGGCTGAAGGCTATCTTGACCCTTCCCGATGATGCGCTGGAGCAGCCGAAGCCTCTTACGAATCCGGAACGTACTGCCGAGGCTGAGTGGTTCAAGAACCAAACCAGCAAGCGAATCCAGAATGTGAGGCAGATGGTCCGAAGCTACGTGCCCTGGTTGCTTCCAGAGTTCGCGGAACTCAGGGCCGAAGTCTTTGGGAAGAGACCGATTGAGCAAGTGCCTCTGGAACGGCTGGCAGATTGGATCGCCGAATTCGAACTTCACCTCGATCAAAGGCTGCAGACAGCCAAAAACGGCCATCGAGCGGCTGCGGAAGAGTTCATGAAACTGCTCGCGGAGGCACGGGAAAACACGCTCCAGTTGGTCATTTCTCTGCGTAAGATCGGCCGGCACGCCGAGGAGATTGCCGATGCAATGGACTTCACGTTCCTGGTCGACAAGCAGCGATTGCTGATGTCAGTAGGGTTCGACGCAGGATCGAAGGAATTGCAGCCTTATTTTTATGACCTGCTGGCAACGGAACCTCGCACGGCAGTGTTTGTGGCGATCGCGAAGGAAGACGTTCCCCAGGAGGCCTGGTTCCGGCTTGACCGTCCTTTCGCCTCGGACCGTGGTCGCCCCGTTCTGGTGTCTTGGACTGGAACGATGTTCGAATACCTCATGCCCTCGATCTGGATGCGCAGCTATCGCAATACCCTGCTCGACCGTGCCTGCGCATCGGCAGTGCGGTCGCAGCAAGAATACGCTGCCGAGAAAGGAATCCCTTGGGGAATTTCCGAATCTGCCTGTGCCCGGATCAATGAGGCGGGAGACTATCACTATGAAGCTTTTGGCGTTCCCACTCTTGCGCTTAAGAAGAGCGAGTCGGATCCGCTGATTATCTCGCCGTATTCGACCTTCCTGGCGTTGAACGTGGACCGCAAGAGCGCGCTGGCGAATCTGAGGAGGATGGAATCGCTGGGGTGGTTCGGTCCTTACGGGTTCTACGAGGCATCCGATTTCACTGCTCGCCGTCGCCGCTTCAGGGGGCTGCGTTGGGAGTTGGTACGTTCCTGGATGGTTCACCATCAGGGAATGAGCTTGCTGTCTCTCGCAAATTTCCTCTCCGGCAACGTCGTGCAGAGATGGTTCCACTCTCACATGCGAGTGAAAGCTTCGGAACTACTGCTGCAGGAGAAATCGGTCGCCCGCGCTGCGTAAGAACACGCCCCAATCATTGCCCGATCGTCTCCAACTGTCATTCCGAGCGGAGCGAGGAATCCCTATCTCCAGCAATCCATTTTGGGGTAGGGATGCTTCGACTCCGCCGGAGTTTCGCTTCGCTGCACTCCAGCTCCGCTCAGCAAGACACGTTATGGGCGGCAAAGAAGACGGGTCACACGATAACGGCTCCAAATCGATTCAGGAATTGCCCTATACCATTCCGCTTTGTCATCCTGATGGCGCCGTTCTTGGGCGCCGGAGGACCTATGCAACTCTGCCTGCAGTGTTCCTACGGCCGGGGACTACATAGGTCCTCCGGCCTGCAAAAAGCGCAGGCCATCAGGATGACACCGCGGTGGACTTCATCAAAAACCTAAACCGCTCTAATGCGGGCGCGCGAAGGTGAAGATATCGCTGCCGGCCGCGATCGTGACATACTGCATGCCGTCAACCGAGTAAGTCATCGGTGACGCGAAGATAGTCTGTCCGGTATTGAAGTGCCAGAGCGGACGACCCGTAGCGGCATCGACTGCTTCCAGCGAATCGGAGTCATCGCCGAAAAATACCAGCCCGCCCGCAGTCGTCAGCGTACCGGCCCAGGATCTTGCTGCCCCAACTTGGGGATAACGCCAAACTACCTTCCCGTCCGCGGGAGAGAGTGCTAGCAACACTTTTTGCGAGTTTTCGTCGGGAGGCAGTTTAGTACCTGTGTTGTAATACGTCCTTCCTGGTTCAAAAGGTTCGGTGTTTGCGAAATAGATGTGGCAACTCTCGAGAGCAATCACGTAAAAGAGGCCAGTGTCGGGGTTGTAGGAAGGCGAGTACCAATTGGTCGCGCCTTCAATGCCCGGACAGATGTAAGTTCCTTCTGTGGTGGGGATCTTGCCGGAGAGAATTGGGCGGCCAGACGAATCCACCCCATTCGCCCAGTTCAGCTTCTGAACAAACGGAGTGGCGCGGAGAAACTTGCCGTTCGTCCGGTCCAGAACATAAAAGAAACCATTTCGATCAGCCTGGAGCAGCAACCGGCGAAGAGCGCCGTTCTCTTGTCGGTCGAGTAGTATCGGCGTCTCGTTGGCGTCGTAATCGTAAAGATCGTGCGGAGTGAATTGGAAGTACCACCTCAACTCTCCGGTGTCAGCGTTGAGCGCCACGACGCACGCGGTGTAGAGATCGTCGCCCGGCCGGGTGTCTCCGACGTAGTCGGGCGCCGCGTTGCTCGTGGTCCAGTACAACGTGTTGAGTTCCGGATCATACGTGCCGGGCATCCAGGTGGTGGCTCCGCCGTGAAGATAGGAATCGCCGGGCCAACTGGACGAGCCAAATTCACCAGGTCCGGGAATCGTCCAGGAACGCCATTTCATCTTGCCGGTAACCGTATCGAAAGCAGCAACGAACCCGCGCACGCCTGAATCGCCGCCCGAAGTACCTACAATGACCATGTCCTTCACAACCAGAGGGGCGCTTGTCGCGCCGTAATGCTTTGTCTTGTCGGCGTATTCGACATCCCAAATCAGATTTCCCGAACGCGCGTCGAGACGCAACAGGTGGGCATCGTCGGTTTCCGCATACACCGAGTTTTGCCAGACAGCAACTCCGCGGCTCTTGTGTGCCGCGGCATCGTCTAGCAGTCCCGAGCTTAATGGACGCTGATAGTGCCACAGTGCGCGGCCGGTGCGGGCGTCCAATGCGAACACGTCGTTCGCGGAAGTGACGTACATGACGCCACGCACCACGACGGGCGTCACTTCGAGTCGCTGGCTGTTCCCCGGATGAAACACCCACGCGGTCTGCAGTTGACTAACGTTCGCGACATTGATCTCTTTCAAGCTGCTGTAGCGTTGACCGGTGTAATCGCCGTTATAAGACGTCCAATTGGTACCAACCGGGCGGGCCAGCAGGTCATCAGCGGTGACTCCGTTCGGCGTGTGAGGGACTTCTGGCTGTTGTGCCAGTGCCGTGATCGGCAAAATCGCCATCAGCGCCAAGATGAGTCCGGTTTTCATGTCAGCGGATCTCCCCGTTCTCTATTCGTATTTCCTGCAGAGAACCATGATCAACGCCACTATCATCGATAAGATGCAATGAAACTCTAGCGGCTTTAGCCGTCGGAACTTCCTTATCGATAGAAAGCGCTTCTGTCGGATTCACATCGGCAATCCGCGTTCTTGCCAGATTCGCTCCGCGTTCGTCGTAGAACCACGCCTCGAGGTGACCGGAGAAAAATACGCCAAAGGCACCGGAAAGCTTAACTGCGTCGTTCTGTAGGTGGACAGCTCTTAGCGGGTGAATCAGAATTCCGGCATCAGTCACGCCGTGAAACTCGCTTCCGGCACGCGTGGGGAACCATTCCGTATCGAAAGTGCAACTGTCGCCTGGCCGCAAACGGCACATGGGACTATTCAACTCGGCTTCCAAATAGTAAGGACTGGAGTCGGCATCCTTGCTAAGAGCGATCTCACCATCGTCTTTTAATCGCGCTTCCGGTCCATTCGTCCAGAAGATCACCGAAGCCTTGCCTGGGTAAGGACGCATCGTGTCGTATTGGAATCGCTCGACCATCGCATAACGACTGCTGCCATCGACTACCGCAAGCCAACCCTGCGTCGAGTCGAGCCACAATTCCGCGGCCTGGTGCACATAGTGCACGGTAAAGAGACCATCATCCCTCACCTCGACAGCCCGATTCTCCGCTGGTCCGAATCGCACGTGATAGCGATTGAGATAACTGCTGGCAGGATTTGCTGGAGTGAAGGTCCAGAAATCGCGGTTCATCGGTGAAGCGCTAGCGTCCTTTGTCGAAGAGTGATTCGAAGTGTCGTATTGTGATACGGATTGCATCGACCACTCCAGTGGGTGGCCAGTCACATTTGTCATTGAAGCGTGAAAGCGTATCCTGGGAGAATCGGAGTCGATAGAAATCCGGCGCGAGAACTGAATGCCCGTCTGCGGGTCTTTGGGGCCGGTCAACTCGATCACGCATTCTTTTCCTTCCGAAACCTTTCGAAAGGTAAACGGGCTGTCGTCGATGACGTCAGAATTGCCCACCCAGTGCTGTTCGTCGTTATTTCCCTCTGGCAAAAGCCACAGTTTGTCACCGCCGTAGTTGAACCACTGGTCTGAGCTTGGCGGGAAATACTTGCCGGCGAGTTTGGAATTAACGAAGAGATAGGAATGCCCCGAGAACGTGACCTGTATCATTCGCCCGCCGTTCTGCGGCACGACGACCAGTTGCACCCATCGATTGGAAACCTGCTCTGCTTGCCATCCCTGGTAATTGACCTCTCCGATGTGACACTCGGTACCCGATGAAACTGTTTGAGCACATGCGATGGCTCCGATCAGAGCTATCGTTCCGAGTACTGCAATGAACACTCGCTTTCGCAGTCCACTTGCCAGAGCAGAAATCATTCGAAGATCACCTTTGTCAAAGTCATGTGCAAGATGACGCCACGACGAGAATACGCGTTTTCCCAATGCACAAAATGAAATCAAAACGAATAAAACGAAATATTTCGTTTACGTCAAGCGATTATCTGTGATATAGGACGTTAACAAGAACAAAGAGAACTGCCCGCGCTAGGGAAAAATTTGCGCATCCTCCTCACATTTCTGCTGCTGTCGTCGTCCGCTCTGCTCGCACAAGAACGGAAGGTCGACCCGACATGGTTGCATCGCTACGTTCCAAAGTTGAGCGATGCGAAGGTTGAGTTTGCTTCCGAGGTCTGTCATTACAAGCCGATCTTCGGCGAAGGCGATGGGGATAGTCATACCTTGCGGAGTGTGTCTCGCTTTGGCCAGGTCACGATTGATCCCCATGGAAGTTGTCAAAGCACTTCGTATGATCGCGAAGAGGGAATCTACTTCATTCAGGCGGGCGACGCCAGTCTGCATTACGGCGATCACACCTACCCCTTGCGCGCCAACGACTTCACATACATCGGTCCTGGTGTAAAGCACTCCGTAGAAAATGCCGGAAATCAATCGGTGCGGCTGTTGATCATGGGCTTCAAGATTCCGACGAAGGTTACTCTCGGCGCGCCAGCAGCAGTTCCCAAGATCGTGAACATGGATGACGTTCGAGAGGAGACGGTCGACGGGCACCCGAACTCAGTACTGTATAAGTTGCTCGCCGGTCCCCGCACTGGGAAGCGAGACGCCATCGATTCTGCTTACGTTGTTGTGAGCTTGTTCTGGATGGACTTCGCTCCGGGCGGTACGAACTTTCCTCATCATCACGAGACTGCTGAAGAGATCTATCTTGTAGTCGACGGAGAAGGCGAGATGGTCGCTGGCGGAGGAACTGACGGCATCGAAGGCCGTCATCCTGCCAAGCCGGGCGATGCGTACTTCTTTCGCCAGAATTGTACCGTCGGCTTCTACAATCAAAACAAGGCTGGAGCAAAGGCACATATTCTGGCTGTGCGATCGAAAGTCCCATTGCCCCAAGACGAAGATTAGACAAGACGAAGATTCGAAGGGAGAGTATCAGAATGGTTCCAAACTCTAGCCGGCGGTCGTTTGTGAAGCTGGTTGCGGCTGCGCCCTTGTTAGGCCAGATCGCAGCACGAGATCTCTATGCGCAGGCGGCGGCCGCGGTCGGAAAAGATCCGCGCCAGAATGTTTACACCCGCCTCGGCGTGCAGACCGTGATCAACTGCCGTGGCACCTGGACTTATCTAAGCGGGTCTCTCGAATTTCCCGAAGTCCGCAAGGCCCAGCTGGCGGCGTCCGATTATTTCGTCAACATGATCGATTTGCAGCGTGCCGTCGGAAAGCGTCTTTCGGAGTTGACGGGCGCAGAATCGGGCATCGTCACTTCGGGCTCTGCTGGCGCGATGGCGGCCGCTACTGCGGGATGTATGGCCGGTACTGACGATAAATACATCTGGCAGCTTCCCGACACTACCGGGCTGAAAAACGAAGTCGTAATGGTCGGCGGACGCAGTGCCTTCGACAGCGCCATTCGACTGACCGGCGCCAAGCTTGTGCTCGCCTATTCTCCCGACGAACTCGCCAACGCCATCAACGAAAATACCGCGATGATTTACACCACCGATTTGGGTGACAAACTCGAAAAGGAGTTGGCCGTCGCGAAAGATCACAAGGTCCCGATGCTGCTCGATGACGCCGCGGGCATTCCTCCGGTAAGCAACGCTAAGTTGTACGCAAAGATGGGCATTGATCTTTATTGCTTCTCCGGTGGCAAGGGCCTGGCCGGGCCGCAGTGCAGCGGGCTTCTCCTGGGAAGAAAGGATCTGATCGAAGCCGCCCTGATGAACTCGAATCCGCGGGAGGGAGCGGTGTGCCGTCCGATGAAGGTTGGTAAAGAAGAGGTCATCGGATGCCTGACTGCGCTTGAAACCTGGCTGAACATTGATGAGAAGAAACTCTATGCCGAATGGAACGGGCGCGTAGAGCGGATTCGCAAGCTCGTGGAAACCGTTCCCGGGGTCAAGACGGATATCTATGTCCCGGAAGACGGAAACCGCTATCCAACCTTGCGGGTCTCGTGGGATCAGCAAACCTGGGGCTTCTCGGTTACAGACTGCGTGAACGAGCTCCGTGCAGGAAATCCGCGAGTAGAAGTGTTGGGTCCGGATAATCCGAGTTTGGTGAAAGCAGTCCGTGAAGGCAACCCGAACCCGAACCGCAAGGAACCTAAGCCGCCCGCGCACATTGAGCTGGTTTCAATGACGATGAAACCCGGAGAAGATCTGATTGCGGGTCAAAGGCTGCGTGAGGTTCTCGGAGCTGCGCAGAAGAAAGCCGCCGCATAGGCGATCTGAGGGCAACCATCGTGAAAGGCATCCCGCACCTGTGGAAGAAGTGTGCTGGAGCGAGTCTGCTTCTTTTGATCGCTGCGTCGCTGGCGCAGTCGCAGGTGCGCCCGGCCGCACCGCCGCAAACGCAAGGCAACCGCTTCTCTTCGCCTGGAGTGGATGCAGGCGATTATCTCTACGTTTCAGGACAGGGACCGCGGCGGCCGGATGGCAGCCTGCCTGCCACATTTGGTGAACAGGTTCGACAAGCCCTCGACAATATCAAGGCAATCATCGAGCCCCGTGGCCTGTCGATGGGTCACGTCGTTTACACGCAGGTCTATCTCGAGAACATGGCGCAGTACGACGAAATGAACCATGTCTTCGGAGAATACTTTGGCCAGAATCTCCCCGCGCGGGCGGTGCTGGGCGTAGCCCGCGTTCCGGATTCGCCGATTCAGATCAATGCTATTGCAGTGCACGACTTGACCGGCAAGCGTGCGATTCATCCGTCGAAGTTCCAGTGGCGCGAATCATCCGCCCCCGGAGTCTTGACTCACGACCGCCTCTTTATTTCCAGCATGCCCGGCAGTGATCCTGAAACGGGGAAAATCCCCGATGACCCCGCAGCCCAAGTGGATGCAGCCCTTGATCGGATGCATCTAGTGTTGCAAGCTGCAGGACTGGACTATGCGAATGTCGTGTTCGTTAACCCGTACCTGACAGCAGAAGTGCCACACGGAGTGATGAACAAGCACTACGCGCAGCGGTTTGAGTTCGGGAACACGCCGGCACGCGCGACGATTGACGTTTCGAGCCTGCCCGGCGGCGCGCATATCGAGTACACGGCGACGGCCGTGCGTGATCTCAAGCAGCGCAAGGCCATCCGTCCGAAGAATATGCCTCCCAGCCCCACGGCAAGCCCCTGCGTGTTCGCGGGCGAGACTCTTTACTGCTCGGCAAAGGATGGTTTCATTCCCGGTCCGCACGGCGGGGTCTATGCCACGACCACGACGCATCAACTTCGACAGACGATGCGCAATCAACTCGACAATCTCGAAGAAGCCGACATGAAATTCGACGACGTTGTCTCTACAACCGTCTACCTTGATGACTTATCAGACGTGACCGCATTCGACGAAGTGTACGGACAGTACTTCGGCCCCTCCATGCCCGCGCGAACCACGCTGCAACAGATTTCACCCACCGAACGCAAAGCCGACAAAGAAGATCATTTCCCCGGACTGGAGCAGGTTTCGTTGATCGCCATTCGCAAACCA
>Ga0126383_10001221_pt1 | contig 15768 bp, 11 predicted proteins | sample PanSoiMetPlot_35_FD_96882 | JGI IMG/M metagenome (GOLD analysis project Ga0126383, IMG submission 96882) | Tropical forest soil microbial communities from Panama - MetaG Plot_35 | ecosystem: Environmental > Terrestrial > Soil > Tropical forest > Bulk soil | place: Panama | collected 2016-02-17
CACCGGCGCGTTCGAAAGCGGCTACATCTCGCCTGATCCGCAAGATCCGAATCTGATCTTTTCAGTCGGTTGGTATGGCTCGGTATTCCGGATGGATCGCCGCACCGGCCAGATTGCCACGGTGTTCGGCCCCGGAGCGCGTTATCGCTACACGTGGGAGACGCCGCTGGTTCGTTCTCCGCAGGATCCGAAGACAATGTATCTCGGCACCCAATTCGTCATGCGGACCAGCGATAACGGCGAAACCTGGCAGGAGATCAGTCCGGATCTGACGGCCAGGACCCCGGCAGACAAGTCGAGCGGCGTGATTCAAACTATCGCGCCTTCGGCCGCGCAAGCGGGTCAGATTTGGGTGGGCTCAAGCGGCGGCGTGGTGCAACTCACTCGCGACAGCGGCGCCACCTGGTCCAACGTCACCCCGGCCGGATTACCGGAGCGGGCCGACGTCACTTTGATCGAAGCCTCGGCGACTGACGCCAACGTCGCTTACCTGATTGCTTCAGTGCCGGCCGATTCGCATCCTTACATCTTTCGCACGCGCGACGCCGGCAAGAACTGGCAAAAAATTGTGACCGGCCTGCCCGAGGACGCAATTGCCCGCACGGTGCGCGAAGATCCTCAACGTAAAGGCCTTGTTTACGGCGGCACTGAGACGGGAGTCTACGTTTCGTTTGACAGCGGCGACCATTGGCAATCGCTGCAACTGAATCTGCCCGTCACCTCGGTGCGTGATCTCAACGTGCATGGCAGCGATCTGGTGGCGGCGACCTACGGCCGCGGCCTTTGGATTCTCGACGATGTATCGCCTTTGCGTCAGGTCGACGCCGCGCAATCGACTGCCTTGCTGAAGCCGGCGGAGGCGGTGCGGGTGCGTTTTGATAATGACCCGGACACGCCGCTCTCAGTTGATTTGCCGCAGAGCCAAAACCCTCCCGAAGGGGCCATCATCTATTACTACCTCAAAAGCCCCGCGAAAGAAGTTACGTTGGAAATTCGCGATGCCCGGGGGACTTTGGTCCGCACCTTCTCGAACACGGCTCCCGCGCCCGATACGCGTTTGGCCAATGTGCCGGACTACTGGTTTGCGCCGCCTGACGTGCTGACGACTAATGCCGGCCTCAATCGCTTTGCCTGGAACCTTGAATGGCCGCATCCCGCCGCGCTGACTTACAACTTCCGCGGCCGGCACATCGATTACATCGAGTACACGCTGCCGGATCACGCGGTGCCCGGACGCACGCCGCGTTACCAACCGCCCGGCCCTCTGGCGGTGCCGGGAAACTATGACCTGGTCCTGACCGTGGATGGCCAGAAGTTTCGACAATCGCTGTCGGTGGCGCTCGATCCACGAGTTCACGTGAATCCGGGCGATCTGGAAGCGCAGCTGCAGGTGGCGCTGATGATCGATGACTGGATGAATACCAGTTACCGCGCCTACAACGATCTGGCGGGGTTGCGAACCGCTCTGGCCGAGGCGCTGAAGATTGCCAACAACGATGGGGCCCGCGCTTCATTACAAACCTCTGACAAGCTCCTGGCGGAACTTCAGGAAGGCACGCCCGAGGCTCCCGGATTCGGCGCGGTCAATCGTGATGTGACCCGGTTTGTAAGTATGATTCAAAGTGGCGATGCCCGCCCGGCCAGGTCAATCGTCGAAAACGCCACTCCGTCGTGCATCGCGCTGAAGAACAGTCTGGCGCGCTATCGCAAGCTCCAGCTGGAGACATTTCACCCGCCCACCGTCCCCGACGATCCGCGATGTCCGAATTAAGAGATCATGAAGCGACGGGCCGCACATCGCGAGGTGCCGGAAGCGCATCGCGCCTCTGAGCACCTCGATAACGAGCGCACGTTTCTCGCCTGGGTGCGCACCGACGTGGCGCTGATCAGCCTGGGCTTTGTGATCGCGCGTCTTAGTCCCACGCTAAGCGCGGCGGCGGCCACGAACGCCGGCAATGTGGCGGCGAAAGCAGTGCCGGCCGGAATTGTGCTGATAGTTTTCGGCGCGGTGATCACGGTGCTGGCAGCCTGGCGGTACGATCGAGTGAACCGGCAAATCGAAGAGGGCGCGGTCAAACCCGATCGCGCCATGGTGTGGATCGTGACGCTGATCATCGGGCTGCTGTCAGCGGCCGCGGTTGTCTACATGATGCTGAGCTAGGTATTGATAAAGCGGCGGCACATTTGACGCAGCCTGATACTCGTCGGCTGGAGAGCAACCGTTACGGTTTGCCGTTTAGAGAGATGCAAGCGAGGACGCTTGCGCTCCAGTGAGGTAATTTGAATATATGAGACGCAAACTATTCTTATCATCACTGGCAGCCCTGCTCATGGTCACCGCTTATCTGGCGACCGGTCCCGCCGCTGCGGGCAATCAGGAGACGAAGCCGGCAGAAGTCAAAATCAATCCAAAAACATTCGATGACTATGTCGGGCAGTATGCGACGCCGACAAATCCGGATGTGGTGCTCTCGTTCTTTCGTGACGTCGAACATTACTACGTACAGGCGACCAATGGCCCGCCGATCGAAATCTTCCCGGCCGGCGAATTGAAATTTTTCGTCAAGTCGTTCGACGCGCAGGTCGATTTTGTCCGCGATGCGCAGGCGAAGATAACCAGCATCGTCTGGCACCAGGAAGGCCGGACTACCAACCTCAACAAGATCAGCAACCAACCTCTGGCGCAAAAGAATGTGCCGTTCGACCGGCGCGAAGAAATGATTCGCATGCGCGATGGCGTCCGCCTGCACACGCTCATCTTCACGCCAAAGTCGCAAAGCGAAAACCTGCCCATGCTGATGGAGCGCACGCCTTACGGTATCGGCGACAATAATTCAGATTCAATCAATGGCCGGTTTCGGGAATTTATTCCGGACGGCTATGTGTTTGTGCTCCAGGACATTCGCGGGCGCTACGGTTCGGAAGGCCAGTTCGTCATGAACCGGCCGATGCACGACAAGAAAGACAAAAACGGCATCGACGAGAGCACCGACACCTATGACACCATCGATTGGTTGACTAAAAACGTCCGCAGCAATAACGGTCGGGTGGGAATCCTCGGCGTCTCATACGACGGCTGGTTGTCGGCAGTCGCCACCATCGACGCGCATCCGGCGCTCAAGGCTTCATCGCCGCAAGCCCCGATGACCGACACTTGGCTCGGCGACGATTTCTTTCACAACGGCGCGTTTCGTCAAAGCTACGGCTATGAATACGTGCGGATGATGGAGAGTTCCAAAGAGAACGCTGACGTCAGTTTCGACAAAGATGCCTACGACTGGTATCTCGAAAAAGGCGCGCTCGGCAAGATCACCGAATTAAACGCCGGCAAGTTCCCGACCTGGAATGCCTTCGTGGCCCATCCGAGCTACGACGATTATTGGCGGGCCCGCGGCGCCGGCAACTATCTGAAGTCAACCCACGTCGCGACTCTGGTAGTCGGCGGCTGGTGGGATCAGGAGGATTACTACGGCGCGCTGGCGACCTATGCGGCGCTGGAGAATTTCGACAAGACCAATCACAACTTCATCGTGCTCGGCCCCTGGAATCACGGCGGCTGGGGCGGGGCGGGGCGAAACCTCGGCCAGGTAAATTTCGGCAGCGCCACCGGCAATTATTTTCGCGCCGAAGTACAGGCGCCCTGGTTCGCCTATTATCTAAAAGACAAAGGCAAACTGAATCAGCCTGAGGCGCTGACGTTCCAAAGCGGCACCAACCAATGGACGCGTTCGGACCATTGGCCGCCGAAGGAGGCCGTGAATCGCGATCTCTACCTGCACACCGGTAAGACCCTTTCGTTTGAAAAGCCGGCGACCAACGATGTGCACGACGCGGAAACCTACGTTTCTGATCCCACGAATCCCGTTCCCTATCGTAAACGGCCCATCCAGCCCACGTACGGACGCGGTTCGAGCTGGTATACCTGGCTGGTCCAGGACCAGCGCTTTCTGGAAGGCCGCAACGACGTAGTAAGTTGGCAGACGGCGCCGCTCGATCAGGACATGACGATCGACGGTTACGTCATCGCTCACCTCTACGCTTCGACCAGCGGCACGGACAGCGATTGGGTGGTAAAGCTGATCGACGCCTATCCCGATAACAATCCGGGCGAACCGGCGATGGCCGGCTATCAACTAATGGTCGTCGACGAAATATTTCGGGGCCGCTACCTGAAAGGTTTTGATCGGCCCGCGCCCATCGCAGCCAACCAGGTAACCGCATATGAGTTTGACTTGCGCGCGAACAATCACACGTTCAAGAAAGGCCACCGGCTGATCGTCCAGGTGCAAAGCTCCTGGTTCCCGCTTTACGATCGGAATCCGCAGAAATTTGTGCCGAATATCTTTCTGGCGCAGCCGCAGGACTACCAGCCGGCGACCCAGAAGATTTATGAATCTGATCGTTACCCTTCCCATCTGACGCTGCCTGTGATCAAATAACGACGTGACCCGGACGCACGGTGAATGGAAGATTGGGCGACGCGCGCTGCATTACGGCGAGCGCACGCTGGTCATGGGCGTGCTCAACGTGACGCCCGACAGCTTCAGCGACGGCGGCCAGTTCCTGACGCTGGACGGCGCGCTGGCCCATGCCGAACAGATGATCATCGACGGCGCTCACATCATTGATATCGGCGGCGAGTCGACCCGCCCCGGATCCAATTTTGTCTCTGCCGACGAAGAGCTCTGCCGCGTGATTCCCGTGATCGAACGACTGGCCAACCTCCCGTTGCCGATCTCGATCGATACCACCAAGGCCGAGGTCGCGCGGGTAGCGCTTCAGGCCGGCGCGGAAATCGTAAATGATATTTCCGGTTTGAGATTTGATCCGGCGCTGGCAGAGGCGGCGGCCGCAGCGAATGCAGGTATCGTGCTGATGCACTCGCGCGGCACGCCGAAAGACATGCAGCAAATTCCCTTCGCTGACGACGTCATGGCTGACGTGGTTGAGGGACTCCAGACGAGCCTATCACTGGCCGAGCAGTCGGGCATCAGCCGGGAACGCATCGCTATCGATCCGGGGATTGGTTTTGGCAAGACGGTCCAGCAGAATCTCGAGTTAATAGCCAGGCTGGACACTCTGGCCGGGCAGTTTACGGATCTGCCAATCCTGATTGGAACTTCGCGCAAGAGTTTTTTGGGAAAACTGTTGGACGGGGCGCCGGCCGACGCGCGGCTCTACGGCACCCTGGCGACGGAAGTGGCGGCGGTGCTCAATGGCGCTCATATTGTGCGGGTTCATGATGTGCGGGCGGCGGTTGAGGCGTTGACCGTGGCCGATGCTCTTCACGGCGCTAGCCAGTGACCGGTCCGGTCGTCCGGCCATCACCCTCGGTCAGCAACTCTGTAGTCCGATCCGTAATGCTCCCGGCCGGAACCGCGATCCTGGCCTCAAGTTCCGCCGGCCTGGCAGCCGGCAACTCAGGAGCCGCCAGTTTTTGTTTGAGTAGTTTGGCCTTCGTTTGAAAGTAGGCCATCACCCCCGCGCCAATGGCGAACAAGATCAAGAACGAGCCCGGCAGTATCAGCAGCCCGCCCTTCAGAATCATGCCGACAAAGACGAGGACGACGAGCAGCAGCAGAATTAGATAGCAGGTCACCAGGCCGACAATGGTGCTCCAGTTCTCATGCTTCCGCTGAAGTTCTTTCAACCGGGCCGCTTCGTCATCGCGGGGGGCTTCCAGACCGGTATTCGCGTCGGCGACAAGTTCAGCGACCTTTTCCAGGCCCAGACCACAGGCCCGACAGAATTGCTGGCTGGCCGTGGCGCTGGTTCCGCATCGAGGACAATGCATCGTGAATTCTCCAGCAGTTGATACGATGCGCTGAGTATCTTAGGTTTCGCCTTTCCTGATTTGGAAAGTTAAAACCCGCCTTCATCCGCTGACGGACCGTAGATCGACGGCACCGGAATATCAAGCAGGCGCAGGTAGACACCCAGTTGCGCGCGATGATGGATCATATGATTCATCACAAAGCCGCGCATGACTGCCGCCCGCGGCAGCGTAAAAATCGTCTTGCCGCCGGCCAGCAGAGACCATTTGCCGAAAAAGCTTTCATCGCTGGCGCTCTCCAGAGCGGCCCGCGCTGCCGCCACGTTCTGGTCGAATGCCTGCAGCAGGTCGGCAGTTGAATTCGCTTGCTCCACATGAGGGGCTTCTTGTCCTTCCGGCGCGATATCCAATTCGTCAGCCTCGAACGTGTTCTTGGTCCAACTCGGGATATTGGAAAGATGCGTCGCCAGGCCGCCGAGCGTCATCGATTTGTCGTGTGGCTTCCATTCAAATTTGTCGTCCGGCACGCGTTCGAGCGTCTTGCGGGTGTTCGCCATTTCAAGATCGAATTCGGGCAGCATCATTTGATTAATTGCCATTGCTTCCTCCAGGGTCGCTGCGTGATGAATTGTCTGGGCACGCGATTATAAGTATGCTACGCAGTCTTCGCCAAACAGCTTGCGTTAAATGAACGTTAAGTACGACGTTATCGTCATCGGTGGGGGTCATAACGGCCTCGTCAACGCGGCCTACCTCGCGCGCGCCGGCCGGCGTGTGCTCGTGCTCGAGCGCCGGCACGTGCTCGGCGGCGCGGCGGTTACCGAAGAAGTTTTTCCCGGCTTCAAATTCTCGGTCTGTTCTTATGTCGTTTCGCTGCTCCGCCCTGAAATAATTCGCGAGCTCGATTTACCACGGCACGGGCTGGAGATTCTCCCGCTCGACGGCACGTTCACCCCGATGCCGAACGGTGATTACTTGTGGCGCGTGAACGATCATGCCCGCACCAGACGCGAAATTGCGCGCCACTCAAGACTCGATGCCGAGGCCTATGACGAATACGGCAAAGCCATGGTCGAGATGGCCCACTTCGTCAAGCCAATCATGAATATGACGCCGCCCGATCCGGCCTCGCTCAATCCCAAAGGGTTGCTGGAGTTGCTGAACATGGGCCGGCGGTTTCAAAAGCTGTCCACGGACGACAAGTATAACCAGGTGCAATTGATGACGATGAGCGCCGTCGATTTTCTCGATCAATGGTTCGAGACCGACGTGCTCAAAGCGACCATGTCGGCGTCGGGAATTATCGGGACGTTTCTGGGTGTGCGCAGCCCGGGCACGGCCTATGTGCTGCTGCATCACTACATGGGCGAGATCGATGGCGCCTTTAGATCGTGGGGTCTGGCGCGCGGCGGCACCGGCGCGATTTCAAACTCGATTGCTAGCGCCGCCCGCGAAGCTGGCGCCGAGATTCGTACCGAAGCTCCTATCGCGCAGATCATTCTGAAGCACGGTGAAGCCAAAGGCGTGGTCCTGGACAATGGCGACGAGATTCTTGCCGATATAGTTTCCTCGAGTGTCGATCCGCGCCTGACCTTCATGAAGATGATTGGTCCGGAGCATCTGCCGGAAGACTTTGTCGACGATATCAAGCGTTACAAATTCCGCGGGTCGTCGGGCAAAGTAAACCTGGCGCTGGACGCGTTGCCCAATTTCAAGTCGCTGCCGGGCGCGGGCCCGCACCTGCGCGGGGCAGTCTCAATTTCACCCAGCGTCGATTACATGGAACGCGCTTACGACGATGCGAAATATGGCCGCTATTCGCGGCGGCCGTACATCGATATTGTGATCCCAACGCTGACCGATCCTTCAATCGCGCCACCGGGCCGGCACGTCATGTCATGCTTCGTGCAGTACGCGCCCTACAATCTGAAGGAAGGCAGCTGGGACGAACAGCGCGACCAGTTTGGCGATACGGTCATCGATACGATTGCCGAACACGCGCCCAACATCAAAGACATTATTCTGCATCGACAGGTGCTGACGCCGCTTGATCTCGAACGGGAGTTTGGCTTGTCAGAGGGGAACATCTTTCAGGGCGAGCTGACGCTGGAGCAACTCTTCTTTCTGCGGCCCGCGCCGGGCTGGGCGCAATACCGTTCGCCAATCAGGAATCTCTACATGTGCGGTTCGGCGACGCACCCCGGCGGCGGCATTATGGGCGCCAGCGGCCGCAACGCCGCGATGATGATTTTGAAAGATAAGTAATTTGGAGTGCGGCGGCTTGACGCCGCTTTGGCTTGAATCCCGACTAAATCAACGACGATGACAGAAACCCAGGCGCCGCTTCGCTTCGCCGCCGAACTCCAAAACAGAATCGTCATCATCGGAGCGGGCCTTGACGGCCTGATTGCCGCGTACTATCTCGCCAAAGCAGGTCTCGCGCCGCTGGTGCTGGAGCAGCGCGAAGTGATCGGCGGCGCCTGCGCGACGGAAGAATTTCATCCCGGATTTCGCGCCTCGTTGGCGACGACCGCGGGCGCGCTGCTGCCTCAAATCGCCGCTGAGCTTCAACTGCAAACCGCGGGCATCAGGATCGAGCAGGGCCCTGTTCGGGTTACCGCGCTGAATCTAAACGGCCCGCCGCTTTCCATTTACGACGATACAGACCGCACCGCTCGGGAACTCAAGTTACACTCGCAGAAAGACAGCGACGCGTACCCGGCATTCGCCGCCTGCTTCGCGAACATCGGCCGCGCCCTCAGACCGTTGCTGACCATGACGCCGCCGGACGTCGACGGTCCGTCAACATCCGAACTATGGAGCCTCGCCACCCTCGGGTGGAAGATCCGCGGGCTGGGAAAGAAAGATGAGTATCGGCTGCTGCGTTATGGACCAATGGCCGTGGCAGATTTGGCGGCTGAATGGTTCGACCATGATTTATTGCGGGCCGTGGTCGCCGCCCGCGGAATTTTTGGCGCGTTTGCCGGTCCCTGGTCGGCCGGCACCAGCCTGCCGTTATTGCTCCAGGCCGCGACCGATGGGCACGCAGTCGCGTCGGCATCCTTCGTCCGCGGCGGCACGGGAAATCTGATTCAGGCCATCGCCCAGGCCGCGACCACCGCCGGCGCCGAAATTCAAACGGCCGCGCGGATCGACCACATCGGCGTCGAGCAGGGACGCGTTGCCAGCCTGACACTGCAAAGCGGCGAAATCATTACCACCAAGGCGATCGTTTCGAATTGCGATCCCTCTCATACGCTGCTGAAACTGGTGGAACCAGGCGAACTCGCCCCGAGCTTTCGCACCAAAGCACAGAACTTTCGCGCCCACGGCACGGTGGCGAGAATCGATCTGGCGCTCTCATCTTTACCGTCGTTCGTTAACGTGGATGGGAGTGAAAGACTCTCAGGTCAAATTCACCTGGGACCCGGCATCGATTATCTGGAGCGCGCGTTTGATGCAGCCAAGTATGGCGAGATTTCATCGCAGCCCTACCTCCAGTTGACGATTCCCACTCTCAATGATGCGACCCGGGCGCCCCAGGGCGCGCACGTCATGTCAATTCAAGCGCAGTTTGCACCTTACAAATTGAAGAACGGCGATTGGCAGGCGCGGCGTGAGGAGCTCGGCGACACGGTAGTAGATGCGCTGTCAGAGTATGCACCTGACCTCAAGCGATTGATCATCGCTCGCCGCGTGATAACGCCACTCGATTTGGAGACGAGTTATGGTTTTCGCGGGGGCCACATTCACCATGGTGAGATGTCGCTCGATCAGTTCTTTGCCTTTCGGCCGGTGATTGGCTGCGCGCAATATCGCACGCCAATCGAGGGTTTGTACCTGTGCGGCGCGGGCACCCATCCGGGCAGCGGCTTGACCGGCGCGTCGGGATTGAATGCCAGTCGTGAAGTAATCCGCGATCTTGTGAAATGAGGTCAGTACCATCCGCGTCAGCGGATGGATCCAACCAGCAACTCAACCGGCTCATTGATCCATGTGCTCACGCAGATGGTCCTAACCTCCATGCAAATGCCGCTTATTTCTTCTGGGTCAATCCAATCACTGCGCCGAGGGCCGCGCAAACCAGGCCGGCAGCAATCATGATCGAGCCGATGAACGATTGCTTCGCATTGGCAAATCCGCCCTGCAACTGCGCAAATATCTCTTTGAACGAAGCATCGTGCGGAATGGTTAACAACCCGATTGCCAATAGGAATGAGCCGAGCGCCATCAGCATCAGCCACGGCGCCGTAATCGGTGACCGTCCGATCTTCTTGCCAATCTCACTCTTCGAATAGCTGTAGCTCAGATAAACGGTCAACCCCAACAGCAGCCACGCGACAAACCGCCACCAGGACGTGGGCGGCAGGTAGTACATCAGGAAGATGCATGACACGGCGCCCAGCAGCGGCATCGGCCACGCCCCGAAGGGGACCTTGAACGGCCGCAGCCGATCCGGTTCTTTGTATCGCAGAATAATGATGCCGACGCAGACGAGCACAAACGCGAACAGGGTTCCGATATTCGTCAGGTCAACCATTTCATCGATGCTCATGACGGCCGCGAAGCCGCCCACCAGCACCCCCGTCAAAATGGTCGTGACGTGCGGCGTCTTAAATCGCGGATGGACCTTGGCAAAGACGGGCGGCAGCAAACCGTCGCGGGCCATGGAAAAGAAGATGCGCGGTTGGCCCAACTGAAAGACGAGCAAAACGGCCGTGTGGGCGACAACCGATCCGAACGCCACGACGGCGCTGGCCCAGCGGGCTTGCGGCGCGACGTGATTCAAGGCCATGGTCAGTGGTTCCGCTTGTTCGGTTGAAAGGCGCTTGACCAATTCCTGGTAAGGCATCGCGCCGGTGAACACTGCCGCGACCACTACATAGAAGACCGTGCAGATCACCAGCGAAGCAATAATCCCGATCGGCAGATCCCGGGCGGGATTCTTGGTTTCCTCGGCGACCGTGGAAACAGCATCGAAGCCGATATAGGCAAAGAATACGACCGCGGCGCCGGCCAGGGTTCCTCCCCACCCGGCGGGCTGGAACGGATGCCAGTTCGTGGCCATGGTCGAGGGTGAAACGAAATAGAAAAGCGCGCCGATGAAAAAGATCAGCACCACGATCTTGACGCCCACCATGATGGCGTTAAAGCCTGCCGATTCTTTGATTCCCCAAACCAGCAGAATCGTGAGCGCCGCCACGATAGCGAAGGCGAGCAGATTGAAAACGATTGGATAACCAAATATGTGAGGAGCGCTCTCCAGCAAGCCGGGAATTTTCCGGGCCGTGCGAAAGTCGGTCGACAGCCAATCCGGAATGTTCACGCCGAAGGCATCGTGCATGAACGAACGAAAATAGTTGGCCCAACTGATGGCTACGGCCACGTTCCCGATGGCATACTCCAGCATCAAGTCCCAGCCAATAATCCAGGCGACCAGCTCACCCAGGGTGGCGTACGAGTAGGTGTATGCCGATCCCGAGATGGGAACCATCGCCGCCATTTCCGCATAGCACAAGGCGGTGAAGGCGCAGACTATCGCCGTGATAATAAAAGACAGCATGAGCGATGGGCCGGCGCCGGGCCGGGCCGCATCGCCGGCCGCAGCTGTGCCTACGGTCGCAAAAATGCCGGCGCCGATGATTGCGCCAATTCCCAACAAGGTGATGTTGATTGGTCCCAGCGTTCGTTTGAGGGCATGCCCTTCCTCTTGGGCCGACGCCAGAATGTCGTCCAGGTTCTTGGTGCGAAAGATTCCACGAAGCAAGCGTGTCGTCTCCTTCAGGCGAATTCTATTTCGAACGTGGTGAGTTGCCGCGGAGTTTGCCACGGAAGCGAGCAAGGGGCAAGAGGAAATCGGCGAAGCGCGAAGCGCAAAGGGGAAGAGGGGAAAGGGATAAGAGGGAAAGGGGAGAAGGGGGGAAAGGGAATGGCGAAGGGGTTAGCTCTATGTTCTGACTTCTGACTTCCGACTTCTGACTTCCGACTTCCGACTTCCGACCCTTACCCCTTTTCCCCCTCTCCCTTTCCCCCCTTCCCCTTTCCCTCTTCTCCTCGCCTTTCCCCTTCGCTGTTCCCGCTATGTTAAACTTTGCCTTGAACAGTCACCCATGAGTTCACCACCTCCTGTTTATCAAAATCTCGATACAACTTTCGTCAATCTCTGGTCGCTACTGCGGAAACTCACGGCCGAAGGTTTCATCGGACGGGTTCACGTCGAATTGAAAGACTATTCTGCCGATGTGTATCTCGATGGATCGAGCACCCCGATGGTCCGTGAAGTCGATCACGCCGCTAAGACCGAAGCCCTCGAAGCAGGCGCACTGCATCGGGTGGTGTTGCGCACGCGCGAGTCGCCGGGGCTGATAAATGTCTTTGCCGGATTAGCAGAAGCCAGAGCTCCTCATCCGGCGGAAGCAGCCTCGCAACCTGCTCCTGTCGTGGCAGTGCCGGCAATTTCAATGGCGAGCACGACGGACGACAATCCCCCAATTCCCCTCGCCATACCAGCAGAACCCGACCCTCCGAAGTTTGAGCCCCCAGAGCCGCCCGAGGTTAACGAGGTGTACCGGACCGGAAGCTATCAGGACTGGCAAACGATTATCATCGCCACCGGTGAACTGATCGCGGCAGTCGAACGAGGGATCAATGCCGCCGGCGGCGACTTCGGATCTCTTTTCCATGCGGTGCGAGTTGAACTGGCTGACGACTACACCTTTCTCGATCCATTCACCCAGGCCTTCACTTACTCGGCCGGCGTGGCCGCGCTGAAAGGCTCGCCGGAAGTCGGCACTTTTGCTTCCGCGATCAGTGAATTGTTGCGCCGGGTAGTTAACCGCGCCGCCGTCGGTGACCGTGCCCGGCGAGTGCGTGAGCGGATTGCGCTCGAGATGCTGCCGATTGCCCGGCGGCGAGCTGACGTGTTGGAACGCTCGGGTTTACAAGCGCAACTGGATCGAATTGCGGGCACAAGAGTAATGTAAACGCGTACCCTCTTGGATTTACTTGCCTGAACGGGATGATAAGAAGATGCCAACCTTCCGTAATATTCTCTTTCCAACTGACTTCACGCCCCACGCACGATCGGCTTTGAAGTACGCGGCCGCGTTTGCCCGCGCCGGCCACGGTCGCGTTATTTTGTTCAGCGTGCAGACCGGTAAAGTGCCGGCAAACCTGCTGCGGCTGCCGGAGCGGCTGCTGCGCGAGCAGGACAATCAATGGCTGCTGCAACTGCAGAGCGAGGTGCGGGAACTGCTCGCCGATCCGCTGTTTCACGGACTGGAAGTCGAACCGGTGATTGTGGAAGGCGAGCCGGCCACCGAGATTGCCAAGGCTGTGCGCCATTATGAAAGCGACCTGGTGACCGTAGTCACTCATGGACGCCGCGGATTAGCGCGCGCTTTATTTGGTTCGACTGCCGAAGAGATCATCGCCGAGGCGCCTTGTCCGGTGTTGACGATTCGCCCGCCGCAACATGACTTTGTTCATCATCGCGGTGATAAAACGGAAGTCCGCCTGAATCGAATCCTTTTGGCCACCAACTTCAGACCATCTTCATTCAGCGCCATGAAGACGGCCCGCTTAATGGCTGAAGCGACCGGCGCGGAGCTCCACGCCGTCTATGTGATCGGTGATTACTTCGAACAGATTTCCCTGCTGTTTCCTGAGGAAGGCGGCCTGGCTCTTTCACGCATGCGCAGCGAAGTGAAAGAGCGGATGGAATCATTTGCGCGCGAGCGCGGCGCCAGGGTCACCGTGCATGCCGCAGAGGGCCGGCCTTACGCCGAGATTGTTAATTTGGCCGCAAAGATTGATGCCGATTTGATCGTCATTGGCACCAGCGTCCACGCGTCCTTATTTGGCGGCGCGCCGGCACTCGGCTCGCAGATCGAACGCGTCGTGCGTAACGCGCCGTGTCCGGTGTTGTGTGTGCCTTCCGGTAAAGTCGTGACTCCGTTGCCGTCGTTTGCGAACGCTAACCCGGTACCGCAGACGTAAAGAGCAAAGAGCAAAGGGCCAAGCGATTACGCCTGGCCCTTCACGAAACCTCAACTCTTTGCTCTTAACTCTTTGCCCTTTGCCCTTTGCCCTTTGCCCTTTGCTCTTAGCTCTTAGCTCTTCGCCCTCACTGTTTCACGTTGTCGCCTTCGACGGGATAACCGGCAGTCTTCCAGGCTGCCAAACCGCCCAGCAGGGCCGCTGCATTATCAATTCCTTTTGATTTGAGTTCGAGCACCGCCCCGGCACTCGTATGTTCGGCCGGTCAAGTACAGTATGCAGCGATCAGCTTGTCCTTGGGCAACTCACTCAAGTGGTCCAGGACCGTGCCGGTGGGCATGGAAATCGAACCCTTTATGTGCTCCTGCTTGTAAGCCGATTCCGGTCGCGTGTCGATTATCAGGACGTCGTTCTTTTCCCAAAGCTTATGCAGCTCTTCGACGGTAATGCGACGGGCGTTATCGGCGGGCTGGCTGGCTGGAGAAGGCGCCTGGATCATCGGCTTTTGAGTCAGCAGGGTCTCGTTCGAATTGCACCCGAGCGCAAAAGTGATCGCACAAATAAATAGAAGCAGAATTGAATAGCGCATAAGTTCGTGACCCACTCACCGTGGGAATCTTAGAATACAGTTTTGCGGGCCAGATGCAAAGCGTTGGTCTTGCGGGGTGGTGGTACCTGGGTTTCCGAGGTGGCACTACTTAATTAACGTTAATAGTTCGTTTGAGAGAATCTTCTCATTCACGCCGCAGCTTTAGCGCGGCGAGTTCGCTGAGCATTCACACCGTGGCTTTAGCCCGGTGTGCCGAGCACCATAACGAGATCGGAAACCGTTTAACCAGCAGCGAAATCTTTGCAGGGTAATCCGGCTGTACGGTGATAGAATTCTCGCTCCCCTCCGGGTAGTGCCCGACTTCGAATTACTTTCTGTCCCCCAGCCGTTTACGCCTGGGGACAAGAAAGGCGGTATTCAAAGCTCCGTTAGTGGGCTTCAATTGCTCTGTTGCTTTCTTACCCGGACGTAAAGCGCCTGGGCGAGAGGAAACTCGTTAAAAACAAAATCAGACTCTCTCCAGCGCAAGGAGTCGACATGCATTTGAAAAAACCCGCTTCACAACGCTTGCCGCTGGCGCTGGTTCTCCTCCTCCTAAACGGGGCCTCGTCCGTGCACGCGCAGCAGTCGCCAAAACCAACGCCGGACGACGTCGTTCGGGTCAATACCGAACTGGTGCAAAGCGCCGTGACGGTCCTCGACAAGGACGGCCACTTTGTCGATGGCTTGAATAAAGACCAATTTCAGTTGCTCGTGGACGGACAGCCGCGGGCCATAAACCTGTTCGACCGGGTAACGGCCGGAAGTCCTCGCGACGCGCGCCTGACGGCGAATGCGGACACAGACACGGCCGGGAAGGCTGCGGTCTCCGTTGTGCGCGGACGCACGATTGTCTTTTTCGTCGACGACATGCACATGTCTGCGGAAAGCTTCCATCGGACCCGCGATATGCTGCGGGGCTTCTTAACAAATGAAATGAGCATGTCCGACTCGGTCATCATTGCCACGGCCAGCGGCCAGATGGGTTTTCTCGAACAGTTCACCAACAACAAACAGATTCTCGCGACTGTGGTCGATCGGCTGAGCCCGCAGCAGTACGACGTGCGCAGTTTTGGCAGTGGCAGCACGCGCATGCGCGAGTATGACGCGCTGATGATCGACACGATCGAGAGCAAGAAAGCCAATTCCGAGGTGCTCAACTATTACATTCGCGAGTGCATAGCCCCAACCAACCCGCCCGGTCAGGTCGCCCGGGCCGCCCTGGCCATGACCTGCGAGACGGATGCGCGCAATAGCGCCCGCGCGGTCCTGATGCAGGCTGCGAAAATCACGCAGAACATGTACGCGACACTCGAATCGATTATGCGGGCTGCCGCCAGATCGCCGGGTCGCAAGCTGGCATTTTTTGTTTCCGACGGCTTCCTGCTTGATGCCGGCCCACACGCCC
>Ga0126383_10001222_pt1 | contig 15766 bp, 15 predicted proteins | sample PanSoiMetPlot_35_FD_96882 | JGI IMG/M metagenome (GOLD analysis project Ga0126383, IMG submission 96882) | Tropical forest soil microbial communities from Panama - MetaG Plot_35 | ecosystem: Environmental > Terrestrial > Soil > Tropical forest > Bulk soil | place: Panama | collected 2016-02-17
AACCGGATCTTCGCGATCCTGGGCGTGGTGCTCCTGGTGCTCATCGCCGGCGGCGTGCGCAAATGGATCTGGTCGCGCACCCACGTCGCGAGCGACAACGCGCAGGTCGATGGGCACATCCTGCCGGTGCTCCCCAAGGTCGGCGGCTACGTACAGGCGATCCGCGTCGAGGAGAATCAGTCGGTGAAGGCCGGGGACACGATCGTCCTGATCGACGAGAAGGACCTGGCGGCGAAGCTGCAGCAGGCCGACGCCGACCTGGCAGCAGCGCTCGCCAACGTGTCGTCGCGCCAGCGAGTGGGTCAGGCCGATGCGGCGGTGCGCCAGGCGCAGGCCAATGCCGACCGGGCCCACGCCGACCTCGAACGGCTGCAGCCGCTCGCCGAGCAGGGCGTGGTGAGCCGCCAGCAGCTCGACGCCGCCGTGACCACTTCGCGCGGCGCCGATGCGGCGCTCGCCTCGGCGCAGGCGGCGCTGCTCGGCGCCGACGCCCGCGTGGCGGCAATGCGCGCGGCGCGGGATTTCGCCGCGCTGCAGCTGTCCTATTCGCGAATCGTCGCCCCCGCGAGCGGCATCGTGAGTAAGAAGAGCATCGAGGTGGGGCAGCTGGTGCAGCCCGGCCAGCCGCTGATGACGGTGGTGCCGTTGTCCGATGTGTGGGTCACCGTGAACCTCAAGGAGACGGAGACGACCCACGTCATTCCCGGGGACACGGCGACGTTCACCGTCGACGCCTACCCCGGCTGTCACTTCGGCGGCCGGGTGGAGAGCCTCTCGCCGGCGACGGGCGCGCGCTTCTCACTGTTGCCGCCCGACAACGCCACGGGGAACTTCACCAAGGTCGTGCAGCGCATCCCCGTGCGCATCCGGCCGGTCGCGTCGATCGACTGCCCGGGCCGGAGCCTGCGCCCCGGCATGAGCGTCGTGGCCACCATCACGACGAAGTAACGTCGCGATGAGCGCCACGGCTCTCCCCCTGCCGGCAGCGGCCGGCGCGGACCGCTACCGCTATCGCTACATCATCGCGATGACGGTGAGTCTCGCCTCGGTGCTCGAGCTGCTGGACACGAGCATCGTCAATGTCGCGATCCCGCACATGATGGGGACGCTGGGCGCGACGCTCGACGAGATCGCGTGGGTCTCGACCGGCTACATCGTCGCCAACGTCATCATCCTGCCGATCACCGGCTGGCTCTCCGCCTACTTCGGGCGGCAACGCTACTTCGCCGGGTCGATCGCGCTGTTCACGATCGCGTCGTTCTTCTGCGGCAATTCGCACACGCTGATCGAGCTCGTGATCTGGCGCATCCTGCAGGGGCTGGGCGGCGGCGCCCTGTTGTCGACGTCGCAGGCGATCCTGTACGAGGAGTTCCCGCGCGAAGAATACGGCACCGCCATGGCGATCTTCGGCGTCGGCGTGATGGTCGGGCCGACGCTCGGGCCGACGTTCGGCGGCTACATCACCGACGCCTTCGGCTGGCCCTGGATCTTCTACATCAACATCCCCTTCGGGATGCTGGCGTTTGCGCTGACGCTGTCGTTCATCAAGGACTCGGCGCACCAGAGCCGGGCCACCAAGGTCGACTATATCGGCCTGCTGCTGCTCGCCACGGGAATCGGTACGCTGCAGACGATGCTGGAGCGCGGCGAGCGCCTCGACTGGTTCGATTCGAAGCAGGTGCAGCTGCTGGGGCTGACGAGCCTGGTCTCGCTCATCGTGTTCGTGTGGCACGAGCTACGCACCGAGCATCCGGTCGTGGATCTTCGGATCCTGAAGAGCCGCCAGCTCGCCGTCGGCGTCATCTTCGCCGCCTCGCTCGGCGTGTGTCTGTACGCGACGGTGTTCGTGCTCCCCGTGTACCTCCAGAATCTCCAGGGATTCACGGCCGAGCAGACGGGATTCGTGATTCTCCCGGGCGCGCTGGCGAGTGCGTTTACCATGGCCATCATGGGCCGCACCACTGGCAAGTTCGACGCGCGGTTGTCGATCCTCGCTGGTGTGGCGCTGTTTCTGTTGTCGATGTGGAAGCACGCACACTTCACGACCGACAGCGGGATGTCGGACTTCTTCTGGCCCCTGATCTTCCGCGGCATGGGCTTGGGTCTGATCTTCGTGCCGCTCACCAATCTTTCGCTTTCCGATCTGCCGATGAGCCGGATCCCGAACGGAACGGGGCTCTTCAATCTGACGCGACAGCTCGGGGGCAGCGTGGGCATCGCCCTCTCGGCGACGCTGGTGACGCGCTTCGCCACGATCCACCGGGCGGATCTGATGGCGAACGTCACCGCCTATTCTCCCGCGACGCAGGCACGGCTCGCCATGCTCGAGAGAGGCCTGGCCGCGCAGGGCGTCCCGGCGGGGCTGCTCGAGTCGAAGGCGACGGCGATCCTGAACCTGCAGGTGACGCGTCAGGCGTTGATGCTGTCGTTCGAGCAGCTGTTCCTGTTGTTCGGCGCCGTGTTCGTGCTCTCGCTGCCGCTCCTGCTCCTGATGCACAAAGCGAAGGGCATGCCGGGCGGAGCCGCGGCGGCGCACTGACATGACCTGGCAGCAGATCGCGCGGCGGCTGCTCGTCGTCGGCAGTCTGTGGACGCTGCTCAACTTCTACATCGGGTGGCACCTGCGCCCGTACGGCGCGGTGGCCGTCATCGCCACCGTTGCCCTGGCCTGGCTGCCGCTCGTGGCGTTCATCGTGGGCCGGTCGGCGTGGCGCGGCAAGCGCGCGCTCGAGTGGGCCGGCTACGTGGCGATGGGGCTGTCGTCGATGCTCATCGTCTTCTTCGCCACGGCCGACGTGCTCCACATTCACAATGTGACCACGGCGATTCTCGCGGGATCCGTCGGGCTGCTGCTCGTGGGAATGGTGCAGGCGCGCTTCCCCAGGGTGGTCCACGTCACCGTCCCGATCCGGGATCTCCCCGAGGATCTCGAGGGGTTCCGGATCGCGCAGCTCTCGGACCTGCACGTGGGGCCGACGATCCGGCGCCGCTTCGTCGCGTCGGTGGTGGAGCGCACCAACCGTCTTGCCCCCGATCTGGTCGCGGTCACCGGGGACGTGGCCGACGGTCTCGTCCCCGAGCTGCGCGAGCACGTCGAGCCGCTGGGGGGTCTGCGGGCGCCGCACGGCACGTTCTTCGTCACCGGCAATCACGAGTACTTCTGGGATGTGCGCGGCTGGACCTCGGAGCTGGCGCGTCTCGGCGTCGATGTGCTGCAGAACGAGCACCGGCTGCTGGTGCGGGGCAACGGACGGCTGTTACTCGCCGGGGTGACGGATCTTTCGGCGGCGTCGGATCCCGCCGGCGCTCTGGCGGGTGCGCCGGCGAGCGATGTCCGCGTGCTGCTGGCCCACCAGCCGAAGAGCGCCTATGCGGCGCGCGACGCCGGATTCGACCTGCAGCTTTCGGGGCACACTCATGGCGGGCAGTACTTCCCGTTCAACGTGCTGGTGCGGCTGTTCCAGCCGTTCGTCGCCGGCCTGCACCGGCTGGAGCGGATGTGGCTCTACGTCAGTCGCGGGACGGGGTATTGGGGGCCGCCGCTGCGACTCGGCGCGCCTTCCGAGATCACGTTGATTGAGCTCGTCTCAGCATAAGCAGCGACCCGAAGGCGGCCGACGCCACGATGATGTTGGCGACGAGCACCGGCAGGGAATGGATAAACGCCCCGTAGGTTCCCCACAGGACCGCGGCGAGTCCCTGGATACGCCGCAGGGTGGCCGGCTGGCGGAAGAAGTAGGAGCTCGAAGTCATTGCCGTCGCGATCCAGCCGATCCAGTCGTACATCTCCGCTCCGGAGTGGTGAGGGCTGTGTGGAAACGGCGTCTTCAGTTATCGGTCGTCGGTCGAATCCGTGCTTTACCGACTACCGATGACCGACAACGCCGTCTCACAGCACGGAATCTAGCGTGAGCAACGTCCTATCCGTTTCTCGCACCACGCGCTAGTGTGGAAGGGCGATGGCGAGGGCGAGCGTTCAGGTGGGACAGGCAGCGCCCGATTTCACGGCGCCGCGGACGGGCGGTGGCGAGCTCCGGCTCTCCGACCTCAAGGGGAAAAACGCCGTCGTGCTGTTCTTCTATCCAAAGGACGAGTCGCTGGGGTGTACCGCCGAGGCGTGCGCGTTCCGGGACTCGTACGACATCTTCGTCGACGCGGGCGCCGAAGTCGTCGGGATCAGCAGTGACTCGGTGGACTCACACGAGCGCTTCGCCGAGCATCACGAGCTGCCGTTCGTCCTCATCTCCGACACGGGCGGGGCGATCCGCCGGCTCTACGGCGTCAAAGCGAAGCTCGGCATCTTGCCGGGGCGCGTGACGTTCGTGATCGACAAGCACGGCTTCGTGCGCCACGTGTTTTCCTCGCAGACCGATGCGGTACGGCACGTCGAAGAGGCGCTGCGAACGATCACGTCCGTCGCCAGCTAAGCCACCATCATAAATTATTGTCTATTAACACTTTAGCTAATGAAACTTTACAGACTTAACACCGTTAAGTATAATGACACAGTTAATTATCGGCGAGGACTATGGGCTCGGTTGCACGACGGGAGCGCGAGAAGCTGGCGACGCGGGAGCTGATCCTCGACGCGGCGCGCGAGCTGTTCGCTCGCGAAGGCTATGAGGCGGTGACGATGCGCGCGATCGCCGAGCAGATCGAGTATTCGCCGACGGCGATCTATCTCCACTTCGCCGACAAGGACACCCTGATCCACGAGCTGTGCGTCGCCGACTTCCTCGAGCTGGCGACCGCGTTCCAGCCCATTGCCCTCGTCCCCGATCCCATCGAGCGGATCAAGCGGATCGGTCGCGCCTACGTCGAATTCGCGTTGTCGCACCCCGATCACTACCGCCTGATGTTCATGACTCCGGTGCGGCCGATGGATGAGGCAAAGCTAGCGGACGGGCGCAAGGGCGATCCCGCGCAAGACGCCTATGCGTTCCTTCGCATGGCAGTAGTCGAGGGCCTGGCGCAGGGGCGGTTCCGCCAACACCTGACGGACGTCGATTTGATCTGTCAGACGCTCTGGGCGGGCGTTCACGGCGTCGCGGCGCTGCAGATCGCCATGGCCGACGACACCTGGGTCGCGTGGCGCCCCGCCGCCGATCGGACGGCGCTGATGCTCGAAACGCTGTTCTCCGGGCTGATTCGAAAGGATTGACCGTGGTCGATCTCGCGCTCAAGACGCTGCTGCACGACAAACTCCGCTTCGCCATCACGGCAGCCGGCGTCGCGTTCGCCGTGCTGCTCGTGTTCGTGCAGGTGGGGCTGTTTCTCGGATTGCTCGACAACGCCTCCGTCACTATCCGCCACACTGCCGCCGACCTCTGGGTCACGTCGCGGAATACGCCGAACGTCGACTTTGCCCACGTCTTCCCCGAGTCACGCGTCGATCGCGTGCGCTCGATCCCCGGCGTGGCGCGGGCCGACAACCTCATCGCCTGGTTCTTTACCTACCAGCTCCCGTCCGGCGCTCAGGAAGGCTCGATCGTCTATGCCCTGAAGGATTTCGACACGTGGAGTCTTCCCTGGCGTGTCGAGGAGGGACGGCTCGAGGACCTGCGCCGCGGACCGTACATCTTCCTCGACGCGTCGGCGGTGAAGCGGATGGGGCAATTCCGGGTGGGGGACTACCGCGAGCTGAACGGCCGCCGCGTGCAGATCATCGGGCGCACCCGGGACGCCCTGTCGTTCACCACCACGCCGATCACGTTCATGGACTACGATCTGGCGCAGTCGATTCAGTCCCAGTCCTTGCAGGGGCAGACGACCTACATGTTGGTGAAGCTCGCCGCTGGAGCCGACCTCGAAACGGTCCGCGCCGAGATCCGGCGCCGGCTGCCTTACAATGACGTCTATACGCGCGACGAATGGGCGTCGCGGTCCCGCAATTACTGGATCGTGTCGACCGGACTGGGGCTCAACATGGGCCTCACGGTGTTCCTGGGCTGTCTCGTTGGTGTCGTGGTGGTGGCGCAAACCCTCTACACCTCGACGATGGAGCACCTCAAGGAATTCGGCACGGTGAAGGCGATCGGCGGATCGAACCGCGACATCTACGCCATCCTCGCGAAGCAGGCGTCCGTGGCCGCGCTCGTCGGATTCGTCCTGGGTGGTCTGGGAGCGCTGGTATTGGGCCCGGTGATGGCGAGCGTCGACTTGAAGCTCATCGTCCCACCGGTGCTCGGTGTGGCCGTATTCGTCGGGACGTTCGCTCTGTGTCTCGGCGCGGCGATGATCTCGTTCCGCAAAGTGGCGGCGATCGATCCCGCCCTCGTATTCCGTACCTGAATCAGCCGCAGAAGGGAAGGCGTATGCCGGTACTCGAAGCTCACGACGTCACGAAGACCTTCTCCGAAGGCCGCGAGCATGTGCCCGTTCTGAAAGGGATCTCGCTCGGGCTGGCGCGCGGCGAAATCGTGGCGCTCGAGGGCCCGTCGGGATCGGGTAAGACGACGCTGCTCTCGATCCTCGGTGCGATCCTGACTCCGAGCGCGGGGCGCGTGGTGATCGACGGGCATGAAATCGTGGCCACCCGCGCGACTGACCTCGCCGCGATCCGGCGCCAAGCCATCGGTTTCGTGTTCCAGCAGTTCAATCTCTTCCCCGCGCTCACCGCGCTCGAGAACGTCGAGTACGCGCTGAACATCAAGGGGATCAACCACGGCACGGCGCGCCAGGAAGCGGAGCGCTCGCTCGCCGCGGTCGGCCTGGCCGACCGGATGCATTTCCTGCCCCGCGACCTCTCCGGCGGGCAGAAGCAGAGGGTGGCCGTTGCCCGGGCTCTGGCCGGCCAGCCGCCGATCCTCCTGGCGGACGAGCCCACGGCGAATCTCGATTCGTCGGTGGGGCTGCAGATCCTCGCGACGTTCCGCGATCTGGCGAAGCGAGACGCGCGGGCGTTGCTCATCGTGACCCACGATCCCAAAGTGCGCGCGATCGCTGACCGCGCGCTGCGGATCCGGGATGGCCTCCTCCAAGATGGCGAGTGACACATGACACGCACTTCCACGATGTTTCGCATTGTCCTTCCTCTGGCCGGCGTCGGCCTGTTGGGAGCATTCGTCTGGCAGGCCCGCGCGGCGCGCGGGGTTGCCTCTTCGGGCCGGGACGCGCAGCCGGCTGCCGCGACGCAGCCTGTGACGAGCGGCACTCGCGCCGAAGGGCGCGTGGCGGCGTATCCCGGCGCGGAAGTCACAGTCGGGACGGACATCTCGGGCACCGTCGCCCGCGTCCTCGTTCAGGAGAAGGAGACCGTGCGGCGTGGCCAGCCCCTCGTGGAGCTGGCTTCGGCCGAGCAGCGGGCGGCGCTCGCCGAGGCGCGGGCGCGCATCGGGGAAGCCGAGGCGAACGTGCGGCTCGCCGAGGCGCAGGTCACGCGCTGGCAGGCCCTCAGGTCCCAGGACCTGGCGGCACAGCAGAGCCTCGACGCGGCGGTGCGGGATCGCGATGCCGCGAAGGCCCAGCTCGCGCTCGCACAAGCGACGGCCGACCGCCTCGATGCCGTGCTGGCCAAGACGCGCATCGTGTCGCCGATCGACGGCGTGGTAATCGCGCGCTCGGTGGAGGTGGGGCAGCCGGTGCAATCCGGCACGTCGCTCGTGACCGTCGCCGATTTGCAGCGCACGCGGATCGAAGCGGAGGTCGACGAGTTCGACGCGGCCCGAGTCTCGCTCGGCGCGACGGTGGCGGTGAGCGCCGAGGGGTTCGACGGCCGGACGTGGCGGGGGCGGGTCGAGGAGATCCCCGACGCCGTCGTGGCGCGCCGCTTGAAGCCCGAGGACCACGGCCGCCCCTCGGACACCCGGGTGCTGCTCGTCAAGGTGGCGTTCCTCGAGCCGACGCCGCTGCGGCTGGGCCAGCGGGTGGAGCTCGATATCGGAACTTCGGAGGCCCGGAAACCGTAGACAGACACGTCATGCGCGCCAGCGATTTCGAGTTCCGCAACAGATTCTGGGTGATTTCCGCGCTGTTCTTCGCGGCGTTCGGCCTGTACGCTGTCGACCACCGCAACGCGGCACAGATGTTCGCGCGGCTGCTGGGCCGGGACACCCGCTTCGGCGTGCAGCTCGTCTTCGTTATCGGCGCGCTGGTCGCGTTTCTCGCCGCCTGGATCCGCACCTGGGCGAGCGCCTACCTGTATACGAGCGTGGTGAAAGACGCCGACATCCATACCGACCGGCTCGTCGCCGACGGTCCGTACCGCCACCTGCGCAATCCGCTCTACCTCGGTACGGTATTGCAGGGCATCAGCTTCGGCTTGATGGCGAGCCCGACCGGGTTTTTCGTGCTCGTCATCGGCCTCGCGCTGTTCGTGTTGCGCCTCATCGGCCGGGAAGAGGCGGAGCTGGAGGCGGTGCAGGGGGCGGCGTATCGCCGCTACATGCGCGCGGTGCCGGCGATGATCCCGGCTTTCGAGCCGCGCGTGGATGCGAGCGGCGCGCTCCCGCAATGGCGCCAGGCGTTCGTCGGGGAAGCGATGATGTGGATCTTCGGGCTCGGCTGCGCGCTGTTCGCGATCACCCTGAATCAGTGGATCCTGTACGCGTTCGTGGTCGCGGGGTTCATCGGGTACTTCCCGGTGCGGAGAGTCAGCCGCCGCATTTCGTAGCCGTCAGCCCGCCTCCTCCCACCGTTTCGACCGCTCCAGCGCCTTGCGCCATCCGGCGACGAGCCGCGTGCGCTGCGCCGGTTTCATCGTGTGCTGGAAACGGCGGTCCACCTGCCACTGCATGGCGATCTGCTTCTGGTCCTTCCAGTAGCCGACGGCCAATCCGGCGAGGTAGGCCGCTCCCAGCGCCGTCGTTTCGGTGACCTTCGGCCGCACGACCGGAACGCCCAGCAGGTCGGACTGGAACTGCATCAGGAGGTTGTTGGCGCTCGCCCCGCCGTCGACGCGCAATTCCTTCAACTTGATCTTCGCATCGGCCTCCATGGCGCGCAGCACGTCGGCGACCTGGAACGCGATGCCCTCGAGCGCCGCGCGGGCGATGTGCGCCGCCGTCGTCCCGCGGGTGATGCCGGCGACGAGGCCGCGGGCGTACTGGTCCCAGTGCGGTGCGCCGAGCCCGGCGAAGGCGGGGACGAGGTACACCCCCTGCGGATCCACCACCTGTGCCGCGAGCGCCTCGACTTCCGAGGACGCCTGGATGATCCCGAGCCCGTCGCGCAGCCACTGCACGACCGCTCCCGCGATGAAAATGCTGCCCTCGAGCGCGAATTCGGTGCGGTGCCCCACCCGCCACGCCACCGTGGTGAGCAGATTGTTGCGCGACCCGATCGGCTTGGTGCCGGTGTTCATCAACATGAAGCAACCGGTGCCGTAGGTGTTCTTCACCATTCCGGGCTCGGTGCACGCCTGGCCGAACAACGCCGCTTGCTGATCTCCCGCGATCCCGGCGATCGGGATCGCATGGCTGCCGAAGAGACGCGTTTCGCCGTACACCTCGCTCGACGACGCGACTTCGGGCAACAGCGAGCGGGGGATGCCGAAGATTTTCAACAGCTCATCATCCCAGTCGCCGGTCTTCAGATTGAACAACATCGTACGCGAGGCATTGCTCGGGTCGGTGACGTGGACCTTGCCGCCCGTGAGGTTCCACACCAGCCACGAATCGACGGTGCCGAACGCCAGCTCGCCCGCCTTCGCTTTCGCACGCGCGCCGGGAACGTTCTTGAGGAGCCACTCGATCTTCGTGCCGGAGAAATAGGCGTCCACCACGAGCCCCGTCTTGCGCTTGATCAGCGGTCCCAGGCCGCGTGCCTTGAGCCGGTCACAGGCGCCGGCGGTACGACGATCCTGCCACACGATGGCGTTGTGCACCGGCGCGCCGGTCTTGCGCTCCCACACCAACGTGGTTTCGCGCTGGTTCGTGATGCCGATGGCGGCGATGTCCGAGGCCCTCAGTCCCGCCGTGGCGACCGCCTCCTTGGCCGTCTGCAGCTGCGTGGCCCAGATCTCGTTGGCGTCGTGCTCCACCCAGCCGGGCTGCGGAAAGATCTGCCGAAACTCCTTCTGCGCCGACGCCACCGCGTTGCCCGCGTGATCGAACACAATGGCGCGCGAGCTGGTCGTGCCCTGGTCGAGGGCGAGAATGTGCTTCATCGGGGCCACAGCTCCTTGTACAGAAACGCCGCGATCAACCCGCCGACGATCGGCCCGGCCACGGGAATCCACGCGTACTCCCAGTCGGACTTCCCCTTGCCGGCGATCGGGAGGATCGCGTGGGCGATGCGGGGACCGAGGTCGCGCGCCGGATTAATGGCGTAGCCGGTCGGCCCGCCGAGCGACAGACCGATGGCCCACACGATGATGCCGACGAGGAACGGCGCGAACCCGGCTTTCCACCCGTGCTCGGGGTTCAGGTTCTGCGGTGTCAACACGACCAGCACGCCGAGCACCAGTACGAAGGTGCCGATGATCTCGGTGACGAGATTGGCGTTGCGGTCGCGAATGGCGGGAGCGGTACAGAAGACGGCGAGTTTCGACGCCTTGCTCTCGGTGGCCGCCCAGTGGGGCAGGTAGGCGAGCCAGACGATCGTCGCGCCGAGCATCGCGCCCAGGAGCTGCCCCGCGAGGTACACCGGCACCAACGACCATTCGAGCTTGCCGATGGCGGCGAGGCCGATCGTCACCGCGGGATTCAGGTGCGCTCCGCTGAACGTGCCGACGGCGTACACCGCCAGCGTCACGGCGAACGCCCACCCGGCGGTGATCACGATCCAGCCGGAGTTCTGCCCCTTCGTCTTGTTGAGCACCACGTTCGCGACCACGCCGTCGCCGAGGATGATCAGCAGCATGGTGCCGAGCAGCTCTGCCAGGAATGGGTGCATGGCCGAGGTGGTTGAGGTGCGGCGAAGCTAGCGGCCGCCCGAGATCTCGTCCAGCAGCGTGCGCGTGAACGCGATCTCCTCTTCGTTCACGAGATGTCCCATCCCCGGATAGCTCCGCTCCGTGACCGTGGCACCCATGCGCTGGAACACCGCCGCACTTTCATCGACGCGCGTCTTCGGGACATGGGCGTCGACGTCCGAGCAACCGAGGAACACCGGCGCCCCGTCGAACGACCCGGGATACTCCCACGTCGTCCCCGGCGGGCCGATCAATCCGCCGCTGTACAGCACGACGCCGGCGTAGCGGTCGGCGTGGCTCGCCGCGAATTCCGCGGTGAGGCACGCACCCTGCGAGAACCCGAGCAGCACGATCCGGTCCTTACGAACGCCCGAGCGCACCACGTGCTGCACCAGCTGGTCGAGCACCCAGAGTCCCGACGAGATCCCCGGCTCGTTTTGCTCTTTCTCCGCCAGGAAGCTCAGCGGATACCAGGTGCCGCCCGCGGCCGCCGGGGCGAGGTAAGTGAGATCGGGGCGCGCCAACGCGGGGACGATCGACAGAATATTCGCCGGCGCGGCATTGCGGCCGTGGACGAGGATCATCGCGACCGGGCTCTGCCCGAGCGGCGCTCCCGCGCTCGCGAGCGGCTGACCGGCGTGCGGTTTCACTGCACTGCCGGCAGCTTCGTCTCAATCGTGGTGCGGTGCGGCTCCTCCCACGGCGGCAGCTTCAGGTCCTGCCCGAGGCAGGGCAGCGTCTCATCCACGGCGAAGCCGGGCGGCACGGTGGCGATCTCGAACAACACGCCCCCGGGCTCGCGGAAGTAGATCGAGCGGAAGTACTGCCGGTCGCGCACCTCCGTCACCTGCACGCCGTGCCGTACCAGCTCGGCGCGGATCTTGAGCTGCTCGTCCGCGTCCGAGATGGCGAAGGCGACATGGTGCACGGTGCCGAGGCCATTCACCGCCGGCGCGGCGCTGGGGGAGTGCAGGATGTCGATCATCTCTCCGGGCCCGCCGTTCCCCACGGCCAGACGCGTGCGCGACGGCCCTTCGTTCACCACGCGGAAGCCCAGCAACTCCGTCGTGAACTCGATCGTCCGCGCCGGGTCGCGGATCTCGAGCGTCACGCCGTGCAGGCCGCGGATCGCCTGGGCGGCTGCGACGCCGCCGGACATCCACGGCGGCCGCGCGTCTCCCTCAGTGCCGACGAGCTCGAGCATCAGCCCGGAGGGATCGGCGACGGTCAGGACCGGCTCCTGGAACGGAGTCAGCCCCGGCCGTGGCGCCTTTCCGAGTTCCTCGAGACGCTGGCGCCAGAACCCGAGCGCCGCGCGCGGCACCGAGAACGACGTGGTGCGGATCTGCCCGGCGCCTTTCGTCCCCACCGGCACGCCCCACCCATGGTAGGGGAACGTCGTCATGATCGTGCCCGGCGTGCCCAGCTCGTTGCCGTAATAGAAGTGGTAGACGTAGTGATTGTCGAAATTCACCGTCTTCTTCACGAGGCGCAGGCCCAGTGCGCGCGTATAGAAATCGAGGTCGGGTTGCGCCTCATCCACCGTCGCGGTGACGTGGTGCAGACTCTTGAGCAGCGGGTCCATGCGTCGAAAGGTAGTCGCTGTCCGCCGCCCCGCCTTGACCGCCCTCGCGATAGCGGCGACACTACGCGCATGGACGAGCGCGATCTCATCTACGACTGGAACCGGATCGACGCGTCGTTCGACTGGACGCGCGCACGGGTCGACTTGAACGATGAGACGCTGCGCGACGGCCTGCAGTCGCCGTCGGTGAAGGACCCCTCCCTCGACACCAAGCGTCGCCTGCTGCACCTCATGGCCGATCTCGGCATCGTCGCCGCCGATATCGGCCTCCCCGGCGCCGGGCCGCGCGTGGTCGAGCAGGTGCGCGCGCTGGCGCAGGAGATCGCCCGCCACAAGCTCCCCATCGCCCCGAACTGCGCCGCCCGCACCGTCATCGCCGATGTCGAGCCGGTGGTGCGCATCTCGCAGGAGGTCGGCATCCCGATCGAGGCGGCGACGTTCATCGGGTCGTCACCGATCCGTCAGTACGCGGAAGACTGGACGATCGACCGCATGCGCCAGGCGACCGAGGAAGCGGTGACGTTCGCCGTGCGCCACGGGCTCCCCGTGATGTACGTGACCGAAGACACGACGCGGGCCGACCCCGAGACCCTCAAACTCCTCTATGGAACGGCGATCGACTGCGGGGCGACGCGTATCTGCCTCGCGGACACGGTGGGCCACGCGACACCGGACGGAGTGAAAGCACTGGTCAAATTCGTCAAACGAGAAATCGTCGAGAACAAGGGCGTCGAGAAGAAGAGCGTGAAAATCGACTGGCATGGGCACAGAGACAGGGGCATGGGTTTGATCAACTGTCTCGCGGCCATCGAAGCCGGTGTCGACCGGGTGCACGCCACGGCGCTCGGGGTGGGGGAGAGGGTCGGCAACGCCGAGATGGACCTGCTGATCGTGAACCTCAAGCTCCTGGGCGCGCATCGCGCCGATCTGTCGAAGCTCGCCGAGTACTGTCGCACCGTAGCCGACGCGGTGGGGATCCCGATCCCACTCAACTACCCGGTGATGGGCAGCGACGCGTTCCGCACCGGTACCGGCGTGCACGCCGCGGCGATCATCAAGGCCAAGAAGAAAGGGCACAGCTGGCTTGCCGACCGCGTCTACAGCTCCGTCCCCGCCGAGGAGCTGGGCCTCGCTCAGGTGATCGAGATTTCCCCCGTTTCGGGCCTTTCCAACGTGAAGCACTGGCTGCAGAGCCACGGCTACGATCCCGACGACGAAGCCGCCTGCCAGACGCTGTTCGGCGCGGCCAAGCAAGCCGATCGCGTGCTGTCCGAGGAGGAGTGCCATCGCTTGCTGAAGCAGGGCGCATGGCGGTAGGAGGGTTTCGGGAGCTGGAGCGGTCGTACTTCGATCTGCGCTGGCACCTCGATCCGGTCTCGGCCACGCTCGCGGGCCGCACCGACTACGACGATCGCTTCGGCCGCTACAGTCCCGGCGCGCTCGCGCCCCATCTCGCGGCGCTGAAGTCGCTGTCCGCGGCGCTGGAGGAGGCCAACGCCGACGAGCTGCCGGTGGAGATCGACCGCACCGCGATGCTGAACGAGATCCGCGTCACGATCCGCTCCTTCGAGCGCGACCGCTGGCAGGCGAAGAATCCCGAATTCTGGCTGTCGCATCTGTTCGGCGGGCTGTACGGCCTGCTGCGCCGCTCCGACCGCGGCTCTGCCGCCAACGCCGCCGCGATGGCCGCCCGGCTGGAGGATATCCCCAAACTGCTCGACGACGCGCGCGCCGCCTTGACCGAGCCGGTGCGCCTCTTCGCCGAAACGGGGCTGCAGATGTGCCCGGGCGGCTTGCTGCTCGTGCGCGAAATCGCGACGGCGTACGCCGCAGGGCCCGCCGCTGAGCGCATCGCGGCGGCCGCCGACGGCGCCGGCGCCGCCCTGGCGAGCTTCGAGCACGACCTCGACCGCTGGGTCGAATCGGGGAGCGAGCATTTTGCCCAGGGTGAAGAAGGGTTCGACTTCCTGCTGCACTACCAGCACGCCCTGCGCGACACCGCGCCCGAGTTGTGGCGCTATGGATTGCGTCTCAAGGACGAGGTCATCGCCGACCTCGCCGGGCTCGCGCGTACGATCGCGGGAAACGACGACTGGCCTGCCCTGGTAGAGCGGTTGCGCGCCGACCATCCGGCGGCGGACGGCCTGGTGGCGGCGTATGCGCGCGAAATGGACCGCGCGCGTGAGTTCGTGGCGGCGCGCGGGCTCGCGCCCGTGCCGGAGGTGCCGCTCGACGTCATCGCGACCCCCGAATTCCTGCGGCCGCTGATTCCCTTCGCCGCCTACGACAGCCCCGGACCCTACTCGACCGACCCGCGCGGACTGTTCTACGTGACGGTGCCCGATGTCGCGTTGCCCGAGGCGGCGCGCGAGCGCATCCTGCGCGACCACTCGCGCCACGAGATCGCGGCGACGTCGCTGCACGAAGGATTCCCCGGGCACCACCTGCAGCTCGTGCTCGCCCAGGCGAACCCGTCGGAAACGCGCAAGAACATCTTCACGCCGCTCACCGTCGAAGGGTGGGCGTTGTACTGCGAAGAGCTGATGGGGGACGAAGGATTCTACACGGGTCCCGAGGAGCGCTTCTTCCAGCGCGTGCACCTTTTGTGGCGCGCGATGCGGATCGTGCTCGACGTCGGGCTGCACACCCGGGGGATGACCTACGAAGAGGCCGTGACCCAGATGGTCGACGTGGTCCACATGGACCGTGCCAACGCCGAGGCGGAGGTCAGCCGCTACTGCGCTACGCCCGGATATCAGGTCTGTTACGCCGTGGGCCGGCGCGATCTGCTGCGGCTGCGGGACGACTACCGCACGGCGCAGGGCAGCGGCTTCACCCTCCGGGGATTCCACGACGCCATACTCGCGTACGGCGGCCTACCGGTCACGCTGATCCGTTGGGGACTGGGCCTCGGTGAGTAAGCTCCCGCGCACCGCGAAACTGTTCGGTCTCGTTTCGCTGCTCAACGATTTCGCGAGCGAGATGATTTACCCGCTGCTCCCGGCATTCGTAACCGGCGTGCTGGGCGGCGGCGCGGTCTCGCTCGGCACGCTGGACGGAGCGGCGGACCTCACCTCCGCGCTGGTGAAGTATGGCGCCGGCCGGCTCGCCGACGCCCCGCGACGGCGCGGCGCCCTCGTCATCATCGGATATGCGGTGGCGGTGCTGGTGCGTCCCGTGATCGCCCTCGCGGGCGCGGCGTGGGAAGTGATCGGATTGCGCGTCACCGACCGGATCGGCAAGGGCATCCGGTCGCCGGCGCGCGACGCGATGATTGCCGGCTCGATGACGGCGAAGAGGCTCGTCAGCATCGGATCCGTGTCCGCGTG
>Ga0126383_10001223_pt1 | contig 15765 bp, 13 predicted proteins | sample PanSoiMetPlot_35_FD_96882 | JGI IMG/M metagenome (GOLD analysis project Ga0126383, IMG submission 96882) | Tropical forest soil microbial communities from Panama - MetaG Plot_35 | ecosystem: Environmental > Terrestrial > Soil > Tropical forest > Bulk soil | place: Panama | collected 2016-02-17
CCGCCGTGTTACCACTGGTGATCCCGCTCGTGTACGGAGACGGTTTCCGGTTGTCGGTGGCCCCGGCCGAGGTGCTTCTGATTGCCGCACTCTTTTTCGGCGCGCGCACCCTCTTGAGCGCCGGCGCGGCGGCCCTGGGCGATCCGTGGCTGTCCAGCAAAGCGAGTTTGATTGCGTTGCCGGTTACGGTCGTCTTGCTGTATCTCCTCTTGCCGGTATTCGGTCTTATGGGAGCGGCCCTGGCCAGCGTGGCCGCTTACTTTGCCGAATTCGCGGTGATGGTTTATGGGTGCCATCGTCGTCACGGGGTCTCAGCGCGCAACTTGTTTCGGCTGCGGCTGAAAGGGGAGCACCTGAAAAGCCAGACGTTGGCACCCGGAATTGTCCAGGAAATCTGAAAATCGCGCTGTCATTGAATTTCGCGCGCCGCAGCTGCCGTCTAAATGAAAGTTTCGATTGCCATGTGCACCTTCAACGGGGCGCGCTTTCTGCCGGAGCAGCTCGCGAGTCTGCGCGCGCAACAACGCCGTCCTGATGAATTGATAATTTGCGACGACGCCTCCACCGACGAAACCCCGCAATTGCTCAAGGACTTTTCCCGGACGGCTGAATTTCCGGTACACCTTTCCGTCAATTCGACGAATGTCGGGACCAACAAGAACTTCGCCCAAGCAATCAACGCCTGCACCGGCGATATAGTCTTTCTCTGCGACCAGGATGACATTTGGAATTCTGAGAAGATCAGGTCGATCGAGAGCATCTTTCAAGCACATCCAAAGGCGGGCCTGGTATTCACAGATGCAGAATTTCTGGACGAATCTTCAGCCGGGTCAGCGAAGTGTTTGTCCGCCGAACTTGCTTTCGGGCGGCGGCGCCAGAATGTCGTGAAGACGGGTGGAGCATTTGCCCTGCTGCTACGGCAAAACTACGTTTGCGGCGCGACGATGGCTTTCCGGTCGGCGTTCAGGGAGTTGATCCTGCCGATTGTGGAAGACGGGCCTTTGATTCATGACGGCTGGATCGCTCTATTGATTTCCGCCGTCGCGGGTGTGTCATTCATCGACCGTCCCCTAATCAAATACCGCCGGCACGCCGCGCAGCAGGTCGGATTGGCGCGCGTAAGTCGCGTCGACGAAGTGATGCGCGCGCAAAGAACGGCGCCGGACTCTTATGTGAGGCAGGCGCGACAACTGAGCGAGGCCCTCAGCCGCTTGCTCGATCACGGCATCAGCGCGCGCCACGAACAACTACTGCGAGAAAAGATCGCGCATCTGCACGAGCGCGCGAGGCTGCCGCAATCGCCGCTGCGGCGCCTCCCTTCAGTGAGCAAAGAAATCGTAAACCTGCGATACCACCGTTTCTCCCGCGGCTGGTACAGCGCGGCCAAAGATCTACTGGTGTAATGCGAAACCGCGAGCAAACGCATCCGCTCGTCTACGTCATAGTTCTGCACTGGAAGAACTATGAGCACACGCAGGCCGCCATCAAATCGATACTGGCCGGCGCCTATCAGAACTACCGTCTGCTCATCATCGACAATGGCTCACATGACGGATCGGTCGAGGCGCTGCAGCAAAAATTTCCCGAGGTCAGGTTCATCCTTAATGAGCGCAATCTCGGATTTGCCAGGGGCTGCAACGTCGGGATTCGAGAAGCGTTGGGCGATCCAAATTGCGCTTACGTCCTCTTGATGAACAACGATGCGACGATCTTGGCTGAATCGTTGGGAGCAGCTGTCGCCGCCGCGGAAGCCGATCACGATATAGGCATAATCAGTGGAAAAATACTCCTGGCGAGCCTGCCCCACACAATCTGGTACGCCGGTGGTCGCCTCGATTTTTGGCGCGGCCAGGCCGTGACGAGGGGCTTCGGCGAAATGGACCGGGGGCAATACGATTTGCCGTGCGAAACCGGCTTCGTCACCGGCGCTCTCATGCTGATAAAGAAAACCGTCCTGACCAGTATCGGTCCCTTGCCGGAAGAATATTTTTTTGGAGTTGAAGAGTGGGATTACTCGGCGCGCGCCAGACAGGCGGGGTTTAAACTCTATTATGTTCCCGGCTTCTTCGCCTACCACGCCGCCGACGGCAGCCATTGGAACTACGACCCCAAATTTGTCTACAACTCATATCGAAACAAACTTATCTTTCAACAGAAGTACCTGCCGCGACTGGTCTTTCCGGTTTGGAAAGCGGCGTTCGCGGTTTACGGGAAGTATGTCGCCCGGCGCGCGCGGCAACGACTGATTGATAAGAAGCTGTTTCCGCTTCCGCGGCCGGTGGATTTCGAGCGGCTGGACTTTGCCCTGGCCAGGGCCATCGAGGACCACGGTAAGAACACCCTCACCGAAGAAGTCCTGGATTCCTTCGAATCTGAAATGCAGGCGCGCTTTCGGCCGGACCTCCTGAGACCGAAGACGAGCGATGCGACTTCGTGATGCTGGATTGGCCCACAGCCCCACAGGCTAAGCCTCTCGTAAGCGTGGCCATGCTGGGCGCGCGGATGCATTTTGCGTTGCCGTCGATTCTCGCAGAGGCCGGCATGCTGCACACGCTTTACACAGATACCCACCTGGGGAACAAACCCTGGCTGCGCAGCATGATTAATCTGCCGCCTTCAAAGCTGCAGCCGAAAATGCTGCGGCAGCTGTCCGGCAGAGTCGCGGACCGCATTCCCTCAGCGCGCATCGTCTCTTTCGACCTGCTGGGACTTTCGTATTTCTGGAAAAGACGCCAGGCATCCACGCCGGCGGATCTCGCGGAACTGTTCGCCCAGGCAAATATCAGTTTTGGAAACTCAGTCGTTCGTGCCGGTCTGCGCGACACCAACTACATCCTTGGATTCAACGGTGCGGCCCTGGAGATTTTCTCGCATGCGCGCGAACGAGGTATCAAATGCATTTTGGAACAGACCATCGCGCCGCGAAAGCTCGAACTGGAGCTCTTGGACACAGAAAATCGCCGCTGGCCGAATTGGCAAGCGCAGTTGAACGGCGGCGCGGCGGACCAGCTGGCGGAAAGGGAAATGGCCGAATGGCAGCTTGCCGACAAGATAATCTGCGGGTCGCGATTTGTCTCCGACGCCTTGCGCCGCGAAGGCGTGGCGGAAGATCGCCTGGCCGTCGTGCCTTACGGGATCGAAATTGCCGCCTTTAAACCGGCCAGGCGCGACGATCATGCGGAGTTCAGAGTCTTATTCGTGGGCGAGGTCGGCCTCCGCAAGGGCGTTCCGTATTTGCTGGAGGCCTTGCGATCGCTCAACCGCCCGCGTCAGGTCCAGGCAAAATTGGTGGGACCCGTAGCCCTGTTGCCAGAGCCGCTCTCGGGTTACCGCGATTGGTGTGAAGTTGTCGGGAACGTGCCCCGCCGCGAGGTGACCAGGCTTTATGAATGGGCCGACGTTCTGGCGCTGCCGTCGATCTGTGAAGGCTCGGCGACCGTAACGTATGAAGCCATGGCCAGCGGACTTCCGATCATTACCACGCCTGCCAGCGGTTCGTTAGTACGCGATGGTATCGATGGCTTCATTGTCCCATCCGGCGATGCCGGCCAGCTGCGGTCACGAATCGAATTACTCTGCGACGATGCGCAGCTGCGATGGCAAATGGGAGCGAAGGCCATAGAACGGCGCGGCGAGATATCCCTGGCCGCTTACGGTGAGCGTTTGCTTCAGGCACTCGCTTTCAACCCACAGATTTGATCCGGATCTTCGCGGAGTCCTCGGGACTCCTCATCAAATAATTCTCCAGTGCGTCTGTTACGCCGCCACTTGCCAAATTCCGATGCAGTTGCGGGACTGCCGCGTTCCCGGCGCGGCGTTGAGATCGCCGGTTGGCTTTTCCTGTTTGCGTTGAGCGGCGGGGTCTATCTAATCGCGGCGGCAAACAACACGTGGTTCTGGGTCCCGATATTTGCCGGATCATTATTCCTGGTCGTGACCCTCGGCGTTCTGTGGGACTCAATAATTCTGCGCCGGTCCATTCTGAATGCGCGGACCGTAATTTTCTTTGGGGTCCTCTATTGGTTATTGCTTGATCCGCTACTGCTGCGGAGCGGGTTGGATGATTTTGCGCCCCCGGTGGTGCTGCAAGCGCTGCTGTATGCAGGCATCTTTCTGGTATCGGTGTGGGTCGGCTACTTTTTCACGCGACCTCTACGTCCGGTAACGCGATTTTTCTCACGCATACCAAACGAAACCAATGATGATGTGATCTTTCTGGTGGCGGTGATTGTTTACCTGGTCGGGGTGTTGCCGTTCATCACGGCTACCAACAGCATTTCCGAACTGTGGCGACTGATGTTGGCTGGATATTCTCCGGAGGTGGACGTCGCCTGGCGTCGCGGAATGCTTGGCGACCGGCAGGATTTCCTACGCAGCGTGGCGCACTTGTTACAACTCACAATTCCGTTCCTGGGCACCTATCTGATTACGCGCCGGCTGTCGTTTTGGAAGAAGGTCATCATTGCCATGATGATCCTGTCGCTTCTCCTGGTCGTCTTCTTCAGTGGCGAGCGGCGGATCCTGGCCCTGATCGTCTTGGGTCCACTGGGATACAAATTTCTCGCGACGCCGCGAAAGAGCCTGAGGAAATGGCTGCCCGCTTTCGTGCTGCTGTTGGTGGCCTTGTTCTGGGTGATGCAGGCGCAGGTCCAGTTTCGATCGGGGGGCTTTTATCAGTTCGATCCCACCAAGGTCGAGTCAAACCTGTTGGAGATGCACCGCGACAACAACTTCTACTGGTTCGCCATGGCGGTCGACACGATGCCGTCAACCTACGAATACACGCGCGAGTGGGTTTTTCTGCAGCTGTTCACTCACCCGATTCCGCGTTTTCTCTGGCCCGAGAAACCCTACTCGATGGGGTTTCCATTCGTGCAATGGGAGGATATCGGGGCGAGTCTTTCAATTTCGGTTGTGGGTGAACTTTATATTGGGCAGGGCCTCTTTGGAATTGTAGTCGGCGGTTTGATCTATGGCTTCATGGCAAAACAGTGGGACTCGTTACGGCAGTTCATCCGCCGGGACAGCGCCACCGGTCTGATCTACTCCCTGGGATTGACCCTTTTGCTGATTGGGGTACGTAGTTTCGGCGACATCGTTTTGAACTGGTATATCATGGCCATCGTCATCGTCGTCCTCAAAGGGTTCCGCGTGCGACGCCGCCTCCGCAAGCCTTCATCAACCTGGGCCATTGATGAAATCGGCAACGGTGCTTCGGTATGACTGGGCCGGCTTTGCGGGTAGCGTGGCTGACCAATGCGCCATCCGCGGATCAGATCGATTTGTTGACGGCGCTGGCGGCGCGACCAGAGGTCGACCTGAGCGTATTCTACTGCTCGCCAAAATCAACCAAGGGTGAAGTACATTTCAGCGCTCCCAGTGGGCGCGGCGCTTTTCTCAGTGGACCAAAATTGCCCGGACCGGCCGGCGGCTTTTTCCTCAATCCCTCAATTGTCGGCGTGCTGACTCGCTCGTCGTACGATGTTTTAATTGTCAGTGGTTATGCCCACGCGACCATGCAACTGGCGATGTTGGTCCGGGCTGTTCAGGGCAAACCATGGCTCTTGTTCGCCGAAAGAGCCGGGATGGTCCAGAACTACGGGCATGCCGTCGGACGCAAGCTGGCGATGGTGATGGTCCGTTCTGCGGCTGGAATCATCGCGACCGGACGCCTGGCAGAAGAGGCATTTGCCCGGCAGTTTGGATCTTCCCGCAGGCTATTTTCGCTGCCATATCTAATCAACCATGAAGAGTTCTTGCGTCTGCCCCGGCCACAGAGTGGCGCCGCCGATGTCTCGTTCATGGCTTGCGGCTCACTTATTCGCAGGAAGGGGATAGATGTCCTCATCACGGCCTTTCAGCAAGCGGCGCAGGTGAGATCTGACATCTCGCTTACGATCGTTGGCGATGGTCCGGAGATGCAGGCATTAAAAGACTCGGTGACCAGCGATTGCCGCGATCGAATTACTTTCCGTGGAGCCATCTCGTTCAACGAACGACCGCAGATTTTTGGCGAAGCCGACGTGTTCATTCATCCAGCCCGCCATGACGGCTGGGGCGTCGTTATTCATGAGGCGCTCGCCGCAGGTCTGCCGGTGATTGCGACCCGAGAGACTGGCGCGGCCTACGAACTCGTGCAGGATGGGCGCAACGGCTTTTTGGTGGATGCCGAGGACGAGGCGACGCTCGCCGAGCGCATTCTCTGGTTCGCGGACAATCGGCCAGCCATCGAGTCGTTCAGTCGCGACGCACGGGCGGCCGTCGCCGGTCTGACTCCTGAATGGGGAGCGGCTGAGTTGGTGCGCATCACGCAATCCGTCGCCTCTGACTGTAAGCAATGAGAGTGCTCCACGTAATTCCGGCGATCGCCGCCTGTTACGGCGGTCCTTCAAAGGTGGTAATCGACACGTGTAAGGCGCTCCGTCAGGCGGGCATCGAGGCGGAGATTGCCACCACCAATGCAGACGAGACCGGAGATCGCCCGATACCTCAGCAGTTGCCGGTCAGTATCGAGACCGTACCCGTGTATCTGTTTCGCCGTCTTGGAGCGCTGCGCTACAAACCTTCGTGGCCCCTCACCCGTTGGCTTGAGCAGAATGTTCAGAACTACGATCTATTACACATTCACGCCGTCTTTTCATATTCGACGGCGGCCGCGGCCTATTACGCTCGCAGAAATAATGTCCCCTACGTCTTAATGCCACACGGGATGCTGAATCCCTGGCCAGTCCGCCAAAAACGCCTGCTGAAGAGGTTGTATCTGACAGCCGTTGAGCGGAAGAACCTGGCGAGCGCTGCGGCGCTTCAGTTTACGGCTGACGATGAATTAGAGAACAGCTCAGTCAAAGGCCGCGCCAATCTCGTCCTGCCTTACGTGCTTGATTTGGACCTGCCGGCCAACGGACATCACCCCTCACGACCGCAACCGCGGATTCTTTTCTTGTCACGTTTGGATCCCAAGAAGGGAATCGAACTGCTCATCGAGGCGCTGCGGGATCTGGCCGACGCTGATCACCAATTCGACTTCGTCATCGCGGGAAGCGGCGCCGCGGCTTATGAGGAACACCTCAGACGAAAAATCAACGCGAGCGGCAAGCTGGCGGCCCGGACCTCATTCGCCGGTTTTGTCGAGGGGCCTGGCAAGATAAATCTATTGCAGTCATCCGACCTGTTCGTGCTTCCGTCCTTTGACGAAAATTTCGGCATTGCCGTGGCCGAGGCCATGGCTTCCCGGCTGGCCGTAATCATCACCGACAAGGTCAATATTCACGATCAAATCGCGCGCGAGGCGGCGGGACTCGTCGTTCCCCCGACCGCCGAGGCGCTGCGCGACGCGGTGGCCAAACTGCTCACCAATCCGAAGCTGCGTGACGATTGTGCCGCCAGAGGCCAGCAGCTGGTGAGAACAACATTCTCATCGGGCGCCGTCACCGAAGAAACGATAAAGGTCTATCGGGATGTGATCGAGAATTCTCGGCACAGTGACGCCTGGCGAGTTCTGAACTGAGGCACAGATCTGGAAGGATTTTGACGGTTTCAGCCTCACAAAAATCCCGAAGGCTCCTACTAGTGAGCAAGCGGGTGATGTTGATTTGCGCCTCCGGGATCTTCACGATAATCGGTTGCGAAATAATGCTTCGATTGTTTTGGCCGCAACCGTCCGGGCCCGTCCAGTTTGCGTTTGACCGGCAGCGTGGGGCAATTCCAAAGCCGAACCAAACCGGACGCCGCGTTGTGCCGGGCGTATTCGATTACACCTATTCCAACAATTCGCTTGGGCTGCGCGGTCGTGAGATTGGACCTAAGCAACGTTTCCGAATCTTACTGTTGGGAGACTCTTTTACGTATGGCCTCGGCGTCAATGACACCCAGACTTTTGCGTCCAGACTGGAAAGCCTGACGGGCTCTGAAACCATTAATGCCGGCGATCCCGGAACCGGCACCGATTACGCGCTGCGGTTCTACGAGACGTTGGGACGGCAACTCGCCCCGGACGTGGTGATACTTTGCTTCTTCTCTAATGACTTTCAGGATAATCAACGCCACACCTATTACGACGACGATCTACGGCCTCGCGATTTATCGAACAATATTGTGGCGCGAAAGATGTTTCTCGACTCTCGCGCGTACAACTGGTTAATCACCCACTCACATCTGGCCAATCTGATCAAAGCAAGCATCATTAGAATCCAACTCTTCGAGAAGCCAATAGACGAGCCTCAGGTCGACGTTAATTTGACGCGTAGGTATATCGAGATGTTGAAACAAAAGGTGCGAGAAGATAACAAACAGTTCCTGGTAATTTATTTGCCGAGTTCCGTCGACGTGCAAAATTTCCGTCAACAAAGGGATGTTCCTACGGACATGGCCCTCCGGTCGATTCAGGAAGATCTTTCTCTGACACCGCCTATTGCGAATTCCAACCTCCCGCTTGATGATCTGTATTTCGTTTCAGATCAACACTGGACCGCAACCACTCACGAAATTGCCGCCCGCTCAATCGCGGAGTTCCTGCGGGATCGGCCAGGTTATCACCAACAGTGAGCCGTAAAATCTGCATAGTCTCTTCCTGCGGCGGACATCTGACTGAAGTGCGCACCTTACGCTCAGCCTACGAGCAGGCTGAACATTTCTACGTCATTAACCAGAGGGTCGCGCTGCCCAGCGACATGACTGATAACACTTATTTCATCAGCCACTCGGAACGTGACCTGCGCTTCTTCGTCAACTTGTGGGAGGCGTGGCGGATCCTGCGACGAGAGCAGCCCCAGGTAATTCTCAGCACCGGCGCGGGGCCGTGCGTGCCGTTCGCGCTGGTCGGCAAACTCCTGGGGATTAGATCAATCTTTGTGGAGACTTTCGCGCGCGTTAAGGAACCATCGATGAGTGGTCGGATCATGTACCGAATCGCCGATCGATTCTTCTATCAGTGGCAGTCGCTTGCCCGGTTTTATCCAAAGGGCACCTGCTGCGGTCCGCTCGTATGATCTTCGTCACCGTAGGGAACGCTAACCAACACTTCAGAAGATTGCTGGACGCAATCGATGAACTCGCGGGCGCGGGAAGGCTGAAAGAGCATCCGGTCATCGTCCAATCGGGAAGCAACTCATATTTCGCGAGTCCACATTGCACAAGAAAGGACTTCTTCCCGCCCGATGAATACCGGAAGCTGATTGACGAGGCTGATGTCATTGTCTGTCACGGCGGCGCCGGAACTCTCCACCATGTATTTCAGGCGGGGAAGATTCCAGTGGTCATGCCCCGGCGCCGAAAATATGGTGAACACGTCGAAGATCAATTCGAGTTCGTGAGCGCATTACTCGAACAGGGCCGCGTAATCGCCGCGTTCGAGCCGAATGAATTGAGCGAAGCGATAAGCCGCGCCAACGACGCCAAACAGGTGCGCCGTCCGGCTCGCCCGTCGGCAGCAATTCAATTAATCGAGAGCGCTATCCGTGAGTTGTGTCCGGCGAAAACGAAAACGGGGCAGTAGCCCAACCGTTAGGGACTCATATAGTACGGAAGAAACCCTCCCTAACGGTCGGGCTACTGCCCCGAGCTGACTAGTTCATGCTTTCCAATAAACTTAGGTATTTCCTGAGTTCGACAAGAAAATCTGTTCTTCAGCAGGGCTCCGACTGTCCGGGTTGTGGCGGTTCACAGTCAACTCTCGTAAGCCGGAAATATCTCGTTACCGCGTTGAGACGTTGCCGCAAATGTTCTCTTCAGTTTCGCACTCCAACCACCAGTGAAAAGGAAAATTACTCCTTCTACCAACGCGATTATTCCCAGGGCTTTACGACCGAACTGCCAACGCCGGAAGAACTGGACGGGCTGAAGCGAAATCAATTCCAGGGAAGCGAAAGAGACTATTCGCCGGCCCTGCGGATTCTGCGCGCGCTCGGATGCCAGCCCGGAGAGCGCCTGCTCGACTATGGTTGCTCCTGGGGCTACGGTAGCTGGCAACTGGCGCAGGCAGGGTACCAGGTTGCCGGGTTAGAGATCTCCGTTCCGCGCTGTGAATATGCGAAACAAAATCTTTCGGTTGACGCCTATGATGATCCGAAGAAGCTCGAGGGGCCATTCGACATATTTTTTTCTTCTCACGTGATCGAGCATCTGCCGTCGCCCCTGGAATTTCTTGAGTTCGCCGACTCAATAGTCAGGCCCGGAGGTTGGATCGTTATACTTGCCCCTAATGGTTCTCAGCACTTCAGAGCCAGGAGCGCAACGGAATGGGATCACTTGTGGGGCATGCTACATCCGAACTTCGTAGACGAAGTGTTCTTTCAACACGTATTCACGGACAGCTTGTTTATGAGTTCAGGCGAACATGATCTGACCGGGCTCCAGCAGTGGGCCAGGGACCCGCAGGCCATCCAACTGATGAACCTCGAAGGTTCGGAACTGCTGGCGGTGACCAGGCGAGGAATCGACCACAGGGCATCAGTTTCTATCATGATGCTTTCAACGAAAATCACAAATCAAACGGACTGAAGAGCTCGTTTAGCTAAACACTCAGGGATGTACATCCTCGGCATAAACGCCTATCACGGTGATGCGGCGGCGGCGATCGTTTGCGACGGGAAGTTGATCGCGGCGGTCGAAGAAGAGCGGTTTAATCGCGTCAAGCATTGCGCGGGTTTTCCCACCAGATCGATTCAATATTGCCTGCAGGCCGCCGGCATCGGGGTCGAAGAGTTGGACCATGTCGGTGTTTCGCGTAAGCCGTCGGCGCACGCGTATAAACGAATCATGGCCCTGGTGCGCAACAACAGTCGCCGCCGCCGGCGCGCGTCGATACAGTTGCCGCTGGCCGCGTCCGTCGGATCGGTCGGCGCAGCGAGTGACCCGGCATCCGAATATTTGCCGGTGACACAAGATGGTCTGAATGGAAACGGCCACGGGCGGCAAAACGGAAACGGCAACGGACACGGACTTGCACGCGCCATGACCGAGCGGCTGCGAAATGTCTGGCGCACGCGCGATACCAGGACGGAACTCCTCAACGCCCTCGGCGTCGATGGCCAGAGGGTGCGGGCAAAGTTTCATCGCGTCGAACATCATCGGGCGCATCTGGCCAGTGCATTTTTCGTTTCTGGTTTTGACCGCGCCGCGTTGTTATCGCTCGACGGCTTTGGCGACTCACTCTCGACGATGTGGGCCGTGGGCCAGGGGCAGACCATCAAGGTCCTCGGCCAGGTGGAATATCCGCATTCAGCCGGAGTGGTTTACACAGCCGTCAGTCAGTTCCTCGGTTTCCCACATTATGGTGATGAAGGGAAGGTGATGGGGCTGGCGTCCTATGGCAAGCCAACGTTCATCGATGAGTTTCGCGACATCATCAGGACGAACGGCGGCCCGGGATTCTCGTTGGGCCTTGAGTACTTCCGCTATCCCACCGAAGGCGTGACGATGACGTGGGACGGCGGCTCGCCCACCATCGGCCCTCTCTTTTCATCCAGGTTCGCCGATGTCTTTGGTCCAACCCGCAATCCGGAAACGCCGCTGAGCGAGCGCGACTGTAACATCGCCGCCAGCCTCCAACTGCGTCTGGAAGAGGTAGTCATACGACTGCTCAATCAACTGCACGCGGAGACGAACACGACCAACCTGGGACTGGCAGGCGGTGTTGCCTATAACTCGGTTCTCAACGGACAGATCTTGCGGCAGACGCCCTTTCGCCGGGTCTTCGTGCAACCTGCTGCGGGCGATAGCGGAACTGCCATCGGCGCCTGTTATCACATTTGGCACGGCGTCGGGCGGCCATTCGCGAAGCGAAGCGAAAAGGCATCTTCCGGGTTACGAGGCGCGAGCGACGAATTCAGTCCCTACACCGGACCAGAATTTTCGGCTGATGAGATCGAGCAGGAACTGAAGAACTCAAATCTGACATTTGAGAAATGTTCGGACCCTGAATTGATTGAGCGCACGGCCCGCGACATCGCCGATGGCCTGGTCGTGGGATGGTTCCAGGGGCGGATGGAGTTTGGGCCGCGAGCCCTCGGCAACCGGTCTATCATCGCCGATCCGCGTCGCGCCGAAATGAAAGAGGTGCTGAATGAGCGAGTGAAGAAGCGCGAGTCATTTCGTCCCTTCGCGCCATCAGTGCTGGCCGAACATGTGGGCGTTTATTTTGAGCAGTCCCATCCTTCGCCCGCGATGCTGATGGTGTATGAGGTGAAGCCGGACCGCCGCGAGGAGATTCCGGCCGTGACCCATGTCGACGGCACCGGCCGCGTGCAAACCGTAACCCGGCAAATGAATGAGCGGTTTTATAGTCTGATCGAGGCGTTCTACGAACGAACCGGAGTGCCCATGGTCCTGAACACGTCTTTCAATGAAAACGAGCCGATCGTGTGCACGCCTCGTGACGCCATCGATTGTTTTCTGAACACTCGCATTGATTCGCTGGTCATGGGTAATTACGTGACGCGCCGAAGCGAGTAGTCGCCCCGATGAAGATCACGCTGCTCAATCAATGCTTCTATCCCGATGTGGTAGCCACCGGGCAATACCTTACCGATCTGGCCTTGGGGTTAGTTGAGCGGGGCCATGAAGTGACCGTAATCAGCAGCGACCGCGGCTACGATAATTCGCAGTTGCAATTTGTCAGGCGCGAGCGCTGGCAGGGAATTGAAGTCATTCGGTTGCCGTCGTTGGCGCTGGGCAAGAAGACGCGTTGGCGGCGCGCGGTCAGTTTTGCGGCGCTGCTCGGTGCATATCTACTGCGACTGGTCCTAATGCCTCGTCAGGACGTGGTAGTCGCGTTGACTTCACCGCCGCTCATTGCTTTTATTGCGGCTTTGTTTGTGAAGATTAAGGGCGGAAGACTGGTCTATTGGATCATGGATCTGAATCCGGATGAGGCCGTGGCCGCCGGGTGGTTGCGCGAACAGGCTTTGCTTACGCGGTTGCTGCATGCAGTCCAAAACTTTGCTTTGCGCCAGGCCGATCCGGTAGTGGCGCTCGATCGATTCATGTCCGAACGAATCGCGCAGAAGGGAATCGCTGAAGATCGTTTGCGAGTAATCGCGTTGTGGCCGCTCGATGATGACGTGAGATTCGATCGCGCCGGCCGCGACTCGTTCCGTCTGACGCACGGCTTGAGTAACAAGTTCGTGGTAATGCATTCGGGCAATCATAGTCCGTGTCACCCGCTTAACACCCTGCTCGCAGCCGCGGACCAATTGAGCCGGAACCAGGAGATCGTTTTTTGTTTCGTTGGCGGCGGGAGCGAATTGGCGAAAGTTCGCGAGTTCGCGTCATCACGACGCCTGGAGAATATTGTTTGCTTGCCGTACCAGCCGCGCAGCGAAATCGCGGCGTCGCTTTCGGCGGCGGACTTGCACGTCGTGATCATGGGCGAGCCATTCGTCGGCATTATTCATCCCTGCAAGATTTATAATGTGCTGAAAGTCGGGGCGCCTTTTCTTTACATTGGCCCAGGGGATGCCCACGTGACTGACATCATTTCTCAGCGGAGCGGCGAGTTGACCGCATACGCGGCCGAACATGGGGACGCAGATCGGGTCACTCGGAATATTCTGGCGGCTAAAGCTCACCAGAAATTCGTGCGGACACCGCCCTCGACTGAATCTTTGAGCGGCGGATTGATGAAGTTAATCGAAATTGTCGAGACACCGTATCGTCTGACGCCGGCAAATGATGCTGTCGCCGCCGCAACTGCCGCGGCGCCGGGCGGCGGGGCAGTAGCCCGACCGTAAGGGAGGGCTCGCAGGTCGCCTGAGAGGAGCCCTCGCTAACGGCCGGCTCACTGCCCCGAGGCGAGCCACACAAAAATAACAACCACCATTAAGAACCAGGAACCGATAATCCCTTGTACGCCCCGAGCATGAAAACATACCTGGCGATTTTCCTGATTGCCGCCTTTGCCTCAGCTGTATTAACTCCATTGCTGCGGCGTCTATGCGAGCGTTATAGATTGCTCGACTCGTCGCTCGATCAGAGACGTATCCATCAGAAGGCTGTGCCGCGACTCGGCGGAGTGGCCATCTTTGTCTCGATCGTGCTGGCCCTGGCTTCCATTGTCTTTTTGCACAATGGAGTGACGCAAAATCTCCGGCCAGAGCTAAAGGCGGTGGCCGCGGTTCTTGTTTGCGGACTGCTGGTGCTGCTGCTCGGTGTTTACGATGACATTCGCGGAGCAAACGCGTCCATCAAATTGGTTTCGCTCGCGGCCATTGCGGTGCTGTTCTATGCGCTCGGCGGACGCATCGACGGCCTCTCGGTTCCTTTCTTTGGACAGATTACTCTTCATCCCATCTTCGGATTGGGTTTGACCGTGCTGTGGGTTGTCGGAATCGCCAACGCTTTCAACCTGATCGACGGCGTTGACGGGCTGGCCACTGGTTCGGCGCTATTTTCCTCGCTGGTGCTCCTCACTAACGCGCTGATTCAAGGCAATGCGCGCGTCGTGGTGATTGCGCTGGCGTTGAGTGGAGCGCTGGCTGGCTTCCTGCGTTATAACTTCAACCCGGCCTCGATCTTCCTGGGTGATTCGGGCTCGCTGCTCGTCGGATTTGTCCTGGCCGCGCTGTCTATTCAAGGATCGCAGAAGGCTTCGACGGCGGTGGCGGTGGCGATTCCGCTGCTCGCCTTCGGCTTGCCGGTGGTCGACACCGGTGTGGCCATCGGGCGCCGGTTGCTAAGCGGCAAACCAGTCTTCGAGGGCGACCGCGAGCATATCCATCACATGTTGCTGGCCCGCGGCTGGTCCCAGACACGCGTGGCCCTGGCGCTTTATGCGGTGAGCGCGGCGTTTGGACTGGCGGCGATGCTCTTCGTCAACGGCGGCACCGGAGTTCCGGCCGTCGTCTTAATCGTGATTGGCGTGGCCATCGCTCTGGCGCTGGGAAACCTGCGCTATCACGAGGTTGATGAATTGCGCGCCAGCGTCAGACGCAACCTCGGCGACCGGCGGATGCGCGCGATAAACAATCTGCGGATTAGACGCGCGTGCCAATCGCTCTCATCTGCAACTCAGCTCAACGAATTATTTGCGGCCGTCGTCGAGGTTTGTGAAGCGGGGCAATTCGCCTGCGCCATGGCGGAGCTGAGTTGCCACTGTGAGGGAATGGTGAATCCGCGAGTGGTCGAGTTTGCGCGCGAGCAGGACTCCGTCCATGGTTTGAGAATCAGCGACGGCCGGGTGCAGTGGAAATGGGAGCGGCAAACGCGTTCATTGCCGAAAGAGTCCAGCGATTTGTGGACCATACGTTTGCCAGTCTCTCATGCCGATTTCGCTTGTGGTTATCTGAGCCTGTCCCGGTCTTTGTCGGCAGAGCCTCTCATGTTCGACGTCAACTATCTCACCCGGGTGTTTCAACCGGCGTTTGCCAAAGCGACCCAACGAGTACTCGCGCAAGCAGAGCAAAGCCGGCCACGTCAACGCGCTGCCGTCGCGGCCCTCTGATCTGAGATTCCGTTTGCAATCCTCAGCCCAACCGCCTGAACAATACAATTAAAGCAGGAGCCTTCATCTCGCCGGTGGCCCGCTGGCTTGGCGTAGTCATCTTCTCGGGCCTGATTGGCTTGCTGGTATTCGTGCCGATACCCTACGGCTCTGTCGAGCCATGGTCGATTGCCTTATTTCAATGTGTGGTTTTCGGCCTCTCTTTTCTGTGGTGCATTCACGCGATTATTACCGGAGTGTGGCTGACAAGGACGCCGCGTCTTTTTATGCCGCTCATGGTGGTCGTCGCATTCGCGTTGGTGCAGAGTTTGTCCTGGTCCCATACGACG
>Ga0126383_10001225_pt1 | contig 15756 bp, 14 predicted proteins | sample PanSoiMetPlot_35_FD_96882 | JGI IMG/M metagenome (GOLD analysis project Ga0126383, IMG submission 96882) | Tropical forest soil microbial communities from Panama - MetaG Plot_35 | ecosystem: Environmental > Terrestrial > Soil > Tropical forest > Bulk soil | place: Panama | collected 2016-02-17
CCAAAATTCTGGGGATCCAAAATGTCTTGAAATCCGAGAGGATCGCTTATAACGCATCCTCACGGAATTTCATTTTGGCAAATTTAGCGAAAAAGAGTTTTTCAACAGCCACGCCTGATCTCAACAGTTCGCCGCGTGTTCGCACCACCGTCATTGGCTGGCGCTCGCCACGCTGGCGAAAGCCTCGCCTGAGGAGTAGAATTCGTCAACTCTCCTGAGGAGCAAAGGCTATGACAGATCCAGCCTCTGTCCTAGACAGCGTTCCAAAGTATAGTTGCACGATAGGTCTAGGTTGGCCTGAACTCCCTCCTACAACGTTCGAGTCCTACCCGTTCGAAAATCACAACCGAGTTTTTAGAAAACAGTTACGTCTAGAGCTTGCAGGTGAGTACCATGAATCGTCGACTGATCATATTAGGCAGCATCTTCACTTTGATGGCGACTGCAGGGGGACTAGGTCAAACCTCCAACCATGAGCCCACCACCGTTGAGTTGCAGAAGCAACTGGACGAGATGCGCTCGCAGATGGTCAAGATGCAGAATCGAATTACGGAGTTGGAGGCGTCCAGAGGGATCGCAGAGAAAAACTCCAGTATTGATCCAGTCCTGTCGCCGAACGACACTCCTCCAACATGGGCCCTTCAATCAGAACCCGGCGAAACGAGCAGCCTCGAAGAACCGACATCATTTCACTTCAAGGGGCTTACTTTGACTCCGGGCGGCTTTCTGGAAGGAACAATGCTGCTCCGCACTCGCAATGAGAACGCAGATATTGCGAACAGTTATTCAGCGGTTCCGCTAAATGGATCGTCGAACGCGAGCCTGACCGAGTTTCGCGGAACCGCTCGGAACTCAGAGTTCTCGCTGATGGTCCAAGGTGCAGCTGGGAGCACAAAGGTGAAGGGATACGTCGAAACCGATTTTCTCGGCGCAGCCCCGACTGCCAATTACGTTGAATCCAATTCGTGGACTCCTCGCCTGAGACAACTGTGGGTTCAGCTAGATAGGCCTTCGGGGTTGACGATCACTGCCGGTCAGATGTGGTCCCTTCTCACTACGAACCAGCAAGGAATTGGAACCTTAGAGGAACTAAGGCCAGGCACGGAGGACGGCCAGTACGTTGTTGGCTTCAGTTGGACGCGGCAGAGAGCATTTCGCGTTACAAAGAATTTCAACAACAAAGTCTGGACAGCCTTTTCAGTTGAGGAACCGGAGACAACGTATTCGGCGGCGTTCGTGCCTGCAAACATCATGGGACTGAACAACAGCCCGAATGCTGCAGTTGGTGTTAACCTTCTGCCGTTTCTGGCCAATTACAGTAACGGTTTCTCCACGAACTTGGCCCCAGATCTTCTGGCGAAGGTCGCTTTTGAACCGGGATGGGGACACTTTGAGATCAAGGCCCTGGGCCGATTCTTCCGTGATCGAATCGCATCAACCGAAATGACAATTGGCCATACAAACATCACCGCGGGCTATGGAGTTGGCTTCGGTGCGTCAATGCCGTTTGCGAACAAGAAGTTGGAGATACCTCTGGAAGGCCTCTTGGGTCAAGGCATCGGACGCTATGGCTCTTCCGGAATGCCGGACGCTACCCTGGAGCCGACAACCGGAGAGCTACGTCCTTTGCGCGAAGCCAGGATCATGGGGGGGCTTGTCTATCACCGTACGAGCCGTCTTGATTTGTACACATACGGCGGAGATGAATACGCGAGCCGGTATGCATTTGTCTCACCCACAGGGACCGCGGCGGGTTACGGTTCCGTCCTAGTTAGTTACGCCGGATGCACGAATGAAACTGCGCTGAATAGCTGTGGAGGGGCGAATCGCAACATTTATGAAGCCACGGCCGGATACTGGTATCGCCTTTTCAAAGGAGCGTTCGGCAGGATCGAACAGGGGAACCAGGTCGTATACATACATCGCAGCTTGTGGAGCGGAATAGGTAGAGTGCCACAGGGTAGCGACATCGCGATCTACACCTCGCTACGCTTCTATCTGCCGTAGCTTTGGCAAGGTGGAGCCTGGAGCTTGCAAAAGGACGCCGGTGCTCCTCCTGTAATAGGTTTTTCAGCTCCGCGAACATAGTGCAGAAGACGACCCTGCTGTACGTTCGAAGTTCGAACCAAAATTGGGGTCTCAGCAAGAAAAAAAAGAACCCAAAAAATCCAAGGAGAACAAAATATGAACGACATACGAAAGGAAACCGATAGCCTCGGTATGGTCGAAGTCCCTGCGGATAAGCTGTGGGGCGCACAAACCCAGCGCTCGCTCGAACACTTCAGTATTGGAAAAGATTTAATCCCCCGCGAAATGATTACTGCGTACGCGATTTTGAAGAAAGCAGCAGCGGCGGCGAACCATACCGACAAGCGGCTGGGCGATCAACAGTACAAACTGATCACGCAGACTTGCGATGAAATCCTCGCCGGTCAGCATCACGATATGTTCCCTTTGCACGTGTGGATGACGGGAAGCGGCACTCAGTTCAACATGAACGTGAACGAGGTGATCTCCAACCGCTGTTCCCAGATCGCCGGAACACCACTCGGAAGCAAGACGCCAGTACACCCAAATGATCATGTAAATATGGCTCAATCGTCGAACGATTCATTCCCGTCAGCCATGAATATCGCGGCTGCAATCAACGTAAAGGAGCGGTTGGTCCCTGCAGTGAAGCAACTGCGTGATGCGATTGCTGCAAAGGCAAAGGAATGGGACGACATCGTCAAGATCGGCCGTACCCACATGCAAGACGCCACGCCTCTCACTCTTGGGCAAGAGTGGTCCGGCTACGAAAGCGTGCTCGCGGACAATCTTGACCGGATCGAAGATGCGCTGAAAGGTGTCTATCGCCTCGCGCTCGGCGGGACGGCGGTGGGTACGGGCATCAATTCAGCGCCTGGCTTCGCCGAGGGTGCTGCGGCTGAAATCGCCAAGCTCACAAACCTGCCATTTGTTACGGCACCAAACAAGTTCGCTGTACAGGGCGCTCACGATGCGCTGGTACAGCTCTCCGGAACGATGCGTACGCTAGCTGTCTCGCTCTACAAAATAGCCAATGACATCCGCCTCATGTCCTGCGGCCCGCGAGCAGGTTTTGCGGAGTTGAAGATTCCAGAAAATGAACCTGGCTCCTCGATCATGCCCGGAAAAGTAAACCCCACTCAGGCCGAAGCCCTCGCGATGGTCGCTGTCCAGGTGATGGCGAACGACACGGCCGTGGGCTTTGGTGGCGCCGGCGGTTACCTCGAAATGAATGTTTACAAGCCGCTTATCATCTTCAACGTGACACACTCCATCACAATCATGACCGATTCATGCACGAACTTCCGTAAATTCCTGGTCGAGGGAACCAAGCCCAATCTGAAGAAGATCAACCAATATGTGGAAGAGTCGCTCATGCTGGTCACGGCACTTTCGCCGGTGATTGGCTACGACAAGGCTTCCAAGATTGCACATTTTGCCAATGACAACGATCTCACGCTTAAGGCCGCGGCGCTGAAGCTCGGTTTCGTGACGGAAGCTGAATTTGATCGTGTTGTCGATCCGAAGAAAATGGTCCGGCCCTATGTGGCGACGCCTGTCGCTGCCTAGGATATGGGCCCTCACTAATGATGGATATGCTGAGCGCTGGAACCGGCTCGACCAGTTTCGGGCCGGCGTCCAGCTAGCTGTGACCGTTCGGAGGATCAAATGACTCCAGCCGTTGTCAAAAGACCGTTATCACCGTCAGCTATGACGCTGGAAGAACGCTCGAGTATGGTCTTGGCATTTGCCCGAGTCTTGTATATCAACGGCGAATCAACTCAGCAGACTTCGGTCGTCGCCGAACGCGTGGGTCACTGTCTCGGATCTCACGCCACGATCTTTCCCCATTTTGGCGAGCTGGAAGTTCAAAGCCATGACATCAATGGCAAATTCATTTCAGCAGAGGAGGCTACTCCGTCGGGAGTAGACATGAATCGCGTTGCTTCAACTCTGCAAACGGTTGAGGAGTTGTGTGACGGTCGGACGTCCCCGGCCAACGCGATGGAAGCAATCCACAAAATCGCAAAGGCGCCACCTTTACCGACGTGGCTGTTCGCTCTAGCGGCCGGGGTGGGGGCTGTGGCTCTAGCAGCGCTCTTCGGCGTCCGACACCTGACCGCGGCAGCGCTCATATTCTTGAGCGCGGCGGCCGGTGCCATTCTGCGCCGCACGTTGGCCCATTACAGCACAAATGTTTTTCTGCAACCATTCAGCGCGGCATTAATGGCTGGCGTAGTTGGAGCGCTGGCAGTTCGATATGACCTGAGTTCGTCGCTACGCCTCGTCGCGGTCTGCCCCTGCATGGTGTTGGTGCCGGGACCCCATTTCCTCAATGGCATGTTGGACTTGATCAGGGGCCGCATTAATCTCGGAGCGGCCCGGCTGATATACGCGCTGCTGACGGTTGTCGCCATCTCAGTAGGGCTGCTGCTTGGGCTCGCACTTCTTGGCGTGACCTTACCTGTGGACCCAGCTGGAAGGACACTGCCTCTGTGGCAAGACATCATTGCCGCTGGCGTCGCCGTCGCTTGTTACGGTGTTTTCTTCTCGTCGCCTCTGAAAATGCTCCCGTGGCCGGTGGCGGTGGGCGCCGTGGCCCACGCAGTAAGATGGCTTGTGCTTTCGGCCCTCGGGGCCAGCGTAGCAATGGGTGCATTCGTTGCCTGTCTCATCGTGGGGCTGATTCTCACCCCCGTCTCCCGCCGTTGGCGCATGCCGTTTGCGGCCATTGCCTTCGCCTCTGTTGTCTCTATGATGCCCGGCGTCTTCATGTTCAGGATGGCCAGCGGGCTCGTGCAACTCACCAAGAGCTCACAAAGAACCTGGGAACTCCTCGATGCGACGCTCGCTGACGGCTCGATCGCCATTCTCATTATTTTGGCCATGAGTTTTGGGCTCATCGTACCGAAGTTAGTTATTGACTACGTCAGTGACAACGTAGAGAAGTCTTGATTCGCGAAGGAATCTGCCATGCCTACGATCGAACCAACCGCTCAGCATGCTGAAGCAGGGGCTTCGCACGCACCCGCCCCTTCGCGATCGGAACGGTGGCTGCCTACCTTGCTCAGCGTAATCGCGGGGATGGTCGACGTAATCGGGTTCCTGAGTCTTGGCATCTTCACCGCGCACGTAACGGGTAACATCGTGGTCGTCGCAGCTCTCTTAGTGCGGCACAATCGCGTCAACCCGGCTCAGATCCTAGCCATTCCCGTTTTTATCCTCGCCGTTGGTGCGACTTGGCTGATTGCCAAGGCATCGGGCAAGCGCACTAACGGCCTGATGCGATCCCTCCTCATGATTCAGTTTCTGCTGATTACCTGCGTCTTGGTTTTTAGTGTCATCACCAAGCCATCTGCCGATCCACACGGCCTGGGAGGCACAGTAGCAGCGATGATCGCAGTCACCGCGATGGGCTGTCAGTTCGCCCTCTTGCGCTTGACCCTCCCGGTCGCACCCTCGACCGCCGTAATGACTGGCAACTTGACGAACGCTGTACTGGCGCTTGTGGATTTGTATTCGGGAACCCAGCCATTAATGCAGAGCGACAACACGCGTCTGGCAGGTGCTCTCGACCTTCTTGTCGGATTCTTCGTAGGCTGTCTCCTGGCGACGGCAGCCCTTATGTATCTAGGCGACTGGGCTTGGTCGTTTCCTGCCGTGTTGGCCGCGGTGGCTGTCGCGTTAGGCGAAGGCAAATCACAGGTTGACAAATCTGGAGTCATAAAGCCTCGCGTCTCAGCGGCATGAGAAAGGAGCAATTGGTATGGCAAGCGTTACCTCAACGGACCAGCTCGATGTCGTTCTGGTGGGTGCAGGCGTCATGAGCGCCACTCTGGCAGTATTCCTGAAGGAACTTGATCCAACTCTGAAAATTCAGCTCCACGAAGTGTTGGGTAGCGCCGCCCAAGAAAGCTCAAATGCGTGGAACAACGCAGGGACCGGCCACGCTGCGCTCTGTGAGTTGAACTACACTCCCCAAGAGCCCGACGGGAGCATCAACATATCAAAAGCGCTCCAGGTTAATACCGAATTCGACCTCTCACGTCAGTTCTGGACCTACTTGGTGAAACAGGGAGCAGTTAAAGACCCTCAGTCCTTTATTCACTCCGTGCCCCACATGAGCTTCGTGCGCGGAGCGGAGAATCGCACCTTTCTTAAGAGGCGCTTCGAAGCACTCTCCGCCCACCCTCTTTATTACGGCATGGAATACTCAGAGGACAAAAAGCAGATTAGCGAGTGGGTCCCGCTGGTCATGGAGGGACGGGATGCGAATGACATAGTGACGGCGACGCGCATGGTGACAGGTACTGATGTGGACTATGGTGCGATCACCGAGGAATTGCTCGCTTCTCTAAGCGGCAGAGAGGGATTCTCAGCTCACTTCTACAGTCGAGTGCAAGATCTGCGCCGCGATGGAGACCGGTGGAGCGTGCAAATTCGAAATGACAAAACCGGAGTGCAGCAGGAGGCGCGAGCTAAGTTCGTATTCGTCGGGGCAGGTGGCGGAGCGTTGAGGCTTTTGCAAAAGACTGGGATTCCTGAGGGCTACGGCTACGCCGGATTTCCGGTCAGCGGGATTTGGCTTCGCTGCGACCAGCCCGAAGTTTCTTCGCGTCACCACGCTAAGGTATACGGCAAAGCGGAGACGGGATCACCTCCGATGTCCGTGCCTCATCTCGATACTCGTCACATTAAAGGAATGGTATCCGTGCTTTTCGGGCCTTATGCTGGGTTTTCTACGAAGTTTCTCAAACACGGATCCTATCTCGATCTGTTTGGTTCCATCGATCCTGAGAACATCCTGCCGATGTTAGCCGTCGGAAGGAGCAACCTCGCTCTCGAAGAATACCTGGTGGGCCAACTCTTGGAGTCTTCGGACAAACGCTTTGACGCACTGCGCGAATTCTATCCAAACGCAAGGGAAGAAGCTTGGAGGGTCGAAGTGGCTGGCCAGCGTGTTCAAATCATCAAGAAGGACCGGGTGTACGGAGGCATTCTGGAATTCGGTACCGAGCTTGTTACCGCTGCCGATGGTTCGATTGTTGCCATGCTGGGAGCGTCGCCCGGTGCATCAACCGCAGTCTGGATCATGCTTCAGGTAATCGAGCGCTGCTTTCCTGAGAAACTGAAGACCGGAGGATGGCTCTCCAAACTAAAGCAACTGATTCCCTCGTATGGTCAATCTCTGATCGACAATCCGGAGTTGTGTTTGCAGTTGCGGGCCGAGACGGCTGCGGTATTGAACCTCGACAACATCACACGGCCGCCAAAATCTAGAATCGCATGACAGTGCTCAACGTTTCCAAGGAGATTGAGCCATGATCCGCGCTTATCGTCTCTACACTGGTCCCGACGGAAATTCGCATGTGGTTCGTGGTAGCGTCAGCGAAAGTAAGTTAGTTGAAGCACAGACCATTCTTTTCAAGGAAACACCACCGCATTCCTCCTATGACTGGCACAATGACCCAATCCCTCAGTACGTCATTACGTTGGCCGGCGTGCTCGAATTCGCGACCGTTGGCGGCGAGACATTCACGATCCATCCGGGTGAGGTGCTGTTGGCAGAGGATCACACCGGCTCAGGGCACAAATGGCGATTGATCAATGATGACCCGTGGAAGCGGGCGTATGTGGTCTTCAAGAAAGATGCGAATACTCTGTTCGAGCCAGACCCCCATGAACCTACTCTTGCGCGATCGCCGGCTAAGAGATGATTATGTCGTTCCGGTCCGCTCTGCGCGTGGATGCTGCCCCGCCTCACTAAAGCGCTCATCCACCTTCACGCGCCCTATCCCGATCCGCCAGGGTGGAGGGACCCGCCGCTCGTTCCGCTCGCCCCGCCCGCCGCTCGCTATTTACTCATTCATTACCAATGTTAACTCGTTCGTTATGGGGGTGGCCCACTTTTTTCGCCTTCCTCCACTACCCCACCTCCAACTTGACGCCATGATCCTCCTCGACTATCCATAGCGAATGGACGGCAAATCAATAACAGGGGGGTGCACAATCTAGGCCTAATATGCTTACCCCGTCAAGCAATTGACCGCTCTTCAACACGCCCCTAGAATCCCCGAGCACGGGCGCGATCTTGAGGTGAAAGCTCGTACGCTTCCGTATCCGAAGACAGTGCATTTACCCTTCCCGCGTTTACCAGCGATTTCCGCTCAACTGACTCCTTCAACTTGTAGCGTATGTCGTGGTTCTTTCCCGGAGCACGGACCGTAATCAGGAGTGCGGACGGGCGTGGGGAAGGTGGCCAGACGCCGGTAGCCTTTTGGTTTAGTTTTGGTTTAGTTTTGGTTTAGTTTTGGTTCACTTTTGGTTCACCAAATGGCCGGCAAGGTTCACTCCGAAGTGCCGAAGTTTCGGGAGCGGCGCAAGTAGTTCGAATGGTCTGAGATTTTTTCGGCTTTCATACTGGTCCTCTACATCTGCCAATTGCAATGCCCATGACGACAGAAGAAACCCAAGTCTTCACCAGTGCGGCCTGCCCACCTTTCCTCGTCCTGCTTCCAGAGCTTCCGCAACTCGTCGCGCTCCATGCTGTCCATTGGACTCATTCCGGCTGGAGGTTCCGGACGCTCGGGGTAGTTGCCGGCTGAAGCGCAGGACAAGAGTTCGTCGTCTGACATCGCCTGAAGCCGGCGTTGATGACGAACCCAAGCCCTGAACTTCAGTTCTCGCTCCAGCCGCTCGATCCGGCTGCTAATCGTCGTCGCCATTGTGGCCTCCCGCCTCCCTCTCTGGATTACTTCTTAGCAGTGGAATTCGAATCAACCCAAGCGACGATTCCAGTTTCGATACACGATCACCCTGGATGTCGAATTCGTAAAGGGCTGAAGAGTTTCCATAAGCGCGCATCGAAGGCGTGGGTCTTCAGTTCCCCACGCTCCTTCGGGTCCCCGGCAAACCGTCAGCTTAGCAAGCTCGTGATACGCTAAACGATATCTGAGACGGAACGTGGGTAGGTTGCGCTCGAATGGGCAGACTATCACCATAACAGCATGAAAGGATCGCCTTGAGTCTGGTGGCTTCCCGTAAATAAGGCTCCAACTTGGGCAGGCTGCAAACCTCGAACATTCCTATCGTGCCTGGTTCGCGGCATCTCTTGGAACCGAAAGTTGAATCTCTGTACCCGTGGCTGCGCTGCTGGAGAAGTTGAGTACGCCGCCGATGTTGGTTGCACGCTCACGCATGCCCGCCAGACCCCAGTGTCCCTCACGTCCTGCCCGGAGGACCTGGGGATCGATTCCACAGCCGTTGTCGCGAACGCGCATGCGTAGACCATCGTCGGTGTATTCAAGTTCCAGCTCAACGCTGCTCGCTCGGGAATGACTAAATGCGTTTACCAGAGCTTCCTTCCCAATCCGGTAAATCTCATGCCACACGAGCGGCCGCAGTGGCTCCTGTCGGCCGATTACGTTGACGCGAAACTCGACGTCGGAATGAGACGTAAATTCCCGTTGGACCCGGGAAAGGGCCTGAATCAGATCGGGAGTGCCCGTCGACCGGAGTCCCTGGATAGCGTTCCGACCTTCTTCGATCCCTTGCTTCATAATCTGAAGAATTCGATCGAACTGTGGTTTGGCCAGTGAATCTGGAGAAACGTCATCCACCGCGACGTTCAACTGCATCAAGGCACTCAAGAATGTTTGCAGAAGAGTGTCATGGAGCTCCTGGGCGATTCGAGTGCGCTCTTCCAGCCGCACGTTCTCTTGCCGGACTCGTTCTTCTTCCTGTTTTCGAGATTCGATTTCCGTCGCGCTCACGTACCATCTTCTGACTCGGCCTTCCTCAACCAAGGGGTTGTACCGCGCCAGGTACCAGCGATAAATGCCGTCTTTTCCAAGAAATCTTGTGTCAAGTTCAAACGGCTCGCTCCCGGCAAGCCCGCGCTCGCGTGCGGCTCGCGTCGTCTCCAAATCCTCGGGATGAATGATTCTGCCGACAGTAACTTGGGACTGAAATTCCTCAAGGGTCAGACCTGTGTATTCGCGGCCAACACGATTCACGTATATCCAGTTGCCATCCGAGTCCAAAACTACGATGACCTGAGGCACTAGATCCACAAGTTGCTGAAGTTCCTGTTCTGCACGTTTAAGCTCAGTGATATCAGTTACTGCTCCCACAAATTGCCTGTCGCTTGGGTTGTCTGTCTTTGAAAGACGTCCCACGACTCGGACATGCTTAATCGAGTTGTCGGGCATCTGCAGCCGATGCTCAAAGTCGTAGTCTTTGCCTTCGGTCGAAGCCCGATTCATTGCCCGCTGGACCATCGCTCGGTCTTCTGGGTGGGTCCGCTGCAGAATTAGTTCGTTCGTAAAAGCAATTGCCGGGTCGAATTCAAAGATTCGAAAGATCTCCCCAGACCAGTGGATTTCGTCGCTCGAAACGTTCCATCCGAAGCTCCCCGTGCGAGTCAGGCTCTGCGCCGCCGCGAGATAGGCTTCGTTTTGACGTAAGGTCTGTTCGGCGCGTTTGCGCTCTGTAATGTCGCGAATAAAACCGGTAAAAAACCGGTGCCCATTGTTCACGACTTGTCCGAAACAGACTTCGATCGGGAATTGCTCACCATTCTTCCGCAACCCGACGAGCTCCGTTCCCTGCCAATTGAAGTGCCGAGTACCGGTCTTTAGATAACGTTCAAATCCCTCCGTGTGCAGTTTTCGCATGAACTCCGGCATGAGGATTATCAAGGGCTGGCCAACCAACTCCGAAATGCCATAACCAAAGGTGCGGGCGGCGGCAGGGTTAACGAAAAGAATCGTGCTCGTATGATCAACACCGACTACTGCATCGGGCGCGGTTTCGACGACGTTGCGGTAGTGCTCCGCCGTTTGACGTCTTGCAGTTTCTATGCGCTGCCGGTCATTCCCCAGCGACTCCTCAGATCGCTTGAGAGAATGAACGTCCGTGAGCGTGGCAATCCATATGAGGACACTTCCTGAATCATCTCGAATTGGAACAATTCGATGTAAGAACCAGAAATACTCTCCATCGGCCCGACAAAGACGGACTTCTCGTTCCATTGGTGTCCCGAATTGAACGGCGCGCTCCCAGTGAGCGAGGAAATCCTGTCGGTCCTCGGGATGTACGATTTCGAAATTCGCGCCAAGTGCCTGTTCGGGCCGTAGTCCCGTATACTCAAGCCAGCGCTTGTTAACAAACTCCCGAAACCCGTCGGGACGTGCCGTCCAAACCATAGCTGGAAGATTGTCGACAATCAGTCGAAGCTGATCGTCAGGTTTGCCAGATGAAGGAATAGCCTGGCTTGCGCCAAACATCGGTATATCTCCAAACAGTCCGTGATTGGGAACGCTGCTTCCCGTACTGCCCGGAGAGTTTACCCCATTCTTTTACTGAAAGAATGCAGGCTTAGTAGTTGTATCCGGCCCCCCATTTCGGCAAGCAGAGCGATGGCATTGAGAAGTGCTTCTTGTTTCAGACCATTCGCCTCGTCGGATGCGGACTGTGTAACTCAATTTATTCCTTTCAAACGACATCTCACTCCCGTTCGTTACCCGAAGGTGGTGCAAGAGAGCACCTCGTTCGGGGCAAGCGGAAATCGTTCCAATTGGTGATGGAGTCGCTGTTCTGTGGGCGCATAGTGTTAGTGAGCGAAATCAACGTTGGCGGTGATCACCATGGCAGTTCAAAGCGGCGGTGCTGCAGTGCTTTTCAGCATCGAGTTTCAATTCAGCAGTGCCGACGGCCTACAGATCAAATGTGCGCGATGGGATGCGGTGGGACACAGGCGAGGCGTGGTGCAGATCGCGCACGGAATGGGCGAACACATCGGAAGATACACGCCGCTGATCGCACATCTCACGTCGGCCGGCTTCACTGTCTATGGAAACGATCATCGCGGGCATGGGCGAACCGCACCGTCGAAAGAGCATCTAGGTGATTTCGGCAAAGGCGGCTTCGACCTGCTGGTCGGGGACATGCACCGGTTGAGCCGGATCGCGAAAGATGAAAATCCTGGCCAGCCCTTTATTCTCCTCGGCCACAGTATGGGTTCGTTTGCGTCCCAACAGTACGTGCTCGACCACAGCGACGCGATCGACGGGTTGGCACTCTCGGGATCGGGTGCTCTGGATGGGTTAGCACGTTTGGCTGGTTCCGCGCCCGCGGGAACGAACATCCTGAACGCACGTTTCGAGCCAGGGCGTACACCGTTCGATTGGTTGAGCCGCGATACCGCGACCGTTGACGCGTTCATAAATGATCCGCGTTGCTTCCCATCCCTTCAGCCAACGGCTTTTGCGTCATTCCTCGGAGCGGCAGGCAAGCTATCTGATCCAGCCAACTTTCGCAAGATTCGCAAAGACTTGCCGGTTTACCTGTTCTCGGGAAGTGAAGATCCAGTAGGAGAACAACTGGCGGGAGTAGCAGTTCTTATCCAGCGGTATCGCGATGCTGGGATTTCCGGGATCTCGCATGACTTTTACCCAGGTGGACGCCACGAAATGCTGAACGAGGTTAATCGCAAAGAAGTACGCGAGCGATTGATGCGGTGGATCTCGGAGACGGTGACATCATCGCGTCTTTGAGCTCCGTTGGCTGAGTACGTAAAAGAGTAGCAGGCTTAAGGCCATCACGCTCCTCTGATACAAGCCGCTCGTGCGAATCAGTTCGATGACGACGATGGAACTTGCTAACAGAAGCAGCGTCAGCGAGACTCCTCGATGGAATCGTCTGACACCGTGCTCAATGACGTCGTCATTTTGCTCAATTTCACGCCCGCGGTTCGAGTCTGTGCAGGCGGGCTTGCTGATGCAAGAATTGCAGGCATTCGCTGGAGCGCGGTAAACCACCTTCCCGGTGTCCGAAAACACCGGGAACAGGTGCTGATCTTGGGGACATCGCCAGGTATCGCGCTCCGATGATAGGTGAAGCCCGCTGTGGTTGCACGTTGCGACCAGGTGCAGATCGCGCACGGAATGGGCGAACACATCGGAAGATCGCTTGGCGAAGTTCGCGACACTGTTTTCCAGTCACGAATCCACGTTAAGAAATTTTTGGTTGCATCGCAATGTGACAATTCGTAAAGGAGTCGCTCGAAGACGTTAAGCGCACTGCTCCTCTGCTTTGTTTGCTGCTATCAGAGCAATTTGTCAGATTACCTATCTGGTGCGGGTCAACATCTATCGTGGACCTAGGGACTTACTGACCGCTCTGCCCGACTTCTGCCCGAAGAGTAGGAGATGGCCACAAAAAGTGAGGCCGCCCTCTCCCCAGGAAAAGGCGGCCACACGCCTGAGAGGACCTTCTTATGCAGTGGCCACATGATTAATTACAGCCCCGCGAGTTGGGAACTAGTAGGAGTGCTAGGGGAGTCGCGAGAGAAAACCATGCCGTCTGTGTGAGTAGAGGTCAGGGGGTGCTTATGTGTTGACGGCATGACCCGGTCAGTTGAGAAGTAGTAGGAGTGCTAGGGAGTCGCGAGAAAAAACGTGCTGACTGTGTGAGGTGGGACCTGGGGTTGTGGGGAAGGCGATCCAAAGCTCACCCCGGTTGTTTATTGTCCCCTTCTTAATCGCATCGAGTTGCACCAGTATGCCAGTGTGCCGTTAAAGAACTTGATTTTTGTTTTTCCTATACATCAAGAAAGCTCAAAAGTTGATTGAGCGCATCCAGGCACTGAAGGCTCAACAAGCCCAACAAGGAGTCAGAACGAAGGGCGCTTAAAGGGACGCTGGCATTCTTGTCAGTCTGCAGCCCTGGCAAAGCCCCGTAGAGTTGCGCAACTTCTCGGCATATGCGAAACCCGCTCAACAGTCTCTCCGGTTGGGCGGTTTTTTTTAATGTTTGGCACGTCCGCTATCGTTTGTAGTTGACGATTGTCGGACTCAAGGAGTGAAAGAGGGCTCAGCGGAGCGCACAGAAAAGTAGACCGAGGCTTTTTCGAAGGTAGAGCAACATCGTGAGCTCGATCTCGAATCCAATCCCCGCCAGGGGGGATCCCATGCTGGTAAACACCCGTCTTTCTCAAGAAAATAAGCCCCGATTCATGGTCTTGAAGCACTTGGGTAAAACGCCTTTTCTGGCTACCTGCTCAAGGTGTCACACTAAGTTCTTCACTCCTTTAGACCTAGTCAATAGGCCCAAGAAAGCCGCTCTGCATTTGCGGAATCAGTTCGCATTTCACAAGTGTTTGAAGTCTGTGTTGGCGGAGACTTGATTCGTAATTCCGAACCCTTCTGATCGAGAGCAACTCATTGGTGGGCTTTGTCGCAAACCATTCCGCAACAATAACTTCTGGCAGCCAATGGGCCTAAGTTGGAGCTTCTACGGTTTCCTCTGTATTGATCTGCTTAGAGACCTCTGACATTCTCTTTCATGCGTCGGAGATAGAGACATCTGGGATTTCCGCAAATCCCGCACTGCCAACACGGATGTATTCCGTCTCCCAACGTCCAACGAGTGTCACTTTGGAAAAGCCTCATCTTCTAGGGATGGGGCTTTTTAGTTTCTGGCAGCGGGGAACGAGCTTAGGCGATGGGTTGACGGGAGTGGCCCTGAGAAGCGCTTTCACTCTCGCTACGGCGCTTACCCCCCAAGTTCAACACTCCCGTCAAATGCCGCGATAGGTGAAATCCGACAGATGGCGAATGGCACGTTCGAACAAGAGCTATGGCGAGAAAGTAACCGACAGTAACCAACAACACATCTTTGCCCAATGAGAGAGACGAAATCATAGGTGGCGGGGTGACAACCGACCAAGCGCTTGGAACATCTCACCCCATTCAGACCCTTATGGGCCGCCCAAAACCGCACGGTTGGGCGGCTTTTTCCTTTTTTGTCGTATCCGGCACAGAAAGCAACATGGCGGTTGTGGATGTGAATCGAAATTGTGAACTTTGATCAGCTGCACAAGTTGCTGAGTAGCTGAGCGTGTTCGCCAGAAGGCCGCATTGATTTGATGCGGTCTTTTTTCTTGCCCTTGCTCCCCGGAGGGCCGCAAGAAATCTCACAGCCAGCGGCTGGCATTTTTGGGAGTGTGCGGCGTACGCAAAGCCTTGTAGGTTTTGTCTCTCACCGATTTGCGAATGACCGCCCAACGAGCTTGAGCCACGCTCTCCCATGGGGCGGTTTTTCCTGCCACCGAGTTTGAGGGCCGCATCGCCAATGCTTGGGGAAGGTGGCAAATGCGGCCCCTTGCGCCCGCTTCTTGGCACTAGGGGAAGCGGATGCTCATAGCGAATCGCGCAAAGGTTAGTTCCATCAATGCCGCCGTTAAGTAAATTCTCGGTTAAGAAATGCGCTAAGGGGAATTCGAGAAAGTAGGCTGCAAAACCAAACCGGCACCTTCGAATCATCCCTTGGGGCACGTTCGATCAATTGGCAGCTTTCACAGGATGATCTAGTGTCGCGATTGTAAGGCGCTAGCGACTACTTAAAAAAGGGGCCGCACTTGGGGAAGGGCGGTCCCGATTTTTTGGCGGCCCCGGCGGCCCAGAAGTTCCCGAATGGTGCATATTGGCGTTTGTGACGGGGCTGGTGTTTCGCTATCGTGCGCCGATGCAGCCCAGCGACGATTTGGTCACGATAGCCAGGATCGGGATTTTTCTTCTATTGCTGGCAATGTCAGCCGCGCTTCTCGTTCCCGATCGTGGAGCCAGGAGTGCGGGTACGAGCCGAGCATTTGTATGAACAACTCGACAGTTTGCAACCGATCCGCCGACAAGCTCGACGCGAACTACTGGTAGAGAGCCACAAACA
>Ga0126383_10001226_pt1 | contig 15756 bp, 14 predicted proteins | sample PanSoiMetPlot_35_FD_96882 | JGI IMG/M metagenome (GOLD analysis project Ga0126383, IMG submission 96882) | Tropical forest soil microbial communities from Panama - MetaG Plot_35 | ecosystem: Environmental > Terrestrial > Soil > Tropical forest > Bulk soil | place: Panama | collected 2016-02-17
GGCATGGTGATGCTCGTCGGCGTGCAATCGAACCAGTTTCCGCGAGCGCTCGATCTGGCCGCTCAATTCCGGGTCCACCATCTGCAAGTGGCGATCGGCGGCTTTCATGTGTCCGGCACGATCGCGATGCTGGCCGAGCGCGACCCCGACCTGCGCCGCGCGGAAGAAATGGGCGTGTCGCTGTTCGCGGGCGAAGCCGAGGGACGGTTAGGTGAAGTGCTGCGCGACGCCGCGAACCGGCAACTCAAGCCGCTTTATAACTTCATGAATGATCTGCCGAATCTGGAAGGGGCCGCGCTGCCCTTTCTCCCTTCGGACAGAATCCTGAGGACCGCCGGCGCCAATACGAGCCTCGACGCCGGACGCGGTTGTCCCTATCAATGCAGCTTCTGCACGATCATCAACGTGCAGGGCCGCAAATCGCGCTACCGCTCAGCTGATGATTGCGAACGGATCGTGCGGGCGAACGTCGCCCAGGGCATTCATCGCTTCTTCATCACCGACGATAACTTTGCGCGTAACAAGAATTGGGAAGCGATTCTCGACCGCATGATCGAGATGCGCGAGCAGGAGAAGCTGCAGTTCAATTTTATTATTCAAGTCGACACGCTCTGTCACCGGCTGCCGAACTTTATCGAGAAGTGCGCGCGTGCCGGCGTGAAGCGGGTTTTCATTGGGCTCGAGAATATCAATCCCGACAGTTTGCTCGGCGCCAAGAAGCAGCAGAACAAAATTACCGAATATCGAAAAATGCTGCTCGCCTGGAAGCAGGCCAGGGTGCTGACTTACTGCGGCTACATCCTGGGCTTTCCCAACGACACGCCTGAGTCCATCGTCCACGACATTCGGGTCATTCAAAAGGAACTGCCGGTCGATCTGCTGGAGTTCTTTTATCTCACACCGCTGCCGGGCTCTGAGGATCATCGCAAGCTCCTGCAGGCCGGCACGTGGATGGACGCCGACATCAACAAGTACGATCTGAATCACGCCGTTACCACACACCCGCGTATGTCGCTCGATGACTGGAAACGCGCGTACCGCACCGCCTGGGAAACCTACTACACTGACGAGCACATCGAGACGGTGCTGAAACGCGCGGCCGCCACCGGCGTCAGTCCCGGTAAAGCGTTGTTTCTGATTGTATGGTTCAAAGGCTGCATCGGGATCGAAGGAATACATCCGCTGGAAGGCGGCTGGCTGCGGATGAAGTTTCACCGTGACCGGCGCCCTGAGTTACCACGCGAATCGGCCATCGGCTTCTACTCAAAATTCATGGCGGAATCACTGGTAAAACAGGTAAGATGGGCGCATCTTTACCTGCGGCTTTATCGGAAATACAGCAAGTTGAAGAAGGATCCCCGCCGTTTCGAATACATGGACCTGGCGATTACCCCGGTGACGGACGACGAAATCGAAACGCGCGAGATGTTTCAGACCGAAGAAGCGCGAAGTTATGTTGTCAAGATTCAGCGCGTTGAGAAGATGCGCAGCGGTGCGGCCGCCTGACCGCAACCCGGCGACTTTTTTTTAAACCTCGACGGCCCTGGCCCGTTATCAGGAGAAGCCCCGTGCACGGACCTCAAGAAAAGAGGCGCAAACGCTTTAGCGTCGTCATCATCAAGCCTTCGCATTACGACGATGACGGCTATGTCATCCAGTGGCATCGCTCACCGGTGACGGCTAATTCACTCGCCGTCGTCTATGCCCTGGCCCTGGATTGCGCCAATCGCCGGGTGCTCGGCGACGACGTCGCCATTGAACTGCATCCTTTTGATGAAACCAACACCCGCATCCGCGCGAAGGACATGGCCGCGCTGGTCGAAGACGCCGATGCCGGCATGGTGATGCTCGTAGGCGTGCAATCAAATCAATTTCCGCGCGCGCTCGACATTGCCCGGCCCTTGCGCGACCGCGGCATCATGGTGGCCATCGGCGGCTTCCACGTGTCGGGCACGCTGGCGATGCTCAAAGAGCGCGACCCCGATGTGCGCCGAGCTGAACAGATGGGAATTTCGCTGTTCGCCGGCGAAGCTGAAGGGGGACGACTGGATGCGGTGCTGCAGGATGCGGCGCGCGGAGAACTCAAACCGCTATACAACTTCATGGACGATTTGCCGGAGCTGGAAGGCGCCATCACGCCGCTTTTGCCGGCCGATCGAATCAGGCGCGTGCTGGGTGGACACACCAGTTTCGACGCCGGCCGCGGTTGTCCGTTCACGTGCAGCTTCTGCACCATTATCAACGTGCAGGGACGCAAGTCGCGCTGGCGAACTGCCGACGACGTCGAACACATCGTCCGCACAAACCTGGCGCAAGGCGTTCACAGCTTCTTTATTACCGACGATAACTTCGCTCGCAACAAGAACTGGGAAGCCATCTTCGATCGTTTGATTTATCTGCGCGAGGTTGAAGGATTTGGCGATATCAAATGCAGTATTCAGGTAGACACCGGTTGCCATCGCATTCCGAACTTCATCGACAAAGCACGACGCGCGGGCGCCAAGCGCGTCTTCATTGGTCTGGAAAATATTAATCCCGAAAACCTGAAAGGCGCGCGCAAGAACCAGAACAAGATCACCGAGTACCGGCAGATGCTGCTGGATTGGAAGAAGACGGGCGCGATTGTGTTCTGCGGTTACATTCTTGGTTTTCCCAATGACACGCCGGAGTCGATTCTGCGCGATGTGCGCATCATTCAGGAAGAATTGCCGACGGACTTGTTGGAATTCACCTGCTTAACTCCTTTGCCCGGTTCGGAAGATCACCGGAATATGGTGAACGCCGGCCTGCCCATGGACGACGATCTCAATCGCTTCGATGTCAACCACGTGACCATCCCGCATGAGCGCATGTCGCGTGACGAGTGGGAAGCAGCCTACATGCAGGCGTGGGAAGATTATTATTCCGACAAGCACATTGAAACGGTGCTTAAGCGTTGCGTCGCCACCGGCACCAGCCCCGGCAAGACGCTCTTCTATCTGGTTTGGTTTAAAGGAAGTCACGCGATCGAAGGCGCGCACCCGGCCGAAGGCGGCGGCTTCCGGCTAAAGTTTCGGCGCGATCGACGGCCCAGTCTCGGAATTGAGCCGGTGTGGGTTTTCTATCCGAAGTACTGGTTCGAAACTGTCTGGAAGCTTTATAAGTGGGGCTCGCTCTATACGCGCTGCTATGGAATTATGAAGAAGGCTATTCGTGAAACCCAGACCTCGGCCTACTCGGATTTGGCCATTACTCCGGTGACGGCGGAAGAGGTGGAAACTCGCGAGCTTTTTCAAACCCCCGAAGCGCGCAATTTTGTGGTTCAGATCCAGCGCGTGGAAAAGATGCGCAGCGGCGCTGCGGCGTGAAAATCAGAAGTACTATGAAGCTAACTGTTTTGCTCGTGCTCGGTCTCGTCAACGCGTTTGGTTTTGCTCAGCAACCCCAAAATGATCAACTGCCGCCGGGCATCGCGATTCGCAAATACAAATGGGAGAAAGTCGGACCAGGGCCCGCCACTGATTCGAGTATGAAGGCCGAAAGCGATTCACCCGCCGGCAATAGTTCGAGTGATCCAAATGTGCCGGACCAGGCTTCCGGCGTGCGCGGACGCGACAACACCTTCTACCAGTATTCTGTCGAGATCGCGAATGAGGGCGACAAACCGATCAAGGCCATTCTTTGGGACTACATCATTACCGACAGCAGCAGCAATGAAGAGTTGGGCCGTCACAACTTCGTGAGTTTTGATAAAGTCGGCCGCAAGAGCGTTAAAGCCTTACGGGTAAGATCGCAGCTGTCACCGTCGCGCGTGGTCACGGTGCAGAACGCGCCGCCGCCGGGAAATTCAACCGTAGTTGAGCGCGTCGTATTCAGATGCATCATCTACGGTGATGGCACGCTGTGGCAGCAACCCGGCACCAACGAAAATTGTCTGGACCTACAGAAGCGGGCCAACAACCGCGGCGGAGATCGTTAACTCTCCGCCACCTCTCTCAACTCCAACTCCATAAAAACTGCGCCGGTAACGGGATTCTCATAATATGGCGCAATCTGTTTGAAGCCGTGTGATTCATAGAGCGCAATCGCGTCATTCATCTTTGGTGGCAGGGTATCAAGTCTCATGTGCCGGTAACCGATCTGTTTTGCTTCGGTGATGATCGCCTCAATCAGCTTCCGACCCAGGCCTCGGCCGCGAAATTGCTCACGCAGAAACAATCGCTTCATCTCGCAGGTGTCTTCGCTGAATTTCCGGAGGGCAACGCAACCGGCGAGTGCCTGACCTTCGTAAGCAAGCAACAGACGGCCGTCAGGCGGAGCGTAGTGGCCGGGGAGGGCGGCCACCTCAGCCACGAAGTTTTGGAAACAGAGATCGATCTGGAGCCACGCCTGGTAATCCCGGAAAAGTTGCCGAGCTTGATCGAGCTGCTCAACAGTTCGAGCTTGAATCAGGTTCATGGACTGGAGTCCGCAGGCTGCAAATCCAAAGCGCCGTCGACGTCCCGATGAATCGGGACTCTGCCGGGGCACTCCACAAAAAACTCGGCCTGACGTTACATCAGGCCGAGTCCTATTCAAAGTTTGACCCCGTCGCGATGGCTCCGGGTGCTGATATTTTACGCGGTGAACGACGAGCCGCAGCCGCAGCTGCCGGTGGCGTTCGGATTCTTAAAGGTGAAGCCGGAACCCATGACGTTCGTGACATAATCGATTTCAACGCCATTCAGGTACTGGGCGCTGAACATATCCACGAACAGCCGCACACCTTTTTCGTCCATAATAAAATCGCCTTGTCGCGAATTCTCTTCAATATTCAGGCTGTATTGAAATCCCGAGCAGCCACCCGGAACTACGCGTACCCGCAAGCCCGCGGTTTCCGGCAGGCCCTCTTCGCCTGACATAAACTTCTTGATCTCATTTGCTGCCGGCTCAGTAACATTGAGAGCCACCCCCGGTGCCGTTGTTGCTGCCATAATTAACTCCTATTTTCCGATTTTTGATTTGGGATTTTTGATTTTGCGCTCGACGACGGCAATAACGTAAATCCGCAATCGCAAATCGCAAATCTAAAATCAAAAATCCAAACTCATTCTACTGAGATTTTTTCAGCACGACAAGCTCTGGTTTCATGGCCTCGATCGAAACCTGGCGCGCGACCTCTTCCGCGACTTTCCGCAGCGCCTGAGCCTGAGCCGACTCAGGCCGGCCGATGACCACCGGCATACCTTTATCGCCGCCTTCGCGTACTTCGATGCCCATCGGCACCGAACCGAGAAACGGGACGCCATACTCGCCGGCTAGTTTCTCGCCGCCGCCCTCACCAAAGATGTTGTAGCGCGCGCCCGTGTCCGGGGCGATGAAGTAGCTCATGTTTTCGACTACTCCGAGCACCGGGACGGCCACGGTCTCAAACATCCGCAACGCCCGGCGCACATCAATCAGGGCGACTTCCTGCGGCGTCGTCACCAGCACGGCGCCCTGCACCGGCACCAGTTGCGCCAGACTTAACTGCACGTCGCCGGTTCCCGGCGGCATATCCACAATCAGGTAGTCCAACTCGCCCCACTTCACATCCGAAAGAAATTGTTTCACCAATCCATGTAGAATCGGACCGCGAACAATCAAGGGCTTGTCCCCCGGCTGCAGCACCGCCATCGAGATCAACTTAATGCCGTGCGCTTCAACCGGAATCAGCTTGTTGACATCAATCTCCGGGCGCGCTTGCGCAGCGCCGAGCATAATCGGAACGTTCGGCCCGTAAACGTCGGCGTCCATTAATCCAACTTTGGCGCCGTCGAGTGCCAGCGCTACGGCCAGATTTACGGCGACGGTCGACTTGCCGACGCCACCCTTGCCGGAGGAAACGGCGATAATATTCTTCACGCCGGGCACGGAAACCTTATCCCCCAGGCCGCGGCCTTTAGGAACCTCGGCGTCCATGGTCACATTCACGGCCTGCACACCAGGGATCGCGCCGACCAGCTCGCGCGCCGCCGCTTCCATTTCTGATTTGACGGGACACGCCGGCGTCGTCAGCACGATTCTGAAAGAGACGGTGTGGTCATCGATCTTCAGGTCTTTTATGAATCCGAGCGTAACAATATCTTTGTGTAGATCGGGATCTTTTATCTGCCGCAGGGCATCCAGCACCACGGTTTCATTTAACTGAGACATGATCGAATTATGCCGAAGCCTCGCGAGGTTTGTCGAACAAGCAGATTCTCGTGGGAAGGGACGCAGTCAGCTGAGGAGCAGCGGACAGAGTTAAGCCGGAGGCGAGTCTACGAGCCTGGGCTTAGTGCTGCTCCGCAGCTTGAAGCGCCGTCACATCTCACGAAATACATGTGACGCCGGCGCTCAAACAATCGGAATTCACGCGCTCGGTCGGGAGCCGCGTTGACTCAAACTAATTCTGAAATATACTCTCGCGGCGATTCGCCATGATTGATTCCGGACAAACAAACCAGCCAACGCCATCGGCGACGACCCGGCCACCTTTTATCTGGCTTCGCCTGGCGGCGATCGTCCTGGGTTTTGTTCTCCTTTACCTCTTCTATATCAGCGATCTGTCACACAATCCTCCGGGTTTCTATGTCGACGAGTCAGCGATTTCCTACAATGCTTACTGCATCGCCAAGACGGGGACCAACGAATTCGGCACGCGCTTCCCTCTGTTCTTTCCGGTTTACACGGGCGCGTGGACCCAGTACGCGAATCCGACGCAGGTTTATCTCCTGGCAATTCCCTTCACCATCGTCAAGCCCAGTATTGTCGTCGCCCGGGTCTACAGCGCCTCATGGGTTTTTGCGGCCTGTCTCTTATTGGGATGGTTGGCGAAGAAGATCACGGGCAAAGAAACGATTGGATTACTGGTGGCCGTCATCGCGATTTTTACCCCGTGGCTTTTCGACGTCAGCCGCCTGGTGATGGAAACCTACTTCTATCCGATGGCGCTCGTGTTGTTTCTGCTGGCGCTTCATGCGGCGCAGAAAAAGGAAAGCTGGTCGTGGCTGAACGTGCTGGCGCTGGCGGTAACCTTGATGCTGCTCACCTACAGCTACACCATTGGACGTCTGCTTGGGCCAATGCTGGCGGCGGGTCTGATTCTCTTCGCCACTTCACAGCCACGGATCATCAGCATTGTAAAGACCTGGGTGATCTTTGCCGTGACTCTCATTCCCCTGCTGATTTTTCGCGCCCGGAATCCCGAAGCCCTGACGCAGCGCTTCTTTCTTATTTCCTACATCAAGCCTCATTCGCCCTTGAGTGAGATAGTGCCCAAGTTCTTTCATCGCTATTTTGAAGATTTGAGTCTGGTTAGTCTGCTGTTCGACGGCGACGGAAACCCTCGTCACCATGTCTCGGGTTCGTTAGGCAGCTTTCTGATCGCCGCGTTCGTTTTGGTGGTGATCGGCGCCGCGGTGATCGTGGTGCGCGAGTGGCGACAACCCTTCTGGCGCTTTGTGCTGTTCGGCGCGGCCGCCTCGATTGTGCCTGGCGCCCTCACCGCAGATCAGTTTCATTCCCTGCGATTGGTCGCCTTTCCTGTCTTTCTCCTGATGCTGATGATCCCCGGGTTGCAGGCGCTGCTGTCCGACACCGGTCCGCACACGCCGGCCGAGACTGGATCAGCCGAGCCACAGACGCCGTGGTGGACGCGACGCCTGGTTCTGGGGCTGCTCCTCATCGGCATGATCGCGCAGACGCTTTACTTTCAAAAAGTGTTTCGGCGCGAAGGACTCAACCGTGGTTTGTATTTTGATGAACCTTACAAGGAGGTGTACGACGCAGCCATGGCGCTGCGGGCGCGACCCATCTATCTGGTCGATGGCATCCAGCCATCGTACGAGCACGCGTTGTGGTATGCGACGGTTGAGGGCCGTGACCGGTCCATGTTTATTCATCTCGAGGAAGGCGAGGGGCCGCCCGCGGGAGCTCTGGTGATAAGTTCGGAAGCGCGTTGTCAGAACTGCATGTTGATTAAGAAAAGTAGCGACTATCTTTTGTATCGGCCCCAATATCCGTTCATACCGTAATGATCTATCTCGACAATAATGCGACCACCCGGGTCGCGCCCGAGGTTTTCGAGGCGATGCGACCGCATCTGGAAACCGAATGGGGCAATCCTTCATCGGCGCATGCCCTCGGCCGCACGGCCCGCGCCGCGGTTGAGACCGCCCGCCGCCAGGTCGCGCAGTTACTCGGTGCGGTGAATGTCAATGAGATCGTCTTCACCTCCGGCGGCTCTGAATCAAACAACTGGGCCATTGGCGGTTTTCTCGAGCAGAATCCTGACCGGCGGCACATCATTACCACTACCGTCGAACACGAGGCGGTGCGCAATCTCTGCCGGCATCTTGGCGAGACTGGTTGTGAAGTTACCTGGCTGCAAGTTGACGGCAATGGTGAGCTCGATCTCGATGATCTGCGTAAGGCCCTGCGGCGGAACACCGGAATCGTTTCCGCCATGATGGCGAATAACGAAACCGGTGTCTTGTTTCCGATTGCCGAAATCGGACGCATCGTGCGCGAACATTCAGATGCTGTATTTCACGTCGATGGCGTGCAGGCGGTGGGCAAGCTGCCGATCGATCTCTCCAGCCTTCCGGTTGATCTATTCTCACTTTCAGGTCACAAGTTCCACGCGCCCAAAGGCGTCGGGGCGCTGTACGTTCGCGACGGCTTGAAACTCCCGCCCTTCGTGATTGGCGGTGGACAAGAGCAGGGCCGGCGTTCCGGGACCGAAGCGGTTCCGAATGTCGTGGGGCTGGGACGCGCCAGTGAACTGGCGATGGATGTCACGGTGCAGGCGCAAGTACGTTCATTACGTGACCGTCTGGAAGACGAAGTACTCGAGCGCTTTCCCGGCGCGCAGCTTAACGGCGCCAAGCCCAGAGAGAAACGACTACCGAACACCGCGAACATTTCCTTTCGCGGATGCGACGGTGCCGATGTTATGAGGCAATTGGATTCAGCCGGAATCTGCGTCTCGACTGGCTCCGCCTGTCATTCCGAATCGTCCGAGGTCTCCGGAGTACTGAGCGCCATGAACGTGCCGGTCGAAGTCGCCCGTGGCTCCATTCGCTTCTCGGTAGGCCGGTACAACACCGCCGCGGAGATCGACGCTACCCTTCTGGCGCTTGAACCAATCCTGGCTCAGCGCCCATCTTAATTTGCGCCGGCCCCCGTCTTCGCTCGAAACAAATACCCGAGCACGCCCGGACGCCAGACGGAAAACATCGCAAGTCAGAACCGGACCCATTAGACATGTTTGAGGTGGAAAAGCGGATAGCTTTTTGGCTCATCTGAGACTAAGATCAGTGCTCATTTTACGAACTGAACAGGTCGCCTGGTCGTATGAGTTCTAGCGTTTTCAATTAACAAGGGGGGAGCAACATGAGCGCCACCATGAGGGCCACCACGCCCGACCTTCGCAGCGAGTTAATCAACTGGAGAGAACGACTCGAATCAGCGTCTGCCGACGAGCAGAAGCTGGAATTGAACAGTCTGCTGCGCGAAGTTAAAAGCGCAATCGAGCGGTTGAGTCAACCGGAATCGTACGGTGTTTGCCAGGTATGCCACGACCTGATTGGCCAGACCGCAATGAACGCCGACCCGCTGGCCCGAACCTGTCTGAATTGCCTGACGCCAAAACAGCTGGAAGAGCTCGATGACGATCTCGGGCGCGCCTGGCTAATCCAGGGCGAATTCCTGCCCAAGCAAAATTTCAAATTCAACAGGTGGGAGGTTTCCTACCACTATGCACCTGCGGGCGCCCTGAGCGGCGATTACTGTGACCTGGTGGGCGCTGATTCAGGCGATTTGTATTTCCTGATCGGAGACGTAGCGGGCAAGGGAGTAGCAGCTTCGCTCTTGATGAACCGGCTGCACGCAATCTTTCGCAGCCTGATCACCACACAGATGCCTTTGAACGTCCTGGTCGAACGAGCCAACCATCTGTTCGCCGACACCACTATGCGTCCCTATTATGCGACGCTTGTCTGCGGTAAAGCGTCGGTACACGGCGAAGTCGAAATTTGCAATGCCGGCCATTGTCCACCGCTGGTAATGCACGATGCCACCGTGAGCCCGATCGCCGCGACCGGCTTGCCCGTGGGCATGTTCTGTCAGGAGAGTTACGAGACGGTTCGTTTCAATTTGAATAAGGGCGACCGCTTACTGCTTTATACCGATGGATTGTCCGAAGCCCGCGATGCTGAGAATAAAGAGTACGGTGGGCGCTTGCATGGGTTTGTTTCGCAGTGTGCCGATCTGGCGGCGCCGCAGCTGGTTACCAGGTTGATCGAAGACATGCGGGCGTTCTCGAAAGGAACTCCGATCAACGACGATCTTACGGTGATGGCCATCGAGATGGTGGGTTACTGAGTTAGCTTTGTTCGGGCGTCAGGTCAAACGAGATCCATTAGCGCGGTTAAAGCCGAATTCAAGACTCTGAAACTCAGGCTGCGCAAGATCGCCACCGCGATCACCTCAACGACCATCTGTGTTTCGATCCTTTGGGGCGCAGACCTCTATCTTCATCGAAAACATGGCGTAAATCTTTGGGGCTACCGCGGCCCTGCCGCCGGGCACAAGCTCCCCGGTGAGAAACGCATCGCGGTTTTGGGTGGCAGCACCACCTGGGGATTCGGCTTGCGCGCCGGACAGGATTTTCCAGCGCAACTCGAACGCGACCTCGCCCAAAACAAAGCGCCCGGAGCTGCCACCATCAAGGTACTCAACCTTGGATTCAATGGCGAAGGCGCATATTCATTCACGCAGACTATGGTTGATTACGATTACCTCGATGCAGATCTGTTTATCCTGTACAGCGGATATAACGACTTGAATCCGTCCAATTACTACAACTTCCGCCATCGTTCACCCGTGTTCGGATGGACGGGTTATCTGCCACTGTTGCCATCTTTGACGATCGATAAAATCAGCGTGTGGAAACAGCAGCTAAGTGGAAAGACCGAGCGGACGGTGTTCACGCCGCCGCATCTGCCGCGCGCGGTTGATGCTTCGCGGCTGCGCCAACAGCTGGAAGGACCACAGAGCCCGGCCGCGCAAAATCCTCAGGCCGGAGTCTGTTCACCCAGATGGCAGTTCTACTGTGACCGAATCAGTGCCGCGGCAGCGATGGCGCTGGCAAAAGGTAAGCACGTGCTCATCGTTACGGAACCATACATTGCGGACGCGCACGTGGAACAACAGGCGCAACTGCAGGGCATGCTGTCCGTGCGGTTCGCAAACGAACCCAGACTGCGGTACGTCAATCTCGGTGGCCTCATCGATTTAAGCGACGCGGCGCTGTGCTGGGATGGCATGCACCTCACCGAAGAGGGAAATCGTCGCATCGCCGCGGCCCTGGTAGAAACGTCTGCCGACATGCTGCGTTAACAGCGCCGGCGCTTATCTCCGACCTTTCGCCTGCGCCTGACAACCGCAGCACAATCGTGTCCGCCATCACATCCGATTCGCCGAATCGTGTGGTAAAATCCAAAACGCACGGTCGCCATGACAGTTGCACGGAGCTGCTGGAGGCGGCGTCCCCTGATGAACAATCTACCGAATGCCTGTGAACAAAAAGTGAGCATGTTGCCCACTGATGACTACGTCGCTGTCTCGCGGTACACCCCCCTGGGACAAACGATTGAGGTAATGAAAAAGGACGAAGGTGGCTGCGTCATCATTACCGATGACGGCCGGGTCGCGGGAATTTTCACGGAGCGCGATCTGCTGACCAGGATTTCGGGCGAAGACGTTGACCTGCAGTCTCCGATTGAGCAGTGGATGCAGCGCGACGTGCAGACCTTATCGCCGGAAGCCACCATCGGTGACGCGGTGCGTCTGATGAACGAGCGCAGTTTTCGCAATGTTCCCATCGTCGACCATGGTCTCCTGCGCGGCTCCATTTCGGTTTTTGACATCATCACCTATTTGGCTGAATGCTACCCCAAGACGACCATGAATCTGCCGCCCCTGCATCAGGTGATGGGAACCGTGGACGGTGGCTGATCGATAGTTAATCGTAAATGGTAAATCGTAAATAGGTGCTCAGCTACTATTCACGATTTACGATTCACGATTTACGGTCGGATTCGAAAGGAATTATTTAGAACACATGAGCGCAGTCTTAGAACCACCTGTCCCTGCAATCGACAAGAACAAGGAAGAGGTTGAAACCGTTACCATTCGTTTTGCCGGCGACTCAGGCGACGGCATGCAGTTAACTGGTACCCAGTTCACTAACACCTCGGCCATAGTCGGCAACGACATCTCGACGCTGCCGGATTTTCCGGCCGAGATTCGTGCCCCGGCCGGCAGTCTTCCCGGCGTCAGCGGCTTTCAATTGAACTTCTCCAGCCAGGACATTCGCACCCCCGGCGATCAACCGAACGTGCTGGTGGCGATGAACCCGGCGGCGTTGAAAGTGAATCTGCCGGATCTCGAAGAAGGCGGCACGCTCATCATCAATTCAGACGAATTCACCAAAGAAAACCTGGAACGCGCGGCTTATAAATCCAATCCTCTCGAGGATGGGTCACTCGCCGGTTATCGGGTGCACACGCTGCCCATCTCGACGCTTAACAGTAACGCCTTGAAAGGCACCGTAGAGTTATCGCGCAAGGAGATCTCGCGCTGCAAAAACTTTTTCGCGCTCGGCGTTCTCTACTGGCTCTATGATCGTCCGCTCGACCCGACGCTGAATTGGATCAACGCCAAATTCAGAAAGAACCCGGAGTTGGCCAAAGCCAACGAAGTTGTCCTGAAAACCGGATACAACTTCGCCGAAACGACCGAAGTTTTCACCACGGCCTACACGATTAAGAAAGCGGTGATCGCGCCCGGTCGCTATCGCAAGATCACCGGTAATGAAGCCACTGCCATTGGTTTCGTCACCGCCGCCGAACTGGCCGGCCGCACCTTGTTCTATGGGTCGTATCCAATTACGCCGGCATCCGACATTCTTCATGAACTGGCCCGCCATAAAAACTTCGGCGTTAAGACCTTTCAGGCTGAAGACGAAATCGCCGCTGTCTGTGCCGCGATTGGCGCCAGCTTTGCAGGTCATGTGGGACTGACCGGGACCTCCGGCCCAGGTGTAGCACTCAAGCAGGAAGCCATCGGCCTGGCCGTGATGACGGAACTGCCGCTCGTGATCGTCAACGTCCAGCGCGGGGGTCCATCGACTGGACTGCCCACCAAAACTGAACAAGCGGATTTGTTCCAGGCGGTGTGGGGTCGCAACGGCGAATGCCCGGCTCTGGTGGTGGCGCCCGCAACTCCGGCCGACTGCTTCAACATGGCCATCGAATCTGTGCGGCTCGCATTCAAGTACATGGTGCCGGTTTTCTATCTGTCGGACGGTTACCTGGCCAATGGCGCTGAACCATGGGCTGTTCCGGCGATCGAAAAACTGCCGCGCATCGAGGTGACGTTCGCGACGAATCCGACGAACTTCATGCCTTACGCGCGCGACGAAGCTACGCTGGCCCGTCCCTGGGCGCTACCGGGTACGCCGGGATTGGAGCACCGCATCGGCGGCATCGAAAAACAAAACATCACCGGTAACGTCAATTACGATCCGGAGAACCACCAACTGATGGTCAAGCTGCGTCAGGAAAAGGTTGATCGCGCCGTGGCCGATGTCCCGCCTTTGGAAGTATTCGGCGAACCAAAAGGCAAGGTGCTGGTGCTCGGATGGGGTTCAACCTACGGCTCAATCACTTCGGCTGTCGAAAAGATGCAGAAAGAAGGAAAGCCCGTCTCCAGCGCGCATCTGCGTTACTTAAATCCGTTCCCGGGAAACCTCGGTGAAGTGCTGCGGAATTTCGAAACTGTAATCGTGCCCGAGATGAATCTCGGCCAGCTCTGCACCATGATTCGCGCGAAGTATCTGGTGGACGCAGTTGCCTTCTCGAAGGTTAAGGGACGGCCATTTCAAATTCGCGAGATCATCCGCAAGGTCGAGGAGTATTTATAGGAGCAATAATGAACACACAAGGTAACGGTACAAACGGAAACGGACACGTCGACCAGTCGGTGTCGGCGGAGAGCGAAGGTGGCGCTTCACTATTCCACATCGCGCCGCCACCTGGAGAATTAACTAAAAAGGATTTCGTCTCGAACCAGGAAGTCCGCTGGTGTCCCGGCTGCGGTGACTACGCGATTCTCAACAACGTGCAGAAGGTGATGCCGGACCTCGGTATTCCGCGCGAGAAGATGGTGTTCGTATCCGGCATCGGGTGCTCTTCGCGTTTTCCCTATTACATGAACACCTATGGGTTCCACGGCATACACGGGCGCGCCCCGGCGATCGCCACGGGCATCAAAGCGGCCAATCCGGACTTGAGCGTTTGGGTGATCACCGGTGACGGTGATGCGTTATCCATCGGCGGCAATCACTTTGTGCACGTGCTGCGCCGGAACCTCGACATCAACTACATTCTCTTTAACAATCGCATCTATGGCCTGACCAAGGGCCAGTACAGTCCCACCTCCGTCTTTGGTCAACGAACAAAATCGACGCCGATGGGCGTGATTGATTACCCGCTCAATCCCCTTTCGCTCGCCATCGCCAGTGAAGCGACCTTTGTCGCGCGGTCAATCGACATCGATGTCAAACATCTTGGCGCCATGGTCGAAGCGGCGGCGAAACATAAGGGGGTTTCGTTCCTCGAGGTTTACCAGAACTGCAACATCTTCAATGATGGTGCGTTCGACTACTTCGCCGAACGCAGCGTGCGGCCCGACAAGGTGCTTTATCTCGAACACGGGAAGCCAATGCTGTTTGGTAAGGACCGGAACAAGGGCATTCGCATGAAAGGCGCCTTGCCCGAGGTCGTTACCATCGGCGAGAACGACGTCACGGAAGCTGACATCCTGGTGCATGACATATATCTGGAAGATCCTTCCGTGGCCTTCATGCTCGCCCGTATGGAGCAACCAGAGTTTCCGCAGCCGGTTGGCATCTTCCGCTCGATCAATCGGACCAGCTACGATCAGTTACTGGTCGAGCAGATCGATAGCGCCATCGCCAAGTCCGGCCCCGGTAGTCTCGACAAACTGATCAATACGGGCGATATGTGGACGGTGGAATAGCAAGGGCAAGGAGCAAAGGGCAAAGAGTTGCTCTTGTTCCCTGGCTCTTAGCTCTTAGCTCTTTTCTCTTAGCTCTAAGCAAAGCTTATGATTTGTCCATCCTGTGGTTACGACAACATAGAAGGCGCCGACCGGTGCGACGAGTGTCTGACACCGCTGTTCAATCTCGACACGCCGCAAACTGATACCGCCACCAGCCTGGCCCGCTCAGTGATGGAAGACGATCTCAGCAAACTCGAAAATGAGTTTCTGGCGGTCGCTCCTGACACAGTTGCCGCCGAGGTCGTCGATCAGATGAAGCAGGCGCGCCTGGGGTGTGCGCTGGTGCTTGAGAACGGGAAACTGATCGGCATCTTCACCGAGCGCGACCTGTTGAGCAAATTAACGGGCGCCGCGGCGCTGCCGCGGACCACTCCGATAAAGCAATTGATGAGCGCGAACCCTGAATTCCTGCGCGAGACGGATTCAATCGCTTCGGCCCTCAATAAAATGTCACTGGGCCGTTATCGCCACATCCCGGTGCAAAAACCAGACGGGACCTACTACGTCACCTCCATCAAACATGTGCTGAAGTATCTCGCCCGGTCCCAGTGGTGAAATTGCGCGCGGCGTCCGCCCTCAGCACAAATCGCCAATCTGATCGTGCACCTGCCGCCAGCGGCCGGCCAC
>Ga0126383_10001230_pt1 | contig 15740 bp, 14 predicted proteins | sample PanSoiMetPlot_35_FD_96882 | JGI IMG/M metagenome (GOLD analysis project Ga0126383, IMG submission 96882) | Tropical forest soil microbial communities from Panama - MetaG Plot_35 | ecosystem: Environmental > Terrestrial > Soil > Tropical forest > Bulk soil | place: Panama | collected 2016-02-17
GCGCTATGTCATCGGATCGATGTGGGACGGCGGCAATCTGGCGCATTATTCGTCGGATCAGCCGGAGGTGCTGATCGATGGGTTGCCAGCGCGCGCGCCCTGGATCGCCCTCGAGGATTTGCGTGACAAAGGCGCGGTGCTGGTGTGGACGCAAAGCGATCCGCGCCAAGTGCCGGCCGTGTTTGCTGCGATTGCACGCGGCGCCGAGCTCGGGGCGCCTTTCGATCTGCCGATGCGCCGCGGCGACGGCACGGTCCATGTCGGTTGGGCGATCTTGAAGCCGCGGTAAACGGCCGTCATTACGGATTGTCGCCGCACGGCGGCAAGTCCGGAAATCCATTCCGGGCACCTCGCTTACGCTCGGCCCCGGAATGGCGAGCGGCTACCCTACCGCCTTTATCGCGCGGCCGACCTTGTCGAATATTTCGTCTATCTGCGCTTCGCTCACGATCAGCGGCGGCGACAAGGCGATGGTCTCGCCGGCGGCGCGGACCATGACACCCTCTTCCTGGAAGGCGCGCTCCATCACCTGATAGGCACGCAAGCCAGGCGCCCCGGCGCGCGAGGCGAGATCGATGCCGGCGGCAAGGCCGACGGTGCGGATATCGAGAACGTTCGGCTGCCCCTTAAGCGTCATCGCCGCGTCGGCGAAGCGCGGCTCGAGCGATTTCGCCCGCGCGAACAGTTTCTCGTCGCGATAAAGCTCAAGGGTTGCCAGTCCCGTGGCGCAGGCGAGCGGATGCGCCGAATAGGTATAACCGTGGAACAGTTCGATGACGTGTTCCGGCCCGCGCATGAAAGCCTCATAAATGCCGTCGCGCGCGATGACCCCTCCCATCGGCACTGCGCCCGAAGTGACGCCTTTCGCAAACGTGATCAAATCGGGCACCACGCCGTAGCGCTCGGCGGCAAAGGCATAGCCGAGCCGCCCAAAACCCGTGATCACCTCGTCGAAAATCAGGAGAATGCCATGGCGATCGCAGATGGCGCGAAGCCGCTGCAGGTAGCCTTGCGGCGCCGGCAGCACGCCGGTCGAGCCGGCCATCGGTTCGACGATCACGGCAGCGATTGTCGAGCCGTCGTGCAGGGCGACAAGTCGCTCGAGTTCATCGGCAAAATGCGCACCCCATTGCGGCTCACCTTTGGTGAATGCCTGATGCTCACGGCTGTAGGTCGCCGGCAGATGATCGACGCCGGCCAGAAGCGAACCGAAGAATTTACGGTTGTTGACAATGCCGCCGACCGAGATGCCGCCGAAGCCGACGCCGTGATAGCCGCGCTCTCGCCCGATCAATCGGGTGCGGCCGCCCTCCCCGCGCACATTATGATAGGCGAGCGCGATTTTGAGCGCGGTGTCGACTGCTTCCGAGCCCGAATTGCAGAAGAACACGCGGTTGAGATCGCCCGGCGCCAGCGCTGCCACCCCGCTGGCGAGCTCGAACGCCGCCGGATGTGCAAACTGGAACGCCGGCGAATAATCGAGCTGCTCGGCGGCGCGGTTGATCGCCGCGACGATCGGGTCGCGGTTATGGCCGGCATTGGTGCACCACAGTCCCGCCGTGCCGTCGAGCAACGGACGATTATCGGCGCTGTAGTAATGCATGTCCTTGGCACGGACGATCAGGCGCGGCGAGCGCTTGAAGCTGCGATTGGGCGTGAACGGCAACCAATAGGATTCAAGATCGTTCGGTGCCGTCACCGCTGCGCGGCGCGTCTGGGCCATGTCAGTTGGAGCCATGTCACTCTCCGGCATTGTGCCCGGCATAGGCGCGGGCGGTCCGATCCTATCGCTTGCCGCTGCGTGATGCGACTGCTACCACCGCGAAATTGCAGATAGGTCCAGAGTATGGCCGACAAAGCGGAGAAATCGAACAAGCTCAAGCCCCGCCTGCCACGCGGGCTCGCTGATCGCAGCCCCGGCGAAATCGCGGCCACGCGGCAGATGCTCGAGAAGATCCGCGCCGTCTACGAGCTTTACGGCTTCGAGCCGGTGGAAACGCCGGCGATTGAATATACCGATGCACTTGGCAAGTTCCTGCCTGATCAGGACCGGCCGAACGAAGGCGTGTTCTCGTTCCAGGATGACGACGAGCAGTGGCTGTCGCTGCGCTACGATCTCACCGCGCCGCTCGCCCGCTATGTGACGGAAAATTTCGACACGCTGCCGAAACCGTATCGCAGCTACCGCGTCGGCTACGTCTTTCGCAATGAGAAGCCTGGGCCCGGCCGCTTCCGCGAATTCATGCAGTTCGATGCCGATACGGTTGGTTCGGCTTCGCCCGCCGCCGATGCTGAACTCTGCATGATGGCCGCCGACACGATGGAGGCACTCGGCATTCCGCGCGGCAGCTATATGGTGAAGGTTAATAGCAGGAAAATTTTAGATGGCCTCCTTGAGTCGCTGCACCTAGGTGGAGAGGCCAATGCGAACAAGCGAATAACAGTATTCAGAGCTGTCGATAAGCTCGATCGACTGGGTCCGACAGCAGTCTTCCAACTTCTTACCACGGGCAGGAAGGACGAAAGCGGGGACTTCACCCGTGGTGCGCAACTAAGCCAAGGTCAAGCTGACAATGTTATGAGGTATCTTGGTTTTTCTGGTTCGGCCAACCGTGGCTACACCGAATATGTGAGAGACCGAGTTAAACATCCCGAATTTCATGGTGCCGAAGCTATCAAATGGATCGAGGAGCACATTGAACTAGGTTCGACAGGCAAAGAAGGGCTGCAAGAGCTGAAGCACATTGATCGACTAACGCGAGCAATTGGTTACGGCGATGACAGAGTATTGATTGACCCTTCCGTCGTCCGCGGACTCGAATACTACACCGGTCCAGTTTTTGAAGTTGAGCTGACCTTCCCGACCGACAGCGAGGATGGCTCGCCGCGCTTCGGCTCGGTCGGCGGCGGCGGTCGCTATGATGGTCTGATTTCCCGCTTTCGCAACGAGCCGGTGCCGGCGACGGGGTTCTCGATTGGCGTGTCGCGGCTCCTTGCCGCTCTCGAATATCTTGGCAAGGTCGATCTTAAGACCGAACGAGGCCCGGTCGTGGTCACGGTTTTCGATCAGGAACGCCTTGCCGACTATCAGAACATGGTGGCGAAGCTGCGCCATGCCGGCATCCGCGCCGAGCTCTATCTCGGTTCCGGAAAATTCGCACCCCAGATGAAATATGCCGATCGTCGCAATTCGCCGTGTGTCGTCATCCAAGGTTCCGACGAGAAAGCGCGCGGCGAAGTCACGATCAAGGACCTGATCGTCGGTGCCGAGCTTGCCAGATCGGAAAAAGGTCGCGAGCAGCATCTGCAGAAACAAGCCGAGGCGCAGCGCTCGGTGCCGGAAGACAAATTGGTCGAAGCAGTACGCCAAGTGCTGGCCCGCCACGGCCTGCGCTGATCGGCTTCCGCGAAACCGCCGCAGCTTCCGCTCAAAACTCCGCGTGCACGCGCGCGCCGATCACCGAGACCGGACCGCGATCGCGGTTATAGGCCGGATTGACGACGAACTGATAATCGAGCGTCACCGTCGAAGCGAACAGCGAGAAGGCATAATAAGTTTCGATGATCTGCTCGAGCCCCGGATGCGGCAGCATCCCGTCGCCGACCAGAAGGCCGAGACCGCCGGCATCGAGGAATTGTTGGTGCACGCCTGAAATCTTGTTGACGATTCCGGCAAGGCCAAAGGTGTCATCCGGCCGCCCCCACTGCTTGCCCTTGAGCGACAGCCCGGCAGCGACGGTGCGGTCGATGTCGGTAACATCGAATGGTTCGACATTGCCGTTGGCGAGGCCAGCACGCGCAAATACGCCCAGCTCCTTGGTGATCTCTTGTTCGACATTGAGACTTACGCCGCCTCGACTCTGGTATTTGCGCACGGCGGTGATGTCGGCTGGTCCGCCGGTGACCTGCGCCAGATTGATCGCATCCTGAAAACTACCCATGCGGCCGCGACTGAGAAATCCGGTGACGGCGAGCTTGCCGGGATGTCCCCAGAGTTCATAGCGGCGTTCGATTTCACCCACCCATTGAAATTGCTGAAATGTGATGTCGAGATCGGTATTGCCGGGTGTCGTCGAAAGATCGAACGCGCCGCCGCGCAAGGTCCAGTCGCCCTGGTACAACTCCGCGGCCGCGCCATAGGTCAGGCCCCAGGCGTCGCCGGCGAAATCGAAGCTGCCGGTGTCGATCAGCGCCCAATTCATGAAGTCGCGTTTGGGATCGTGTGCGTATTTATTGGTATCGAATACGTCGCTCACGGCGAATTTGCCGACCGTGAAAACGAGCCGGTTCGCGGTCTGCGATCCACCAAACTGATTTGGCCCAGCGTCTACTTTTTGGCTTTCGCCACCGAGATTGATGGTTTGTCTGATGAATGCGCGCGGGATGCGGGCATAGGGAACCGACTCGCCGCGCTTGAGCGCTTCGCCGCTCGGAAATCCGGCAATGCCCGTTGTCGCATTGAGGCCAAAGCCCTGATCGATTTCCGGATCAATCCATAACTCAGCGCCCTGCCAGAGCCGCACGCCCAAAAACGCGGTTGCGTCCCAAGTCTCGCGACCCTGGTTCGGGATGAGGCTGTTTTGGCCAACATAAGGCGAACGGAACGGCGGCGCATATTGTTCGGTAAAGGTAGTCTGGCCGTGCACCGCGAATGCACCGAGGTCGAGCGCGTCCAAACCCCTGGTGAAGATTTGCGAATCGACACCGTCGCGTCCGAGCCGGTAATCCAGTCCGACGCGCAACGTATGGACAGCAAGATCGGAGGTGAAACGCTGCGCGCCGGCGGGAAAATCCACGCTGCGTGACGCATAGGCCGTGTAGAGATATTCGAGCCGCGCAGCCCAATGTGGCGTCAGCGTAATCTCCATGCCGGCGCCGACTGCGCCGCCGATGCGCGGCACCATGAAAAGATTCTCAACCGTGCCGGCCACCGCCGTCCCGCCGACAACCGCACCCGCAACTTGCGTGCGCGAGAATTGATCGAAACTGTAGGCAAAGCCGCCCGTGACATAAAATAGCCAATGGCCCGGCGTGTAGCCGATGCGGCCGCGCGCGGTGCCCGACATTTGCACCTGGTCGCGATAGATCGCCTGGCCGATGAGCGGCGATGCGATCGCTTGGCTGGCGCCGAGCACACTCGGAAATGACACGTCGGCCTCGGCGCCGAGCACGAGGTGGGACGGCAGCACGTAATTGTACCCGGCCTGCAAACCGAGCAGATAACTGCCTCGTCCGGTGGAGAAATCGTAGCCCTGGAACAGATCGAGCGAGCCGGCCAGCGTTGGCGATGCCGCGCCGCCCTGGGTCGCGGTCCAGTTCGAGGACCCGGCGGCATAGTCAAAATGCCCGCCGGCATAGAAGCCTGTCCAATCGTCCGCCATCGATGTAGCCGCCGCCAGTGGCGGCGCCTTGGTCGGCAAGGCGCGCGACAGGTCCGCGGCGGCAGCAACACTTGCGGCGCGGAATAAAAGTGCCGAGCAAGCGCCGGCGATCCACGCCGCACGAAAAGTACTGGAGAACATCGCGAAGCGCATGGCGGCTCCCGACCGCGTGACAATTCTCTCTGTCACCACAGCGGAACCCCGCCCCATACGCGCGCCCCGCGCGATGGAAGGATGACGTCGCTCAGGCAGGTCTCCTGGCTCGCGGGTCGTCACCGTCGTCCGCCTTCCCAGACTTTGCGCCGCAAAGCCCAGTGGCACATTCGGAAAACAGCTCACCGCTGACAGTTGCGGGGGCAGCTCCGGACTAGACTCCTAGCGCGAGTCGCACCGGATTCCCTTTTGGCCGATCAAAACGAACCGGCGCACCTGAACTTGCGGATTGAATGAGGGCGCATGGACACTGTCAAGGCGCTCCGATTGGATTGCCTACACTGTGTAGTTTTTCGGCCACGCCGATCCGTGGCGAACGTCGCTGAACTGTCATCCGATTTGCCCCCCATCGCAATTCGCGCGGTCAACTGATCCCCTCCTCTGGAGCGCTGCCCATGCCGTGTCGCTGTACCAATCCGATTCAAGCGTCCCGTCCGGAGGCCAGTCAAAGGTACTGCTCCTCGACACCACGGTCGCGCCTGTATACCATACCCCCTACCCTATAGGAGGAATCTACCGTGTCCCACACCAAGCGCGAGAAGCTGAAACTCCTCAATCGGATCAGGCGGGTGCGTGGCCAGATCGAGGCGGTTGAGCGGGCGCTGGAAGAGGAAAAGGGCTGCGCCAATGTGCTGCATCTCATTGTCGCAGCACGCGGCGCGCTCTCGAGCCTGATGACCGAGGTGATCGAGGACCACATCCGGCTCCATGTCGTCGATCCGACAAGAGGCGCCGAGCGCAACCGCGGCGCCGAAGAACTGATCGAGGCGGTCCAAGCTTATCTCAAGTGAATGCCGCTCCCGGCGGCAACAGCGCAGGACGAGTTTATGGCGGACCGTGTCCACAATCACGTCTTTCTCGGCGAGGGCCACGAGCGCAACGAGCGCCGCACTTGGATGGTGATCGCGCTGTGCAGCGTCATGATGGTTGCCGAGATTGTCGGCGGCTTGCTGTTCGGTTCAATCGCGCTGATCGCCGACGGTCTGCACATGTCGACCCATGCCAGCGCGCTTCTGCTCGCGGCGCTCGCGTATCGCTTCGCACGCCGCCACGCCGGTGACGACCGCTTCAGCTTTGGCACCGGCAAGTTCGGCGATTTGGCCGGCTTCACCAGCGCCATCGTGCTCGCGGTCATCGCGGTTCTGATCGGCTATGAGGCGCTGACGCGCTTCATCTGGCCGGTACCCATTAGCTTCAACGAGGCCATTCCGATTGCGGCCCTCGGGCTGGCCGTAAACGTCGTAAGCGCGCTGCTCCTCGCCGGCTGGCAAGATCATTTCCGTAACCATAGCCACGGTCATGCACACCACGGTGGGCGCGCTCACCATCATGTCGATGACCGCGAGTATTTCCATCCGCACTCCGCGGCGCACCGCGATAACAATCTGCGCGGTGCCGTCGTGCATGTTCTCGGCGACGCAGCCGTCTCGATTCTCGTTATCGTCGGGCTGACGCTCGGCCGGCTGTTCGGTTGGGTTTGGATGGACCCGGCCGCCGGTCTGCTCGGCGCCATCGTGATTGCGTCCTGGGCCTACACGCTTGCGCGCGATACCGGCGCCATTCTGCTCGACATGACGCCCGATCGCGACATGGCGGAGCGCATGCGGGCGGCGATCGAGACCGACGGCGACCGCCTAACCGACCTGCACCTATGGCGACTGGGGCCCGGCCATCTCGGCGTCATCGTTTCGGTAGCGACGCGGAAAGAGCGCGGCCCTGATTATTACCAGGCGCTGCTCGGCCGCTTCCGCGCGCTCTCCCACGTCACCGTCGAAGTGCAGCGGCAGTAAGCGATGAGTGATGCGGCCACTATTGCATGATTGGAAAGCGATAGTTCAGCCCCGCCCGCACGCGATTGTCTTGCAGGTGACTGGTGAGTTGCGTAGGCGAAGGTCCAATGACGCCCGTCGCGATATTGTTTTTGTTTAGATAAAGATATTCGACGCGCGCGCTGAGATGATCGGTTATGCCGTACTCAACGCCTGCACCGGCCGTCCAGGTGCCATAGGTCACAGTCGTGTTGGTGGTGCCAGCCGGAATGTTGGCAATTGACCGCAGTTCGCCGACGGCGCCGCCCGCCGTTCCGTAGACCAGCGTGCGATCAAAGGCCATTCCGACACGGCCGCGTAGAGTTGCGAACCACGGCGTTTGGCTCGTGCTGCCCGTCAATGCACCCGCAGGCAGCGATTTGTTTTGGGTGGAGGCGTCGTAGTCGGCTTCGAAACTCCAAACCACGGGTCCGGTTTGATAGTTCGCGCCGACCTGAGCACCGCCGAGGAATCCGGGTTCTCTGACAGACGCACTGCTGCCGCCGCCGGATGCCGCGACGGTATTCACCCCAAAGGCAGCGCCAGCATTGAGCCCGATATAGAAGCCGCTCCAATTGTATCGGTCGGAGACAGGAGATGTCGGCCACTTGAAGCCGCTTATATGGTCTCGCCGGTCATTTCGCGCGATATTCCGGCAATCGCTGGCGCCCGGGTCCGCGCATATTTTCTTCTTGATCCCAAGGAAGAAGCCACGGCGCGGACCGTATTGCGGCGCGAACACGCCGATGCCGCGGCCGTTTCTGATTTGATAGATCGTGTCAAAGACATTCACAACGTCGAAGCGCACGGTCACTGGTTGATGATCGGGCATGTCGAAATCGCGCGCCAGCCCGACATTGAACTGGGCATAAGGCGCTAGCGCATCGATATTGGCGTCGCCAGTGCGCAGCCCCGAGCCATAGATCATATCTGTCGAGAACGTCGTGTCGCTCCACTTGTACGATAGGCCCGCCGAACCGGTCACGAACTGGTTATGGTCGGTGTAGGTCCAGTGCGTCGACAGGTACTGGAACTCGGTCAAGCCACCGAGATCCGTCAGCGGCGTTGCGTTGTCGAACAAGTATTGATTCGATACCGGCTGCGTTGCTTTCTCCTGAGCGACCGCGACATTGGCGTAGGCTTGAAAATTGCCGCTATGGAATTTCGCGGAGAACTCGATGCCCTGGGAAACTCCTTTGGCGTAATTGAAGCCGCTGAGGATGAGGGCCTGACCGAATTGGCCGTTGTCGAGCAAGTTCCTCGCCACCTTGTAATAGGCGTCAAGGCCGAGATCGAGCGTGGTGCAGTCCTTTAGCCTCGAGGTCATACAACCGAAAACAATTTTCTGATCGATGCCGGCGTCGAAATAATGTGATCGCTCCGGCAACAGCGGGTTGCCTATTGGATTGGTCACCGCCCCCGTGGTGTTGTTGAAGGCGGCAAAATTTACGGGCGCCGCTTCGACCAAAACGGGGGGCGTGAAATAACGGGCATAGCCGACGTGGAAAGTCGTGCCGTCGAGCGGCTTATAGGTAAAGCCGAGGCGTGGACTTAGCTGATTGGCATCGACAAACTGCCACATCTGGTCAAAGCGCAGACCGGCATTCATCGTCAGCTTGTCGGTGATTTTCCACTCGTCCTGCACGTAGACGCCGGCGAGCCAGCCAAGTTTTTGCACGTCATCGGTAATGGAAAAAGGCGCCGGGCTCGCGATCATAGTGACTGGATCGATGGGCTCGACGAATGATGTGTTGTCGACCCAGATCTGTTCGGCGCTAACGGTGAAGCCGGCGCGCAAGGTATGCGCCGCGTTGATCGCATAGGCCGCATCGCCCTGAATTCCATTGGTATAGGACTGCCGGCTGACGTCGGAGGCGATGCCGTTGAGGAGAAGATCGCCGGCCGGGTCCGGAATGAAATGCAGATTGTTGTAGCGCGTGAAATACGACAGTTGTCCGTCGAAACCGTTGACCGAACGTTGCAGCGCCAGCACGCCGTATTGGGTTTGTTCATTCTGCCGCTCGTTGAGTTTCGAGGAATCAAAATTGCTCAATCCGAACACCGGGGTTGCAATCCCTGGGAAGAGCGGCGCGTTGAAAACGTTCGGAATTTGGAAATTGGCGCTATAGGTGCCCGCGATCAGGCTCAAGCGCGTATAGGGATCGAGGAAAGTCGAAAGATAAGCGAAGCCTCTCTCCTGCCGCGAGAAGTCATGGACAGGATTGAGAAATGGGGTCGCGCTTTCGATGCCCTCGTTGGTTTGCAGATAACTGCCAGTGAAGAAGTATTGCACGCCGCCGAAACACGTTGCCGACGATGCCGGCGCTTTCGTTGGCAGCGCTGAATTTGTGCTCGGGCAATTGGCACCGAAGGTGCCGCCATATTCGAAGCTGGGCTGTATCCGTTCGCGTACCGAAATAGTAATTGATGCTGCCGGAATTATTGAAAATGTCCGTGCGCGTCGTCAGATCAATAATGCCGGTAGTGCGCAGCCCGTATTCGGCCGGCAGCGCGCCCGTCACCAACGATAGGCTGCCAACAAAATTGGTATCCAAAATACTGCCGAAACCGCTGACGCCGTCCGGCAGAAGAATGCCGTTGATGCGATACTGCGCGTTGGCATGGTCGTTGCGAACGTGGAACAGACCGCTTGCACCGGAATCCTGCGAAACACCCGGTGCTTGCAACAGCACTCGCTCAACCGGCGCGTTGGTGCCCTGCGGCAACGCCTCGATGGTTTCGTGGCTCTTAGTGTCCGATGTCGTGCCAATCGTGGTGTAGAGATTGCTGCGGGCCTGATCAAAACTACTGTTTCTCTCCGCCACGACTTCGGCCGGTGAGACCGGCGGTACCGTCGACGGCGGCGCTACCCGCCGCGCCACCGGGCGCGGCTGTGCTTTCGGCTTTTTGGCTGCCCTTACCGTAAGCTCCGGCAGTTGCACCTGCGCATTTGCCGGCGCGCTCGCGATCGCATCGAGAGCGATCAGCGCGATAAACGCCGCCGTGCTCACGATGAATCCGCGCGACAAGAAATATTCCCAGTCCAACATGAAGTTCCGTTTGATAAATACCGGAAGTTGGTCAAGTGGCCGGCGCTTCGGCGGTCGCGCTGTCGCGGCAAATCGCGTGAGCTTGAAGAGGAAGAATGCCGCGTTTGCTTTTAAGAGGTGACCGGCCCAAAAAATCGAAGGACGCCGGAAACTGACGATCAGCGCGACCGCAGCCTTAGCCCACAGGCGGAGCGCGTGATCGAAACGCGAGCCGCGGCGGTTCTCCACGCAGCTGTGCGGGGCGGAGAGAATGCTCAATCCGCTTTGATATTACCGGCGGCAGCAATTGCGGCGGTGCCGGCGCGTACGCGCTAGAGGTCAGAAAAATCGAGGCGCAAACGGCGCAATGGTCGTCATCATCGCCGCGGTTTTGCGCCGGTGCTGGCGTCGTGTGACCGAGCCGAACCTGTTTGACAAAGGCGGCATGCGCACTGCCGGTCAGGCCGTGCAGATGGACGTGACCGAAGGCGACCGCGACCTGGAGCGCCAACGCAATCAGCGCCAGCATCGCACCGCGGTGCTTATGGCGATGAACCCAGCCCATTCGCCAGACAACCCCCCTGCCGCGCTGCGCGCCAATCCCCGCCAATATGCTAGCGTCACAGAGTAACGCCAAGCAAGTGGCAAACTTTTCAAGCGCGATTCTAAGACGTTAGCGCGTTCGTCAATTCGCGCACATTACTGCGCATCATCTCGAGATACGTGCTTGCTGGCCCGTCCGGCGGCGACAGCGCATCGGAATACAGCCTGCCCCCGATCCTCGCGCCGGTCTCCTCGGCGATCCGCGCCAAGAGACGCGGATCACCGATGTTTTCCATGAACACAGCTGGGATTTTTTCCTGACGTATTTGAGCGATGAGTTTGCTCACGGCACGGGCCGACGGTTCGGCCTCGGTCGAGAGTCCTTCTGGCGCGATGAATTCGATGCCGTAGGCATCGCCGAAATAACGAAACGCACTGTGGGCGGTGACGACCTTGCGGCGCGCAGGAGGAATTGCCGCGATCGCGGCTTTGATTTCGGCATCGAGGCTGTCGAGCTTGGTGCGATAAGCGGCGGCATTGGCTTGGTAGTTTTTTTCGCCGGTTCGATCGGCGGCGACAAAGCCGTCGCAGATATTCTCGATATAGATCTTGGCATTCGCGACCGATTGCCAGGCATGCGGGTCGCTCGCAGCATGATCGTGCGAGCGCGCATCGCTGCGCGGCGTGATACCCCGGCTGGTCACCACGACCGGCGCGCGGGTGGCCGAGGCGGCGATCAGCCGCTCGATCCAGCCTTCGAGGCCTAATCCGTTGACGAAGACGATGCCGGCGGTGGCGATCGTCTTCGCGTCGCCAGGCGTCGGCGCATAGACATGCACATCGCCATTCGGTCCGACCAGGGTGGCGAGCTGCAGCCCCTCGCCGCCAACATTCCTCGCGAAATCGCCGAGGATTGAGAACGTGGCAACGGCGCGTAGACGATCCTGTGTCTTGTTCTGCCCGCGCGCGAGGGTGAAACCGCCTCCCGCGGCGACAGCGGCGACAGCGGCGGCAGCGGCGGTCATGGAAATCACATGGCGTCGTGTGGTCAATCGAAGTCTTTCGGATGGGCCGAGACGGCCGCGACAAGCCCGCATAAACCCCAGTGGGGCAACGAAAAAAGCATGTTATGTTATAAAGTTACATGACTAGCCGCAACGCGCCCCTTCGTCGCAAGCCTGCCGCGGATCGTTAACGGCACGCCACGTTGTTCATCGAAAGTCGACGGGTCTCGTGCTAAAGCCGCGCGCCAACGGGCGAACTTGGCGGGGCCAATTGGCGGCCCAACGTGACGGGTCGCCAGCGCTTTGGAACCCCGGCGACAGCAGCGGCGCGCTTGGCGACAGACCCTGGCGTTGCCTTTGCTGATTGCGAATTTGGACGATTGCGTAATGAGTGACAGGTTGATCACGGCGGAGAACGGATCGGACCCGCGGGCGCAAGCGCTCGTCGGCGCCTATATGCGCGCCGGCTATGCGCGGATCGATCCGCCGCTGCTGCAGCCGGCGGAGCCGTTCCTCGATTTGTCCGGCGAGGACATTCGCCGACGCATGTTCTTGACCACCGATCCACAGGGGCGCGAAATGTGTCTGCGCCCGGATCTCACCATTCCAGTGTCGCGCGCCTATCTGCAATCGGCCACGGCGGGCAGGCCGGCGGGCTTTTGCTATCTCGGCCCGGTTTTTCGCCATCGCCCCGATGCGTCAGCGGAATTTGTGCAGATCGGGATCGAATCCTTCGGCCGCCAGGACAAGGCCGCCGCCGATGCCGAAATGCTGGCACTCGGACTGGAAGCGACCGTGCAATTCGGTATCAAGGCGCCGGAGATTCGCATCGGCGATGTCGGGCTGTTTTCGGCTTTCATTGCCGCGCTCGATCTGGCGCCGGCCTGGAAACGGCGGCTGATCAAAGATTTCAACCGCAAATCTTCGCTCAAACACGATCTCGATCAGCTCACGCTGGCGGCGGGCGATAATCGACTGGAATATCAGGGCGTGCTCGCCGCATTGGCCGGTTCAGATCCCAAAGCAGCGCATCATCTGGTCACCGATCTGCTGTCGATCGCCGGTATTGCCACGGTTGGCGGACGCACTGTCGCCGAAATAGCCGATCGTTTTCTCGAGCAAGCGACGCTAAACGCGCCGACCCGGCTGCCGCGCGAGACTCGCGCATTGATCGAGCGATTTCTTTCGATCGCCGGCGACCCGGACGACGCCGCGGCCGAATTGCGGGGTCTGTGCGCGGACGCAAGAATTTCGCTCAGCCAGGCGCTCGCTCTGTTCGAGACGCGGACCGGCTTCCTCGCCGCTCGCGGTGTCGAGGTCCGCGCCATCAAATTCGCAACCGCTTTCGGCCGCGGCTTCGACTATTACACCGGCTTCGTATTCGAACTGCACCGATCGGGCGGCAGCAATCCACTGGTGGCTGGCGGCCGTTACGACGGACTATTGGCTCGGCTCGGCGCGCGCGAGGCAATCCCGGCGGTCGGTTTCGCTGCCTCCATCGAAGAACTAACCGCAGCGGGAGGCGCGCCGTGAGCGGGCCGCTCGTTCTCGCTGTCCCCTCCAAGGGCCGGCTGCAGCAAAACGCGGAGAACTTCTTCGCCCGTGCCGGGTTGCAGCTCATCAAGCCGCGCGGCGCGCGCGATTATCGCGGTGCCATTGCCGGATTCGACGGCGTGGAGATTGCATATCTTTCGGCAGCGGAAATCACCCAGCAGCTCAGCCAAGGCGCGGCGCATCTCGGCATCACTGGCGAGGATCTGGTGCGCGAGATGATCCCGCAATCCGACGAACGCGTGATCTTGATCGCCGGATTGGGCTTTGGTTTTGCCAATGTGGTGGTCGCGGTACCGCAAGCCTGGATCGACGTGCGCACCATGGCGGATCTCGACGATGTGGCGACCGCTTTCCGGCTCAAGCACGAGCGCAAGATGCGGCTCGCCACCAAATACGCCAACCTGACGCGCGACTTCTTTGCAGCGCAAGGCATCGTCGACTACCGGATCGTGGAAAGCTCCGGCGCCACCGAGGGCGCTCCCGCGGCCGGCACCGCGGAAATGATCGTCGATATCACCACCACGGGCGCAACGCTCGCCGCCAACGGATTAAAAACCATTGAGGACGGGCTGATCCTGCGCTCGCAAGCGAACCTCGTCGCTGCGCGCGCGGCGTCATGGCAACAGATGCATCGCGAGACCGCGCGGCTTTTGCTCGACCGCATCGCGGCGCAAAAACGCGCCGAAGCGTTTGCCGAAGTGCGCACCCGGTTCGCCGGATTGGATGACAAGATGCTCGCCGCGGCACGCGATAGATTCGGCGTGGCGACGCCGTTCGGCGGTCCGACGTCCTCGGGGATGCTGACGCTGCACTGCCGGCCGGAAAATGTGCAGGCGCTGGCCAATTTCCTGCGCGAGCACGGCGCCGAGGCGGTTTCGGTCGCGGGTCTTGATTACGTCTATACCTGCGACAACCCGCTCTATGCCATGCTCGCTGCCGAATTGGTGCGCCCAATCCCCTAAAGCGCTTTGCCGACGCGAGGGGCTTAAGCCGAATGCCCGTCAAAGTCGCCGGATTTCGGCAGCTTTTTTTCGCGCTGTGGCGTCATCTTGGCGGGATCGGGCGCGCCCGGCTCGCCGCGCGGACCGAGCTCGCGTCGCGCCATCTGATCTTCGGTTTCCCGCTCTTCTTCGGGGATTTTCTTCGGCATGATCGCTCAAAACGGACGATGCGTGCGGCCAAGGAGCCAACCGAGCCCAAGTGCAATGGCCACTGCCGTATAGGGCTGAGTTTCGATCGTGGTGCGGAGCGCGCGCTCCAGTGAGCCGGCAGTCTGCCGCGCCGCGTCATTGGCGCTGTCGGCAAGATCGGCGGCTTTATCGCGCGCGTGTTCATAAACATCCTGGGCGGCGTTCGACGCCTCGCCGGCAAGATTGTTCGCCTGTTTTTTTGCTTCGCCGAACGCCTGATTAAAGTCGGAGCTGGCGGGACGGGCTTGAGCCATAACACTCCTCTGCCTGGTCTTCTTTGCACTCTATCGCTGGCCGGTAACGCCCAGCCGACCGCAAAGGTTCGCGGTGGTCGAGCGTTTCATTGCAAATATCTGTTCACCCAAGGCTTTTTGATCGCGCGGGTTCAGGGCGCAGCGCGCAGCAGGGAACGATCACCGCTCCGGCGCGTTCCACGCTGCGCATTGCCACGGTTGTTGGGCTTGCGATGGAGGTTCACTATGCCGGTGTTACTCGGTTTTATTCTCGGAGTGGCTGTGACCATCCTGGGCGTCTATGAGTACGATGCCTCGACCGGCCGCGCCGGCAATGGCCTCTCGGCAAGCGCCGCCGGCGGGAAAGCCCCGATGGTCAATTGGGACGTGGTCAGCGAGGACTGGCACAACTTCCAGTCCAGTGTGCGCTCGACCACCGACAGCATCGAGCGGAAGCTCAAGCAGCATTCCGGCTGATCTGTTGAGCCGTGCATTGCTGATGGCTTCGGACAGTGTCAACAAATAAGCCCCGTCCGCTCGGGACGGGGCTCAATCAAGAAGTCAGGGCTCACTTGGCGGTTAGTCAGGCCTGGAGTGTAAGGCATTTCTTTTAATCTCGGAGGTCACAAACTGCTGCGCGATCTCATAACTACGCGCAAGTTGCAGCCAGTTCTGCTCGAGACGAAGAAAATCCTCGCGGAAGTTCGGGCAAGCTGCGTCCTTGGCCTGGCGGGCGCAGTGCGCGGCGTGAGCCTGGCAGTCTTCAATTTCCTTGCTAAGAGGCA
>Ga0126383_10001231_pt1 | contig 15739 bp, 14 predicted proteins | sample PanSoiMetPlot_35_FD_96882 | JGI IMG/M metagenome (GOLD analysis project Ga0126383, IMG submission 96882) | Tropical forest soil microbial communities from Panama - MetaG Plot_35 | ecosystem: Environmental > Terrestrial > Soil > Tropical forest > Bulk soil | place: Panama | collected 2016-02-17
AGGTCCGGCACGCCCCCCATGTCCTTTATGCCGCCGAGCGAGCGATCAAGCTTGTCCCGCTCACGCTGCATGGTGAGCCTTTCTTTCTTGGTATAACCCGCAGCCTCGCCTGAGTTGAGCATCTCGTCGAGCTTGCGCAGCCTCGCGATCGAAGCAGAGATGGTTTTCCAGTTGGTCAGTGTGCCGCCGAGCCAGCGCGAATTGACGTAGTACTGCGCGCTGCGCTTTGCGGCATCGGCGATCGAGTCTTGTGCCTGACGCTTGGTGCCGACGAACAGGATACGGCCGCCTTTGGCCACCGTGTCGCTGACTGCCTGAAGCGCGCGATGCAGCATCGGGACGGTCTGCGCAAGATCGACGATGTGGATGTTGTTGCGGATACCGAAGATATAAGAGCCCATCTTCGGGTTCCAGCGGTGGGCCTGATGGCCAAAATGCACGCCAGCTTCCAGCAGCTGGCGCATAGAAAATTCGGGAAGCGCCATAACGTTCTCCGGTTGATCCGCCGCGGACGGTTGTGAGGCCCTTTAGAGGCCACCGGACGGCCTTTTTGACCCATTGTCGGGGCCTAAAGCCACGCGTCCGCGTGAGTGATGCCGCGGCTTATATAGATGCAATTTCCGCGATGCAAGGCGGGTCAAATGGTTAGCAGACGCGGAACTTGTCAGTTTCGAACCCGAAAGATCCCGGCGCGTTACCAAACTAGCGGCGCGAAAAGCGGTGGGGCGGCGTTAGGAGCACGCCATGGCGACGCATCCGCATCCGGTCCGGCACAACCGGCCAGCCAATGACGAGCTGCATCCTCTGGTCTATCGCCTGATCGTCGGGCTGACGATCTGGCTGGTGGCGTCCGTATGGGCGCTGTTCAGCCGCGGGACCTACGAGGGTTTGACGGTTTCCGTCATTACGCTTTTTTTCCTGATCCTCGTCGGCATCCCTCTGCTTCTTTGGCTCACCTGGCGGCGGCATACCGATCCGGACGAGCACGGTTATGTCGCTCCGTTCAGCGAATGGACATCCCAGCGCTTCGAAACGTGGACCGGCGCTATCAGCGGCCGCGAGGCGTCAATGCAGATTCTGTTGCCAATTGCTGCGGTGGCCTTCGGCATGACAATTTTCGGCCTGGCCTTTCTGTTCACGGTACCGCACCTTAGCCACTGACACTCACACACGAAAAATTTGCGAGTAGCGCCGCTTGATCTCCTCGCCCTCTTTTTCAACGGCGGCGGGATCGTCCTTCCATACTTTGATCGCCGATAGCGGCGTACGCCCGGATTTGTCCTTCACCAACGCGTGGAATGACCGGAGGCCGCCCAGATTGACGAACAACTCCTGCCCTTCCACGCTGAAGAGATAGTTCTGAAACAATCGCGCGGCATTTGGATGCGGCGCGGCGGCGAAAACCGCCGACGGCTGCACAATTGAAGGCGTGCCTTCCGTGGCGTAGACCGCCTCGATAGGCTTGCCCGCTTCCTTGAGCAGCAACACGTTCGACTCGTTTCCGTCAGCCATCACCGGGCGTTCTCCCAGCACAATTTTTTTCGGCGTGTCGGTCGCCGACTGGATCTGCAACACTTGCTGCTGCGCGAGCTTCTCAAGATAGGACCAGCCCAACTCGCGTACCATCTGGTGGGTCGAGGTCATGATGGTCCCGCTGTAGCTTGGGTGTGCCTTGACGATCTTGCCCTTCCATTTTGGATTGAGCAGATCGGCGAAACTTTTTGGCGCATCCCGATGATCCACGAGTTCGGTGTTATAGGCGATGACGCACAGCGAAGACCGTACCGTTGCGTAGAAGCCGTCGGGGTCGCGATGCGCTGCCGGAATGTATCTGGCGACATCCTCCGGCACATAGGGTGCGAGCAGGCCCTGCCGTTTCCACGAAAGAAATTGCGCCGCGTCTCCCGTGCTCACCGTGTCCGCCACGTGCAGTCCGGAAGCATACTCCTGGGCAACGCGCGCAAAGATGCGCTCGCCCCCCGCACGCTCAACGCGAGCGCGGATACCGGGAAATTTTTGCTCAAAGGCCCTGCCGACTTTTTCGGCAAGCTGGAGATCGGCTGAGGTGTACCAGGTGAGCTGGCCTTCTCTCGTTGCCGCAGCAACAAGGTCCGGTGTGATCACTTCGGCCGGCGGCGCAGCCGCGCGCGACGGTGCGGCCTGGGCAAACGAAAGTGCGGCAGCGGCTTTAACAATGTCGCGGCGTGACGGGCCTTTTCCGGGCATGGACGAATATTGACTCTCAGCTAGCGCCCCCGGAAGGCGGCTTCCAGGAAAAAATATCGAAGGGCTTGGTGGACACGCGGTAGGGATTTACAACGCTTCGACCAGCACCACCCCTGGCACCGCCTTGATGGCGCCTGCAATTTGCGGCGAGACCTTGAAGCGGCCAGGTAGCTTGACCTCGACTTCGGTGCCTCGCTTGAGCAGCAACACCATACTTACCTCGCCATCCCCATTCGCCTGCCCGCGGGAAGACGACTCCAATCGCTTGGCGACCGCATCGAGTGGCGCGCCATCGCGCAGGAACACGCGCAATCCTTTTTGCAAATTGGCGGCCGCATTATCGAGGGGTTCGGCGGACTGAATGCGCGCGCGCACTTCATCCCCCTGCACTTCCGCCGACAGGAACAGCAGAACGGCGGTGCCGGGCTCCAGAAGGTCGCGATGCTCGGCAAGACCTTCCGAGAAGATCACCGCCTCGAAGTGCCCGGTGGGATCGGACAGGCCGATAATACCCATCTTGCTTCCGGTGCGCGTGCGGCGCTCGGTGCGCGACACCACGGTTGCCGCGACACGGCCCGCTGTCGCGCCCGCCTTCACCGCGCGGGCAAATTCAGCCCAAGGCTGAACTCGCAGTTTCTTCAGCACCGCAGCATAGTCGTCAAGTGGATGTCCCGACAGGAAGAAGCCGACCGCCTCGTACTCACGCCGCAGCCGCTCGGCCGGCAGCCAAGGCTCGATCTGTGGCAGCATGATTTGTTCGCGCGCGGCGCCGCCGGCGAATAATTCACTTTGACCAACTGCTGCCGTGTCATGCGCGCGCTGTGCGCGGGCGAGGATCGTATCGACCCCGGCGAATACGCGGGCACGGTTTTTCTCGAATGCATCGAAAGCACCGGCAGCAGCAAGGCTTTCCAGCACGCGCTTGTTGACGGCGCGCGGGTTTATCCGGGTCGCAAATTCGGCGAGATCGGCGAAAGCATGATTCCCTCGCGACGCGATAATGGCCTCCACCGCCTGCTTGCCGACGCCCTTGAGCGCGGCGAGCGCATAGATGATCGTGTTGCCATCGACCTCGAAATCGACCGAAGAGCGGTTGACCGACGGTGCGTCGACTTTGATCCCGAGCCGCTCGGCCTCGGCGCGAAATTCGGCCAGCTTGTCTGTATTGCCCATGTCGAGCGTCATGGTGGCGGCCAGAAACTCGACCGGGAAATTCGCCTTCACGTAAGCGGTCTGATAGGCAACCAGCGCATAGGCCGCGGCGTGACTCTTGTTGAAGCCATATTCGGCAAAGCGCTCAAGCAGATCGAAGATGGCATCGGCCTGATAGCGTTCGACGCCGCGCTCAACACAGCCTGCAACGAAGTCATTGCGCTGCGCTTGCATTTCCTTTCGGATCTTCTTGCCCATGGCGCGTCTCAACAGATCGGCCTGCCCGAGCGTAAAGCCGGCGAGGATCTGAGCGGCCTGCATCACCTGTTCCTGATAGATGATGACCCCGAAAGTCTCGCGCAAAATCGGTTCCAGATTGGGATGGATATAGTCGGGCTGCTCCATGCCGTGTTTGCGCGAGCAATAAGTCGGGATATTTGCCATCGGACCGGGACGATAGAGTGCGACCAGCGCGATGATGTCCTCGAACCGATCCGGTCGCATGTCGAGCAACGCGCGTCGCATGCCGGCGCTTTCCAGTTGGAAGATACCTACCGCTTCAGCCCGCGCCAGGAGCTCATAGGTGTTCTTGTCGTCGAGCGGAATCGCGGCAAGGTCGATGTCGACGCCTCGCCGCTTCAGCAGTTCAACCGCGGTCTGCAACACCGTCAGCGTCTTGAGACCAAGAAAATCGAACTTCACCAGCCCCGCCTGCTCGACCCACTTCATATTGAACTGCGTTACCGGCATGTCCGATTTGGGATCGCGGTAGAGCGGCACCAATTCCGAGAGAGGTCGGTCGCCGATCACAATGCCGGCGGCGTGGGTCGAGGCATGCCGGTTAAGACCCTCGAGCTTCTGCGCGATGTCGAAAGCGCGCTTGACCACCGGGTCGCTGTCGCGTTCGGCCTGAAGGCGCGGCTCGCCCTCAATTGCCTGTCTAAGTGAAACGGGGGCCGCCGGATTTTGTGGCACCAGCTTGCAAAGCTTGTCGACCTGCCCGTACGGCATCTGCAACACGCGGCCGACGTCACGCAGCACGCCGCGCGCCTGCAGCGTGCCAAAGGTTATGATCTGCGCCACCTGATCGCGCCCATAGCGCTCTTGCACGTAGCGAATAACCTCATCGCGGCGGTCCTGACAGAAATCGATGTCGAAGTCCGGCATTGACACGCGCTCCGGATTGAGGAACCGCTCGAACAACAGGCCGAAACGGATCGGATCGAGATCCGTGATCGTCAGTGCGTAGGACACAAGTGAGCCGGCGCCCGAGCCGCGGCCAGGACCGACCGGAATGCCCTGTGCCTTCGCCCATTGAATAAAATCGGAGACGATCAGAAAGTAACCCGGATATTTCATGCCGGCGATCACGCCGAGCTCGAAATCCAGCCGCTCACGGTATTCGTCGACGGTGTGCCCCGTTGCGACACCGGTGGTCGCCAGGCGGCGTTCGAGACCGGCTTCGGCGCGCTTGCGTAGTTCGCTCGCCTCATCGAGCGCGCTTCCGTTATCGCCGACCGAAAAGCGCGGAAGAATGGGTTGGTGCGTGCGCGGGCGGAAGGCGCAACGTTGCGCGATTTCGACCGTCGAGGCGAGTGCTTCCGGCAAATCGGCAAACAGCTCGACCATTTCGGCGCGGCTTTTCAAGCGATGCTCGGCTGTGAGTTGCCGGCGATCGGTTTCGGCCAGCAGCCGGCCTTCCGCAATGCAGATCAGCGCATCATGCGCCTCATAGTCCTGTACCGTGGCGAAATAGGGTTCGTTGGTAGCGATCAAGGGCACCGCTCTACCATAGGCAAGGTCGATCAATGCCGGCTCGCCGCGGCGCTCGGCCGGCGTACCATGGCGCTGCAGTTCGATATAGAGACGGTCTCCGAACAGTTTGACCAACGCATCAAGCCGCGCGCCTGCGAGATGGCTTTGGCCGGCCGCAATTGCGCTGTCGAGCGGACCGCCCGGCCCGCCCGTCAATGCAACGATGCCGGCGGTCTCTCCTTCGAGCCACTCGAGCTTTAGTCGCGGCGGCTCGTTCGATGGCGTGTCCAGAAAGGCGCGCGAATTGAGCCGCATCAGACTGCGATAGCCTTGCGCGTTCGCGGCAAGCAGCACGATGCGCGTGCGCTCCGGCGACCCGCCGGCATTGCGCGACCCGTGATCGGTGTCGCCAAAGTCGACGGCAAGCGCAGAGCCGATAATTGGCTGAATCCCGCAGCCGGCGAGTTTCTCGGAAAATTCCAGCGCTCCGAACATGTTGTCTGTGTCGGTCAGCGCCAACGCTGGCTGGCGATCGGCCTTCGCCAATTCGGCAAGGCGCGCGATTGTGAGCGCGCCTTCGAGCAGCGAATAGGATGAATGCACGTGCAAGTGCACGAAGTCGAGGCCGGCCATGGGTGATTCCTTGTTGCACCCAGACTGCGAGCGCACTGACGCCAAGTCCATCGCGGATCGTGCCCGCCGGCCCGGCTTTCCCCGTCATCCTTCAAGAATGACGCGGATCGGCTTGAACTCGGTTAGAGACTTCCCAGGACCTGGGTCCAGATGGCGATCATGCCGACGAATAGCGAAAGCGACGCCAGCGCGGCCGCTTCCTGAATTAGAGCTTTGAACATGGTTTCTCTCCTGGAACGAAGAGAGAACATAGTTCATCGTATGTTCTTTTGTCAAGCGCTCGCCCGCATTCAAAACTATCAATATGTTTCAAGTCGCTAAAATAATATCCTAAGGCGAAACCTTAGATGCAATTGCGTCTGGCACAGGGGGCCTTTAGCCGCCAAACTGGCAGGTCGGAGAAATGCCCGCTGTTTAGTACGACCGGAAACCACCGAAGTTGAAAATGTAATTCACGCCGAAACGAACCACATCAATTCGTGCGGATCCATCGATCTGCTGCCCGGAGACCGGAAACGTGAACGACCGAGAACCCAAACCCAAGTGGAGGTACTCAGCCCGAAGGGTCCAGCCTGGCGGAAAAAACCAGCCCTGGCTCTAGTCTATCTCCACGACCCTGCCTTCCCGCAGGGTCATCCGCCGGTTCATGCGGGCGGCAAGATCCATGTTGTGCGTTGCAATGAGCGCAGCAAGGCCGGAGGCTCTTACAAGCTGTGTGAGTGCGCCGAAGACGTGTTCGGCGGTGTGTACGTCGAGGTTTCCAGTCGGCTCGTCGGCCAACAGGACACGCGGTGCATTGGCGACCGCCCGCGCGATCGCCACCCGCTGCTGTTCTCCACCGGAGAGCTCCGCCGGCCGGTGATTGAGCCGACCGGAGAGTCCAAGGTATTCCAGCAATTCGACCGCCCGCACCTTCGCCTCTGCGCGGCTCAATCCACGAATCATCTGTGGCAACATCACGTTTTCGAGCGCGGAGAATTCCGGCAACAGGTGGTGCGATTGGTAGACGAATCCGATCTCGTTGCGGCGGATGCGCGTGCGTTCATGATCGGGCAAGATCGCGGTCGACCGGCCCTCGATATAGACGTCGCCATGGTCGGCGTGCTCGAGCAGGCCAGCGATATGCAACAGCGTCGACTTGCCAGCGCCGGACGGCGCCACCAACGCAACCGATTGCCCACTCCATAGCGCCAGCTCGACCCCGTTCAACACATGAACCGTCTCGTCACCTTGCCGGTAGTAACGTTCGACGTCTTGCATGAACAGAATCGGAATTTCCTCGTCACGGCGCTGCTCCACCTCCACTTTAACGGCGGTATAGGTCTCACTCATAGCGCAGCGCCTCTACAGGATCGAGGCGCGCCGCACGCCACGAGGGATAGAGCGTTGCTAGCAGCGAGAGCATCAGCGCCATCACTACCACCGCTGTGGTTTCGCCAGAATCCATGTCGGCGGGCAAATGCGAGAGGAAATAGAGCTCTGGCGAAAACAATTCGGTGTTGGTGAGCCAGGACAGGAATTGCCGGATGCTCTCTATATTCAGACAGATAATGACCCCCAGCAGGAAGCCAACAATTGTGCCGACCACGCCAATCGACGCCCCGGTGATCAGGAATACGCGCATGATCGCACCCTGCGTCGCACCCATGGTGCGCAGGATGGCGATGTCCTGCCCCTTGTCCTTTACGAGCATGATCAGTCCCGAGACGATGTTAAGCGCAGCGACGAGCACGATAAGCGTCAGGATCAGGAACATTACATTGCGTTCAACCTGAAGCGCGTTGAAAAATGTCGCGTTGCGCTGACGCCAGTCGATCATGAAAATCGGACGCTGCGCAGCGTCCTGCACCGGCTTGCGATAGCGATCGACGCGATCCGGATTGTCAGTATAGATCTCTATAGCAGTCACATCTCCTGCCCGATTGAAATAGGCCTGCGCTTCTTTTAACGGCATGAAGACCATGGCGTTGTCGTACTCCGACATCCCGATCTCGAACACTGCACCGATCTTGTAGACCTTGATGCGCGGGGTGGTGCCCATGGGCGTCACTGCGCCGCGCGGCGCGACAAGCGTGATGTTATCGCCCGCACGCAGCGAGAGCTGGTCCGCAAGTCTTCGGCCGATCACAACGGCCTGGTCTTCATCAAAACCCTTGAGCGTGCCCTGTTTGATATTGTTTGCGATGGATGGAAGCTTCTCGAGATCCATCAGCCGAATGCCCCGGATCAACACGCCGCCTGCATTAAATGGCGAGGACGCGAGAGCCTGACCCTCGACGATCGGCGCCGCAAGCCGGATACCGTTAACGCCAGCGACCCGTGCTGCCACCTCCTCCCAGTCGGTCAGCGGCTTTTCCAACGGTTGAATCAATAGGTGACCGTTGAGACCGAGGATCTTGTCGAGCAACTCCTTCCGGAAGCCGTTCATCACCGCCATCACGATGATGAGGGTGGCAACGCCAAGCATGATGCCGAGAAAGGAGAACCCGGCAATCACCGAGATGAATCCTTCCTTGCGCCGCGCGCGCAGATAGCGAAGCGACAGCATCCATTCGAACGGGGAAAAGGGCCGCGTCCCCTGGGGCTCGGTCATTGACGATTGTTCCCGCGTTCGACTGTTCCCACAAATTCTGGCGGATTCTTGCCGGAGGCGCGAGAGCAAAGCCCTTGGCAACACACAGGATTATTCGCGAGCCACCTCACAATTTGGCGCCATGCCGGCCGTGCCGGCCTTAGGTGGCGCGCGGATGGTGATGCCGAACTAGCGTCTCAGCAAGTCAAGCGCGGCATTGGGGCTTACGTTTTCTCTGCTGCCATCCGCACGTTTTTTTACCTCAACCTTGCCCTCCGCAAGACCGCGCGGTCCAACCAGCACCTGATAGGGAATTCCAATCAAATCCGCGGTCGCAAACTTAGCCCCTGGGCGTTCGTCGAGATCGTGGTAGAGCACCTCCACCCCCTTGGCAGTCAGGTTGCGGTAGAGTTGCTCACAGGCGGCATCCGTTTCCGTAGCGCCCTGCTTGAGATTTAGGATCGCCACCTTGAACGGCGCGACGGGTTCCGGCCAGATGATGCCGGCATCGTCGTGCGATGCTTCGATGATCGCGGCAACCAGCCGGCTCGGTCCGATACCATAGGAGCCCATGTGTACTGGTATCTCCTTGCCGTCGTGGGTCGTCACCACTGCCTTCATGGGATCGGAATATTTGGTGCCGAAGTAGAAGATGTGCCCAACTTCGATGCCCCGTGCAGAAACCTGCTTTTCAGGCGGCACCTTGGCGAAAGCAGCAGCATCATGCATCTCGGAGGTGGCCGCGTATTGCGACGTCCATTTATTTACAATGCCCTGCAAGCCCGTAATGTCATCGAAATTTACATCGGCCGCCGGCACAGGCATGTCCAGGTAGTCTTTGTGGCAGAAAACTTCGGACTCCCCGGTCTGCGCGAGGATGATGAATTCGTGCGAAAGATTTCCGCCGATGGGGCCGGACTCTGCGCGCATCGGGATCGACTTGAGCCCCATGCGTGCAAATGTGCGCAGATAGGCGACGAACATTTTATTGTAGGAATGTGTCGCGCCGGCCTGATCGAGATCGAATGAATAGGCATCCTTCATCAGGAATTCGCGCCCTCGCATCAACCCGAAGCGGGGCCGCACTTCGTCGCGGAATTTCCACTGGATATGATAGAGGTTAAGCGGCAGATCCTTGTAAGAACGCACATAGGCTCGAAATATTTCGGTGATCATCTCCTCGTTCGTCGGCCCGTAAAGCATATCGCGCTCATGACGGTCCTTGATACGCAACATTTCCTTGCCGTAGGCCTCATAGCGTCCGCTTTCGCGCCAGAGGTCGGCGGACTGAATGGTCGGCATTAACAGTTCGATTGCCCCAGACCGGTTCTGTTCCTCGCGCACGATCTGGCTAACTTTCTGGAGCACGCGAAAGCCAAGCGGCAGAAATGCGTAAATCCCGGCGGCTTCCTGTCGCATCATCCCCGCGCGCAGCATCAGACGATGCGAGACTATTTCGGCCTCTTTCGGGGTTTCGCGCAGGATGGGAAGAAAAAAACGGGACAGACGCATGGAATCTTGGGGCTTCGAGAAAGGTGGCGCCAGAGAAAGCGGATCGGCCGCAAAAACACAAGGCCTGGTCGGCTTTTTCGGGAATTTATCGTGGGCTACGGCATCTATATGCTAGGCTGATTGTGACGGCCGAGGCGAGCATGCCAGCAGGTATCAGACGGGTTCTGAGTGTGGTGGCGATCTTCGGGATCACCCTACACACCCTGCTGTGGGCCGCAGTTGCGCTGCCCTTTGCGGCACCAACCATCGATCCTTTTACGGTCATCTGCCACAGCGAGGCCCCAGGCCCCCCCAACCAGACGCCAAAGCAGGGGCCGCTTGTGCCGGCGCATGCCTGCGACCACTGCACCCTGTGCAGTGCCATCGCTCCGCCTCTTCCAGGCACGGTCCTTGCCGCCCATTTCAGGCCAGCCCGGGTCTTGCAGGTGCTGCGTCCGGTCAACATCCAGCGGCACGACAACCTCGCAGCTGACCCCAAGCTTGCGCGAGGTCCTCCGGCATTCGCCTGACGCAAGCGGCCGCTGTGCGCCGCCTTGTCTGATCCGTCATCGCAATACTGGAGGTTTTCGTGCTCAAATTTCCTTGGCCATTGGCCATACTTGCCGCATGCCTCGCGTCAGCAACGGTTGCGCGCGCGCACGAGATCGTCGGCAACCGCTTCTTTCCGGCAACGCTCGCCATCGACGATCCCGGCGTCAATGACGAAATGTCGCTGCCTACGATTTCGATGTCAAAAACGGGCGACGATCCGTCTTTCAAGCAGCTCGACATCTCGGGCGAATTCTCGAAGCGTATCACTGAAGATTTTGCCGTTTCATTCGCCCCGACCTGGTCGCGGCTTTACGCGCCTGGCGGGCGTGTCATGAACGGTGCGCAGGGATTCCAGAATCTGGAGACGACCTTTAAATATCGGCTTTTCAAGAATGCCGAGCATGAATTCATCATCTCGGCGGGACTGGTGATCGAATGGGGCGGCACCGGAGCGAAGGACATCGGTGCCGAGCGCTTCAACGTCTACACACCGACGATTTATTTCGGCAAAGGCTTCGGCGACCTGCCCGACAGCCTCAATTGGGCGCGGCCTTTCGCACTTACCGGGCAATTCGGCTATGCGATTCCCGGCGTATCGCAAACCACAACGATCATCACTGATCCCGACACCGGCGAGCAGGATATTGATAAAGAGTTTCAACCCCGCGTTTTCACCTGGGGCGCCACGCTTCAATACAGCATGCCTTATCTCAAGTCGGCCGTGGCCGATCTTGGTTTGCCAGATTTTGTCAACCGGCTGATCCCGATCGTCGAGGCATCGTTACAGACGCCGATGTCGAACACGCTGACTTCGGGCACGGTGACGACGGGCACCATCAACCCCGGCATTATCTACCTCGGCAATACGTTCCAGGTCGCTATCGAGGCGGTGATCCCGGTGAACCGGCAAAGTGGCACCAGCGTCGGCGTCATTGGACAACTGCACTTCTACCTCGACGATATCTTCCCAAACACTCTGGGCCGCCCCATTTTCGCAAGCAGCATCAATTCAGGGAGGCCGCTGTTCGGCCGCTAGTCATGCGCATCATCGCTGCAATTGCTCTCGTCCTCGCCTCAACAGGGGCCACCGTCGCACACGCCCTTCTCGATCATGCCACACCAAGAGTCGGCAGCAGCGTCGCGTCGGCGCCGAAGGAGGTGGTGCTCTCGTTCACCGAGAGACTTGAGCCAGCCTTCAGTTCGATCGAGGTGCGCAACGAGCAAGGCGCATCCGTAAACGCCGGCAAGGCCACGGTTGGCAGCGACCGAACGCAGCTTCGTGTCCCGCTTAAACAGCTGCCGGCGGGGACGTACAAGGTGATCTGGCAAGTGCTGTCCGTAGACACCCATCGCACGCAGGGCAATTTCACCTTTCGCGTCGGGCAGTAGCGTGCGGGATGTTGAGAACATTCTGTGATTACCGATCCGCTGATTTTTGCGCGAGCATTGCATTTTGCCGCGACAATGCTGGCGTCCGGCACGGTCGCCTTCATCGTGCTGGTCACGGAACCGGCTGGGCGCGCAAAGATGCCTGCCGAGTTTGCCGTGTTGCGCGTGCGGCTGGTCGCCCTGACCTGGGTTGCTCTTGCGGAGGCACTATTGTCGGGAGCGGTGTGGCTAGTGTTGCTTGCGTCCGACGTTCTGGGCGCATCGATTGCAGATGTCTGTCTTCATGGCGATCTCTGGCCGGTGCTAGCCGATACCCGGTTCGGTCTGGTCTGGACCGGTCGCCTGCTGCTCGCGCTCCTGCTCGCTGCGCTGCTGTTTCGGCCAACCATGCGAATGCTTCAGCTCGCGACCACGGCTGCCTTACTGGCGCTCCCTGCTCTGGTGGGTCACGCCGGGGCGACGCCGGGGACAGTCGGAGATATTCATCTGGCCTCCGACATGCTGCATTTGCTCGCGGCCGGTGCATGGCTTGGCGGCTTGCCGGCATTGGTATTGTTGCTGGTGCACGCAAGGCGCGCCACACAGCCAGTGTGGGACGATTTCGCGATTATCGCGACTCGCCGGTTCTCAGTACTCGGCATCTTCAGCGTCGGTATCCTGCTGGCAACCGGCGTCATCAACAGCTGGAACATGTTAAGCGGGCCGAGCGACCTGGTCGCCAGTAACTATGGGCGGTTGGTGGCACTCAAGATCGGTGTGTTTGGCGCCATGGTCGCTCTCGCCGCAGTCAACCGCTTCTATTTGACGCCGCGGTTGCCCGAACCTGGTGCGTCGCGCGCGCTGCAACGCAACAGTCTCGTGGAAATCCTTCTGGGCCTCTGTGCGTTGCTCTTCGTCGGCATCCTTGGGACTTTGCCGCCTGCGGCACATGTTCACCCTGAACCTGCCGGCGTTCCACCGGGCGCGGCGTTCGCGCACATCCACGATGTCGATGTCATGGTGGAGGCGACCGTCGATCCTGGCCGGGCGGGACGCGCCAATGTCGCGGTACGCGTTTTGCGCGAGGATTTCTCCAGGCTCCCGGTACAAGAAGTACATCTCGCACTCGAGCCGCCGGGATCGGGCCCGCATCCGGCCGAGGAAACCTTGACTGAACAAGCAGATGGAACCTGGATTGCAAGTGGTATCGTTTTTTCGGAGCCGGGCGTGTGGACCATACGCGTTATCGTTACGACCAAGCGTGGAAAACACACCGTGCTTGACGCCCCGATTGTGATTGAGCCCTGAGGCCACGAATGCTGGTGACAGCATTTCGGCGATCGGTTATAGCGGTAGCGCTGTCCGTCAGAGTGGCAACCGGCGACAAGACCGGCCCCAACCCTGCGGTCCAAGTCTTGGGAGGGAAGTAAGTCCCTGGCGCGTTATTATCGCGGCCGCTCCGGAAACGGGGAAAAAGGGCAATCAAGGCATTGAGCAGGGCCTCGCGCCCTGCTCTTTTTTTGCGGTCGCAAACACCGATCTCCAGCGGGCTACTTTTGCGATGCATCACTGACTCACCGTGCACCTGGAAAAAGCTCAGCGTCGCGGTGGACCGGAAATTGCCATCAGCAGGTCATAGGGAATAAGGCCACGGGTATAGACGACGTACAGGATGCCGAAAATGACAGTTGCGGCGAGTGTCGTCCAGCCGAGCTTGCCCCACATGCGATGGATTGCTGGCGCGCCGGGATCGGTGCCGGGCGCAACGTTACCGCTTTCTTCCTGATTGCGTACGCCCCAGGGAAGTACTGCGAACAACGTCACCCACCAGATCAAAAAATAAATCGCAATGGCTGTGCTGGTGCTCATCGTAGAACGCTAGGCCTGCTCCAGTTCGACCAGCGTGCCGCAAAAATCCTTCGGGTGCAGGAACAAAACCGGTTTTCCGTGCGCGCCAATTTTCGGTTCGTCATCGCCGAGCACGCGGGCGCCCTGCGCTTTCAACTTGTCGCGCGCGGCGCGAATATCAGGCACCTCGTAGCACACATGATGGATCCCCCCGTCCGGATTTTTCTCGAGGAATTTAGCAATCGGCGAGCTTTCGCCCAACGGCTCCAAGAGCTCAATCTTGGTATTGGGCAGCGTGATGAACACCGTCGAAACTCCATGATCAGGCTGCGCCACCTTGTCCGAAACATCGGCACCCAAAGCATCGCGGTATACCTTGCAGGCTTTGGCAATGTCGCGCACCGCGATCGCAACGTGATTAAGACGGCCAATCATCTGATCTCCTCGCCAGGGAAAGGTTGAAAGCCCGAGCCATCATACTTCCAGGACGTGCACATGACACATCGGCTTCTTGCCCCAGCGCTGGGCGATCGTGGCGCGCACGGCGCGGCGCACCGCTTCCGCCACCGCATCGGGGTCGCGTCTTCGGCCGCGCGGCAGCGACTCCAGGGTTTCGATGACTGTATTCCGTACGGCCTCGTGGATCTGGCCGCCGTCGCGGTCACGCTCCGGAATGCCAATCAGATCGAGCGACGGCTCGTCTATCAATTCACCCCTGTCGGTCATTGCGAGCGCAACCGACACCGCACCGGCAAAGCCCAGGCGCCGGCGATCCGCAACCGTGCGGGCTTCCGCTTCTACGAGCAGGATGCCGTCCTTGTAGAGGCGGCCCGCCGGCACTTCATCGATGATGCGGACCTGGGGCGCAAGCTGCACGAGATCACCGTTTCGGCATTGCACGACTTCGGGAACGCCGCAGCGGCGCGCGAGCGCGGCGTGTTCGTGCAGATGAAGCGCCTCGCCGTGGACCGGAATGACGATTTTCGGCTTGACCCAACCGAACATCTCCTCCAGTTCGGCGCGTCGCGGATGGCCTGACACATGCACGAGGTGGGTCCGGTCCGTAATCACTTCGATGCCCTGCTCGATCAGCAAATTGATAACGCGACCAACGGCTTTCTCGTTACCGGGGATAGTGCGTGCTGAATAGATGACGCGGTCACCGCGCGAAAACGTCACTTCGGGATGCTGGTCTTCCGCAATGCGTGACAGCGCCGCGCGTGACTCGCCCTGGCTCCCTGTACAAAGCGCCACAACCTTGTTCGGCGGCAAATAGCCATAGGCCTCGACCGGGTGGAAATCCTGAACGCCTTCGAGATATCCGGTTTCGCGGGCTATCTGCACGATGCGCTCCATGGCGCGGCCGATTACCACAACCTCACGCTCGGCAGCCCTGGCAGCGTCGGCCACAGCGCGCAGCCGCGCAACGTTGGAGGCAAACGTCGTCACTGCCACACGCCCGCGCGCTGTCTTCACGAGCTCCGCAATTGTTTTCGCAACATCGGCTTCTGAAGGAGAACGTCCCTCGCGCACGGCATTGGTGGAATCTCCGACGAGAGCGAGGCATCCTTCCTGGCCCAAAGCTCGCAGTTTTTTCTCGTCGGTCGGGTCACGCAGGATTGGCGTCGGATCGATTTTCCAGTCGCCGGTATGCAAAATTGTCCCGCCGGACGTGCGAATGATCAGCGCGTTCGATTCGGGAATCGAGTGCGCCATGGTAACAAATTCGATATCGAACGGCCCCAGGGTGAACCGGCCACCAACGGGGATGATTTTGACGGGGATTTCGGGCGCGCCCGGCTCGCCCAACCGCTTCGCTTCCAGCAGCGCGGCGGTAAACGGTGTCGCATAAAGAGGAACCTTCAGCCGCGGCCACAATTCAAGCAAGGCGCCGAAATGATCCTCGTGTGCATGGGTAAGGACGAGGCCGGCAAGGTTCCGGCGCTCCTCAATCAGATAGCGGATGTCGGGCAGGATCAGGTCGATACCCGGCAAATGTTCTTCCGCTGCGAATGAGACGCCGAGGTCAACCGCAAGCCAGGTTCGGTCATGTTCGTGGCCGATGCCGTAGATCGACAGGTTCATGCCGATTTCACCGACGCCGCCCAGAGGGGCGAAGACCAGTTCTTGTGGTGCGGGCAT
>Ga0126383_10001232_pt1 | contig 15727 bp, 15 predicted proteins | sample PanSoiMetPlot_35_FD_96882 | JGI IMG/M metagenome (GOLD analysis project Ga0126383, IMG submission 96882) | Tropical forest soil microbial communities from Panama - MetaG Plot_35 | ecosystem: Environmental > Terrestrial > Soil > Tropical forest > Bulk soil | place: Panama | collected 2016-02-17
ATGGCATCATGGTTACCGATGGCATTCTCGCCGGCGATGGGATTATGGTTACCGACGGCATTCTGGCCGGCGATGGCATCATGGTCACTGACGGAATCATGGTCACTGACGGAATCATGGTCACTGACGGCATCATGGTTACCGACGGCATCATGGTCACTGACGGCATCATGGTCACTGACGGCATCATGGTTACAGACGGCATCATGGTTACAGACGGCATTCTCGCCGGCGATGGCATCATGGTCACTGACTAAGTGCCGGTATCTTGATGCCCGGGAACGGGCAGAGGAAAATCCAAAAGGGCAAAGCCGCAGAAGCCATTCGGAGCTTTTGCGGCTTTGCTGTTTAAAACAGGGCGGCTTCGGTTTCAGGTCAGCACCATTCGCGTGAGCGGATGGATCAGGCTGAAACTTTGCGGGTCAATTGATCCAGCTGCTGACGCAGATGGTACTGACTCCGTGCCGTTGCAAATCAACAATATTATTACTTGTCCCTGAAAAATTAAGTTCTTCCTAACTCCGGCGTAAGTCTTTTGTTTGCGCGTTCAGCACGCCTAAGACTCGAAATTAAGTTGTGCCCTGGGTAAGGCGTTATGAAACTCGGTGATCGTGCTCAAAGAATTAAGTTCTTCCCACACAAAAAAACTGCTTGAAGCAGCGCGATTGGTTATGAGCCCTCCGCGTTGGATATAGCAACTATCTCTTGCACTTTCGCGGGATAAGTTAATCTGAGCTTTCGCAGACCGTCTTTGATAATCCAAGCCGTGTGAGGATTTCGGTCCGTTGCCCACGCTTCGCAAATCTTCAATACGCGCTCAGGATGATAATTGCCGGCATTCCTTAGCACGTTAGCCACGGACTTCTTAACGTAGATGTTGGGATCAGCCTTGAGCTTTGTGATTACCGACAGCACAAGCTCGGGATCGCGGCGAGCTATGAATCTCAGCCCTTCGCTGGCAGTTCTTCTGACGTTCGGGTCCGGGTAATCAGCCCAAGCCATCATCTCTGCAACGATGTCGTCAGGCTTCTTCTTGCTGGCCTCAACCAGAATAGTTGCCGCGACCTCCCGCTCTTTCCAATCTGAGCTGCTGGCAAGCTTCAATATCGCGGGAAATGATCGTCGCGGATCATCGATTGCCCGGCGCGCAATGTCTTTCACATCAGATAATTTGGTAATCATTTGTGCCACAGGATTTCGTTCGCGATGCGTGACGGCCCCATTGATGGATTGAATGGGCATGGTCTAATCGGGCTGGTTCCGCCAGCCTCCAGGGAGCACATGTTACATGTCTCGGAATTCTGCCTGGTACCATCTGCGGACTATTAGGTCCATGGCGAGTGTGCCGGACGTTTCTACCCCTGTTGCGCAACAGCAGCGCCGGCGAGTTAGGTGAGGTGATGGGAGAATTACTTTGCGCGCTAGAACAGCTGGAACTTGATCGTCAGGTACTTCTTCGGGTTCTGCCGGAAGTCGTAGATCATCTTGACGCCTTCGGACGACAGATTATTGACGTTGTTATAGAGCGATTCGTCGGTGATCAATTTGCCCATGGTGCCTTCGCCGCGTTGGGCGCCGGCGACGACGTTGTCGATGCGCGCGGCGGTGGTGTTGAAGCGGGCGATGGCCGTGCGCGCGTCGTTATAGATCGCTTCGTCCTTGATCAGCTTGCCCAGCGTGCCCTGGCCCTGATTGACGCCGGCAATGATCTGATCGATCTGGTCCATAGAGTTATTGACCCGATCGGCGATGCGATTGACCTTGTTGTACATCTCGTCGCTTGAGAGCAGTTTGCCGGCGGTGCCGCGGCCATTGCGCAGATCAGTGGACAGGGCCTTCAGGTTCGCCGCGATATCGTTGGCGTTGTTATAGAGCTGCTCGTCGTAAATGAACTTGCCGGCGGAGCCTTTACCGCTCTTGATTTGCGCCGCCAGTTGTTCAGCGTCGCTGATGGTCGCGTTCAGATTGTTATAAAGCGCCTCGTCATTGAAGAGGCGGCCCACGGTGCCTTTGCCTTCACGGACGTTCTTCACCACTTCATTCAACTGATCGGAAAGCTTGCCGAGCTTCTGCGCCAGTTCGGTGCCCTGGTTCGCCAGGTCGCTCATGGTATTGCCTTGCGAAGAGGTCAGCAGAAAGTTTTCGGTTACCGGCTGGCCGAGGGGCGTGCCGGGAGTGATGTTGACGATCATTTCGCTCCCGAGAATACTGGGCGCCGCTTGTTGCGCTGTCGAATCGCTGCGGATGCGATCGGTGGCGGGCACGCCGTCGATTTTGGTGTCAATGGTAAGAAAGACCTCGATCTTCTTTGGATCAGGACCGGTGCCGACCTCAGACGGACTGAGCAGCCGGATGCGATCGACTTTGCCAATCTTTACGCCGGCCAGACGCACTTCCGATCCTTCGCGCAGACCGTTGGCGTCCGAAAAGCGCGCGCGCAGGTGCAGGTGACTCTTAAAGGGGTTGAGTTCGCCCGAGGCGTTGAGCACGAGCACGATTAGCACCGTCAGCGCGATGAAGACCAGCAAGCCGACCCGCAGCTCGCTCATTCCGATATTCCTGGTTGATTTTGGCAAGTGAATGCAAGGATGAAGGATGAAGGATAAAGGATGAATAAAAATCAGTTCATCGCCTCGCCCTCATCACCTCATTCCAGGTCCTTTCTGATGCAAGGATGAAGGATAAAGGATGAAGGATGAATAAAAAATCAATTCATCGCATCGCCCTCATCACCTTCGATCCAGGTTTTCTAATTCGGCAGGATTTCAGGAGAGACAAAGGATTCATCCTTCACCTTCATCCTTCATCCTTGCTTGTCAGTGTCCGCGTAAGAATCGATGAATGTATGGATCTTCAGCTTTGCGCAAGGTTTCGTCCGTGCCGCTGAAAATGATTTTGCCTTCGCGCATCATGAGCACCTTGCTGTTGATGAGACAAAGCTTCTCGCCTTCTTTTTCAAACACGACCTCGCCGGCTTCGTTGACCACGGCGTATTCCGACGTCAGGTATTCAACATTGTTCATCTCGTGGGTCACGAAAATCGACGAGACATCTTCGAGGTCGCGCAGCTTCATCGCGAGTTCGCAGATGGTGCGCGCGGTGGGCGGGTCCAGACCGGCCGTCGGTTCGTCGAAAAGCACGATCTTCGGATCGCCGACCAGCGCGCGGGCGATGCCGACGCGGCGGCGCATACCGCCCGACAGTTCGGCCGGCATTTTCTCGATGGCATCTTCCAGATTTACGAACCGCAGCATGCGCCGCACTTCGCCCTCGACCTCTTCCTCAGGCACGCCCTGTTCGTGCAGCTTGAAGGCTACGTTTTCGTAAACTGAAAGCGAGTCGAACAGCGCGCCCTCCTGAAAGATCATGCCCAGCTTCTTGCGCACCCGCATCATCTGGCCTTCGTTGTAGTCGGTGATGTCCTCGCCGTCCAGCAGAATAGATCCGCTGTCGGGTTTGAGCAGGCCCAGGACCAGCTTAATCGTGGTCGACTTGCCGCAGCCCGAACCGCCAAGAATGATCTTGGTCTCGCCCTTCATTACTTTGAAGCTGAGGTCGTTCAGAATCTTGCGGCCGTCGAAAATCATGGTGACGTTGCGAAACTCGATCGCCGGTATGGCGCGATCAGTGTCGTCGACTTCACGGAAAGTAGATTCCGCCGCGCTTTCGCTGACGCGGTTGTCGATAGTCTGATCGATGGCAGCTTGCGTCATCATACTTGTGTACCCAGTATTAATTGCAGCCCGCGGGCCAAAATAAAGTCAGCGATGATTACGATGATTGAAGCCATCACCACGGCGGAAGTGGTTGATCGGCCCACGCCGACCGTGCCGCCCTCGGTCTTCAATCCCTTGTGACACGCGATTGTACCCATGAGAAAAGCGAAGAACAAAGGCTTGATAATGCCGCCGATGATGTCGTCACTGGTGATGCCGTCCTTCACCGAGTTAATAAACATCGACGAGGGCAGGCCGAACAGAAAGGTCGATACGGTCCAGCCACCCACCATGCCCATGACGTCGGTAATCAAGGTCAGCAGCGGCAGAGTAATTACCAGCGCCGTGATGCGCGGGGCGACCAGCTTGCGAATGGGATCGGTGCCCAGCGCGCGCATGGCGTCTATCTGCTCGGACACGACCATGGAGCCGAGTTCGGCGGAGATCGCAGAGACCACCCGACCGGTCACCATCAGGGCGCTCAGCACGGGGCCCAGCTCGCGGACCAAAGAGATCGAAACCAGGTAACCCAATTGATCGACGGCGCCGTAGGACGCCAGCGTCTGATAGGTCTGCAGCGTCAGCACACCGCCGGTAAAAAATCCGGTGAGCACTATGATCGTCAACGAGCCGACGCCGACGTAATCCATCTGCGCGATGGTCTCGGGAAGATAACGCGGTTTGCGGACAAGCCCGGCTACCGCCCGCGCGGCGAGCAGGGACATTTCCTGTAGCTCAAATAGGAAGCGGAAAATTAAATTCATTCGAGACTCAAATGAATCGGAACGCTGCCGAAAATCCGCGGCGACATCTGGGAGGCATGTCCTGCGTCATCAAGGCGACGCTGGCGGTCTGGATCGCCATCGCGTGCGGCTGAATTCTTCAACAGAGCGGCCTATGATGCGCAGAACGATAGGTTTACGTCAAGCATCGTTTTTCATAAGTAGTGTCTGAGGCAGCGGGCGGTCGGGTATTGGGAACATTCTTTAGAGATGTGTGCCCCCTCCTTCAGGTCGATCTACGGCTCCGCAAGACAGCTGATAGGACACTACATTTAACTTTGTTGCCGGGTTTAGCTTTAGGTAGGATGACCGCTCGGTGCTTCGCACTGGTGAAACAGGAGGCCAATATCGATGAAACGCATCTGGACAATCATTGGCGTAAAAAATGTGCGGGACAGTTGCAAATGGTACCAGTCGCTCTTTGGCCAGACAGTGACCGCTCCGGCCCATGACTACTTTGGTCAAATAACCGATACGGACGGTACGGTCCTGCTTTGCCTGCACGGGTGGGGGGAGCATGAACATCCTTCATTGCGAAGCCCCGACGAGGCCACGCCGGGCAATGGCTTGCTCCTGTTCTTTCGCGTCGACGATTTCGAGATGGCCCTGCAGCGGGCGCGCACGCTGGTGACCGGGTTCGCAGAAGAGCCGAACCTGAACCCGAATACGCAAACCATGGAGTTCTCGCTGAGGGATCCGGACGGATACTACGTTACGATTAGCGCTCTTTAAGACTGCAGGGCGCTTGTCTCTGAACGCCGGGAAAAAAAGAACCGGCCAATACTACAGCCGGTTCGTCAACGGTGCGTCGGGGTGAATCTACTAAGGTTTTGCTTTCAAATCCTTTCGTTGTTGCCGCAGCGCTTTGCGTTGCGCCGGCGTAACTGCCGTGGCATTCGGATTCTTCCGGAGCGGCGGCTGATTTAGTCCTTTGGCTCCCTGCTCACGTCTGAACTCGGCGCGTTCGCGAATCTGTTTCAGCATTGCGCGCTGCTCGGGCGTAAGGATCTGCAGGACCCGAGCTTGCCGTAGCGCCTGGAGTTGAGTCACGGCCGACTGCGCATCCGACACTTCCCGGGCGCGTTGTTTGATTAAATCTTCGTTGGGAGTCGGCGACTCTACCGCTTCGTTCAGAGCCAGACGCGCGTCGCGTAGCTTAGTCCGCGCCGCCAGTTGCTGGCCGCCGAACTCGCGATTGATCTGACGCCACTGCTGCTGTTGTTCCAGCGTAAAGTTCAGGGCCGTGGGCAGATTCTGCACCTCGGCGGCCTGACCCGGAGTATTTATGGGTGCTTGAGTCTGCGGCGCAGTCGGGGTTTGCGCTGCGGTCGCCTGCGCCTGTGCTGACGCTAACCCGCAACTAAACACCAGGACTGCGGCCAACAAACTCCACGGGGCGATTACAAGTTTGTGCTTCATCATGTGATACCTGATTTCTTCATTGACGCGGCTTATCCTGTTCGGGGAACGCCAACAGCAGATCGTCTTCATCAGCCGTAGATGTCAGACGCAGATCGGCGGCCAGTTGTTCACGTTCCTGCCGATTCAAACCGCGCGGGCGAAGTTCCTTCCGTTGATTGGTGGCGACCTGTACTGATTTGCTTCCCGGTTTCGTTTCGTTCTGCTTGACGCCGGTCTGGTTCACGCCGGTCTGTTGGGCCAACAAGTCATTGCGTACCTGCTCCACGGCTTTGTTCACGTGATCCTGAAGTTCGTGCTGGGTGTAAAGCCTCTCAGGGCCGCTGTTGTTCGCGATTTGAACCGGTCTCGTCCTCACGCGCGCGACCATCATCACACTCAACACGCACAGGAGCAACGCCGCGAATGCCGTCGCGCCGCGCAACCAAAGCGGAGACACGCTAAAGAATTGGCGCACGGCAGCCAGCGCCGAAAGTTTACGTTCGGGGCGGACGAGTTGCCGCGCCTCAGTTGCAGGTTCAGGCATAGCAACCTGGTCGAAGGCAGCGCCCAGCGCTTCATTGCGCCACAGCTGAATCGAAGCGTGCACCTGGTTGAAGACCGCATACTCGCTGCGACAGGCATCGCATTGTTCCAGATGCTGATGAAAATCAAGCGCGTCGGTTCCGCCGGCTTCGCCGTATAGATAACTGACCAGGTCTTCGGCTCGATGACAAACTGGTCGTTCACGTGTGTCTTCCATGACTAACCTTCTCTGGCTCAGGCGACGTCGGCGTCGCCAAATTTCTGCAGCCGCATCTGCAACTGCCGCAGCGCTGTGTACAAACGACTCTTGACGGTGCTCAACGGAATCTCGAGTACCTCGGCGATTTGTTGAAACGTCAACTCCTCAAACTCCTTCATCACGACCACCTGACGCAGGTCCGGTGGCAAAGAGATGACGGCGCGCCGCACTGCCTTACTGCGTTCAACTGCTTCGGCCGATCGCGCCGGCGAAGCATCCACCGGAAGCGCAAAGACCGCGGCGTTCTTCTCGGCTTCATCTTCCAATGCCGTTTCGCCGCGTACTTTCGCGCGGCGCTGCCGGGTAATGCATTGGTTGACCGCGATCCGATGCAGCCACGATGAAACCTTCGCGTCGCCGCGAAATCCCCGCAGGTTCCGGAACGCCGCCATAAAGGTCTCCTGCGTGGCGTCGCGCGCGTCCTCTTCACGGCCGAGCATCCCGTAGGCAAGCGCAAAGATCCGCCGCTCCCAGCGGCGCACAATCTCGCCGAAGGCCTCCGGATCACCCGAAAGCGCTCGCTCAACCATTTGCTCGTCGTTTGTGGCTGTCTCCATCTGGTTCGTGTCGCGTCCGGCCGCGGCATCCAAATGTTCAGCGCAAAAACCTGCGCCGTCAACCCTTTAGACGCACGCGCCTATGACCGAGTTTGCAAAAGATGAGCTAGCCACGTACGGGCTGAGTCAGCTCCCTGATTTACGTCGTCCATCCCGCGTCACCAAGCCGCCAGCAGGGTAACCCAACCGATAAGTAGCATTATTTCAGCAGTTAAATTTCGGCCAAACACGTTGACACCTGCTGGTTCGACCGATTAATCTAGTCGAGCGACCGATCCGCGCATCGGTCTACGCTTCCTTAATGCCTGCATAAATCCGCCGGCCAAAGCTTCGAGTGCTCGAACGCCTGAAAAAGATTCGTCTCTTGTACGTCTTACTCGCAGTGTTGCTGCTGGTAGGACTTTTGCCGTTGAGCGTGGCTGGAGTGCTGCTTTCGCGGCGCAGTGCCGAAGAGTTGCGCGCGATAGAGGGGCGTTATCAGGCCCAGCTCGTTCGTGACAAGGCCCGCCAGATCGAATTGTACGGGCAACGTTATCGCGAAGTCGTAATCGGACTGGCCCGCGCCTTCGAGATCACCGGCGGCCGGCAATTGCCTTCTGATTCCGGTTACGACGCCCGTTTACAAAAGAGTCTCCAGGACGATCCAAATCTGATTGCGCTGGCTATCTGTCCGGTGAAGGGTGAGGTCCACCGGGCTTTTCAGGTCGATCTGATTAAGCGGGAAGAGGTCGATCAGCGCATCAATGAAGTCCTTTCGCATATGAGCAGCCGGGGCGTAATTATCGGCCGGCCACAGGTGATCCGCTCGGGCCAGGAGATGGGCCTGACCATTGCCGCTCCGGTGATGAACGGCGACGAGATCACTGCCGCGGTCATTGCCATCATTTCTTTCCAGGAAGTATTCAAGGCCGTGCAGCAATCATCTTCCAAGAGCGCCCGCGAGTTGTTGGACGCCGGGCAGCCGGTGGTCTTTGTGGTCGATCAGAATGGCCGGGCGGTCGCGCATCCTGATGCCGCCGTAGCATTCTCGGAACGGCCCATGACTGATTTGAAAGTTGTGCAGGATTGGCTGGAGACGGGCGAGCAGGTGCAATCGGCGCTGGAGCCGTTTTCGTTAGAGCACGACGGCAAGTCCACTTCGATGCTCGGGTCATATGCCACCGTGGAGTTGGATGAGCATTCAATGCTCGGGGTGATTGCGATCCAGGACGAGGCTGCCGCGCTGGCATCGGTGGGTGACATGCGGAACCAGACGTTGTTCGTGAGTTTGCTGGCGGCGGTATTGGCGCTGGTGTTCGGCTTCTTCTTTGCGCAGATGCTGACCCGTCCGGTGCGTGAACTTGCCGCCGGCGCGCAACGCATTGCCGCGGGCGACTTCTCGCAGCGCGTCATGGTCCTTGGCCGGACCGAGCTCGGCGAACTGGGAACGTCATTCAACCAGATGACCGATCAGGTGGAAAGGTACATTGGCGATTTGCAAAAGTCAGCAGAAGAGAACCGGGAGTTGTTTCTCGGCACGGTCAAGGCGTTGGCCGCAGCCATCGACGGCAAGGACCCTTATACGCGCGGCCATTCGGAACGCGTCTCCCGCTTTTCAGTGGCCACCGCCCAGGCGCTGGGTCTGGTTGAAGGCGAGATTGAAAAGATTCGGATCAGCGCTCTGTTACACGACGTCGGCAAAATCGGCATCGACGATCGCGTGCTGAAGAAACCTTCGGCTTTGACGGATGAAGAATTCGAGATCATGAAATCGCATCCGCAGAAAGGTTTCAAGATCATGTCGCAGATTCCGGCCATGCGCGATTTTCTGCCGGGTATGTACATGCACCACGAGATGATCAATGGCGCAGGGTATCCGCAGGGTTTGTACGGCGACCAAATTCCGATGCAGGCACGCATCGTCTCCGTGGCTGATACATTCGATGCGATGACCACCGAGCGTCCTTATCAGCGGGCGATGGAACTGGAGGCTGCGCTCACGCGTCTCAAGAGTTTCGTCGGTACCCGCTATGACGCCAGAGTGGTGGCTGCGTTTGTCGCCGCTTGCGAAGCCGGCAAGATTCGTCCCGGGGTGACACGGATCCTGCGCAAACAAAGCGAGTTTCGCAATATACAACCGCTGCCTTTGGTCCCGACGCCTGATTCAGTGATCGCCGTAAGTTAGTCCGGAGTAGCCCGACCGTCAGAGAGGGCAGCCACCACCGATTCACCCGCTATCAATCGAAATCCTGAAGCACCAGTCTCAATTCATCGGGACAGTTATATCCGTTTGTCTCTGTCATCAGCTTGAGCAATTGAGCTATCCAAAGCGCCGTCGCCGCTGCCCTCTGCCGGCGCACTCCAAATCCGGACACTCACGCGCCGCTTCTGACTGCGCGCTGCTTCTGCTTATAATCCAAACTTAATCCGCTTTCATTGTGCAGGAGTGACGAATGCCATTTTGGCGAAGAAAGAAGGAGCAGTTTGTCTCACTGGGGTTGAATCGCGACGTTGCCGAGGAATCAGCAGTCGAAACGCCGCCAGCCGCCGCTGCGGAACAAACCGCGCCCGCGACTGAGCCCGAAAGGGTCGCACCCGCGGCGCCGGCTGCCGCAACACCCTGGCAGACTTCAGTGCTCGGACTGGATCTTTCGATTGAACAGCTGCAGGCCCGTGAAGCCGCGCTGGAACAGGAATTTTCGGTCCGCTTTCGGCGCGCGGTGGCGGCGACGCGCGACTCGCTTTCAGAAAGAATCGATTCCGTTTTTGCCGGCGCGAAACGGATCGATGCCGAGTTGCTTGATGAACTGGAAGAAGTGCTGATTGCGGCGGACATTGGGGTGCCGACGACTATGCATATCCTCGAAACCGTGCGCCGCGGGATCAGCCGTAAAGAGATTGATGACATTGAAAAGCTAAAGAGCTCGATCAAGACCGAGTTACTTTCGATTTTGCAGGCGTCGGAAAAGCAGGGTGTCGCTTCTGAGAGCACCGTCCCCGATAATGTCGCTCCTTATGTCATGATGATTGTCGGTGTCAACGGGGTCGGCAAGACAACCACCATCGGCAAACTTGCCCAGCGCATTAAAGCCGAGGGCAACGACGTTTTGATTTGCGCGGCGGACACGTTTCGCGCCGCCGCCTCCGATCAGTTGGCGATCTGGGCCGAACGAACCGGCGTGCCATTGATACAGCAGAAACAGGGAACCGATCCGGCCGCGGTTTTGTTCGATTCAATGAAGGCCGCCAAGGCGCGCGGGTCGGACGTTTTGATCGTCGATACGGCCGGGCGGCTGCACAACAAGTCGAACCTGATGGCGGAACTCGAGAAAATGAAGCGTGTCGCCGGCCGTGAAGTTGAAGGCGCCCCGCACGAAACGCTGCTGGTGGTTGATGCGGTCACGGGCCAAAACGGGTTGGAGCAGGCGCGCCAGTTTCTTAAAGTTGCCGGGGTTACCGGCATCGTGCTGACAAAACTCGACGGCACGGCCAAAGGCGGGATTGCGGTGGCCATTGCCAAAGAGCTGGGCCTGCCTATACGGTATGCAGGCATCGGCGAGCAGGTGGATGACCTCGTCGTTTTTGATCCCGAGCAATACGTGAACAGTTTATTTAATTGATGAGCGGGTCAGTACCATTCGATAGCGAATGGGAGAAAGACGCGCGGATTGAGATAAGCTCGACATTCAATTGATTACGTCCGCTTACGCAGATGGCGCTGACGCCGACATCCCTTGAGCCACCAGGACCCGACAAACTTTGATTTGCAAATGATGGCCCGGGCCCTGGCCCTGGCTGCCGAAGGCGTGGGCCAGGTGAGTCCCGGGCCGCTCGTCGGCACCGTGATCGTCGACGCCGGCGGAAATATCGTCGGCGAAGGCTGCTACGTTTACGACAAAATCAAACACGCGGAAACAATCGCGCTGGAACAGGCCGGCGAACGGGCGCGCGGCGGCACGGCTTACGTTTCGCTGGAGCCGCATGCCCATCAGGGCCGCACCTCGCCGTGCACCGACGCGCTGGTTCAGGCGGGGATCAAACGCGTGGTGGCGCCCATCGAAGATCCGAACCCGCAAGTGTCAGGCCGTGGTTTCGATCACCTGCGCGAGGCAGGGGTGGAAGTGCGCGTGGGCGTCATGGAGGAAGAGGCCGCGCAATTGAATGAAGCCTACATTCATTTCATGCGGACGGGCCGGCCGTTTGTTCATCTCAAGATGGCGGTGTCTTTGGACGGCAAGGTGGCCACGGCGACGGGAGACTCACGTTGGATCAGCGGTGAAGAGTCACGTCATCGGGCCCATCAGCTGCGGCATCAATACGACGCCATCATGGTCGGCGGCGGGACGGTCCGCGCCGACGATCCGCTGCTCACCGATCGTTCCGGGCGCAAACGGCGGCGGCCGCTGGTGCGCGTGGTCATCGAACAATACCTGCATCTTTCCGCTGAATCGCAGCTCGCGCAGACGACTGCCGAAGCGCCGGTGATCATATTTGCGCATGAAGATCCTGACTCCCACACCCTCGCGGAGCTGCAAGCGCGCGGGGTGGAAGTGATTAGACAGGACAGCTCGGCGCAGGATTTCATTAATGTCCTCGAAGAGTTGGGCCGGCGCTCAATACAAAGCGTCCTTTTGGAAGGCGGACCGTTGCTGGCGGGTCTGATGCTCGAAGCGGGCGTGGTAGACAAAGTCACTTTCTTTGTGGCGCCGATCATCATCGGCAGCCAGGACGCGCCCTCGGCGATTGGCGGATCAGGAGTCGAAAAGATCACCGAGGCGCCTCAGCTCGATCGCGTGGAGGCCATTCAACACGGCCGCGACGTCGAGATCAGCGGTTACCCGCGGAAGAGCAAGGATGAAGGATGAAGGCAGAAGGATGAAAAGGCGCAAGGCTGCTGACGATAAATCATCCTTCATCCTTCATCCTTCATCCTTGCCTGCAAAGCGCCGCTTTGGGCAGAACTTCCTCGTCGATCCGAATATCATCAACCGGATCGTGGCGGCGGTTAGCGTCCAGCCGGATGATACTGTCGTCGAGATCGGTCCCGGTCGCGGCGCCTTGACTTCACAACTGCTTGAGCATGCCGCGCAGGTTGTCGCCATCGAACTCGATCGCGAACTTGTGCCGCAACTGCGCGCGAAGTTTTTCGCAGCAGCTAATTTCAAAGTCATCGAAGCGGACGCTTTAACGGCAGACTACTGTGACCTGGTGCGGCCCGCCACCTCTGCGCGCGTGGTCGCGAATCTTCCTTACAATGTCGGCACGGCGATTCTGCAAAGACTGATCCAGCAACGTCACTGCATCACGGACATGACCCTGATGCTGCAACGTGAAGTCGTCGATCGCCTCACGGCGGGGCCGGGATCAAGTGAGCGTGGTTATCTCTCGGTCCTGGTAGAGGCCTATTGCGAAACCGAAAAGCTGTTCGAGGTGTCCCCGCAGGCCTTCCGTCCGGCGCCGAAGGTCTGGAGTACGGTGGTGCGCCTGCGCCCACGCCCGCGGATCGCGGCCGAGGTGAGGGATGAAGAAGTATTGTGGCAGGTGGTGAGCGCGGGTTTCGCACATCCGCGCAAGACAATCCTCAACAATCTGCGTGAAGCGCCGCAACCAATTCAAGAGTTGCTGAAGAAGCGCGGCGGCGCCAGCATTGTCTTGTGCGATGCCGGTCTTCCGCCGCTGCGACGGGCGGAAACGTTTGCTTTGGAGGAATGGGCGCTGCTGGTGAATGCCATCTTCGCCGGCAACTGAGAGTTCGCCGGGCTAAACGTCAATCAGCCTGGCCAGCTTTCGTGGCGCAATCTCCTGATAGCCTCGCTGCAAAAGATCTCGAGCGGTCTCCCAATCGACTTCATCCAGGTCCAGACGCATGCCGATCCAGCCTCTACTGCCGACATAGGCGGGAACGAAGAATGTTTCCGCATCAGATTGGACCAACCGCCGCTGTTCGTTCAGATTCGATTTGCACACCAGCGCTATCATGCCGTCGCCGTGATGATCGAATTGATAGTAGGCGAGCTTCTTCTTGCCGATCTGAAAGACGAGGTGCTCGCGATCATGGCCCAGCGGCTCAACGATCACTTCAGGCAGTGACTCGCAGATCGCTATCAGGCGGTTGCGTCGCTTACCTGCGGTGGCTAACTGTCGCGCCGAAAGAGTCATCAGCTTAACGTTGGCAAATCTTTACCCGCACGCCATTTTTTGGCCTGAGGGACATCGCCGGATAGGTCTCGACCGGATGATCGCGGACGAGTTCAAGTCGAAACCTGCGGCCGACGGTGGCCAGCACCAGGATCATTTCCATCATCGCGAACGACGCGCCGACGCAGATGCGCGGGCCGCCGCCGAAGGGGAAATACGCGTATTTCGGCAGTTGCGCTTCAAACTCTTCAGTCCAGCGTTCGGGCCGGAACTCGAGCGGGTCGGGGAAGAAGCGCCCGTCGCGGTGGGTGGCCCATTGAAACATGAAGACCTGAGTTCCGCCCGGGACGTGGTAGCCGCCGATTTCGCAATCGTTGATAGTGTCGCGGCCCAGCCCGTAGGCCGGCGGGTAAAGACGCATTGATTCTTTGAGAATCTGCTCGGTGTATTTCAAGCGCGAAATGTCCGCGAAAGTCGCCGGGCGATCGCCAATGACCTGGTCCAACTCGGCGTAGAATTTCCTTTCGGCCTCGGCGTTGGTGCCGAGCAGATAGCAGGTCCATGCCAGGGTCAGCGCCGTCGTCTCATGACCCGCGAGAAACAAGGTCATAACTTCATCGCGCAATTGCTTGTCGTCCATTTGACTGCCGTCTTCATCGCGCGCCCGCAGCAACATCGATAACAGATCGCCTTCGTCAGTTGCCTGGGCGCGTCGTTCCGCGATGATGCGGTAGACGACGTCGTCGATCTTCCTGGCCCATCGATTGAATCGACGATGCTGCGGGGTCGGCAGTCGATTATTCAGGATCCATTTCAGGGTGGCCTGGGCCGCAAATGGTTTGACGAGTTGCTTCAAAGTCTCGCCGACGTGATCGACGTCGTTGGAAACGTCCGCGCTGAACAGGCAGCGGACCACAATCTCCAGCGTCAGTCTCATCATGTCGTGGTGCATGTCGCGGGTTTCGCCGGGGCGCCACGAAGCCGCCAGACGTTCGGTGTAGCCGACCATGGTGTCGGCGTAATTCGCGATGCGCTGCCGGTGAAATGCGGGGGAAATCAGCCGCCGCTGGCGCTTCCATTCCTCGCCCTCACTGGTTAACAAACCGTTGCCGACCAGCCGGTGAAAGAAGTTTGACCGCAGCGTCATCGCCTTGCGGAAGTTCCTGGCGTTGATCGAGAGCACGTATTCGATCTCGTTCGGATGATAAAGAAATAGCGCCGGCACGTAGAGAAAGCGCGACCACACGATATCGCCGTAATCGCGTTGGGCGCGTTCGATAAAGCCGAGCGAGTCGCGATTGAATTCCCTCATCACGCCCATAATGCGCGTGCCGTTCGGACCGGGCGGCCGGTTGGCGCGCTCGACTTTTCGGCCCGCTGCCATGACCCGGGCCAGTTCGCTGATGGAGGGATTTGATTTCACGGCTTTAGCAGATCGGTATAAATCCCAGGCTCGCTATCCGGAATGGGAATGGCGCCGACGGCGTCGTGATAAAACTCGACGGGACCTGCCCCGCCGATGATTCCGTAGACGTAGCCGAGTTCGCGCAATCCCCACAGGGCCGCAATCAATAAAGCTTTGCCGATTCCGCGCCCGCGTTCGTCTTCCGCCACGCCGGTTGGTCCAAAGAAAGCTTTGCGGGTGCATTCGTATGCGGCGAAGCCGATTACCCGTTGCTCGCGCGTGGCAATGAAGACTGTCACAGGTTGATGCATGAATCCAACCGAGGTCTCGTCAGCCCAGGGGACCGAGAAATTTTCTTTGATGAAGTTACGCACGGCGGTGAGCTCGAAGGGTTGCGCGCGGCGAACGGTTATGCCCGGGCCGCTCAAACTTGCGACAGCTGATTCAATTGGCGGCAGTTTGAGCAGGTTAACTATCAGGTCAGGCATGGCAATCAACTTTTGTCAGAACCCGGGGCGGTAGCGACGGGGCCCCGAGATGATATCTCCGTCTATCACGCCAAGACTGTACGCGCCCCCATCGAATCGCAATCATAACGTAAAGCTGCTCTGTGAAACTTATCTTTTCAGAATCACCAGCGTGAGACCGCCCTGCACGGCGTTACTGAGAGTAGTCTGGCTCAGATGAAAGATGCAGGCCTCGTTCGGTGGCAGGCTTTTGAGATTCACCAGAAAAGGTATGGGTGTGACCTGGCGGCCATCCAGGGCGACTTTGGCTCCGAAACTGGGGTTCGCGCCGGGCGGAAACGATGGGAGCAGCGCAGGGCGTGAGTGATCGATTATGTTCGTCGCATGAAGGTTCGTCAGATCGAACTTGAAACCTCCCTTCAGCGGCACGGTCGTCAGGTGCTGAAAGTCGGGGAAGGAATTCAGGCGGCTGAGCACCAG
>Ga0126383_10001233_pt1 | contig 15727 bp, 12 predicted proteins | sample PanSoiMetPlot_35_FD_96882 | JGI IMG/M metagenome (GOLD analysis project Ga0126383, IMG submission 96882) | Tropical forest soil microbial communities from Panama - MetaG Plot_35 | ecosystem: Environmental > Terrestrial > Soil > Tropical forest > Bulk soil | place: Panama | collected 2016-02-17
CCATGCGATGCAGGCGGCCCAGGCGGCGCTGTATGCGCGAGATCACGGCAAGTTCTGGCCGATGCACGACGCTCTTTTCGACAACCAGTCCGAATTGAGCGATCAAATGATCCGAGCCCTGGCGGAGAAGCTGGGAATGCCCGGGGCCGACTTTGCGAAGGCAATGGATGCGAAAAAGTACGCAACCGAGGTGCTGATGCAGAAGCAGGTGGGAATCGAGGCCGGCGTGGACGCGACGCCGGCGCTCTTCGTCAATGGCCGCAGGCTCACCTTACCGCTGTCGCCCGAAGCGCTCAACGTCACCCTCCAAGACGAGCTGGAGTGGACCAACAACCGCAACGCCTGGGCGGCGGACTGAATCCGAGATGGCGCCCCGATTTATCGTCGATGCGCGGGGTCAGCTGGTCGCCGAAGATGCGCAGGCCAAGCAGGCGCTCTCGGCAAAGGCGGGGCAGTTCTTCCTCGCGCCCACCAGTCCCGATCTGCTGTTCTTTTTTCGGACCCCGGCGGTGGGCGAGCAGAGCGGCTCGTCGCGGGTGGTGCTCGCGGGAGACGCGGCCGCCTTTCCGATCTCCGACCTGATCGCTTTTTTGAGCCAAGCGCGCTGGACCGGTCGGCTCCAGGTCCAGGCGCCGGGAGGCGAGAGGTCCATCTACCTGCGCGAGGGGGAGGTCCGCGGAGCCAGCTCCGAAGACCCGGCTGACCGACTGGGAGAGGTGATCGTTCGGCTGGGGCACTTGAACCGCGAACAGCTCGCACCGGTGCTCGAGCACAGCCCGTCCTCGAAGATCGGCCGCGCCTTGGTGGACAAGGGCCTGCTCCAGGCGCACGACTTGTGGAAGTGCCTCACCCAACAGCTGAGCGACATCTTCCACGCGATCGTGCTTTGTCGCGAAGGCGCCTTCTTGCTGATCGATCAGGAGCTCGATGAGAAATCCGTGCACATTCTGCAGATTTCCACCCAGACCCTGCTGATGGATTCGATCCGCAAGATCGACGAGATGGCCCATTTTCGAAAGCGGATCCCTCACCCTCGGGTCTACGTTTCCCGCCGCCGAGCGCCCGACGGGAAATTGCAGGGCGATGAGGACCGAGTGCTTCGTCTCGCGAATGGCGAGCGGACGGTGCTGGAGCTCGGGCAGTTGGCGAAGCTGTCGGAGTTCGACGTCACCAAAATCATCTTCCGCCTGCTGGAAGGCGGATACGTGGGCTTGTCGGATCACGCGCTCGCCAAGGTCACGCCCGCCGCGTTGGGGGTAACGGCCGCGCCCAAGGGTGCAGCGCAGGAATCGGCTTCGTCCGCTCAGCCCCCGCTGGCGGTGGTTCGAATCTTCAATTTCATCTTTCGCGAGATTCGAGACGAGGTGGCGAAGAACAAGATGCACCGCCAGTTCATCGCCAGCGCCAACACCGCCCTCGCCCGGCGGGCCCTGTCCGCTTCCCCGGTGCTTGCCGGCCTCAGCTTCGACGCCGAGGGCAACCTCGGGGAACAGAAGCTGCTCGAGCAATTCGAAGCGTCACGAGAGCAGCTCGGCCCGGATCCGGTGGCCTCGCTCAAAGAGGCCCTTTCTGACGTGATGTTCTTTCTGCTGTTTCAAGCGGGCGAGCTCCTCGAATCCCGAGCCGATCAAGACCTGGCGCGACGGGTGAAGGAGCTTTTGGCGACGATCGAGGCCGACTTCTGAGCCGCGGGCTCGAGGCGAACCCAAAGCTCAGGCTGAGTTCGGCGCCAGGCTGTGGCGGCCGGATTCGGATGCTGCCGCAGGATTTCGTGGTCGAGGAAATCCCCGCCTACTCGCCGTGCGGCGATGGCGAGCACCTGTTCCTGTGGGTGGAGAAGAGCGGAATGGATACCCCGCAGCTGGCTCGCCTTCTGGCCCGGGAACTGGAGCTGCCGGAGCGAGAGGTCAGCTATGCGGGCCTCAAGGACCGACAAGCGCTGACCTCGCAATTTTACTGCGTCCCGGCGCGCGTCGAGCGGAAAGTCTCCACCCTGCATTTGGCCGGAGCCAAGGTCCACCGCTGGGTTCGCCACCGGAACAAGCTTCGCACCGGGCATCTTCGCGGCAATCGATTCCAGGTCCGGATTCGGGATGTCCAAAATCCGGAGGCGGCGACGGGGATCCTCGCACAACTGGGTCGCACCGGCTTCCCCAACTACTTTGGCCCGCAGCGTTTTGGAGCCAAGGGAAACAACTCCGCGCTGGGCAAGCGGATTTTGCTCGGCGAGCGTTCAGGCGATTCGCGCTTCGAGCGAAAGCTGTATCTCTCCGCCTATCAATCGCTGCTGTTCAACCGCCTGCTCGCGGCCAGGATCGAGCATGGGACTTTCGAGCAGGCTATGCTCGGCGACGTGATGCAGAAGTTGGACAGCGGCGGGCTTTTCCTCTGCGAGGACAGACCCGCGGAGCAGGAGCGGCTGGAGCGCTTCGAGATCAGCCCCACCGGCCCGCTCTTCGGCCCAAAGATGCCGCAGCCTGGAGGCGAGGTCGCGGAAGGGGAGGACGCGGTGCTGCGCGCCGAGGGCCTCACCCTGGAAAGCTTTTCCGGCGGTCGAGGCGAGACCGCGGGAGGCCGGCGAGCCTATCGATTGCCCTTGGGGAATGCGGGCCTTCGTCAAGAGGACAAGGATCTGTGGATCTCGTTCGAGCTGCCCAAGGGAAGCTACGCGACGGTGGTTTTGCGCGAGCTCATGGGCGATTGAGACCGCGATGAGTGTCCTCGTCGGCTGCCTCGCGCTGGTGACCGCTGCCGCGCCGGCGCGGTGGATGGACCTGTCGGAGAGCGACCGCGACGAGGCGATCCGCCAACTCGGGTCGAGGCCTCTGGAGGGTCGCCTCCTCGAGGCCAGCGAAAAATTCTTGGGTACCCCGTACGCGCTTTCCCCCTTGGGCGAAGGGGCAGGGCAGGACGCCGACCCGCTGATTCGCTTCGACGGGGTCGATTGCGTCACCTTCGTCGAGGAAACGATCGCCCTCAGTTACGCCGTGGATCCCGAAAGCGTGGAGCCGATACTCAGCGAGCTGCGCTACCACCATCGGATCGCTTTCGAGGATCGCAACCACCTGATGGAAGCGCAGTGGCTTCCCCACAATGTCGCCAAGGGTTTCTTGCGGGACGTCACCCGGCGCTACGGGGGCGAGGACGTTCAGGTGGTAGCGAAGACGCTCACCGCCGCCACCTGGGCTTCGAAAACCTCGCAGTCCATCGGGCTTGCCCCTGGGCACCAGCCGAAGGGGTCCTTCGAGCTGGCGATGATCCCATTGGAGAGAGTGCCGGCGATCACTGCGCAGGTCCCCTCCGGCACCATCATGCTGGTGGTCCGGGAGGATCGTCCCTACAAGCCGACTCGCATCAGCCACCTCGGCTTTCTGCTGCACCGGGGGAAAAACACGTACCTGCGCCATGCGACCCGGGGAGCGGCCAAGGTGGTGGACGAGGAGCTGAGCTCATTTCTGCTCAGGAATTCGAAGTACGAGAAATGGAAGGTGGACGGGGTCAGCCTCTACGAGGTGCTTCCGCGCCAGGCGAGCGGGTCCGTTTCCGCGGGGCGGAAGAGCCCTTAGCTCTTGCCGCTCGCGCGCTCCTGTTCCGCTTCTTCCTCCTCGGCGGCGCGGGTTGCCTCTTCCGCGTTGGCCTCGAGCTGCGCGCGGTCCTGCCGGATCAATTCCGCCGCGCGAGCCGCCGACTCCTCAGGTGTCAGGATCTCCCACCACGGCGCCAGCGGGCTGGTGAGATTGTCGATGGTTCCGGCGTGCTGTGCCCGCACGAAGGAGGGAATGCCGGCCTGTTGAAGCAGCTGCGACTCGCGCTCCGCGCTGAGAGGATCCTCGGCGGTTCCAGCGACGACGAAATTCCGCTGATCCACCCGTGCCGCCGGACGCTTACCGCGCCGCCCAAGCTCCTCGGCGTGCACGAGCTCGGTCGATCCGCAGTCCGCGCACTGCTTGATGTCGTCTCGATACTCGGATCCACACTGCACGCAATACTTCATCGGTCTTCGCTCCTGGGCCACAACCTTGCTGGGCAAGAAAGCTATAAGCGAGAATGGGAGTGCATGGTCCAACTCAAATTCGCGGTCTTTGCCATCATAGTGCTGGCATTTTGGATTGGACATCTCTTCGTGATTTCATCTTCGCTGAGCGCCAGGGCGGTCGATGCCGCCACCGCCCACGCGATCGCGGCGCCGGCGTCCGTCGAAGCGCGAATTGAAGAACAGCGGCGAGAGCTGCAGCGGATCGCCGCCAGGGCATCCGGAGCCGGCGCGGTCGCCGCGCTGGTCGCGGCCAAAGCCAAGAGCGAGGCCCCGAGCGCGGAGAAGTTTCTGCCGTTCCGGGACGCGTTCGTGGGCGCTGTTCCCGAGTCGCTGCGGGACAGCGTGGTGCTCGGCCTGGTCAATGACGTCGGCGACATCTATTCGAGCGGCCGAGGCAAGGCCGTCGCCGGCAAGTCGGATCTCGATTTCGCCTCGTTGCTCTCCGCGGGTTCCGAGGGAATCTGGCAGGAGGCGCTCGGAGCGACTCAGGTCTTCTTCTCTTTTCCTTTGGCTTCACCGGACCATGCCGACACCAAGCCCCTCGGCTGGGTGGTGGTGGGCTTTCCGGTGGCTACCCCGCGGGTCCTCGAGGACGCGGCCAAGAGAGGCGGGCTGGACGCGATTGCGCTGATGCGCTCCGGCAAGGTGGTTTCCATCTCCGGCCCCGGGAAGCTCAAACCGGAGGAGATCGACCGCAACATCACCCCTGGCAAGACCGGGGTCGCTCGGTGGGGCTCTTTGGGCTCGGTAGGGCCCTTCAAGTTTCCGATCTACACCAACGGGGACGTCTTCGGCGGCCGGGCGCCCTTGTGGATTGCTTCCCGCCAGGCGGTGGTCTCTACCCCTTATGAAGTGCTCGGGCTGGTGACGGTTCGCCCCTTCATGCAGGCGCTCGCAAATTACCAGCGGCTGGCATTCCTGGGCTTGGTGATCATCCTCGGGCTTTCCCTGGTGGCCGTCGCCCTGGTGGGCTCACCGGGGACGCTGTTCGACGGCGACGACGACGAGCCCCGGGCGGTCCTGTCCGCTGCCTTTCGCCGCACCGGCATCTTTTCACCGCAGCACCCGGCGCCGAACGAACCTCTGCCGCTGGCGTCGTCGGACGAAGCGCCCCCGCCCGCGCAGCCACCCCCGTTCTGGGAAAACGATTCCTCCGCACCAAGCGGCAGCATGGCTCCTCATTCTCCACCGCTTCCCTCCAACGGGGCCGAAGAGCTGCCGCCAGACGCGACTCGGGTTGCAACCATTCCCGAGGAGCTGCTGCGGGCCAGCGCCTTCGCGGTCGAAGGGGAACCGACGCCGCTGCGCAGCCTTCCCGAGGTTGCGGCCCTGCTCAACGCCCCGGTGGACCCCGAGGAGGAGCACTTCCGGCACGTTTTCGACAACTTCGTGGCCACCCGGATTCAATGCGGCGAGCCCCCGGACGCGATTACCTACGAGAAGTTCGCGGCCAAGCTCCGCAACAATCGCGATCAGCTGATCCAGAAGTACCACTGGCGAACGGTGCGCTTTCACGTCTACGTGAAAGACGGCAAGGCGGCGCTGCGGGCAACTCCGATCCGCGACTGACGCTTCTCAGCGCTCGGGCGAGGCCGGCAGCACGAGTCGAAACAGCGCGCCTCCACCGGCCGGTGCATCCAGCTCCAGCCGCCCACCATGCTCCTGGCAGATTCGCGAGGCGATCGCCAGGCCAAGGCCGCTCCCGTCCGGTTTGGTGGTGAAATCAGGCTCGAAGACCCGGGAGCGGTGCTCAGCCGGCACTCCGGGCCCCGAATCCTGGACCTCCAGCGCGACGCCGTCCGGGTGGCGCCGAACGCGAACCGCGATTTCGCCTTCGCCGCCGATCGCCTCGTCGGCGTTCTTGAGCAGGTTCATCAACACCTGGGTGAGGAGATCGCGGTCGGCTTGCACCGTCATCCCGTTCGAGATCTCGGTCTTCAGGCGCACTCCCTCGGCGCGCGCGGGATAGAGCGCCAACACCTGCCGCACCAGCTCCGCCGGATCCACCGCGGCCAACCGGGGCTTCGGCAGGCGGGCAAAGCGGGAGAATTCGTCCACGATCCGCCGCAGCCGCTCGACTTCCTCCAGCATCGCCTTGACTCCCTCGTTGAAGAGGCGATCGAACTCGGCGCTCCCCCCGCCTCGAGCGGCGGCGAGCGTTTCCAGCGACATCTGAATCGGGGTGAGCGGATTTTTGATTTCGTGCGCCAAGCGCCGCGCCACCTCCTGCCAGGCGGCGGTCCGCTCGGAGGAGATCAGCCGTTCGGTTACGCTTTTGAGCTCGGCGCTCATCCGGTTGAACGAAGCGACCAGATCTCCCACCTCGCCGGAGCTATCCTCGCGGACCGAAACGCCGAGAGATCCGGCGGCGAGCTGTCGGGTCGCCGCGGTGAGCGCCTCGAGCGGACGGGTGAGGTGCCGCGCCACCACCCAGCCGGCGACGACCGCGAGCAGCAAGCCCAGGCCGCTGATCAGCACGAAGGCCCGCAAAATACCTCGCTCAGCGCTCACCTGAGGGGCGCGGCTGAAGGCGAAGGTCAGCCGAGCGATCGGCGGAAAATCGATCGTTTTCTCCGCATTCGGCGGATCGGCGGCGCCGGCGTGTGCCAGGGTGGAGCCGGAGCCGGCGATGGTGACTTCCGCTCCCGTCAGCCGTGAGAGCTCTTCAGCCAACCGACTATCCAGCAAGGTGCCGGCCACCACCCAAACGCGGGTGTCGCCGTAGTCCACCGCCCGCGCCGCCACCAGCGCTGGAAGCCGCAGCGGCCCGGCGTCGCCGCGGACCTCCACCATCACCGGCATTGGCTCGCGCCCCGGGGGTTGCTCGGCCGCGGCGAAGAGGGTGGGGTCTCGATCCCCGAGCCGAGCCGGCAAGTGCCCGGAAGAGAGCGTTACCCCTTGGCTGTCGAGCAGCGAGAGCACGGAAAGCCCGCGGCTCTTCATCAAGCGTTCTCCCAAGGTGGTGGTGGAGGGCGCCGCGCGTCCGTCGTGGACCTCGCGCGCGAAGTCCTCGAGCGCCGGGCTGTCGGCCAGCTCCTCGGCGCCGACGGTGCTGGCCTTGGACACTTGCTCGAGCACCGACTGGGCGGCGATCATCGCGCTGGCGACTCGCGCATCGAAGCCCTGGGTCAGGGTGCGGCGCAGATTGCTCAGCGCCCAGGGCAGCACCAGCGCCAGCGGGACGATGGCCAGGCACGCGAAGGCAAGCGCGAGTTGAGTTCGTAGGCGCATCGATCACTCCCCGACCGCGAAAGCGTCGTCGAAGTCGGGAAGCCCTTGGCCGTCGAAGGGCAGGTACCAGCGGGGCGACGCGCTCAGCACCGCGCTTTGAGCGTAGAGGGGAATCAGCGGCAGCTGAGCGGCCAACGCCATCGCCCGCTCTCGGGCCTTGAGCTCCCGGCGGGGGCCCTCCGGCTCCGCACCGATCGCGGGAAGCTCGGAGGCGAGGAGCTGATGTCCACCGGCAAGCTCGATCGCCACCGCCAGCGCTGGAGCCGGCAACGGCGGCATCAGCACCGCGTGCAGCATCAAGTCGAATTGCCCGAGGGCCCATCGGTTGCGCAGCTCCGAACGGGAAACGGGCTTGAGCGCGATTCGGTAGCCGAGATCGTGCAGCCTGACCTGAATTCGTTCGGCCACCAGGCGCTGCTCTGGCAGGGCCTGGTCATACAGCAATGTGAGTGGTGGGGCGGAGGCGCGGCGTTTCGACGCGGGCGACGCCGCCGTCGCCGACTGTGGCATCAGCGCCGGAGGCAGCAGGTTGAACATCGGGACCGACGCGGCGGGCGCAAAAAACTGCGTCAGTTGGGCCCGGTCTACCGCCGACTCGAAGTCGCCGCGAAACTCGGCCCCGGTGCGCTCCGGCTTGAACGCGAGGTAGGTGGCGTAGAGCGCGATCGGGGATCGAATCGACGCCGTCTTGTCCGCCTCGCCCAGCACGATGTCGACTTGGCCCAGAGACAGAAGCCTGAGCGCGCGTCTGCCGTTGACGAAGGCGATCTTCAGCCGGTCCGCGTAAGGGCGGCCGAGCGGGAAATTTGGATTTTGTTCCAACAACTCGTCGCGCGAGGTGGACACGAACGGGCCGAGCCCGGTGGGGGTTCCGCTTGCTCGGGTCGGCACCGCGACCGCGAGCGCGGGATGGCACAGCGAAGCGAGCAGGTCCGGCCACGCAAAGCTGGTGGACAGCTCGAGCAGCGACGGCGAGAAGACGCTTCCTTCGAGCTGGCGACCTTCGCCGCGCAGCGGATACAGCAATGCGCGGTAGGGGGAGAGCGTGGCCTGCTGGGACAATCGCGTCCAGCTCTGCGCGACATGATGCGCGGTCAACGCTCCGGCGCCGCGCATCTTTGCGCCATCGACCAGGCTGATGCGCCAGGCTCGGGGACCTGCTTGCGCCATCTCGGCCGCGAGCACCGGCTGAAGCCGATCGCCGCGTTGCCAGCGGCACAGGCCCTCATAGGACATTCGGAACATCGCCGCGTCCGACGGGGCATCTGCCAGGGACGGATCGGGCGGCGCCTCGGGACCGGTGAAGGCGATCCTCAGGGTTCCGCCGTACTTGGCTCGTGCCGCGGCATCGGCCGGTTGCACCCAGAGCGAATGTGCGAAGGCCGCGGCGGCCGCGAAGATGCTAACGCGCGCGCTGCTCATTGCGGCGGGATACTCCGCATCAGCTGAATCTCGCTACTGCCGTCGGGCATCCACACCCCCAAGAGCGCCGCCTGGCGCTTTGTTCCATCGAGATCGGCGCTGGTCACCTGGAGGATCTGCCCCTTCGGAAGGACCTCGCTCCATTTGAGGACCGGCAATCTCGCAAGCTGCAGCACCCGGACCTCCTCCGGCTCGGGTCGGTATCGCGGCGAGCTGGTCACCAGGGCCGGCATTCCTCGGCCATCGAAATCCACCAATCCGCTGCCGGCTCCCAGCTCGCGCAACACCCAGCGCTCCGAGTCCGACACCGCGCCGCGCGCCACCGTGGCCGTCCCCCCGGGAAAAACCGCGAGGTAAACCGGCGGCGTCGAGGAGAGCCCCGAGGACAAGGTCCAGAAAATCCCTCCCAGCGTGAAGGGCGTTTGGTCTTTCGCGCCGATCTCCGGACCAAAAGTATTTTGACCAGGAACCGCCTTTGCCCACAGCACCGCGTCGGCGGAGCGCGCCACCGGCGCCGCGTCCCCGGTTTCAACGAGCTTGAGGGTTCCCTGCCCGGGTTCAAATTCCAGGAGCTCGGCTTTGCCCAACCGGCAGGAGTAGTACGCCACCTGGTGAGCTCCGGGAAGAACCACCACGGCGCCGGCGGGCTCCCTGCATGGCGTCGGCGAAGCGGCCTGCCTGCGCTGATCTCGCTTCGCCAGAACGCGTCCGTCGGCGGCAAAGACGACCAGCTCCTCATCCGTCAACGCCACCACCTCGTCGCGTCCGTCGCCGTCGAGGTCTCCGGCGGCGAGGGCGGCGGTCCTCACCGGCAACGAGGCGAAGCCGCTTCGTCGAAACTCGTGATTGCCTTCGGCGGCGAAAGCGGCGAGATCGGCGTCGGCGTTCACCGAGGCTCGAAGGATCGCGGCCGGTTCCGGCGGCCGGGTGGATGCTTTGCCGGACCAGAAATTGACCCAGGTGCCGAGCAGATCTCCTTGAGCGATCAGCTGGCCGTTCTCCACCCGAAGCTCCAGCCGCACCAGCGATCTTGCACCGCCGGCGCGCGCGGCTTGAATCGGATCCGCCGAGGCGCTGAGCACCATTGGCCCCATTTTGGCGCGCGCCAAGTCCGCCGCGAGCAGGGTGGCGAAGCCGTCGGTCAAGGCCCTCGAGTTGGAGCGGACCGCGATCGCCACCGGCGGCTCCGCCCCTTGGCCGACAATCCGCTCGGCGATTTGGGCCGCCAATCGATTGGCCGAAGGCAGCGGTGCAGGGGGTGACGAAGCCATCGCCCCGACCGCCAGCAGCAGCAGTCGCCTCACAGACCTTCTCGGCGACCTGCCTCAAGTGAGAAGCGATCCGGGTTGACCTGTCCAGCCGGCGGCGCCTCGCCGGTTGGGGCGGTGCCTTCGATGAACGGCTCGAGCCTGCCGGGCATCGACGGGCCGGCGAGCAGCCCAGTTGCCGGGTCGATGCGCGCGAAAGCGACGCCGGTGGGCACCTCGAAGTCGCTCTCGGGCAGGTCCGCGTGCGCCGCCTTCATGAACGAGAGCCAGATCGGCAGAGCGGCGCGACCGCCGGTTTCCCCGTTGCCCAGGCCGTCGTGGTTGTCGAATCCCACCCAGGCGCTCGCCAACAGATCCGGCGTGTACCCGGTGAACCAGGCATCGCGGAATTCCGAGGCGGTGCCGGTTTTTCCCGCTGCCGGTCTGCCGAGCTCCCTCACCGCGGAGGCCGTTCCCTCTTCAACCACGCTGCGCATCAGCGAAGTGGCCATGTAGGCGACGGCCGGCGGCAGCTTTTCCTCGAAAGCGGCCTGGTGCTCCTCGAGGATTTTTTCGGAGGCGTCGGTGACCCGGATCAACAACACTGGGTCCGCATATTTGCCGAGCGACTGGAAGGTCGCATAGGCGTTGGCGATCTCCAGCATCGTCACTTCGCCGGTCCCCAGCGCCAGGGTGAAGTTGTCGGGCAGCTGTGACTGGATGCCCGCGCGGTGCGCGAAGTCAATCACCGCCGCGGGCGTGAGCTCTTGAATCAGCCGCACCGAGACGGTGTTCTTCGACTTGGTGAGCGCCTGGCGCAGCGTCATCGGCCCTTCGAAACCGGTGCGCTCGAAGTTGTGGGGCTTCCAAACCTTGCCGGTGTAGGGATCTCTGATCGCTTCGGGCGCGTCGTTGACCATGGTCAGCGAGGTGTACTTGAGGCTGGCCAGCGCCGCGCCGTAGAGAAACGGCTTGAACGAGGAGCCGGGCTGGCGATGTGCCTGGGTCGCGCGATTGAACTGAGAAAGCTCGTAGTCGTAGCCGCCGGTCATCGCCACGACCCGACGGGTCTTCGGGTCGATCGCCACCAGCGCGCCCTGCACCTCGGGAATCTGGTCCAGGGTGGCTTGCAGCGGCTGCGAGGGCGGAGTCACCTTGAGGATTCGAACTTGCACCACCTCGCCCGCCTTCAGCACGTCTGAAATCTTAGTCGGCGGCTCGGTCCACTTGCCCACCGCGCGTGGACGCGCCCAGCCAATCGACGGGAACGCAATCTGGGCGGTTCGGCTGACCAGATCGATTTCCGCCTTCTTGCCCGCGTTGTCCACCGAACGCACGTATCCGGCGAGCCGAACGCCTTCCTTGAGGGGCTTGAGGGCGACTCCGGTCTGGACCAGCAGTTCGTCCGAGGAAGGCGAGGGCTCCTCCGAGTCGCCCTCGCGGGTCCGGTTGCTGTCGGCGGCGGTCTCTTCCTCGTCCTCGCCGGTGTTTTGCCGCACCACTCCGGTCAGGTCGGCGAGCATCACCTCGTCCTTGTGCCGCTTGCCAGTCTGCTCGATCCGTTTTTGAATCAGCGCCTTGAGCACGTCGAAGCGGGGCGCTTCGAGCGTGCCCAGCGCGCCGCGGTAGCCCATGCGGCGGTCCAAGGTCTCCAGCCCCGCGCGAACCGCCTCATCGGCGGCGATCTGCAGCTTGGGTTGCATCGCCACCTCGACCCGCATTCCGCCGGAGAACACCGTCTCCTCGCCATAGCGGGCAACCAGGGTCTTGCGGATTTCATCGGTGTAGTACGGCCCGGGGGGCGAAGGCGGCCTGGGGCCGAGGACGATCGGCTTCTCCAGCTCCGACTCCACCGCCGCGGCGGGCAGAAAACCGTGCTTCGCCATTTGATTCAGCACGTAGCGCTGCCGGTTCTTGGCTTTGACGATGTTGGTCACCGGATTGATCCGATGCGGCAGCTGCGGCACTCCAGCGAGCGTGGCGGCTTCTCCAATGGAGAGATCCTTGGCGTGCTTGCCAAAGTAGTAGAGCGCCGCTTCTTCGATCCCGTAGCGGTTGTGCCCGAAGTAAATCTGATTGAGGTAGAGATTGAGGATTTGGTCCTTGCTCAGCGCCTTCTCCATCCTGGGAGCGAGGATCCACTCCTTGATCTTCCGCGAAAGCGTTCTCTCCTGAGAGAGCAGCAAGTTGCGGCAGGCCTGCTGAGTAATCGTCGACGCGCCCGTGGGGCGGCTGCCCAGAAACAGGCTCTTGGCCGCGGCGCGGAACATCCCCAGGTAGTCCAGTCCCTCGTGGCGGTAGAAGTCCGCGTCTTCCGCAGCAAGAAATGCGTTCTTGACGTGGGCGGGCAGCGCCGCCAACGGCACCAGGGTCCGCCGCTCTCGGTAGAACTCTGCGCAGAGCGTGCCGTCGGCGCAGGTAACTTTGGTCACCTGCGGCGGCTGATAGCTGCGCAGCGCGGAAACCGATGGGAGGCCGCGGTCGAAGTACAGGTAGGTGGCGACCGCGGCCACCAGGAGCGAGAGAGCCAGCGTCAGCGCAATCGCGGCCATCTTGCGCACCCGGCGCGGCCAACCCCGACGGCTCTTCGGGCTGGCGCTGGGTTTCGGCGAGGTGGCGATCATGGGCCTGGTGCAGAAAGCGCTAAGCTATCGCTCCCCGATGGGAAAGAGGAGTAACCCGTTGCGTTTTTCCCAACAACGGCTGCCGGCTCAATCTTCCGCGGGAAGTGGATACTCCTCCGCCTTGCTTGCAAACGGCGCCCAGGCCCCAGTCAGCGGATCCTCCTCGACCGACTGGTCGGCTTCGAGTCTCTGTGCGTTGAGCTGTGCCTTGAGGTGGGTGGGTGAGAGTTCCACCGCCTTGGCGAACGCATGTTTTGCCTGTTGCACGTCGCCCACCCGCTCCAGCGCCACGCCCAGGTTGTTTTGCACGTACGCCACTTGCGGCAACAGCCGAGCGGCCCGCGTCAGAACCTCAACCGCCTCCTGGTTGCGGTTGGCCCGCAAATAGGCAAACCCGAGGTTGTTCAACGCGTAGCCGTGCTCCGGCGAGAGCGAGATCGCCTTCTGGAACATCGCGATCGCCCCCGAGAGCTCGCCCGCCGCCAAATAGGCGCGCCCCGCCACTTGGTAGCCTTCGGGGTTCTCGGCGTCTCGCTCGATGGCCTCGCGACCGATTTGCTGCGCCTGCTTCAGCCGACCCAGGCCGATCAACAGCCGAGCTTCGCGGATCAGCGGAGCGGCGTCGTCCGGTTGCAGGTGCGAGAGGCGCTCCAGCGCATCGATCGCCAACGACTTGTCGCCGGTAAGATCCGCCAGCTGCGAAATCAGCTCCAGTGCCTCCCCATCCTCCGGTTCGTGAAGCAGCCCACATCGGGCTTGAATCAGAGCATCCTCGAAGTCGCCTTGCGCCTTCTGATCCCGGGCCCGCTGGAGGTGATCGACCGGTTGTTCATCGTCGTGCTGGTAAGCGAGAAAGTCCCGCTCCAGCTCGGCCGCCGTCGAGGGCGGGGGACTCAGAGCCGGCTGGGAATGGCCGAGAGCATCGGGCACTGGCGTCGAGCTGGCGGCTCGGTTTCGTTTGCAGGCGCCGTTGGAGGCGATGATCAGGCAAAGCAGGAGCATCAAAAGTCGCATCAGAAGTTCCTTCCGAGGATGCGCACTGCGAAGCCTGTGCCAGGCGCACCACACCCCAAATTCGCCGTGAATTCCCAGCTCGCGCGGTCGGCGGGCCGCAGCGGCTCGAGGCGCGGTGCTCTGGAACCACGCTCTACGGTGTGCGACTGTGGCTTTGCAGGCCCATGAAGGTAGCGACCTGGAACATCAATTCCATCCGCGCCCGTCAGGAGCGGCTCGTCGGCTGGTTGGCATCCGCTCGACCCGATGTCCTGTGCATCCAGGAGATCAAGTGCACCGACCAGGAGTTTCCTTCACTGGAGGTTCGGGCAGCGGGCTACTACTCCGTCACTTGCGGCGAAAAGAGCTACAACGGGGTAGCGATTCTTTCGCGAAGTGAGCCGCGCCAGGTTTTGTCGGGGATGGGAGACGACTCCGCGGACCGCCAATGCCGAATCATCGCCGCCACCGTGGACGGGACGCGGATCATCTCGGTCTATGCTCCGAACGGGCAGGCGGTCGATTCGCCGGCGTATCAGTACAAGCTCGAGTGGTTCGAGCGGCTGCGGCGCTATCTGGCGTTTCGGCACCGCCCCACCGATTCGCTGATCATCTGCGGGGACTTCAACGTCGCTCCAGAGGCGAAGGACGTTTACGATCCGGCGCTCTGGGAGGGGCAAACCTTGTTTACGGTCCGAGAGCGAGAGGCCCTGCGGCGAGTGACGGAGTTCGGCTTGGTGGACGCCTTTCGGCAGCACCATCCCGAGGAAGGGCGCTACAGCTGGTGGGACTATCGGATGCTGGCGTTTCCAAAAAACCGGGGACTTCGCATCGATCATCTCTACGCCACCGCCCCGCTGTCCGAGCGCTGCGTGGCTTCGGACATCGATCGCGAAGCGCGAAAGGGCTCTCAGCCTTCGGATCATGCGCCGGTCTGGGCGGAGTTTCGCGCCTAGCCCGTGCTCACGAGCCCCGCGAGCTGAGCAACACGTAGACAAATCCACCCACGCCCAGGGCCATCAAGGCGGCAAGCAGAACCCATTCCAGTCGCTTCGGCCGCTGCAGCAGCCGCTCCCGTTCCGCGCCCAGTCGAAACTGGTGGATGTGCTGCAGGGGGGCTCCGCAGATGCGATTTGCTTCGGCGCGCGTTTTCACGTCCAGGGGCAGCTTGAGCAACACCTCGCAGGCGCGCCCGGCCAAAAACGCGCTCCGCTCGCCTTCGCCCGGCGGATGTTCCGCGATTGCCACCAGAGCAGGTGTGGCCGCGGAAGTCCCGAGCCAGTCGATGAGCTCGATCAGCTTGAGCAGCACCCAGCCGCTTTGCTCGGTCCGCAAGGCTTGGCTGAGCGCCTCTGCGACCTCCGCCGGGTCCGGATGCGCGGCCAGGCGCCTACCGAGCCGCAGAAGCCCGGCGTCTTGCCGGATCACGTGCTCGAGGAATTGGAAGCCCTCGGGAGCGGGCTCGGAGAGCTCGCCGCGAATCTGGCGGGCGAGATCCATCGCCGGCTCGGATGGACTCGCGCTCATTCGCCCTCCTTGTCCGCAGCTCCCCCGCGCCGCAAACCGAGCGCCTTCATCTTCTTGTAGAAATGACCCCGTTCGAGATCCAGCAGTCTGGCGGCCTCGGTCACGTTGTCCCGGGTGAACGCCAGCGCGTTGAGAATGATCTCTCGCTCGGCATCCTGCACCTGCTCGCGAAATGGCCGGTCCACGCCGGCGCGATGGGGCGTCGCGGGTGCCTCCTCGGCGGGCGGCGCAGCCGCGACTGGCTCCGCGGATGGAACCGGAAGGGAAGGGGGCGTCGCCGCGGCGGGGCGGGGTAGAACCTGCGCGGCCTCGTTTCCGCTGATCCGAGGCCCGTCGTAGAGGATCGCGAGGCGCTCCACCAGGTTTCTCAGCTCCCGGACGTTGCCCGGGTACGAATATCCCGACAACGCGGCGATCGCCTCGGCGGAAAGCTGCATCGGTCGTTTGCCGTTCTTGACGCAGGCTTCGCGGAGGAACGCCTCCGCCAGACTCGGAATGTCCTCGCGCCGCTCCCGAAGCGGCGGGCAGCGGATGTGGACCACGTTCAACCGATAGTAGAGATCTTCGCGGAAGCGGCCCGCTCCAATCTCCAGCTCCAGATTCTTGTTGGTCGCGGCAATCACCCGCACGTCGACCTTGAAGGTCTC
>Ga0126383_10001235_pt1 | contig 15721 bp, 12 predicted proteins | sample PanSoiMetPlot_35_FD_96882 | JGI IMG/M metagenome (GOLD analysis project Ga0126383, IMG submission 96882) | Tropical forest soil microbial communities from Panama - MetaG Plot_35 | ecosystem: Environmental > Terrestrial > Soil > Tropical forest > Bulk soil | place: Panama | collected 2016-02-17
CTTTCCAACTGAGGAGCGATAAAAAGCCGCTAAAACATTCACCGTAGAATCTGCGCCGGTCGAGCAGCGCGCGTCTCAGATTATGGACGCCGCTTGGAGCGTCAAGAGTAGCGCACACGTCTCGCTTTCTTTTGGAAAGCGAATCGTCCGATTCGGCCGTGCAGGAAAAGTTTGCGATCGCGCGACCCGCCGGCGAGGTGGCCGTGGCGACGGCAGAGCAAAGTAGTCTTTCACTTCGCTTCGATTAAGCCTATAATTGCGCGCTTCATGGCGAACCGCGAAGAATCCCAGACGCTCTCCCGGGAAATCCTTGGGTTCCAAGAGGAGTCCTCAACAGGCGGGGGGGAGACCGAGGGCGCCGCTGGTCACCTCAGCCAGACCGGTCTCTGGTCGCATTTTCTTAGTCATGAATGGTCGTCTGCGCTGCTGTATCTCTTCCTGGATGTAGTGAGCTGGCTCGCAATCTACCGAATCGCAGGCTGGTTTAGATACGATGCATTTTATGCCACGCCGTTTCAGTTCTTTGTCATCAATTTGATTCAACTCGCCGTCATAGTGACGTCGCTTTACTTCATCGGCGGTTATGATCGCGCGGTCGAGAAGCTCACTCTTAGTTATGCGGCCGAACACGTTCTGGCACTAACTGCCGCAGCTGCGGTCAGTGCGATGTTGATCTATTCCGCGGCGACGTTTGATCAAACCATGAAGCCGAGTCGCGGGGTTCTCCTCTTGAGCTTCGCAATTTTCCTGCCGGTGTCGTTGGCTTACCGCCGGTGGATTCGGCAATACGTCGTAGCCAGCAGCGCTGGTCGGTCCTTTCTCGTTATCGGCGGCGGTGCCGCGGTAGCGCGTTTTTACGAGGCCTACAAAAAGTCGCTAAACGGACAACAGCTTGAATTTGTAGATGTGAATGATGGGCGGGTGGGCCAGCCAATCGCCGGTGAAGGATCGCCGATTGTGCAAGGAAATCTCGCAGCCAAGTTAAACAACCTGGGTAACCGTTATAGCGGCATCATTCTCGCTGAGCGAGCGAACTCACTGAATACGCCATTGCTGGAGCGCCTGGTGCACGCGCAGTTCCAGGAAACCCGGGTTTATACACTGGAATCGTTTTACGAAACTCAGTGGCGTTATTTGCCGCTCGGCATTGTCGATCCGTTTTGGCCGCTCCAGACTGGTTTTCAACTGGCTCGTACTTCTCCTTACCATTATCTCAAGCGCCTCTTCGATATCGTTGCGTCGGCGACAGCGCTAATCGTTTGCTCTCCGCTTTTCGTGTTCGTGCCTCTGCTCATATGGGTGGAAGACGGTAGTCCGGTCTTTTTCAGGCAGGAACGAGTTGGCCGTGACGGGAGACGATTCATTCTTTTCAAATTCCGAACGATGCACCGCCAGTCTAACGAGAGAGAGGAAGAAGACATTTACACGCGCGAAGGCGATCGTCGCGTTACGTCTGTGGGACGTTGGCTGCGGAAACTTCGACTGGATGAGCTGCCGCAACTTTGGAACGCGCTCAAAGGCGACATCAGCCTGATTGGTCCGCGCCCGGAATGGAGCAAGTGCGCTGAACGCTATGAGCAAACGATCCCGTTTTATCATTTCCGGCACCTGGTCAAACCGGGCATCACCGGTTGGGCGCAAGTAAACTATCCCTACGGCGAGAGCGACGAGGACGCGGTGGAGAAGCTCAAGTACGACCTCTACTACATCAGGCATTACTCGCTGAAACTGGATGCGATGATTGTGTTGAAAACGCTGTACACCATGCTGTTTGGCAAAGGACGATAGGAAGCAGAGGCAGTGATCAGTTCATAACTTCTGCTTCTGACCTCTGACGGTGACTTCGAGCATCTTTCGCCGCACATCACGCTGGATCTTTTTCGGCGCTCTTGCCTATGCTCCGTGGGCGTACGGCGCCACGACATCTGCGAGCATCCAAAGAACCAACTGGGTGTTACTGGCTGTCATCGCCCTTTGGGTCGTTGAATTGCTTGTTAGCAAACGAGCGCCGCGATGTCCGCCGCTTCTTTTTTTTTTAATAGGGGCTGTGATTTGCGTCGGCGGCTGGATGGCCTTCAACGCGAAATCCGTTTACGACTCGGCTTTTTTTGTTTTCGTGCCGCTACGCAGTATTGCGCCGCCTTTGGCGGGGTCCGTTGATTACGCGATCAGCGCTGCGTGGATGATTCGAGGTGTGTTGTTGCTGGGGACGATCTTGTTCGTGGCGGATCTTTCTCAGAGCAACCGCTGGCTGCTCCGGTTGTGGTATGTGATTGGTCTTGTTGCGGGCTCGATCGCGTTTCTCGGTCTGCTCCAGAAAGCCACCGGCGCGCAGATGATTTTCTGGCAACCGCCGCCGCCGCCGGAGCTATCGGTCAGCACTTTCTTTGCAACCTATTATTATCACGGGAATGCTGGTGCGTTCTTGAATCTGGTCTGGCCGTTGAATGCCGGCCTCGTTATCCGCGCCTTTACCAGCGGATCCCATCCCTGGATGCGTGCGATCTCGACAAGCCTTTTTATCCTAACCATAGCCGCGGTGCTCGCGAATACCTCGCGCATGGCTCAGTTAGTCGCGCTACTGTTGGTCATTGCAATTTGCCTGCAATTTGGCCCAATGCTTTTGCGAAAACTATCGGGCACCGGGAAAAGCGTCGCTTTTGCGGGTGCGCTTGCCGTTGTTTTGGCGCTGATCTCGTTTGCCCAGGCCAGTCATTTTGATCAACCGCTTAATCGCTGGCAGGCCGCGAGCGAACACTTTCCCAACGATGCCCGATGGCAGGCATCGCGCCTGGCAACGCGTGCGCTACCTGACGCCGGATTTTTCGGATTTGGGCCGGGAACTTTCCGTGTCGTATTTCCGACTTACAATGTCAGCGCGGATAGTCAGGTATCGGGAACATGGAGATTCTTGCACGAGGATTATCTCCAGACCGTGCTGGAATGGGGCTGGATCGGAAGCCTGCTTTGGGGGCTGCTCTTCTTCGGAGGAATAACAGTTGGGATTCGCAGCTATAAGAGGTATGCCAAGCGAGACTGGACGCCGCGAAGACGGGTACTGCAGCCTTTGGTAGTCATGGCGCTCGTGGGAGTGGCGCTGCATGCGCTGGTCGATTTCCCCGTTCAGATCGAATCTATCCAGCTGTATGTGGCAACTTATCTCGGTCTTTGCTGGGGAAGCAGCCTGTGGAGAAACCCCAGACCAACGGCGCAATACAACCTCGCATAACTCGGCGTCGCCTTAGTCCTCTACGCTCCGTTAACTTCGTGATCAGGTTTGGATCGGCGGCTATAACCGTAGCCGCGAGAATATGCTCCTTCCTCCTTGCCGTAACCGTGCGACGCGTAGTAATAGTAGTAACCCACTCCACGGCTCCGCCGCAGTCGATTCAGGACGAGACCGGCCGGGCGGATTCCTGACTTGGCCAGCAAGGTAATTGCCCGGCGTACTGCCTGGCGTGGTGTTTTCCCCGCGCGAATAACAATGCAAACGGTCTGCGCATGCGGGGTCATGAGGAGAGTGTCACTGACTGCAAGAATCGGTGCGCTATCGATCACTACCCGGTCAAACAGCTTTGCTGCCTCACCAATTAACTGGCCAAAGAATGGTCCGGCAAGAATCTCAGCCGGGTTGGGCGCGCGTCGTCCGCCTGCGAGGACGGAGAGCTGGCCGCCGGTTGCAGTGAGAATTCTCTCCGTCAGCTCAATGTCCTCGTCGACAAGTTGGATTTCTCCGGCAGGAATCTGGTGCGCTGCCGAGACTACGTCCGCTTCGCCCACCAGGCAGTCTATCACTCCCGGCGCGCCTTCTTCCTCGGAATTGTTTGTTGTGTTGGCATCTGGGAAGCGGAAAATCCTGTGCATGTTTGGTCGCCGCAGGTCGCCGTCAATCAGCAGAACCCGATAGCCCTGCTGCGCCAGTGCAAGCGAGTAATTGGCGCTGGTGAAACTTTTTCCTTCATTAGGCACAGCACTAGTGAAAAGTGAGACCTTGCGATCGGCTTCCGGACCCAAAAGAGAAAGCGCCGCACGCAAGTTGCGGAACGCTTCAGCCGCCGGGCTTTCAGGAGTTTCCACCACGACGCGGTAGTTCGAACTTCCGAAAGCTTTGCTTCGCCGCTTCAGCCTGGTAACAGGACCTTCATCAGTGGTGTCGGGAACAGCTGCAAAAACAGGCAATCCAAGGGAACTTTCCGCCTGGTCCACGGTCTTGATCGAGCGATCTAGCGCATCGGCGCCAAAAACGAACGCCAGTCCGGCAGCCAGGCCACCAAGCAGACCCAGAGCGATGGCTCTCGTGGGACGGGGACTAACGGGTGAGTGTGCAAGCGGGGAATGCTCGATCACACTGACTGCATTTGTTTTCATGTCTTTTGTTAAACTTGTCTCTTTTATCTGGCGAAGAACGCTTTCGTAAAGGGCACGATCAGTCTCGGCTTGCCGGGCCAATTCCTGATAGCCGATCGCCGTGCGGTTGAGCGCGACCGCGACGCCTTGCTGGTCTTGCAACGCTTGTTGCAAGCTGGTCTCCGTGGCCTTGATTTGTTCAATAGCGTTGTGCAGAATCGGAGGTTGCGCCAGCACAGCTTGACGAAGCCTCTCCTTTGCCTCCGCCAGTGCGGATTTGGCCGCAATCATTTTGGGATGCTTGTCTTTGTACCGCAAGGCGTAAGCTGTGATCCCCGCTTCCGACTGAGTAACACTGCGCCGCGCTTCAGTCACCATTCCGGCGGCAGAGATACTCGGGATCGCAAGCAGCGCGTCGATGTTATTGCCAGCTTGGTCAATTTGCTGGAGCTCACCTTCGAGACGAAGCTGGTCCGCCTTCGCTGATGTCAATTTGTTGCTTAGGTCTTGCAGCTTGTCTTCCACCAAGCCACCCCGAGGTGCGCCGGCGCCGGCACCGGATCCCTGCTGTGAGCCCGTCGCGGCTGTGCCACCCCCGAGTTGCAATGCATCCGGATTCTTCGCCTTGTATTCTGCGACGGCCGCCTCACTTTTTTGCAGGTTCGCCTTCAATCTTTCTTCTTCTTCCAGCAAATAGCGCAAGGCCTCCTCGCTGAGCGAAGCGCGCCGCTCGATTGAGTTGCGGATGTACTCGCGACCGATTGCTTCGGCGAGGCGCTGTGCCATGGCTGGATCGCGATGCGTTATGTACAAATCGATCAGACGCGTGCCGCGGCGGATCACCGGCTTCACCATACCGGCCATTGCTCGACCCAACCCTTCTTCGAGTGGTGTAAACGTTGTGAGCCCACTAGCGTTCCGAGTCTTTCCAGTCTGCGACGAATCAGTCCGCTGCGTCTCGCCAGAAGCCTTATCGCTCACAATACTCAGGCCCAAAAGCGCGCGTCCACCGTCTTCCGTCAAACCTTCCGAGCGCACAACTCGGGCAAGAAGTGTTTGGTTAACCAGATTTTGTTCGATCGTTCGCAGTGCCTCCTGGCTGGCCAGAAACGCAGAGCGCATCCGCGTGGTGGGATCCTCCGTGGCGATGACAGTCGGCTCCTGGAACTCCACCTCCAAGACTGTGTGTCCCTGGTAAAGCTTTGGCGTCCGCGCGAGGTAACCCAGCGCCAAAAAAAGACCCGCCAGAACACAAATGGCCACGATCCAAATACGTTCGACGAACGAATGCCAGAAGCGGCGAAAATCGAACCGCTGTAGCCCCTCGGCATACTGCCCGGTCAGAGACACGGCTGGTTTCTCGAAACCTGTGGGAACGTTCGTTCCCTTCACAGACTGGGCAGGATCAATCATGGCAAAATATTGGCTCCAAGCTTACACTCAAGCGCTGCGCTCGGAAAGGCGAAGGCGCAAAATTTCCAGTTTAAAAAATACTTTCCCCGACCGTGATGGCATCGCCTGGCTCGACACGAAAACCTCCGCCGTTCCCCTTCGTGAAGCGCTTTGCATTCACCTTGAAAATCTGATTGCCGCTGGCGTTATTTCGCCGGACCGTAATTCTTTCCGGCGCAGCGATGCGCGTATATCCGCCAGCCATCGCGACCGCCTCCAGTAGATCAATACCGCCCGGACTCGAATCGGGCATTTCGTAAGTCCCCGGCCGATTTACCTGACCCAAAATCGAAAAACGCCGCTTTGCGTAGTTGAGGAGCATGACGTTGATCCTTGGGTTTACCAGATAATCGCGGCCGTACAACTCGGTGAGTCTTGAAGCTGCCTGGGTCAGGGTCAGTCCCGCCAAATGAACGGAGCCAAGCAATGGCACGCTCAAGTTGCCTTCGGGGTTCAATTTTCCGTTTGTGCGCAGATCGGGTTCACCGAAAACTTCGACGGATACATCATCATTCGGACTCAAAACGTAGCCAGCCGGTGCACTGGCTCCGCTGCTTGAGACAGGCGCCGAAACGGCCGCTGGTGATGTAGGGATGCCCACAGGCTGCGACGCGGTTCCCGGCAGGACTTGGGCTAACAGAACCTCTGGAAGTAACCACAATGCAAGCGCAATCGCCAACCGCCATCCCCGTGCCCCAGATCGCAAACGATGCAGACCCTGTCTAGAACCTGAGCGTAGCCCTAACGCCCACCTGATTATCATAGAAACTGAAGAAAGATTCGTTACTGCTGTCCCGGCGGTGGAGATAATAGGCGCCCGTACTCAGCCATCTGGTGATCAGGACGTCAACAGACGGTTCGATAAACCAGTAATTATCATTTCGTGGCGCACTGACGTTCGAGGTAGCGGCGAAATAATTCGAGTTTTCATACCCAGCGCCCAGGCCGAAGTAAACGCGGTTGAATAAACGCTGCTGGAACCGGGCCACAACGTAGGTGTCGGCGAAATCTTGATTCTCAAGGAATCCGGAAGCGTAAATCCGCCGGCCAGCCGCCAGCGTAAGAAAGGTCCCTGCGAAGGGATGATAGGTTGCGCCGAGTTCAAAGACCGGTGTGGTGTGGGTACCCCGGTCGTCGTCAAACTGGCGGAACTCAGCGCCTACCGAAGCGTACAAGCCCAGTTTTGCCGTCACCTCATAGTTGAGGCGCAGGTTGACTTGTTCAAAAGGTTGATCGGGAGTTGGGGCATCCACCCACTCGTATCCGAAGGTGCCGCCAATGCCGACCGACACCTTTGGCAGCCACTTGTAGTAGAGGTAAAGACCGCCCGCGACAGTGTAAGAACTGATGTGATTCGGATAGAAGTAAATCGAGGAATCAAATTCACCTTGTAGAAATAGTTTCCCAGTCAGGTCATAATCTGCTCTCAACCGCGTGTAGAAGATGTTCACCCGCGTGGGCGCGCTCGCATCGGTGTTTGCCCACAGCCCCGTCGTATCGAAGATGCTGTTGAGGTTTGCTGATTCGAGCAGCGCGATGTCCTCGGATAGGCTCAGCGTCAATCGGCCAGAATTGTACCCACCCTCGAGGTGAATAAGCTGATTAAATGCGTCTTCGTCTGAGTGATCGACGTATAGAATCGCGCTAGGCATGTAATCCAGGCGGAGATAGCTTCTGTTGCGTCCCTCGATGTCGCCGACTCCAATAGTGATCTGTGGCTCAATCGCGAAGTAATAATCAGAGACTCGATTTGTGTGACTGATGAAGATGTTGTCATCCCAAACACCTCGCACTGTCAGGCGCAGTTCGTAATGAAAGCGACGCGGTTCCCCTGAGGAAATCGTTTCGCCACCTGGGAATACGTTGTTGCCGCTGGACACGGCATAAGGACCTGCTGCTCCCGGCGGCGCAATAGCATTCGTTTGCGCTGTGGTGTAGTTCGCTGAAGAAGACCACGGATCGGTTGAAGGCGGAAACGCCTCTTCGGTGGAAGGCAACGGCGCCTCTGACGAGGGCAGAGGCTCCGTCGGGGTGGAGCGCAACGATTGAGGTAAAGCGGGCAAGGGCTCTGCTGCTGTCGAAGGCAACGCTTCTGCTGAAGCGGCGGGTGGCTCCGTTAAAGAGGGCAGCACGTCGGGTTCAACCGACTCCTGCGCTTGCGCAGCAAGAACGGCTGCGAAGAAAATTCCTGCAGCAAAAGCAAGGGCCGGCCGGGCGACCGCCCGGGTAATCTCTGCGGCAGCTTGGACTGAGGTCCGGGGTGAAAGTGGAGCGAAACGGTGAAGGGTCAAGGCGATCCCGGTGCGCATGGCCGCGAGAGTAGAGTGCCGCCAAAAGTGCGTCAATCAAAAAATCTCAACAAAATTATTCAAACGAAAGCCCACATTTCCAGGCCGTTGTCGATGCTTGAGGGGCGGCGCGTATTCTCCGGCGAAACTTGCATTGCGATTGTTCGCGTAAGACCTTTGAACGACTTGGCGAATCAACGATTGAACCTCCAGCAACATGCCAGAGCCGGAAAAGACGCTGACAATTAACGAGATTTATCATTCGATTCAGGGGGAGAGCACCTGGATGGGACGGCCGTGCGTGTTTGTGCGGCTGACCTTCTGTGATCTTCGCTGCAATTATTGCGATACAGAGTACGCGTTTTACGAAGGGAAAAAACAAACACTAAGGGAAATTGTTGCTGCAGTAGGGGAGTTTCGGTGCCCCCTGGTCGAAATGACGGGTGGCGAGCCTTTGTTGCAGAAGAACGTGGTGCCGCTGATGTCGATCCTGTGCGACGCGGGCTACACCGTCCTGCTAGAAACCAGCGGCGCGCACGACATCTCGAAAGTCGATCCACGCGTCCATCGCATCATGGACTTAAAAACGCCGGGCAGCGGCGAAGTGGACAAGAATTTTTGGTCGAACATCGACCACCTGACACGGCGCGACGAAGTGAAGTTCGTGATGGGATCGCGCGAGGATTACGAATGGTCACGCGACAAGGTGCACCGGTACGATCTGCCGTCCCGTTGTTGTGCTGTGTTGTTCTCCCCGATTTTCGGGAGAATCGATCCCCGCGAAATCGTGGAATGGATCCTGGCCGATAAACTCGATGTCAGGTTTCAACTTCAGATGCACAAATTCATTTGGAGCCCGACCCAGCGCGGAGTCTAATCGATGCACGTACGGCCTCTGCTGTCATCCTGAGTCGCGAAGGCGACGAAGGATCTCACGTTGGTGATAGGTCACGCAAGTTAGCTCATTGATCTTCCGAGTTTATGGGAGATCGCTCACTTCGTTCGGGATGACAATGCAGACGTAGAGATGGTATTGTGCGCGTGATGCGCACGCGATTGACGAAAGATTTCACTTTCGAAGCGGCGCAAACTTTGCCGAATGCGCCGGAGGGCCACAAATGCCGACGCGTGCACGGCCACAGCTTTAAGGTCGAAGTCTCAGTCGAAGGCGATGTCGATCCAAAAACAGGCTGGGTTTATGATCACGCCGAGATCAGTGAGGCAATGAAACCGCTGCTCAAAATGCTGGATCACAGGTATCTCAATGACATCGAAGGCTTGGAAAACCCAACGATCGAAAAAATGGCCGAATGGTTTTGGAAAAAATTAGACGCCCAATGTCCCGGCCTCTGCGAGATCGTGGTGCACGAAACACCGACCGCGCGCTGCGTTTATCGCGGCGAGTAACAAGGAACGACGGTGTGGGCAGCCGTTGAGGCAAACATGACGACTGGAAGCTGTCACTCCTTAAAGCGGGCCGCGTTCTTACAACTCGATAGCATAGCGCTTCATCTTGTTGTAGAGGGTTGGACGCTGAATGCCGAGGAGTTCGGCTGCTTTTTTCTTGTTGCCGCGGGACTCTGCGAGCGCTTGGAGAATGGCGGTTCGTTCGAGGTCGTCGAGAGTTTGCACGCCGCTGCGTGGCGTCGCGGCAAGCTCAGCTTGTTGCAGTGCAGGGGGCAACTGTATTTCCGTCGGGAGCTCTTTCACGCCGATGGTGCCCTCTCGCGCCAGTACGACCGCGTACTCCATTGCGTTTTGCAGTTCGCGAACATTCCCCGGCCATGAGTAATCCAGCAACTTCTGAAATGCGTCTGGCGAAATGTCCGGCTCCGCTTTTCCGAGTTGTTGAGAAAATTGCCTGGTGAACTGCGCGATCAGCGGCGGGATGTCCTCTCTGCGTCTTCGGAGCGGAGGGACTTCAATCTGAAAAGTGTTTAGGCGGTAATACAAATCGGAGCGCAGCCGGTTCTCCGCTAGCGCTTGGGCGATCGGTCGATTGGTCGAAGCGATCGCGCGGAAGTCTGCTTTCATTACTTGTGTGCTGCCAAGCGGGCGGTACTCGCGCTCCTGGAGCACGCGCAAAAAGCGCGTCTGCAGATCCGCCGGCATATCGGATATTTCGTCGAGGAAAAGCGTGCCGCCATTTGCCGCTGCGATCATTCCGGGAAAATCGTGCATCGCTCCGGTGAACGCCCCTTTCACATAACCGAAAAGTTCTCCCTCAATCATCGTTTGGGGGAACGCCGCACAATTGAGCTTCACCATTGGTTGTCCGGCCCGGTGCCCCCGGGCGTGAACCGCGTTGGCGATCACTTCCTTGCCCACGCCGCTTTCGCCCACAATGATAACGTTGGCATCGGATGGCGCCATGGCATCGATCAGTTCCTCGATCTCCTGCATCGGTTTGCTCTTAAAAATGGGCGTAGGTCGCGCCTCCGCGATCTCAAGGCGCTTTTCGAGTTGTTCTGTTTTCTCCCGCAGTTCTTCGGCTTTTCGCAGGAGGAACTGTTTTTCCAATGCCTTCTCCACCAAACTGAGCAACTCCTCGGGCGCGTACGGCTTACTAATAAAATGGAACGCGCCGCGTTTGATGGACTCGATCGCATTATGCAATGAGTCGTGCGCGGTCAGGATTATGACCTGCACTTCGGGTAGCTCGCTCTTGATCCGATCAAGCATTTCCAACCCGTCGGCGTCGGGCAATTGAAGATCGAGTAATACCAGCGTTGGCGATTTTGATTTTAGTACCTTGAGTCCTTGTGTGGCGGTAGGCGCAGTGTCCACTTCATAACCATGCCGCTTCAGCAGCGCTTCGAGCGTCATGAGCACAGGCCGCTCGTCATCGATGATCAGGACATGATGATTTTCTGTTTTCATTCAATTGCGCTGCTCGTACTACGCTCGAGCAGCGGGCTCCAGTTGCTTAAACGGTGAGAAATGATCCATTTTTCAAGTATCAGACGACTCGCCTGACACCGGAAGCGCAAGCGTCGTAATGAGCGCCGAAATGTTCGGATCATATTGAGCACGGACGTTGCCGCCGTGGGCTTCTACGATAGCGCGAACGCGGTTCAGACCAAGGCCATAATGGCGCTGGCTGATTTTGCGAAGCGGTTCCCGCCCCCAATTCTGGGTAGACAATTCAAAACGAGTCTTTGGTTCACGCAGGGTGAACAAGAACCGGTTGTTATCGATCTTGGCTCCCGCAAGAAGTGCGCCTTTGCCGCGATCGTGCCGGAATGCGTTCGCGAAAAGCTCAGTGAATGCTTCCTGCAAAAATTGAGGATCAACGCTCAGCGTTACGTCGCGGAGCTCGATCTCCCAGGTTATTTCGCTGCTTTCCTTTTGGAAATCGTGCTCGATTGTCTTACGCAAGTCTTCGATGAAGTCGATCGCCCGGTACGGGATCAGGTTAAGCTTAACGTGCCCGACTGCTCTCGAAAGCCGTTGTAAAGTGGAGGCGAGACCTGCGACCATTTCACGCAAACGTTTGATCTCGCTTTTGAGTTCCTCCTTTTCCTCCAGCTCATCGATATAAGCCGACTGCAATTCGATGGCATTTAGATCATTGCGCAGATCGTGACTTAGTTGCCGGATAAAACGGATTGTGTCGCTCCATGGGGCGCTGTCTGAATTTTTTCCATTCTGAACAGGCTTGTCTGCCATAATCGGGGCGCATCAGCGCGCTTGTTCGAGTAAAAACCCGTCGTCGACCGTTGTCTCGCTTGGCACGATCTTAATGTTTCGATCGTTGCTCGCCAGATGCCGGAGCACGTGAAACACATCTTCTGGGTCTGCGCAAATGGAGCGCCCGATTTCTTCGGCGGTGTTGCCCTTGCCGATAACCAGTTGCTCAGTTACTCGCTTTTGGAGCTCCAACAGTTTGCTCGCCGCTTTTTTCCCAGCCTCAACACCAGGCTGATCGTACGCGTTGACGTTAACCAGGGACCCGTAAAATCCCACTGCACGCTCGTACAGCGCGATCAAAACCCCAAGATTGAACGCGTTCACCTCGGGAATACTAATTGTGATTGATTCACGCCCGCTGTCGTAGAGCGCGCTTCGCGTCCCGCGCAAAAAGCCTTGAAGATAATCCCCGCTCGTGATGTCGTCTTCGACTTCGAGCCGCTTGCCGCGCCCATCTCTGTGCGCTTCGATGAAGGTCACGAAGAAGTTCAAGACGCCGTCGCGCAACTGTTGAACATAAGCGTGCTGGTCGGTCGATCCTTTGTCGCCGTACACGGCAATGCCCTGATGCACAGTCTGGCCGTCGAGGTCTTTTTCTTTGCCTAACGATTCCATCACCAGCTGCTGCAGATATTTGGCAAACAACGCCAGGCGGTCCTTGTACGGAATAATCACCATATCTTTGTCGCCTTTGCCATTGCCGACGAAGTACCACATGAGCGCCAGAAGCATTGCCGCATTTTGCGCCGCATCAGCTGCGCGAGTCCGCTCGTCCATCGCCGCCGCGCCAGCGAGAAGATTATCGATATCGAAACCTTCCAGCGCCATTGGGAGAAGCCCCACCGCGCTCATGACCGAGGTCCGTCCGCCGATCCAATCATACATTGGGAATAGAGCCAGCCATTCTTTTTTTTCCGCAGATTTATCCAGATCGCTGCCAACACCGGTGACGGCCACTGCGTGCTTGTTGAATTGCAGCCCTTTCTCCTTAAATCGCGCTTCTGCCTCCAGCATTCCATTTCGTGTTTCTTTCGTCCCGCACGATTTGGAAACCACAATGACCAGCGTTTGGGAGAGCAGGTCGTCCATTTTCTCGAAAACGCGATCGAATCCGTCCGGATCGGTGTTATCGAAGAAGAAAATATCCATTGGATCATGCGATGACCCGAGCGCATCGGCCACGAACTGCGGACCCAGCGCCGAGCCGCCGATTCCAATGTGCAGCACGTGCTCGAAGCGTTTTCCATTTTCAGCGGTGATTTTTTCGGCATGAACGTCTGCAGCGAACGTTTTGATGCGCTGGATCGTGTCTTCGATTTCCGCCCGAATTTCGGGAGTTGGAGCAAGCGCAGGATTGCGGAGCCAGTAATGACCAACCATTCGCTTTTCGGTGGGATTAGCGATTGCCCCGGCTTCCAATTCCCGCATGGCCGCAAATGCCTTTTCGACCTTCCGCTGCATTCTATCCAAGAAATCTTCCGGAATTTCATCCGGCTGATGTCGAGCGAAAAACCGAGATCTCGGTAGTTCAAAAAATATCGTTGGAAACGCTGCCAGAGTGAGGAAGACGTCATTGTGTTAGAATGTAAGCATTGACCAATATTAAACGACGTAAACCTGTAAACCCAAACAAGGGCGATTGCGATTTGCCTGGTTTGGCCTGGTGCGCGCTTTGCTCTGCGGCTTCACGGCGTGTAGGGTCATATCCTACATGAAATTCAATTGCGGCATTGAATCGCGGCAATAACTTCGCCGCATGGTGACTGGCGCTCACGCGAAGGAAGAAATGCCCCATTTGCTTGCGGCCTTCGTCGCCATTGGTCTGGCACTGGTCGTTCTGGCAATTGGCGCGATGGTGGCGGTTCATCTCGAACGCAACACCATTGTCTCGACCGCTCCCGAAGTGTTTTCGCTTAAGAATCAGGGACTGGCCTTTCAACGTGCTGCAGCGCAGGCAGCGAACGTATTGCCGGTTTATGGCAGCTCGGAATTACTCGTCCCGGTGGCTCCGGAGAGGGGAAACAACTTTTTTCGCGCCGCGCCGACAGGTTTTCAACTTTCGCCTGTCGGTAACGGTGGCGCCAACCCACTGATCATGTTGCAGAAGATCAGTGCACTCGGTTCTGCTTTGAGCGGCAAAAAACTTGCGATCTCGCTTTCGCCCGGCTGGTTTTTCGGCCAGAAGCCCGGCTTGCAAGGATACATCGGAAATTTCTCTCCAATGGCCGCGACTGAAATGGTGTTCGGAGGCGCTCTCGATTTTGACATCAAGCGGAATATCGCTTCACGCATGCTGGAATTTCCGGGCGCTCTTGAAGACAGGCCGTTGCTTGAATTTGCGTTGCGGCGACTGGCATCGGGTCGTTGGGTCGATCGCCTCGTCTTTTGCGCGGTCTTGCCGGCTGGAAAAGCGCAGATCGCTTTGCTGGAGTTGCAGGACCATTTGGCAGCGCTCAATTACATTCGGCATCAGACCAAGCAAGTTACGCGACTGCAAGCAGACACACCTGACTGGCCCAAGCTGATTGCAAAAGCATGCCAAGCCAAGCCCACCGACGTAGGCAAAGTGGAAACAGTTTCGACCGTCGCCAGACAAATCACTGCGGGGTCGCGTGACTTGGGGTTCCGGAAAGGCATCGAGACATCACTATCCTGGGTGGACCTGGAGTTGCTCTTGCGCAGTCTGGCGAGAGTGCACGCGCAGCCATTAATTCTTAGCATGCCCATAGGCGGAGACTTTTACGATCACGCGGGCGTTTCACGCTCGGCCCGCGAGGATTATTACGCAAAGCTTCGCGCGCTTGTGCAGCGATATCATTTTGCGGTAATCGAATTTGAGGAGCACGACAAAGACCCAGGTTTTCTTATCCGCCACCAAAGTCACCTCACTGCAAAGGGCTGGGTGTATTACGATCGCGCCCTTGATGATTTCTTTCATGGGCGCATGCCACGAAGCTGACAAAATGATCATCTTCCATTCATTCAAACAGCGGCATGTTAGTGCTGCGCCTGATGTATGATTACTGCAGATTTCTCGGACAAAGTCCTGCAACTCCTCGCCTCAGTTGCCGAAACTGATGAGGTAATCACTAATCTTGATCTCCTTCTCTATGAGGATCAGGTCCTCGACTCAATGAGGACTGTTCAACTCATCTTGACCATCGAGGAGCAATTCGGGTTAAAAATTTCTCCGGCGGAATTTGAGCGCGAAAACTGGCGAACACCGCGAGACCTGATCTCTGATCTCCAGCACCGGCTGCGCATGTGAGCTGGCTCGAGAAACACCCGACGCTGCACCGCGTGCTGCTGATCGTTTATTACCTCGCGGTTATCCTGGCGTTGATTGCGATATATGGCCGCGGCGATTTTTCAACGCCGCCGTTCGTTTATCAGGGTTTCTAATGAATCTGATCGAACGGATCGATCACTGGGCCGCAGTGGCGCCGGACGCGATCGCACACATTAGCGGCGATAGGACTCTGACCTTTGGCGCGCTGCGCAGGAGCTCGGATACGCTTGCCTGGTATCTGGCAGAGCGTTTTGGCGACGACCGGAGACCCATCGCTGTGCTCGGGCATCGCGAGCCAGAAATGTTAATCGCATTTCTCGGCACGGTTAAGTCAGGCCGGCCTTACGTCCCAATCGATACTGCGCTGCCGCAACAGCGGATCGACAAAATTTTGGTAGCGTCCCGCGCGCCGTTAGTGCTCACGATGCAAGATGTCGTGCAAGTTTCGGCGGGCCAAGCCGTAGGCGCGAGCAGGTACGTGGAGACAGATGAGCCGTTTTACGTCCTTTTCACAAGCGGCAGCACCGGCGAACCGAAAGGCGTGATCATCACGCTCGGTTGCCTCGAGCATTTCATTAACTGGATGCTTGCGGAGCAACGATTCATCGAGCGCGGCGAAGTATTTTTGAATCAGGCGCCCTTCTCGTTCGATCTC
>Ga0126383_10001236_pt1 | contig 15718 bp, 17 predicted proteins | sample PanSoiMetPlot_35_FD_96882 | JGI IMG/M metagenome (GOLD analysis project Ga0126383, IMG submission 96882) | Tropical forest soil microbial communities from Panama - MetaG Plot_35 | ecosystem: Environmental > Terrestrial > Soil > Tropical forest > Bulk soil | place: Panama | collected 2016-02-17
CTGTGACCAGTTGCTGGCCAGTGGGTTAAACCTGACGCAGGATGAGCGAAGCCTCCTGGAGTGCTGCTTGGGATACCTGTTCCAGCACTACCGATTCAACGTGCCGGCAATTGACGCCTCACCATGACGGGTTCCTTTCTCGGCAAGTGGATTCTTCTGAGCCCCTTAATACTCTAACTTCGTCGGTTCGCGGTGAAATTCCGCGACGTGGGGATGAACGCGATCCGCAAAATCCTGATACCGCAGCTTAATGGCTCCCTTGTGCGTCCCGGCATCGAAGTACATGTCCTCGTTCTTGGCTAGCAATTCATCGACGTAAACCGGTAATCCATAGAGGTTCCCGAAGGGCGGCATTGTGCCAATTTCACAATCGGGAAAGAGGGTTGCCAGCTCGTCTTCCGTGGCTAGTCTCAACCGGGAATAACCCAACACCTCTTCCAAACGCTTCAGATCGACCAGCCACGATGAAGGAAGCACGGCCATTACAAACCGGCCGTCGGCTTTGACGACGACGACCTTGGCAAACATCTTTGCCGGCACGTGGAGATTTTCAGCTACCTCGCGAGCCGTGTACGCGGTGGAGTGAGGCAGTTCCACATAAGGAATGTTGTGAATCTTAAGATAGTTTTGAAGTCTCTCGAGCACGACCATGGTGACCTCCCTTCTGTGTCTGACGAAGCGGACTTCTGTACCCATTTCTTACGCAAGGGCGGTGCCACTCGGAATCTTCGGAGATCTGCCGGATGACGCTCGCCACTGTCGCGATTCACCACGCTGCAAACGAAAGACCCGTGGCAAATAGCCACGGGATATCGCCCTGCATGCCCCATGTTTGGCGGCAGGCTTAGCGGCAATCCACTGTTTTGCTTCTTCACGCAACGGTGACTAGAGAGTGGATTAAGCAGCGGAAGGGAAACTGAAGCTGGCCGAGCGGTGCGCCACACGGGCACAGACATGACAGTGAGGCGATGTGCAGGGGCACCGGCGAGCGTGCTAGCATACGGTCCTCGAACCCCGGTTGTGGGTGAAGGCGATGTTCCGACCCTCTCCTGAAACTTCCCTTCTTCGCAGGATTCCGTACCGATCTGTCGCGTCTGTAGTAGTGCTTGTTGGCTTGGTCGTCGCCGTCCTATTGGTCAGGAGCATGGAACAATGGCAATGGCCACGAGATGTGGTCCTGGTGATACTTTTCCTCCTTCTGGTAAGCGCAATTAGCATGGCTGCCATGATCAGCTTCTTGCACTACGCGAGCACAAAGCGAACTCTTGAAGAAGTGAAAGGGCTCGCGAGGAACATTTTGCAAAGCATTCCGACCGGTATCCTGAGTGTGAATCGCAGCGGCATTATTACCGCAGTCAATCCTACCGCCGAAGCGGTGCTGAAACGGGCGGCGGCTGATTTGCTCGGGAATTCCTATGAATCCGTGTTTGCCAGTGGTGAAATCATTCGGGAAGTGCTCGAAGGAGCGCTCAAGAACCATAGGCATATGAGTCAGAAAGATCTGCCGTATGAAGGCATCAATGGCCGACTCCAGACGATTCGCGTCAGCACGGTCGAATTGACAGGAGATGATGGGCGACCGGCTGGTGTGCTGTTGCAAGCGCAGGATGTGACCGAATGGCTGGGGCTCGAGCAACGTGTTCGCGTCGCCGAAAAACTTGCGGCCCTTCATACATTGTCCGCCGGAGTCGCGCACGAATTACGCAATCCCTTGAGCGCGATGGATTTGAACTTGCATCTCCTCGAAGGAGAATTACAGGAGCAGGGCCCCCTCAAGAGCGAGACCGCCCATTATTTACAAGTCTTGAATGCGGAATGCCGACGTCTGTCCGCGATTCTCGACAATTTTATGAAGTTCGCGCGTCCCAGCTCCGTCGACACTCACGAAGTAGACGTTCATCGCGTGATCGAACATATCGTCGCACTCATGCAGCTTGAAGCGCAGGAGCACAAGATTCATCTTGAACAGTCAATCGAAGAGGATTTGCCGCCAGTGCTGGGCGATGAGACACAGATCAGCCAGGTTTTGGTGAATGTGGTGGTGAATGCCTTTCATGCCATGGCGAAGGGTGGACGCTGTCACATCGCGGCAACCACATGCACGACCGATGGAAAACGCTGGGTCGAAATTTCCGTGCGGGACACCGGCGTGGGCATCCCGGAGGAAGCGTTGCCTCGGCTCTTCGAACCCTTTTACACTACGAAACCAAGTGGATCAGGGCTTGGCTTGGCCATCGCGTATCGAATCATGCAGGACCATGGCGGGTTGATCAGTGTCTCCGGTGCACCAGGAACTGGAACCGTCGTCGCGCTGAGATTCCCTGCCCTTGTGACCCACCCGCAAGAAGTTGAGGCAATATCGTGACAGCTGAAAGCCATGTTCTCGTCGTAGACGATGAACTGAACATCCGGGGGGCTCTGGTGACGCTTCTCGAGAAGAAACATTATCAGGTGCGCGGGGCTGGAACCGCAGAAGAAGCACTGGAGCAACTTGAGACGGCCGCGGCTGATCTGGTTCTCACGGACCTCAAGATGCCCGGCATGGGAGGCATGGAATTTCTTCGCCGGCTCAAGCAGAAGTGGCCGGACACCGAGGTCCTAGTCATGACCGCCTTTGGTTCCATCAATACGGCGGTTGAGGCCATGCGATATGGGGCGTACGACTACATTACGAAACCCATCGATCGTGAACGCCTTGCGGTCGTGGTCGAGAAAGCCCTTGAGCGCCATGCTTTGGCGTTTGAAAACAAACAGCTTAAGGATCGTCTCGAAACCAGGACACGCTTTGAGCAGATGATCGGTGAAAGCGAACCCATGCAGCGGGTTTACAGCCTGGTGGAGATGGTGGCGGATAGCGACGTCACGGTGCTCCTCACGGGAGAAAGCGGCACTGGGAAGGAGCTCGTGGCTCGTGCGATTCATCACAAGAGCCGCCGATCTGACGGTCCATTCGTCACCTTGAATTGTGGTGCATTGCCAGAAAATCTCTTCGAAAGTGAATTGTTCGGATATGAAAAAGGCGCCTTCACGGGAGCCACAACCAACAAGATGGGACGATTTGAGCTCGCGGACGGCGGAACGTTGCTGCTGGACGAAGTGGGAGAATTGTCGCTCAAGTCGCAAGTCGATTTCTTGCGCGTGCTAGAAACCAAAGAGTTCAGACGATTGGGCGGAACCAAAATCGTGAAGATCGATACCAGGATTGTGGCTGCCACGAACCGGAATTTGGAAGAAGCGGTCAAAGAAGGAGATTTTCGAGAAGACCTGTACTACCGACTCAATGTCGTTCCCATCCGTCTGCCGCCGCTGCGCGAGCGAGGGGATGACATCCCGCTATTGGCCGACCGGTTTATGGAGGAGTTTTCGGCTCAGCATCACCGGCAGCCCAAAGAGCTCTCTCGGCAAGCGATGCGGTTGTTGCGACTGTATGCCTGGCCGGGCAACATTCGGCAACTGCGGAACCTCATCGAGCGGCTGGTGGTCACAGTGAAAGACTCGTTGATTGAGCCAGCACATCTGCCGGAGGAGATTCAGGCAAGCAGGGAAGATGCCCGCACCATGGTCGTTTCGTTGGGGATCCCTTTGAAAGACATGGAGCGTGAAGCGATCCGCCGTACCCTCATCGAAGTCACCAACCATCGCGAGAAGGCAGCCAAACTGCTTGGCATCAGCCTCCGTGCGCTTCAGTACAAAATCAAAGAGTACGGTATCCGCGAATAACACCTCTCGAAAAGTCTTCCCTCTGCAAAATTTGCAGCGCTTTGGAGTCCACGGTGAAGCAATCTGCAAATTTTGCAGGAACAGCTCACTGCCGGCGAGCGCATGTGTTGAATGACGAAAGCGTGCTACGCAAGTACGCGTTTTTTCGTCTCTAAGAAAACGCTCTTGCAAACGATTCTCCGGCATCCTCCCTGCAATTCGTCCTGACTCTGGATGACAGGTCGAAACGATGAACCCACCTCGTAGGAAACAGTTCGGCCGGCTGGAGTTTCTGTGTGCGGCAGCCGCCTTGTGTCTCGCCATCGGCAGTGTTGTGGCCCTGTGGCCATTCAATCTGCCGATCGCAGTGGTGTTGCTGGCGGTGCTGTATGGAGTTCTGCGGGATCTGCGGTCACTCACTTGGTTGAAGAAACCTGTGAGAGCCCAACACACATCAAGGAAAGCATATGGAGAACGAACGGACCATCCGTCTCGCTGACTTACAGAGGTTGCTCAATATCTGTCCCGGCGATGTCCTCGCCCGTTGCGATTTGGCAATGCTGCTCGAGGAGTTGGATATGCCGGACGAAGCGTTATTCAATTGGAAAGCAGTATTGGATTTTGATCCCAACAATCTCAAGGCACGCGAAGGCGTGAATCGGTGCCGAACCCGAAGCGGACGACCGTTTCAGTCTCAGAAGTGATCATGACTATCGGCCATAGATGGACAAGAAGGAGACCTCGTATGCGTTACATCATCTCAATCCTGCTCCTAGCAGCCTGTCTTTCCGGAGGAGCCGCCCGGGCCTATGAAGAATTGAGAGTATCAGACGGAGGGACGGTGCTCGGTACCGTGAAGCTCGACGGACAGGTCCCAAAACCCAAAGGCTACAATCTCACGACGCTGCCCGACCAGATTTACTGCGGCCGGATTTCAGATGGTCAGGGTTGGCGATTGTTGCAGCCGTTCAACGTCGGGCCGGCTGGAGAGTTTCGGGATGTCGTGGTCTATCTGGAAGGCATCGAGAAGGGGAAGAGCTTTGCATCCGCCTTCACAAGCCCGCGCATTGAAGCGCGCGATTGCCGATTTGTGCCGTTTACGACCGTCGTTCGAGAAAAAGAAAATGTCGTCGTCGTGAACATGGATCCGGTCATGCACGACATACAAGCCTACGAAAGCTCTCAACTTGGCGCACGCGTTCTTTTCAACGTGCCGCTGCCGATGAATCCGCAACATCCACGGGATCTCAAAGATCGCAGCGAGGCGGCTATGTACCACAAACATCTAGCGGGCGAGCCGATGAAGCAGCTTGTGGGCATGTCAAAGGGCCGCAGGGTGTTCGTCATGCAGTGCGGATTCCACGCCTATATGGAGAGTTGGGGATTGGCAATGGAAAATCCTTACTATGCGACGACCGATAAAGATGGACACTTCGAGATCAGCGACATCCCGCCGGGCACCTATAAGATGGTCGTCTGGCATCCTTATATCGGAGGCGCGAGAGAACAGCTGATCACCATCTCGCCTAAGGGACAGACCGCGGTGGACGTCAACATTCCGGCACCAATCGGACGGCTTTACGTCAACCAAATGGTCGACCATCCGTATACACGGTTTGCCATCACGGATGAAGCCCAAAGCCAGATCGTTCCCACCCTCATTCGCCAGGAACGGTAGGTTGTCCCCGGCACAATGACCATTCTGCTTCTGTTGACTCTTGTCGGTTATGCGGCCGGGCTGATTCTCCCGTTCTGTTTTCCGGCCAAGCCGAGGGTGCAAAACGGACTCGCTCACGGTCTTGCGGGTTTCGCAGGGAGTGCAGGAATTTGCCTCGGTATCGCCGGCCTCCTCACACCCGAACCATTCACGGCGTCTGTGCCCTCGACGCTACCCCTTCTGACCTTCGCCATCCGACTGGATTCGCTCGCATCCTTCTTTCTGCTGACGATTTCATTGGTCAGCCTGGCTGCCTCCGTCTATGCGCTCGGCTACGTGACTGAATTCTATGGACGGGCCTCGATCTCACTGCTTGGTTCACTCTTCAATGGTTTTCTGCTTGCCATGACCTTGGTCGTCCTCGCCGACAACGGCTTCTTTTTCTTGATCGTCTGGGAACTCATGTCGTTGTTTTCCTATTTCCTCGTGGTGACCGAGCATGAGAAGAGCGACGTGCGGTACGCGGGTTTGTTCTATCTGATCATGACCCACGTTGGAACGGCCTTCATCATGTTGACCTTTTTGATCTTCTTCCAAGCAGACGGGTCGTTCTCGTTTGAAGCCTTCCGTCATCCGGAGCAGCCCATGTCGGAAGGGATGCGAACGCTTGCCTTTTTACTGGCGCTGATTGGGTTCGGCACCAAGGCCGGCATCGTGCCATTGCATGTGTGGTTGCCTTACGCACACCCGGCTGCGCCCTCGCATATTTCGGCGCTCATGTCGGGCGTCATGATCAAGACCGCCATTTATGCATTGATCAGAGTGTACTTCGACTTTTTCGGAGGACACTTTCCCTGGTGGTGGGGATTCGTGGTGCTCGTGATCGGTGCCGTGTCGGCGTTGCTCGGCGTGATGTATGCCTTGATGGAGCATGATCTCAAAAGCCTGCTTGCCTATCACAGCGTTGAGAACATCGGGATCATTCTGCTCGGCATCGGTGCAGGGATGATTTTTCAGACATATGGCCTCGCCGAATTTGCCGCACTGGGATTATTGGCTGGCCTCTACCACACGATCAACCATGCCGTCTTTAAGGCGCTGCTGTTTTTTGGCGCGGGATCACTACTCTACGCAACCCATACCCGCAATATGGAGGAATACGGCGGCCTGCTGCGTCGGATGCCCTGGACGGGCGCCTTCTTTCTCATTGGTGCAGTCTCCATCGCCGCATTGCCGCCGACCAACGGATTTGTCAGTGAGTGGCTGGTTTTTCAAAGCCTCTTTCTCAGCTTTCACGTTCCCAGCATCTTCCTCAAACTGATCCTTCCACTCGCGGCAGCAATGCTCGCGCTCACCGGCGTCCTCGCTCTAGCCTGCTTCGCAAAAGCGTTCGGGATTTCATTCCTCGCGCTGCCCAGAAGCACGCACGCGCGCCACGCGGCAGAGGTGCCGGTTTCAATGCGCGCTGGAATGGCCCTCTTGGCCTTCGCGTGCATCGTGCTCGGGCTCGCACCCATGGTGGTCGTGCCGCTGTTGGACCGGGTTGTCACACCGTTTGCGAATGTCTCGATTGAGAGCAAGGTGCTGGCCCTCGATGGGTGGACTTTGGCTCCGGTCAATATGGACTTCTCCAGCCTCTCACCGCCGGTTCTCGCGCTGCTGCTGGTGACGCTGTCGCTGCTAGCGCTCGGGCTTGTCGCGGCATTCGGCGGACTCATGAGGGTGCGTCGATACAAGACATGGGGCTGCGGAATCAACCTCAACCCGCGCATGGAGTATACCGCGACGGGATTTGTGCAGCCGATCAAACGAGTCTTCAGTACCATCTATCAACCGACTGTAAAGCTCGAGACGGAGTTTCTCGAAGAGTCACGATACTTCGCAAAACGTCGGCGGTTCGAGTTTCACATTGAACCGCTCTTCCAAAAGTATCTTTATGATCCCGTGGTTGCCGGATTTACAACGATTGCCGAACAGCTGCGGGTGATCCAGGCGGGAAGCCTGCATCTGTACTTGGCTTATATCTTTGTCACGTTAATCGTCTTGCTGTTGATTGCGGTGTAACGCCATGTTGCAAGCCATCATCATAGTCCTCGCACAGATCATTGTGCTGCTGGCGGTGTCCCCGTTCATCGTGGGGCTGATCAGGAAAGTGAAAGCGCGTTTGCAATTGCGGCGTGGGGCCTCTGTCTTCCAACCTTACCGGGATCTCGCCAAGCTCTTCCGCAAACAGCCGGTTGTCTCCACCACCACCTCGTGGATCTTTACGGTAACACCCTATCTGGTGTTTGCCTCGACGCTGGCTGCAGGCTTGCTGGTACCCGTGTTTGCATCGAAGACCCCCCTGAGCATCGCGGGCAATATCATTGCCTTGGTCTATCTCCTCGCGTTGGGAACCTTCTTCTTGATCCTGGCAGGACTCGACGCAGGCTCGGCGTTCGGGGGCATGGGCAGCAGCCGCGAGGCCATTGTCGCGTCCCTCACCGAACCGGCCATGATTCTCTCGATCTTTGCGATCGCTCTGACGGCGGGCTCGACCAACCTGAGTACGATCGTCCACAAGACCGCCATGCTCGAAGGTATCGCGATCGATCCCTCGCCCCATCTCATGGCTCTTGCGGCGTTGTTCATCGTGGCGATCGCCGAAACAGGACGGGTGCCGGTGGACAATCCGGCGACGCACTTGGAACTGACCATGATTCACGAAGCCATGATCCTGGAATATTCGGGACGGTATCTAGCGCTGGTCGAATGGGCAGCCGGTCTCAAACTGCTCGTGTTCCTCACCTTGATCGCGAACGTCTTCGCCCCATGGGGGATTGCAACCAGTGGAGAACCGGTTGCGCTCAGCATCGGCCTGGCGACCTATCTGCTCAAAGTCTCCGGGTTAGCGGTGCTGATCGCCGTACTCGAATCGATGTTTGCAAAGCTGAGGCTGTTCAGGGTGACGGATCTGTTAGGGGTCGCCTTTATTCTGGCGCTGCTCGGGCTCGTCTTCTTTTACGTGTTGCGGGGATGATGTGTCACTGTTTTCTCCTCACATAGCCTCACAATTGGTGGACTTCGGTTCAGCTCTTTTGTTGTTGACGTGCTTTGGGATCGTGGCACAACGTCGGCTATCCGCCTGTGTCGATCTCTTTGCTTTGCAGTCCGTCTTCCTAGCCCTGACCGCAGCCCTCGTCGCGTTTCTCACGGGCATTCATCACATTTATATTGCCGCGGCGCTCACCATCATCATCAAGGTGATTGTCATTCCGCGGATCCTAAAGAACGTGATCGAGCGGCTCAACGTGTCTCGCGAATTGGTGATGAATGTCAACATTCCAGCCGGTCTCATGATTTGCGGCGGGTTGGTCATCCTGGCGTTCTTCATTACGCAGCCGATCATTCCTTTGGGCTTCCTGCTCACGCGCGATTCGCTGGCCATCGCACTGGCGATTATCCTGATCGGGTTTTTCACGATGATCGCGCGAAAAAAAGCAGTGACACAGGTCATCGGATTTTTAGTGATGGAGAACGGTCTGTTCCTCGGCGCGACCGCAGCGGCCTATGGCATGCCACTCATTGTCGAGTTGGGAGTCTTCTTCGATGTGTTGGTGGGCGCCTTGATCATCGGTATCTATAGCCATCGGCTGCAGGACGCATTCGACAGCGTCGATACGAGCAAGCTGACAGCTCTCAAGGAGTAGGCAAGTAGGTGGATGGGACGCCGCACGCTCAAGGTGCCTCAGCTCGACCGTACAATGCTTCGCCGCTGCTCGGCTGTGCAACTTGGTCCGTTGGCGACTCACATCAACGGACCTTCGGACAGTGCTCGCCGTCGTGAAGCACGACCGCATCCGCTCAGCATGTACGGGGCCCGCGCTTCGGCACAACTCGCGTGCGAGGGGTCCCATCCCCCTCCACTGGGAGGCGGGGAACGATGAATGGGAGAGCTGAGGATTCATGGAAACTTTGATGGCGTGGCCTCTGGTCCTTTTAATCACGACTCCGCTGATCGTCGGACTCGGAAGTCTCTTCTTACGACAGCGGCGAATAATCGAGGTCCTGCACTGTGTCCAAGCTGGAGCCATGGTGGGGGCAGCCCTGCTCCTGGCGCATCAAGTCATCGTCGCCGGTAGAGTATCGGTCGGCGTGTTCCTTCAGGCAGATGCACTGAGCGCCTGGCTTGACCTGATCATTGGCTTGGTGGGAAGCACCGGGACACTCTATGCGGTCGGATATATGGGTGAAGAATTGAATCGCCGGCACTTGTCCCTTGGACGCTACGCCCGGTTTTTCTGCCTCTTCGACCTCTACCTCGCGGCGATGCTATTGGCCGTCAACCTCGAAAACATCGCCATCATGTGGATCGCCATCGAAGGCTCCACGCTTTCGGCGGCGCTGCTCATTGGATTTGAACGAACGAAGGCGGCGTTAGAGGCGGGATGGAAGTATGTCATTCTCAGCTCGGTCGGCATTGCGCTCGCGTTGTTCGGCACCATCCTAATCTATTATTCCTCGGAACATGTCTTGGGCGTCTCCAGCGAAGCCTTGCGCTGGTCGCAGCTCTACCAGGCGGCCGAACGGTTGAATCCTATCGCCATCAAGATCGCCTTCATCTTCGCGTTGATCGGGTACGGGACAAAAGCCGGAATCGCGCCGATGCACACCTGGCTCCCCGATGCCCATGCCGAGGCTCCTACACCGGTCAGTGCCATGTTGTCGGCCAATATGCTGACGCTCGCCGTGTACGCAATCCTGAGATTTAAGGCGGTAACGGATAAAACCGTGGGACCGGAATTTTCCGGCAACCTGATGATCGGATTAGCCCTGCTGTCCATCGCCGTTTCCGCGATCTTCTTCCTCGTCCAGCGCGATTACAAGCGATTGTTCGCCTACTCGAGCATCGAACACATCGGGATCGCCTTGCTCGGGTTCGGTATCGGCGGCGTGGGAGTTTTTGCAGGCAGCTGGCATTTACTGCAGCACGCTCTGGCAAAATCCACGGCCTTCTACGGCGCGGGACTCGTGTTCCTCGGCTGCGATCACAAAATGCTCGATCGCGTGACCGGGATGCTGAGCCAGATGCCGGTGGCGGGGACCGCCATCCTGGCGGCCGGGGTCGCATTGGCGGGCATGCCTCCATTCGGCCTTTTCACCAGTGAAATGCTGATCACCGCCGGAGCCTATCGTGCGAGGCCGGAAGCGGCCTACCTGTTTCTGACTCTGCTGGCGCTTGCCTTTGCGACCCTGCTCTTCCAGGTATTGCGGATGGCACTCGGCCCGGCGGGAGCGCCAAGTCGCGTACTGGGCGGACAGTGCCGGGCTTTTGCTGGCGTCGCCGTCGGCATCAACCTCGCGGTGCTGGGAGTGATCGGTCTTCAGGTTCCAACGGGATTAGGAACCTTGTTGGCATCCATCATGAAAATCTTCGTCATCGAGATCGAGGTCCCTTGATGCATACGATTGCTGTGCCGGTGGCCATCTTACTCGGCGCGCCGCTGCTGGCGGCTGTTCTCAGCCTGGCGACCAGCCATGCTCGTCTGTTGCACGGGTTGAACCTCACGACGATGACCGGCATGGTCCTCTCCGAGATCGCCCTTATCCAGCGGGTGCTGGCTCAGGGACCAGTGACCACGCTCTGGGGGCTCGCCTACATCGATGCGCTCTCGACGTTCATCCTGTTCATCATCACCGTCATCGGGTTGTCCTGCTCGTTCTACACCTGGGCCTATTTCAATGATTACGCGGCACGGGGCGTCATCACGACACGGCGCCTGAGCCGGTTCTTCGTCCTGTTTCATGCCTTCTTGTTCGCCATGATCGTGGCGACCGTCGCGAACAGCTTGGGTGTGTTGTGGGTGGCAATCGAAGGAACGACATTGGCGACGACTTTTCTGATCGCTTTTTTCAGGAAACGCGAGGGACTGGAGGCTGGATGGAAATACCTGATTCTCTGCTCGGTCGGCATTGCCTTGGCGCTCTTCGGGACAGTGCTGACCTATTATTCCTCGGTCCGGGTCCTGGGAGACGAAAGTTCGGCCTTGAATGTGTCGAAACTCCTCGAGGTGGCAGGTCAATTGGATCCGCATATCCTGAAACTGGCATTTATTTTTCTCCTCGTCGGCTACGGGACCAAAATCGGACTTGTGCCTATGCATGCCTGGCTCCCCGATGCCTACAGCGAGGCGCCGGCGCCGGTGACCGCCATGCTGGCCGGTGTCCTGGAGACCGTCGCCGTTTATGCCGTTCTCCGCAGCAAAGCGATCATGGACCAAGCGCTCCCCCAGGCTTTCACCGGCAATCTGTTGCTGCTGTTCGGGCTCATCTCGTTCGTCGTGGCTGCGCTCTTCATGCTGATCCAGCGGGACTATAAACGCTTGTTCGCCTACTCCAGCGTGGAACACATGGGATTGGCCATGGTGGGTTTCGGGGTGGGAGGATCGGTTGGCATCTTCGGCGGCCTCTTCCATTTGCTGAACCATGCCTTGGCCAAATCGCTGGCCTTTTTCTCAGCGGGCAATGTGCACCGCCGATTTGGTACACGTGAAATCGGCGAGGTTCGCGGGTTGGCGCACGTTCAACCGGTGACCGCGGTGGCACTGGTCATCGCGGGGTTGGCTTTGGTGGGGATGCCGCCCTTTTCGGTCTTTGCCAGCGAAGTCATGGTCGTCTCTGCGCTCGCGACCCAGAGTTTTGCATCGGACACATTGCACCTGGGCCGTTTTCTCACGGTCATCGTCGACGACAACGTACGCAGCCTCACGATCGTCGCCCTCTTCCTCCTCTTCGCGGTGGCACTCTTCGGCGGATTTACCTATCGGCTTGCCAGCATGATATGGGGCGCAGCACCCGACGGCGTGAAGCGTGGCGAGGGGTGGAATGTCGGACATGTACCACTGATCATGACCGGCTTGGCATTATTGTTGTTGGGTCTGATGCTTCCTGCGCCGGTGAAGCTGCTTTTGGATCACGCGGTCAGCGTGCTCGTTGTGAGGTGATGTGATGCCTGGTGTCGGAGAAGGGGTGAAGCAGTTACAAGCGGCCTATGGCAATTCCATTACCGAGATGCCGTCGATCCATGGCATGCCCAGATTGAAGATCAAAATTGATGATGTGCCGGTCATCGCGCACTACCTCCACACTCATCCTAATCTGCGCGGAGCCTTATCGCTCCTTTGGGCCGTGGATCATCGGCCGCGCGAGGCAGGCTACGAACTCTGCTATCTCTTCACGCTGGCTGCGCACAAGGATTGGTTGCTGCTCTGCACGGATCTGCCAGGCGACACTCGGCTATTCCGCTCCATTACGCCTCATATCCATGCGGCGAAATGGTACGAGCGTGAGATCCGCGACATGTTCGGCTTGATCCCTGTGGGACACCCGGACATGCGCCGGCTCGTACGTCATGAGCATTGGCCGAAAGGCGCCCACCCGCTCAAGAAAGATTTCCCATGGGACAGAGTCTTGGAGCGGACTCAAGGAGAATATGTGTTCCGACAGATTGAAGGCGAAGGGGTCTTCGAGGTTCCCGTCGGACCGATCCATGCGGGTATCATCGAGCCGGGGCATTTCCGGTTCTCGGTGGCCGGCGAACCGATCATGCAGCTCGAAGTCCACCATTTTTGGAAGCACCGTGGAGTAGAAAAACTGTTTGAGCGAGAGAAACTCACCGAGGCCGTGCCGGTCGCTGAGCGGGTATCCGGTGATACCACGGTCGGCCACAGTCTGGCCTATTGCCAAGCCGTCGAAACCCTGATGCAGATGAACGTGCCTCGGCGCGCTCGCTATTTGCGCAGCCTTTTTCTCGAACTCGAGCGCCTTCACAACCATCTCGGAGACGTCGGAGCGATCTGCAATGATACGGCCTATACGCTGGCCCATGCCCACTGCAGCCGGATGAAAGAACAGTTGATGCAGCTCAACGACCGCTTGACCGGCTCAAGATTTCTTCGAGGCACGATGACCATCGGCGGAGTCTCAAAGGACGTGTCGGCCATCCAACGGGGCGAAGTCGTTGATTTGGTGGATCGGATCGAGCAGGATTTCTCCGAGCTCGAATCCATCATCTTCGCAAACGCGTCGCTCACCGATCGCTTGGAAGCCACCGGTGTCCTGACAGAACGCACGGCCTGGGACCACGGTGTGGTGGGCGTGGTGGGTCGGGCTTCTGGACTCGATCAGGATGTCCGGCGCGACCATCCGTTTGCGGCCTACGACGAGTTGCCGGTGAAAGTCGTGCGCTACCGATATGGAGATGTCCGCGCCCGGATGCGTGTGCGCATGGACGAGATCCATGAATCGATTCGCTTGATTCGCGAAATCGGCCACAAAATCCCGCAAGGTCCGATTGTTGCGGCGACGCATCATATGCCACAACCGAGCGAGTGGGCGCTGTCAGCCGTGGAAGGCTGGCGAGGGGAGATTCTCTATGTCGTCATGGCCGGGGAGAACGGTCAGATCCATCGTTGCAAAGTGCGCGACCCATCGTTCGTCAATTGGCCTGCGATCCAGTGGGCTGTTGTGGGGAACATCGTTCCAGATTTTCCGCTCATTAATAAGAGCTTTAATCTGTCGTACGCCGGTAATGATCTTTAACACGGAGGCCGCAGATGTTCCGTATTCTTAAGAAGAGTCTGAAGACCGGCGTCGTGACAGGACGACATCCCGAAGTCGCCCAACCTGGCGAGTCAGTGACATCTGAGGCTCATGAGAAGGCCAAGCCGTTCAGGCAATCCTTGACGATCCGCGAAGTGGACACCGGTTCATGCAATGCCTGCGAGATGGAGATGAACGCCCTGACTAATCCGGTATATGACGTCGAGCGGTTCGGCATTCATATCGCCGCTTCACCGCGTCACGCCGATGCGCTGGTCGTAACCGGACCAGTTACGGTCAATATGGAGCGGGCTCTGAAGGATGTCCACAAGCAGACACCGGATCCGAAACTGGTGATTGCCCTCGGCGACTGTGCCATCAATTGCGGAGTCTTTAAAGGCAGCTATGCGGTGACCGGGCCGGTGGACCGCCACATTCCTGTCGATGTCCGAATTCCCGGCTGCCCTCCGAGGCCATCAGAGATTCTTCAGGCTTTAGAGAAGCTAAGAGAAGAGGAGAAAGGCTTTTAGGGTTTCGGTACGACCTGCGGTATCTCGCTGCGAATGTACGTAACCAAATCATAGATTTCCTGATCGGTTAAGACGGTGCCCCATGTATGCATCGGCGTGTCTTTGCGACCCTCTCGGATTGTTCTCTCCAAGTCAGACGATCCTCGATCCAACATGAGGTAGGTGCGAAGGTTGGTAGGCCGCAAGCGCAGTGAGGGTGCGTCCGGTCCATTCCCATCCAATCTCTCGCCGTGGCATCTCAGGCAGTGCTGCTGGTAGAGGTTCTGACCCTGTCCGGGATTTCCGGGAGGCGGCCCGGCAAGGACCGATGAGGTGATCGGGATCATCAGTACACAGAGGGGGACCGTAAGCCGACCTGCCTTTGTGGTAACCCCTTTTCTGTCCACCAACGCCTCTACGTCTCATCCTCAAGCATCGTTCGCAATTGTTCCCGCAAGTGTGGGTTATCCTGTTTCCCATGCTTGGTCATGGCATGTCGGACCGCTTCGTCCAGGACCTCTTCTTCCGTGCCTGAGATCGCGACACTGCAGTTGTTCTCGGAAGGATAATTTCGGCAATCGAAGACTTTTCGTTGTGAAGTCGCCATGGGTCATCCTCCATGCGCGGTAGTATACCAGCACGACTAAGACTTCAACACAGATCAACACCGCATAAATACAAGCATTTCAGCCGCTCGCCGTTTGCTTTTGCGCAATGAAAACGGTATCACGATGCAACTCATTTCGAGTTTGAGCATAGGTGATGCAAGCGTCCGTGTGAGCCACTACGTTGGTGACAACAAATGCCGACGGTGCTTCGGGTAAAGGGCTATCGTTTCTTCTTTTTCAGCTTGGAAGGCAAAGAGCCGCAGCACATTCATGTCGAACAGGCTGAACGATATGCAAAGTTATGGTTAGAACCCATATCAATTGCTCGTGCGAAGGGATTTCGTAGCAGCGAGTTGACGGATTTCCTACAGATCGTCCAAAATAACAAAGTGTTATTGAAGGAGCGGTGGCATGAGTTCTTTAGCCATAAAATTTGAGCCGCTTGCGGTGGAAGTGGGATTCACCGAGACGATGCTGCGCGTTGTTCTGGCGGACGGGCGTGAAATATCCTCCCCGTTGGCGTGGTTTCCGCGATTACTGAACGCCACACCCGAAGAGAGGCGCAGTTGGCGCCTGATCGGAGGCGGGATCGGCATTCACTGGGAATCAGTAGACGAAGACATTTCAGTTGAAAGTCTGCTAGCCGTCAAATAGTCCTTCGGTCC
>Ga0126383_10001237_pt1 | contig 15716 bp, 14 predicted proteins | sample PanSoiMetPlot_35_FD_96882 | JGI IMG/M metagenome (GOLD analysis project Ga0126383, IMG submission 96882) | Tropical forest soil microbial communities from Panama - MetaG Plot_35 | ecosystem: Environmental > Terrestrial > Soil > Tropical forest > Bulk soil | place: Panama | collected 2016-02-17
CATAGTACATCGCCACCACCAGGCAACAGATCGCCCAGAACAGGCAATATTCATATCCGCCGATATTCCAAAGCCACTTGCCCTTGGTCACTTTCCATACCGCCCCGCCCGCCACAAGGAGATGCACGAAACCAAGCGCGCCGGCCACCACCGGAGCGATCGCAAAAATCAATCCGATGGCGAGAGACGTCTCGATCACGCAGGCCGTGTACATCCAACCCGCCGGCGGCCTGAATTTTGCGGCGACAAAGAAACCGAGCGCCTCGGGGACGAAGAATTTCGCGTAAATATGCGGGATGAAAAACAGTCCGCAGATCAAGCGCAATATGTTGATGCCGTGGGTGAGATCGAAATTCTGCAGATATTCGGACATTGCCCTCCTGGCCCTCCCCGTATTTTCCGTCTCATTAGCCTGACCGCCCGGCAATTGCCATCGCCATCAAAGCTCAAGCATCGAGCTCCTTGAAATAGCGATAGATGCCCCATTGGCTGAATGGAATGCGCCGCGGCGATGCCAGATAAGCGGCTATGCGCGGTCGCCGCGCGATCCTGTCATGCAGCGCGACGAGCCTGGGAATCTTTCTTTCGAAGCGTTTCATGCGCTTGGGGAAGGCGTAGCGCAGGCCTTCGACGATCTGAAACAGCGATAGGTCGACGTAGCTGAGGCGGCGAGCAAGAATGAATCTGCCACCGTTCTTTATTAGCACGCGCTCGAAATAGCCGAGATATTTCGGCACGCGGTAGCGCCAGAAATCCCTGGTTCGCCGCCGCGCCGCCGGACGTTGCTCCTCGAAATACAGCCAGCTCGAGATCGGGTGATGGGTGTCGTGGATCTCATCGACGAGGTCGGAGATGGTGAGCTGCAATTGATGCGCCCACAGGCGCCCGGCTTCATCGCGCGGGGCAAGCTGCAAACGCGGACCGAGAAACAGCAGCACATTCGCGGTCTGCGCCACGATGATCTTGCCCGCTTTGAGAAACGGCGGCGCGTAAGGCGGGCGCGCTTGGCGGTGATTCGCCATGAGCTTCATCATCGAAGCTACGCCGGCTTTGCCGCGGCGCGCCACGTCGATGTAATCGGCGGCGGCTTGTTCCAGGGCGAGTCTAACGAATTCGCCGCGACCTTGAATCGACGGCCAGTAGTAGAGCTCGTAGCGCATGATGTAAGCTTTTTTTGCGCATGATCTTTTCCGAAAGCCGGTTCCCACTTTCCGAGATCATGCGCTAGCCGCCAACCGGCACCTTATATTGCTCGTCGCTGACGTGCTCCATCCAAGTGACGTGTTTGCCCTCGAGCGCCTCTTGGGTGGCAACATGGACCATGCTGGTAGTCGGCGCGGCACCGTGCCAGTGCTTTTCGTTTGGCGGAATCCAGACGACGTCGCCGGCCTTGATCTCGCGCACTTTGCCGCCCCAACTTTGTACCCGTCCGGCGCCTGAGACGACGAACAGCGTCTGCCCGAGCGGATGCGTGTGCCAGGCGGTGCGCGCACTCGGTTCGAAGCGCACCAGACCGGAGCGCACGCGCGCTGGCGCCGGCGCTTCGATGATCGGTTCCTGCCAGACCGTGCCGGTGAAGCTCTCCGCCGGCGCACGACGCGTCGGGCGCGAACCGCAGCTGTAGATATCCATGAGCATATTCTCCCCTTGCGATGCGGGCGGCGCGCTCGGATGCACGCCGCCCAAGCTATCGGATCACGCCCATAGGATAGTGGAAATCTTCCCGCGATACTGCGGGAGCGAGGAGCTGCGACCGCGGGTACTCGGATTCGCTAGAGCGGCAAATGCGCCTCATCGGCAAAGGAATTTTCACTGTTTCCCTTGCCGCTCGCCTCTGTGCCCATATCGAGCAATCCCTCTTTACGATCTCGTTCGTAGGCGTCGGCCAATTGCCGGGGTGACAATTGCGAAACAGCAGCCGTTCTATCGACACGCCACCAGGCCCAGATCAGCCGGCCGAGTGCGAGCAGCAGCGCAAACTGTAAAATCAGGCCGAGAATCGATGGCACACCGCTCAGCTCCCCGACCAGGCCATGGCCGAACAGAAGCCCGAACACGCCAGCGCCCAGGAATCCGGCTGCGAAGCCCCCGATCAAACCGGGGCGGCTAAACAAATCACCCAACGAACCGGCGGCATAGGCGGGCGGCGCGGGGCGGGAGACTTCCTCTCGGTCGGCCACGAGCGTCGGCTGGTTCAATCCGATCGGGCGCGCGCCGTCGGCAAAACGCGCGTCGCGGAACAACTGCGCATCGGCCTGCTCGGCCCATAACAAAAGTCCGAATGCGAGAAAGAAAACCGCAGCTAGCAGGCGCAGCCATCGCACGCATGACACGATCCTGACCAGAGCTGCGGCAGATGCGTGCACGGCGACGCCCTTTCGCCTGCACCGAGCGCAACATCGCAGCGGTTGCTGCACAGCTCGGTGTGTTATCGCGGCGCTTTATCTACGCCGTTGGCTCTCGCGCTGATCTGTCGCAAAGCGTCGCACGCGCTCATGCCGCAGGTGTAGGCGCGTCAAACCGGCACTGCGCAACTCAAGCCGTCAGCGTCTCTTTCACCGCATTGACCAGCTGCTTGAGCGTAAAGGGCTTTGCCAAAAACGTGAATTGTTCGCCATCGGCCGGCAGATGCCTTTGAAACGCATCCTCGGCATAGCCGGAAACGAAAATGATCTTCAGATTAGGATTGCGACGGCGCAGTTCCCGCAACAACGTCGGCCCGTCCATTTCCGGCATGACCACGTCGGAGACGACCAGATCCACTTCGCCGTCGGATTTCTCCAACATTTCGATGGCCTCGATGCCGTTTCCGGCTTCGAGAACTGTATAGCCGCGCGAGGCAAGTCCGCGCGCATTGAGCTGGCGCAATCCCTCCTCGTCTTCGACCAACAGGATCGTGCCTTGCCCGGTGAGATCGATGTTGTCCGGCAATTTGCGATCGGTCACCGCCGCTGTCGGGCTCGCAGCCGCGACCGCCTCGTCTCGCTCCATCGCGACATCCTGCGCGCTTGCCACATGTCGCGGCAGGAAAATGCGAAACACGGTGCCTCGATGTTCAACTGAATCGACGTAAACGAATCCACCGGTCTGCTTGATGATTCCGTAGACCGTCGAAAGGCCAAGCCCAGTGCCTTTGCCGACCTCCTTGGTCGAGAAAAACGGCTCAAAAATTTTGCCGATGATGTTCGGCGGAATGCCCGTGCCGGTATCGGCGACCTCGACGAGCACGTAATCCGCCGGGGGCATGCCCTTGGCGTTGAAGCGCACGGATTCTTGTGCCGTCACATTGCCGGTACGAACCGTTAGCCTGCCGCCGTTCGGCATAGCGTCGCGCGCATTCACCGCCAAGTTCACGATAACCTGTTCGAACTGCGAAATGTCGACCTTTACCGGCCACAAATCGCGCCCATGCACCACGTCGAGCGCGACCTTTTCGCCGATCAGGCGCCGCAGCAGCATGGTCAGATCGTTCAAGGCTTCGCCGATATCGAGCACCTGCGGGCGCAGCGTCTGCTTGCGCGAAAATGCCAACAGATGCCGGACCAGGCTCGCCGCCCGGTTGGCGTTCTGCTTGATCTGCATGATGTCGCCGAATGAAGGATCAGTCGGCTTATGCGCATTGAGCAGGAAGTCGGTTGCCATCATGATGGCGGAAAGCACGTTGTTGAAATCGTGCGCTATGCCGCCGGCAAGCTGACCCACCAGCTCCATCTTCTGCTGTTGGGTTACTTTGTTTTCCAATTCGCGTTGCGCGGTGGTTTCGAGCGCATAAACAATCGCCGATTCCTGATCGCGCTCTTCCTCCTCGACCGCAGTGACATAGAATCGGCCGGAGCGCTCGCCCTCGCCGGCCAGCATCGCATCGACCGGCGCGATTTCGGTCTTGCCGAGCGCCGCCTGCCGGATTGCGACCTGCAGCGCTTCGCGATCGCGCGGAGCGACGCTGGCAAGGATCGAACGATCCTTTGCCTCGCCGCTGGCGCCTCGAAACAGCCGGGCGAAGAGCGGGTTGGTGCGCACTACGCCGCCATGTTTGTCGATCGTCGCGATCGCCATGGGCGTGTGATGAAAGAACCGTATGAAGCGAATCTCCGCGGCGCGTTGCGGATCGCTCCGGTCATCGCGCGCCCGATTGAGCACGAGCGTCCGCGAGGTTGCGGGCGTGCCGTCGGCGGCATAGGCCACATTGTGCAATACGCGCACTGGCACCGTGCCGCCGCTCCGCGTACGCAAATCGAGGTCGAGGACCTCGGTCTTCACCTCACCGGGCGCCGCCGCCAGCGTGGTGAGCAGCGCCGCGCCGTCGCCGGCGATTATATCGCCGAGCCTGAGCCCGCCGGAGCCGACCTGGGCGAGATCATGGTCGAGCCAACTGGAGAGCGTGGCGTTGAGGTAAACGATTTCGCCGCTGTGGTTGACGGAAAAAAATCCGGCGGGTGCGTGATCGAGATAGTCGATGGCGTGTTGCAATTCCTGGAACACGTTTTCCTGGCGTTCACGTTCCCGCGTGACGTCCGCAAGCGACCAGGCGGTCAGATGCCCCATACGCTCGTCCACGCCGAGCGGGCGGATGCGAAATCGCAGCCAGCGCGCGGGCCGACCTTTCATACCGGTGACGCGCACCTCTTCCTCGAGCTGCCGGCCTTGCCGTGCCGCTCGCAGCAGCCGATAAATGGCCTCCGATGCATCGGCATCGCCGATGAAAGCGCGCTCCACCGGCCGCGTTTCCTTGGCGTCGCTCGTCTCGGTCAGATCGAGATAGGCCGGATTGGCATAGAGGACGCGGCCGTCATTGGCGGTGACGACAACGGCCTCCGGAGCGCCATCGAGCACTGCTTTGATCAGCGGACTGCCGCGATGGGCGGCGCGCAGCCGCAACATTCCGCAGGCCAAGGCGAACAGCGAAAACACGCCAATGCTGGCGAGGACGGCTAGAAAAGCGATGGTATATTGTCCGGCATTGCTGCCGCCGAACGTCATGATCGCGCTCAGTGCCGCGACCAGCGCCACTGCGACCAGCAGCACCATGGCAATACTGCCGCCGCGTTCGGCGCCGCCCGCGCCGCCGGCCGCGGGGCCGCTTTCTGTGCCGCGCCCCTCCCCTAAAACAGACCCAGCGGGGACCTTGCTGATTGCAGGCACCGACATGAGCTGCTCTGTCATGCCGGTTTCCAGTGCCCTGTGCGACTGAATCGCGCAAGAGGTTTGGCGTCAGGGTGCACAACTGCGGCAGGACTGGGTCGGCTTGCGCGCTCGTTTCGCCAAATTGCCCGAGTTCCACCGGTTTTGCCTTCAAACCGCCGTCAACCATTAGAATGCGTTGGCTTTGCGGGGAAATCGGTTATCGTTATTGAATCGTTGCTTTTAGTCGGGCGGGCGAATATTGCCGGCACTATTAACCTTTAAAGGCAACGTTAGCCGCGGGCGGCACGCCATCGAGACGGGGAGTAGCGCGGATGTTTGAGAGCTTGTTCGGGGCGGAAATGCCGCTCGCCGTGCGCTTTTTCGTGGCGTTTCTCATCGTACTCGGCGTGATCGGCGCAATTTGGTGGACCGTGCGACGGTTCGGCAGTGGTCGGCTCGGCGCCAGTACGCGCGGCCGGCAGCCTCGACTTGCGGTGATCGATTACGCCAGCGTCGACAATCGGCGCCGGCTTATTCTGGTGCGGCGCGACAACGTCGAGCATCTCTTGATGATCGGCGGACCGACCGACGTTGTGGTCGAGGCGAATATTGTCCGCGCTGTTCCGGCGAGCCGCGATATCGGACGCGCTCCGGCGGGCGTGGAGGCGATCACGCGCGCCATCCCGCTGCCGGAGAATGGCGGCGGTTCATGGCCATTGCAGCCCGACGCGAATGGCGGCTCGCGGCCCGGCGCACGGCCGGATGCTCAGCACGATGACCACCCCGGTCGTCCACAACCAGAGCCAGGACCGCGCCAGCGCGACACACTGGCCGCCCTCGCTGACGAGCTTTCCACGCGAAACACACCGCTGCCGCGCAATCGTGGCAATGTTGGCGAACCGCCGCGCCAAGAGCAGCGTCAAGAGCCACGACAAGAGCAGCGTCAAGAGCCACGACAAGAGCAGCGTCAAGAACAACGCGCAGAGCCCCGGCCGGAACCGCGCAAGCCGATGCAACCGGCTACGCCACCGTCGCCGCCGCCTTCGACCGCCGCTGGTGCTGGCGACGCTGGCGCCGGCGGGGACCAAAGCCTGGCCGACATGGCCCAGCGCCTTGAAGCAGCGCTCCGCAAACCCTCAGGCGAGGCACGCGCGCCCGGCAGTCAAGCACGCCCACCGGCGTCGGCCGAGCAGGCACCGCGCAGCGATTCGCTACCGGCTCCGCCGCCGCGGATTCCGCGCACCAGCGACCAACGACCGGCAACGCCCGAGACCAATAAGCCCAACCAAGGCAAGACGGCCATCTACGATACGCTCGAACAAGAGATGGCAAATCTATTGGGGCGGCCGTCGAAGACCTGAAGTCGGATGACGGATATCAAACGTCAGTATAAACGGTCGATCCGCTCGCTCTGCTATCTTGCTTCCTTCCGTTCTCCGTCATCTAACATCTGTCATCCGAGCGGCATTCGCAGCACCGGTTTGATCGCGATACCCGATGAGGAATCGGCAGCCGCCAGATTAATGTCGGCGAAGTCGTAGAACTTAATCATCTTCTCAATCGGAAACTTCCCGGCGACGATGAGATCGACCAGCTGGGGGATAAATTCTTTTGGCAAGCTCTCGCCCTGCACCACGCCGCGCACAGTGCGGCCTTGCTGCAAAAACGGCATTTCGATCGCCACCTCGGTGCCGGGCGGAGCGCTGCCGAGCAGCACACAGGTCCCGCCGGGCATTAACGCCTCGATTGCCTCGCGGAACACACTGGCTAACGCCGAAGTATCGAGCGCATAGCGCACACCGCCGGCCGCGATCGCGCGAACTTCGTCGATGACTTTGTCGCGGCCGGTGTGATCGATGGTATTGGTCGCCCCGAGTTCGCGCGCCAGCGCCAGCCGATGCGCGTGCACATCAACGGCAATGAGCGGATCGCAGCCAGCGATTTTTGCCGCCATCAGAGCCGATAACCCGACGGCACCGACGCCGAAAACAGCGAGACTATCTCCGGGCTGCGGTCGCATGGCGTTGAAAACGGCGCCGGCTCCGGTCTGACCGCTGCAGGCAAGCGGCCCCAAGGCTTCAAGCGGTGCATCATTTCGCACCTTCACTGCATAGCGCTCCTGGGTGAGCGCATAAGTGCCGAACGAAGATTGCTGAAAGAAGGCGCTATAAACCGGGGCGCCGTTTTTCGACATCAACGTTGAGCCGTCGGCGCGCCTGCCGTGCATTTTCAGGCGCCGGCCGTGCATGCAGTAGCAGTATTTGTGCTGCTGACAATTCGGGCACGATCCGCACCACGGAAACGACATGACGACGTGATCGCCGGACGTCAACGAACGGATCGCGCTGCCCACTGCGTAGACCACACCGGCACCCTCGTGGCCGTAAACCGCCGGATAAGGTGAAGCGAAGTAGCCGTCCCGGCCGTGCAGATCGGTCTGGCACATCCCGCTCGCCGCCACGCGCACGATCACTTCGTCCGGGCGCGGATCGCAGAGTTCCAACTTTTCTAACGCGAAGGGTGCGGAACGCTCACGGACGACGGCGGCGGTGATCTGCATTCCAAATTGTCGAAGCTGGCCAAAAAGCTGTCAATCGTCGGATGCCAAGACTTGGTGTGTCAGTTCGACAAAGCAGTCTGACAGAGTGTCTCTCAATGGCCCCAATGGTATAGCTGGCGCGACCTGTTACACACCGGCTGCCAGCGCTTCTTATAAAACCCTCAGTCGTCGCGGTAGACCCGTTCACGCCGTTCATGGCGTTCCTGAGCCTCGATCGATAAGGTGGCAATCGGCCGCGCCTCCAGCCGCTTGAGCGTGATCGGCTCGCCGGTTTCTTCGCAATAACCGTAAGTGCCGTCCTCGATACGCTGCAGCGCAGCATCAATTTTAGCGATCAGTTTGCGCTGCCGGTCGCGCGCGCGCAGCTCGATCGCACGGTCTGTCTCAGAGGATGCACGGTCGGCCAGATCTGGATGATTTTGGCTTTCGTCCTGCAAATGCTGCAGGGTCTCTTTGGCCTCCTTGAGGATGTCCTCCCGCCAATTGAGCAGCTTGAGCCGGAAATACTCCCGCTGGCGCTCGTTCATAAACGGCTCTTTGTCGCTTGGCCGATAGAATTTCGCGTCCGTCGCGAGACCCACTTCTTCGCCCTTGCCGTTCTTGGGCTTGTCCGGACGTCGATTTCTGCCCCTGGACAATTGCATCTGCATGTACTCCCGCAGCCAACTTGCGAAGCGCCCTCTCGCGCGGCGGCTTATAACCAAGCTCCATGACAGTGACAACAAGATCGTGCGCCGGGAGCGCCGTGGCTGTGATCAGGTCCAAATCGACCGCGCCTGGCGGGCTGATGGATTGTGGCGCATGGTCAGGGTGATCTAATTTGCCACCCCCGAGGCACCTATTCGATGCGTTTTGAAGGCACCAGCGGCTACGTCGCCACCGATGATTTGAAGGTTGCGGTTAACGCCGCAATCGCGCTCGAGCGCCCCCTCCTGGTCAAGGGGGAACCCGGTACGGGCAAAACCGTCCTGGCATTGGAGGTCGCCAAAGCGCTGGGCGCGCCACTGATCGAATGGCACATCAAATCAACGACCAAGGCGCTGCAGGGACTTTATGAATACGATGCGGTGACGCGGCTGCGCGACAGCCAGTTGGGCGATGTCCGCGTCAAGGACATCCGCAACTACATCAAGCGGGGCAAGCTGTGGGAGGCGTTTATCGCCGATGAAAGGCCGGTTTTGTTGATCGACGAAATCGACAAGGCCGATATCGAATTCCCCAACGACCTTCTACAAGAACTCGATCGCATGGAGTTCTTCGTCTACGAGATCGGCGAAACGATTCACGCGCGCCGGCGCCCGATCGTCGTCATCACCTCGAACAATGAAAAAGAGTTGCCCGACGCTTTCTTGCGCCGCTGCTTCTTCCATTACATCCGCTTTCCCGATGCCGACACGATGCGCGCCATCGTCGAGGTCCATTTCCCCGGCATCAAGCATCGCCTGGTGGCCGAGGCACTCAAGCTGTTCTACGAAATCCGCGAAGTGCCTGGATTGAAGAAGAAGCCGTCGACCTCGGAATTGCTGGATTGGCTCAAGCTTTTAATGGTCGAAGATATTTCGGTCGAAACCTTGCGCGAGCTTGACCCGAAGCGATTGATACCGCCGCTGCATGGGGCGCTCCTCAAGAACGAGCAGGATGTGCACTTGTTCGAGCGGCTGGCCTTTATGGCGCGCAGAGAAGGACGCTAGCTTGCAGCCCTGGCCAAATCACCACCAAGGATGCGTGGTAAAGGCATAAGTCGCGCCCAATCCAAAGGTAAGCTGGTTGGGCGAGCCGCGCTGGATGACCAACGGCGAATCAGCGGCGGAACCGGTCAGCCGCTGATATTCGACAAAGACATGCGCCGCCCATTGCGTGTTGAAGAAATATTCCGCCTGCGTTCCGGCGCCATACGAGTAGAAACCGCCGCTGGCATGATAGACCGGCAGCGCCGGCAGCCCGGCGACGGTCGAGCCCGCCGATTGAGCCGGCGTGATGCTGAAATAGGGACTGACGGCGGCCGTCGACTGCACGGTCAAACGCGGGCCGGCCGAAAAGCGCCACTGTCCCGCCGGTACCACGGCGTCAAGAAACAAATCGCCAGTCACACCCTTTTCGCCGCCGAAGCCCTGGCGCAGTTCGCCATGCAGGCGCAGCCATTGCACCGGCCAATATTCGGCGAAGGCGCCCGCCTGCACGGCAAAATTGACATCACCCAAGCCGTTGAGCGCCGTATCGCTGGAGGCTTTGCGCTGCCAAACGATTTGTACGGCTGGGCCGAGCTTGAACTGACCAAGGTCGACAATGGGAAATCCGAAACTGTCGCGTGGCCCGAAATAATCCGGCGGTGTTCCAACTCGACGGATGCTGAATAGAGGACCGCCGGTAAGGCCGAACTTGCCATCCGGCGCGCCTGCCCATTTCGGCCCAATGCGCAACTCGGCACCGATGGTCACGATCCAGTCCGGCACGGGCGGCACATAGGCGGCCGGCGCCGCAACAGACGCCGGCGTCGGAGCCGGCAGGTCAGCCGCCGAGGCCATGGCCGGCGCGGCAACCACGCCGATAGCAATGCCGGCGGCCCGCCAACCGCTTGAGCGCCGAACCTTTGTCATGTCGCGCGGACCCGCCCCGTTTTCCCGATTGGATCGCTATCATACAGCAGCGGTCGTTAAGGACGAAGCCGCGGGGGGACCAACGGTAAATTTAGTGAAGACCTGTTGCCGATCGGTCGTGCGCTGCCCGGCTAGGCTTCGGCGTCGTGCTCGAGCGCTTGGTCGGCGCGTTTTCGGCGCCGACCCGCGCGCGGAGCCGCTCGTTCAAAGCTGGCGGTCTCCGACGAGATTGTTTTGGCTGGCGCGGTTTCGGAGGGTGCAGCGAGGGCCGCAGCACCGTCAACTTCATTCGGGACAGGAGCGGCGGATTCAAGCTCCGCTGCTACTGGGGGCTGCGGCGACGCCTCTGCGGCGTTCAATCGCGCTTGCCAGTGCGCCAATTCGCGTGCCTTAGCCCGTCGCTCTTCGACGGCGGAGCGCAAGCGTTTGACCCAGACGCGGATCTGCCCCGCGGTCCGGCCGAATACACCGCCAGCCCAGACCAGTTCGAACGGCGTAAACTGGCGCCAGGTCTGGTCGCCATCGACCATGGCGCGCGCGACGAGATTGCCGCCCATCGCCGTGGTGTTGAGACCGTGGCCGCCGAAACCGCTGGCCAGCCAGACGCCTGGGCCGAGTTCGCCGATTTGCGGCATGCGATGCACGGTAATCCCCAAGGTCCCGGCCCAGGCAAAGTCGATCTCGACATCGCCCAGTTGTGGATAGGTTCGCTTGATGTCGGCCTTGAGCGCTCTGACGTAACGGCGCGGGTTGCGCGCCCACGTGGTGGCGCGGCCCGACAGCATCAGCCGATCGCCGCCGACGATGCGATAGTGATTATCGGCGGCATCGCTGTCACTGACGCCGCCGCGATAACGGACCGCTTCGGCAAGACGATCCCCAAGCGGCGCGGTCGTGACCACATAGGTCGTCAGCGGCACCATCGTCGCAGCGAGGCGCGGCATCAGCGATTTAAGTCCGATATTGCCGCACAGCACCACATGATTGGCTCGCAGGCGCGCTCCCGGCGTCACGATGCGTTTGCGCACCCCGCTTGGGTCGATCGACAGAGCCGGGGTGTTCTCGAAAATCCGCGCGCCGTCGCGTTCTGCGGCGGCGGCAAGGGCGAGCGCGTAATTGAGCGGATGAATCGCCAGCGCGCGCACATAATTGATGGCATAAAAATAACGCTCGCTGCGGAGCACTTCGCGCACGCGATCGGTCGGCCAGCCCTCGATCTCGCAGCCCAATTCTCCAAGGAGCGCGACGTCTTTTACAAATTCGTCGCTGTCGTCTCGCTTCGACACGTAAAGCCAGCCGTCTTCCGGATCGACACCAGGCGCGTGTTCCTCGCGGATGGTATCCCGCACGTAATCGAGGCCGGCCTGCGCGAGCGTCCAAAGATCTTTGGTACGCTCGAAACCGACGCGCGCAATGAGCTTGTCGGCATCGGCCCCAAAACCCGGCAAGACGAAGCCGGTATTGCGGCCCGAGGCATTGGCCGCGAGCCGGTTGGCCTCGAGCAACACGACGGACCAGCCCCTGCGAGCCAATTCGCGCGCGGCGGTCAGGCCGGCAAGACCGCCGCCAATGACACAGACGTCAACGTCGAGGTCGGAATACAGCGCCGGTCGCCTGGGCGTGTCGACCATCGTCGCGGCGTACCAGCTATCGCCGTAGATTTCGCCCGCCGCGGCGTTCCTGTGGGGGGTGGGATTGAGCATCGCTGCCGCTATGTAAGGCTTTCGGGCGACCGAGGCCAGTGTCGTGCTGGGCCTCCACTGGACACCACAGGGTCAAAACTCATTATTTGCGCAGGCGCGACGCTGGGCATTTCGGCGGCCGGCTAGGCGCGAGGAGCGATGTGATCTATACGATCATGAGCGACGAGCAACGAGGCCAGGGGCCGAAAGGCCCGCGTCCCTTCGGGTTGCAGCGAAAATCGCCGCCGGGTTCGTCGAAGGGCTCGACCGTATTCCCGATACGCTCTTCGCCCTTCTCCTGTCCGGCTTGCGATTTTGGCTGCAACGCGGCTCGCGGAAACAATAAGTTTCGACCCTCAGTCCGGGTAGCGACAGTACCGCCATGCGCCGTTTGATGCTGCTCCGCCACGCCAAGACCCAGCGCGCCGAGCCCGGCCAGCGTGATCGCGATCGCAAACTCATGAAACGCGGGCGCGCCGATGCGCCGACGCTGGGCGCCTACATGATCCACCACGATCTGATCCCGGATTTAGTGCTGGTCTCGCCGGCGGCGCGCGCCCAAGAAACCTGGGATCTGGTGGCCGATGCTTTTGACAGGCCGCCGCGCCTACAATCCGACGATCGCATCTACAACGCCAGTCCACAAAAGCTCCTCCTGCTCGTCGCCGAGCCGCGCAAGGCGAACAAACTTCTCATCGTCGGGCACAACCCGAGCCTGCACGAATTCGCCCTGCAATTGATCGCGTCGGGTGATGTCGATGCCCGCGAACAGCTGCACGCAAAATTGCCTACGTCAGGGCTCGTCGTGATGGACTTGCCGATTGACGACTGGGCAGAGCTCCGCCCGCGATCGGCACGGTTAGAGTGCTTTGTCACGCCTCGCCTGATCGACGCGGCGACAGAATAGAGCGCGACACTTCGTTTTCATGCGCGCAGTAGCATGCGCGGCTCACGCGCCGGCCAGCGCCGCCAGAATGCGCACCCAACTACGGATACCCTTGTGAAAGCTCTTGAGATCATACTTTTCGTTAGGCGAGTGAACGCGGTCGTCGTCGAGCGCAAAGCCGACCATCAGCGTATCCATGCCGAGCACGGTCTTGAAATCGCTGACGATCGGAATCGAGCCGCCAGCGCCGACAGTGACCGCCTTCTTTCCCCATTCCTGCGCCAGCGCCTCGCGGGCTTTGGCAAGCGCCGGATTGTCGAAGGCGACATTAAAAGCCGGCGCGCTTGTGAAATTACCGAACTCAACGCTGCAGTCGGCAGGCACGCGCGCGCGCACGAATTCGCGGAGAGCAAGGCGGATTTTCTCCGGATCCTGGGCGCCGACGAGGCGGAACGAAACCTTGGCCATTGCCTTGCCGGGAATGACGGTCTTGGCCCCCTCCCCAGTATAGCCGCTGATAATGCCGTTCACTTCGGCGGTCGGCCGCGTCGAGATTTGCTCGATCAGCATCCGATCTTTTTCACCGGCCGGAATTTTCAGCCCGATCGGCGCCAGAAATTTTTCCGGCGTGAGATCGAGGCCAGCGAGATCGGCCTTGATATCGGCCGGCAATTCCGGCACGCCATCATAGAATCCCGGAACGGCGACCGAACCATCGGGCCGGTGCAAGGCAGAAAGAATGTCGGCCAACACATGGATCGAATTTCGCGCCGCGCCGCCGAACAAGCCGGAATGCAGATCGCGATCGGCGCAGGTCAGCCGAACCTCCTCATAGACCAGGCCGCGCAGTGAGGTCGTGATCGACGGGGTTTCGGCATCCCACATCCCGGTGTCGCACACCAGCGCGAGATCGCGCCTGAACTCGTCGGCATTGTCGCGCACAAACCCAAATAGATGTTTCGAGCCGCACTCCTCCTCGCCTTCGATCATGATCGTAATATCAAGTGGAAGTTTGCCGGTTACCGCCTTGAATGCGCGGCACGCCTCGATGAAAGTCATCGCCTGACCTTTATCGTCGCAGGCGCCGCGCGCGACGATGATTTTGCGCCCCTGCTCCGTCGCCATGCGTGGTTCGAAAGGAGGCGTCTGCCACAACTCCAGCGGGTCAACCGGCTGCACGTCATAATGGCCGTAGAACAAGACCCGAGGGCGCGGATTGGCGCCGTTGCCGGTTTTGCCGACAACCACCGGATTGCCGGCGGTCGGCCGCAGAGTAGCGTCAAAGCCAAGGCTGCCGAGATCGGCCGCGACATGTTCGGCAGCCTTGCGGCACTGCGCGGCATAAGCGGAGTCCGTCGAGATCGATTGAATTCGCAACAAGGCGAATAGCCGATCGAGACTTGATTCGAGCTCGCGATCGACGTGGGTCAGGACCGCGGATACAGCATTATTTCCAGTCATGTTCTTACTGTCATAATTGATCAACGCCTGGCGCGCGCGCAAATTGCCGTGAACAATGCTCGTACGCTCGCAAATTCTATAGTCCGCGACCGCGGCCCTTGTCATCCGCGCTTAATTGTACCGCGTTGCAAGTTTGCAACGCTTGAGCACGTTCGAACCGGGCCTGCTTGTCACCCCCGCCTTTGACCCTGCAATATGCCTCGTGCCCGACAGGCCTTGGGGACGGGTGGGGGAGTAATGGACGAATTGATCGCACGTCTGGTCGCTGATGTCGGCATAGATCGTGCGACTGCGGAAAAAGCCGTCGGTATCATCCTCGAATTTCTGGCTAAGGAAGGACCAGCGGACAAAGTCCAACCCTTGCTGGCCAAACTCCCGGGAGCCGAGGTGGTGATGCAAAGGGCCGCGAGTGAAAGCGACTCTGGCGGCATGATGGCTGGAGCAATGGGTGGGGTCATGGGCGCAGGCATGCGGATGATGTCAATCGGTTTGACCATGGGCCAAGTGCAGAGCGTAACCCGCGCGGTGATCGCGTATACGCGAGAGAAAGCAGGCGAGGATGCAGTTGGCGAGATCGTCGCTGCAATCCCCGGGCTCGCGCAGTTTGTTTGAGTACCAACGTGCTCGTTACGATCAAATTGCGCTGAGGGGGCATTGATGGCGTATCCCATTTCAGAAATTCAGGGGATCGGCACCGACGTTGCCGCCATTTTGAAATCGGATGGGATTCGCACCACTGTGACGCTGCTGCGCTTAGCCAAGACGCCTAAGCAAAGATTAAAGCTGGCACTCAAGACCGGAGCGCCCGAGAAGAACGTACTGGATTGGGTCACTGCCGCCGATCGCATGCGGATCAAGGGCGTGGGCTGGGAATATGCGGAACTACTGCGAGCGGCTGGTGTGCGGACAGTGAATGAACTTCGCTATCGCAATCCGCAAAAGCTCGCGGAGATCATGGCCGAGGTCAATACCAAGCGCAAATTGGTGCGGGTTCTGCCATCGGTGAATACTGTGGCGCGCTGGATCGAGGATGCCAAAAAACTGCCGCCGCTGATCCGTTATTGATTGCAGCAGGCCGCTGCCGGCCTTTTTTAAAGACCAGATCACGCTTCGACCGCCGCTTGACTTCGCCGGAGGAGCCGCGCAAAGCCAGCGCCATGAGCGGCACGAGGCCGCCGAAAAACATAAAGGTAAAGGCGATGGCGGCGAGGACCACGGCCGCAAAAGTCACGCGTGGCGGTCCATCGGTCTCGGGCGCAGCGCGAGCCGGCAACGTGCTCACCCGACTTCTCGCCAAGGGTCGGCCGTTGGTGATGGGTGTGCTTAACGTCACGCCCGATTCATTTTCCGACGGGGGGCGGTTCCTGGAGCCGGCAGCCGCGCTGGCACAGGCGCGGCGGCTTGTC
>Ga0126383_10001238_pt1 | contig 15701 bp, 17 predicted proteins | sample PanSoiMetPlot_35_FD_96882 | JGI IMG/M metagenome (GOLD analysis project Ga0126383, IMG submission 96882) | Tropical forest soil microbial communities from Panama - MetaG Plot_35 | ecosystem: Environmental > Terrestrial > Soil > Tropical forest > Bulk soil | place: Panama | collected 2016-02-17
CGCCTTCGATCTCTTCCAGGATCGCTTCGAGCGCGGCGTCCGGATCCGCCGCCGCGGTGATCGGGCGGCCGATCACGAGGAGGTCCGCTCCCGCGGCGGCTGCTTGCGACGGCGTCGCCAGCCTCTTCTGATCGCCCGACTCGGCGCCAGCCGGCCGGATTCCGGGAACCACGGTCCGGAATTCCGCGCCGCATGCCGCGCGCACGGACGCGATCTCACCGGGCGAGCACACGACGCCGTCCAGCCCGCATTCCTGAGCCAGCGCAGCCAGCCGCCGCACGATGCCTTCGGGATGGCCGGCCATGGGCAGGTCGGCCAGCGCCGCAGGATCGAGCGAAGTGAGCAGCGTGACGGCGACTAAGAGCGGACCGTCCGGCGGAAGAGCTTCGCGAGCGGCGCGGAGCATCGTGCGCCCCCCGGAGGCGTGCACGTTGATCATCGAGGCGCCGGACCGCGCCGCGGCGGCCGCGGCGCGAGCAACGGTGTGCGGAATGTCGTGCAGCTTCAGATCGAGGAAGACCCGTGCAAATCCGGCGACCTCACCGACCACTTCCGGGCCATGGGCTACGAAGGCCTCCAACCCGATCTTGAGCCATCCGACGCGAGGGCCGAACCGCCGTGCGGCGTCGAGGATCTCGCCGCGGCCGGCAAAATCGAGAGCCACGCAGACGCGCTCCGCCGCGGTCTTCTCGCGCCCCGCCGTCACTGCGTCATCCCTCCGCCCCGGCGTCGGCCGCGGCGGTTCCGGAGCGCAGGGCCCGCCCGATGAGCGAGGCCGCCGAGCGCCCGCGCGCGGAGCAATAGGCTTCGAGCTCGTCGACGAGACGCTGAGAGACCCCCGGATCTTTGAAATTCGCCGTACCGACCTGAACCGCCCACGCGCCGGCGGCCAAAAATTCCAGCACGTCGGAAAGCCCTTCGATGCCGCCGATTCCCATGAGCGGTGTGTCCGGGAGCGCGCGAGCGACCTGGTAAACCATCCGCACCGCCAGCGGGCGGATGGCCGGGCCGGACAAACCGCCTGTGCCGAAGGAGAGGCGCGGCCGCGCGGTCTCCGGGTCGATGGCCATGCCGACGAACGTGTTGACGAGGGAGAGCACGTCGGCCCCCGCCTCCCGGGCGGCGCGGGCCGATTCGACCAGGTCGGGCGCGTTGGGCGAGAGCTTCACGATCAGAGGCCGGCGCGTCGCCGCCCGCACACGGGAGACGAGCGACGCCGTCGCCGACGGGGAGTTGCCGAAGAGCATTCCCCCGCGCGCGACGTTGGGACAGGAGATGTTCAGCTCGATGGCCGCGAGCCCCTCCGCCCTCTCCAGCGCCTCCACCACCGCGACGTAGTCTTCCTCGACGTCTCCCCAGACGTTGGCGATGACCGTCGCTCCGAGCTGCCGCAGCCTGGGGAGCTTCTCCTCGATGAACACCGCCGCGCCGACGTTCTGCAGCCCGATGGCATTCAACATTCCCGCAGGCGTCTCGCAGATGCGCTGCGGCGAATTCCCGGCGTGCGGCTGGAGCGAAAGGCCCTTCGTGCAGAGACCCCCGAGGCGGGACAGGTCCACGAAGTCGGTGAACTCCAGGCCATAGCCGAAGGTGCCGCTAGCGGTCAGGATCGGGTTCTTGAGCGTGAGCGGGCCCAAGCGAACCTGGAGACCGCCGGAACCGCTCACCACCGCACGACCTCCGGCGCCAGTATCGGACCCGCCGTGCAGGACACAATATATGTATTGTTAACGCCCGGCAGCACGCATCCCAGGCAGGCGCCGAAGCCGCAGCCCATGGCCGCCTCGGTCGAGAATTCCGCCGGCACGCCGAGCCTGGCCACGATCGGCGCCAGCGCGGCGAACATCGGCATCGGTCCGCAGGCGTAGGCGCGCGCATATCCGCCGCGGACGGCGCGCCGGGCAAACGCGTCGGTCACGAAGCCCTTCTCCCCGGCCGAGCCGTCGTCGGTGGCCAGGACCGTCTTCCCTGCGGTCAGGCCGACGAATCGCGAAGCCAGAGCGATTTCCCGGGCGCTGCGGCCCCCGAGGTAGAGGTCCGCGGCGATCGAGCGGGCGGCGAGCGCCTTCAAGAGCAGCGGGAATGGCGCCGCGCCGATGCCCCCGGCCACGATCGCTACGCGGGCACCTGCGGACAGGTCATCGGTGCGGAACGCATTCCCCAGCGGCCCGAGCAGCCGTGCCTCGCTCCCCTCCCCGAGATTCTCCAGCGCCGCCGTTCCGGGGCCGATGGTCTTGACGAGGAATTCCACCTCGCCCGAGGACGGCTCGGCGTCCGCTACCGAGTAGGCGCGGCGGAGATACGGCCGCACGCGGCCGGGAATCTCCAGCATGACGAACTGGCCGGGCGCAATTTGGCGGGCAAGAAGAGGCGCCTGAAAGATCGCGGAGAAAAGGCCGGCGGAGAATTCCTGGCGGCGAAGGAGACGGGCTTTGTGATCGGACCTCAACGCCCGGAATTCTACGTCACGGTCGGCGTCGTCAGGCCGCGGCGCCCACGGCGCCTTAAGAACGTCTCAGGGTTGGATGAGAAGAAGCTGAGAACAAGATGGGAGAAATCTCAATGACGGAATCTCGGCTCCGCCGGCCGGTTACTTCTCCACATGAGAACCACAGAATTTCTCCCGCGGGGAATCGTGCGCAGCGTTCTTCTCCTCCTGGCTCTTCTGTCGATTTCTCCCGTTCTACGGGGAGCCGACACCGTCACTCTGCCGGTCGCGGTCTCGACCGTAGGACGCGGAGGAGTCCCCTTCGTTTCGGACGTGCGCGTCTTCAACACGTCCTACACCGACGTCCTGACCGTGACGGCCATCTTCCGGTCGGGCAATCAGCAGCGGACGTTCCAGCTCGCGGCTCGCGAGGCCAAGGCGTTCGACGATATCTGCGCGAGTCTCTTCGGCGCGACCGGATCGCTCTCGGCCATCGATTTCCTTCACGACGGCCCGCCCGGCGCGCTGGCGGTGACCTCGCAACTGCGGTCCCCGGCCGGCGGAGGCGGGCACGTCGGGACCTTCGTGCCGGGTCTGCCGCAGTCAGCGGCGCAGCCGGTGATCGTGGTGACCAGCCTGGTCAACGGAGAAGCGCGGACGAACGTCGGCGTCTACAACCCCAACGACGTCGCGGTCACCGCGGCCGTCCGCCTGTTCGATGGGCCGGTGCTTCTGGGAACGCTGCCTATCTCGCTCGGAGCCCACGCGGTCAGCCAGTACAACGACATCTATCGCATGCTCGGCTTCGAGACGCTCGAAACCACCGACGGATATGCCACGGTCGAGAGCGACGATGGACGGTCGCCTCTCTTCGCATACGCTGCGGAAGCTGACAACGCCTCCGGCGATCTGATCCTGGTCGTGGGCTTGCCCGACGCGGCTGCGCCGGCCGGCTTCCACCCGCCGACGCCGACGGCAACGCCGACCGCATCAGCTCCCCCGCCGCCCTCGCCGACGCCCACACCCACGGCGCCGCCCGCGGTCACCGTAGTCAATCTCGTCGCTACCGACTTCCAATGGGACTTCGATGGCGGCGGCCGAAGCTTCGTAATGCACGTGGGTCAGACCTACGAGCTGCACGTTCGCAGCGGAGATCCGACCGGGCGCGCCGCGCACGGGTTCGGAGGCATCCCGGGCCTGGCCCTGCCGGCGAAGGCCTTGCAGCCCGGCAGTCCTGACGCGATCTTTCGCGTTACCCCGACGGCCGCCCAGGTGGGCACCTTCGCGTTCGCCTGCAACATGCCGAGCTGCGGCGGCGGACATTCGAGCATGGTCGCGTCGATCCAGGTCGTGCCGTAACGCCTCGGATCGGAGGACGCCGGCCAGGAACGTGAGATGCTCAAGCGCCTCGGTGGCGGCCGCTCGCGGCGGTTCTGAGACCGCGAGCGGCTGCCGCGTCGGCGCGCCCGGAAGGGAGGGTGAGCCCGCCATGCCCACGAAGGCCGACAGAAAAAAGGGAGAGTCCGACTCGGCACCGGTTCCCTCCGCCTTCCGACCGGCGGCCGCGGCGTTTGCCGGGGACAGGCGGGTGACCCTGGAGAAGGGGTGGGGAGCCGGCAATCTCGTTCTGAAATTGAACGGAAAGATCTTCGTCATGCTTCACAAGGGCGACCTGGTGGCCAAGCTCCCGGAATCCAGAGTCGACGAGCTCGTCGAAAAGCGCGCGGGCACTCGGTTCGATCCGCGCGGCGACGGCCGTGAGATGAAGGAGTGGATCGTCGTCCCAGAAGGAGGACCGAGCTGGGTGGATCTGGCCCGGGAGGCTCACGGGTTTGGAAAGGCCTCCGCCGCGGCCGGCCGGCGCAAGCCCGGCTCGCGAAAAAAGACGTAAGCCCGTGTCGATCTCCAGGGGCCTCGTTCGCCTGTCCAGGTAGAGAAAGGAGGCCCCCATGCAGTACCTGTTGCTGATCTACGAGGAAGAGAAGCGCTTTGCGAACCTGAGCAAGCCCGATTTCGAGAAGGAACTGGCCGAGTATCGCGCCTTCGGGAAGGAATACGCCAGGGCGATCAAGGGGGGCGATGCTCTGCAGCCCACCAACTCCGCCACCACCGTGCGGCTGCGCAACGGCAAACGGCTCACAACCGACGGTCCGTTCGCCGAAACCAAGGAGCAGCTGGGAGGCTACTACTTGGTCGACGCGGACGATCTCGACGGAGCCCTGGAAATGGCGGCGAAGATCCCCGGCGCGCGCTTCGGATCGATCGAGGTGCGTCCCATCATGAAGTTCTCGTAGCGTGACGGAGAGAGGCAGGGTGGCGGTGGCCGCGGACGCCGGTGAGCTCGATCGCCTGTTCCGCGCGGAATGGGGCCGACTGCTGTCGGCCCTCATCCGCGATTTCGGCGACTTCGATCTCGCGGAGGAGGCGTTGCAGGAGGCGTTCACGTCGGCCCACGTCGAATGGGGCAAGGGCGTGCCGCGAAACCCGCGGGGCTGGCTCTATATCGCCGCCCGGCACAATGCGATCGATCGCCTGCGGCGGCGCACGCGGCTGGTGGGAATCCAGTCGCAGCTCGCCCAAGCCGACGCCGGCGAGGCGCCGACCGCCGATCTCTTGGAGGAGGAACGGGCCGTGCCGGACGAACGCCTTCGCCTGATCTTCACCTGCTGCCACCCCGCGCTCGCCTTCGAGGCTCAGGTGGCTCTGACACTCCGGACCCTCTGCGGCTTGAAGACCGAAGAGATCGCGAGCGCCTTCCTGGTCCCAACGACCACGATGGCCCAGCGGCTCGTGCGCGCCAAAGGAAAGATCCGCGCGGCGGGCATCCCCTACCAAGTTCCCTCGGCGCCGGACCTGCCCGAGCGCCTCTCCGCCGTGATGGCGGTCATCTATCTCGTTTTCAACGAGGGCTACACCGCGAGTCAGGGAGAGTCCCTTTTGCGCGCCGAGCTCTGCGACGAAGCGATCCGGCTGGCCCGGCTCCTGTGCGAGCACCTGCCCGCTCCGTCGGCGGAAGTCGAGGGGCTGCTTGCGCTCATGCTTCTTCAGGACGCCCGCCGCGCGGCCCGCGTGGACGGAAACGGAGAGCTGGTTCTTCTCGCAGCGCAGGATCGCTCCCGATGGAACCGCCCGCAAATCGAAGAAGGGCTCACACTCCTGCAGCTCGCGCTGCGGCGCGGCCCGCCGGGCCCCTACGCGCTGGAGGCGGCGATCGCGGCCGTCCATGCCGAGGCCAGGGCTGCCGCGGAAACGGACTGGAAGCAGATCACCGGGCTCTATCGCCGGCTCTATACCGTGCACCCGTCGCCGGTCGTGGCCTTGAATGGCGCGGTGGCTCTGGCAATGGCCGCGGGCGCGCAAGCCGCTCTGCCTCTGGTCGAAGCGTTCGAAGAAGAGCTCTCCGACTATCACCTCTGGCACGCCACGCGCGCCGACCTGCTGCGCCGGCTGGGCCGACGGGAAGAGGCGGCCGCGTGCTACCGCCGGGCCTGCGCGCTGGCGCAGAACGAGGCGCAGCGGCGCTTTCTCGAGAGGCGTCTGGCCGAGCTCGGCGATTAGCCTGTCGATTTGGCGGCCTCCCGCTCGTCTTCCTATTGGGAAAGGAGAAAGCTCATGTCTCCCAATATTTCGCAGTCGACCCGGCCGGCATCCCGCTCCCGGGCTCCCAGACCAGCGATGATGATCCGGCGCGCCGTTCTTCGTGACGCCCCGGCGCTGACGAGATTGATGCAGGAATCCTCCGCCTACGAAGGGGCGCATCGCGCCATTCTCGACGGCTACGTCGTCTCCGAGAGCCAGATCCGCGCCAGTCAGGTCTACCTCGCCGAGCGGGATTCCGCCCTCGTCGGTTTCTATCGCCTCGTTCTCACCGAGGCCGAGGGAGAGCTCGACCTGATGTTCGTGGCCGACGCGGCACAGGGACAGGGCGTGGGCGCGGCGCTCTTTCGGCACATGCAGAAGGTCGCTCGAGCGCTCCATTGCCGGAGAGTCCTGATCGTGTCCCACCCTCCGGCGGAGCCGTTCTATCTGCGCATGGGCGCCCTGCGTATCGCCACGAGGCTGCCGGACGGAAAGGTGACCTGGCCCCGGCCGGTGCTGGTGTTGCCTCTGCGTTAGCCCCGCCACGCGACGAGACAGCAAGTGAGATCCCGGACTGCCTGTCCTCAGGCGGGTTCGGGTTCTCCGCTCAGAGCCGGAGGCCGCCGCTCACCTCGATGTATTGACCGGTGACGAATCCGCTCTCCTTCGAAGCAAGAAAAGCGGCGACCCCGGCGACGTCGGCGGCCTCGCCGAGGCGGGCCAGCGCGGTCTGCCCTTCCAGCATCTTGCGCACTTCCGGCGGACGCAGCGCCTCCGCGTTGATGTCGGTCTGCACGACGCCGGGAGCGATCGTGTTGACCGTGATCTTCCGACGCCCCAGGTCCTGGGACAGCCCCAGCGTGAAGGCATCCAACGCCGCCTTGGTCATGCCGTAGGGCACGGCGATCGGAGACAGCGTCGCGTGTCGCGAGGCGACCGAGGAGATGTTGATGATTCTTCCTCCGTCTCGCATTCGCGTCAGCGCCAGCTGCGTGACGCGAAAGGCGCCCCGGACATTCACGGCGAAGAGATGATCGAACTGCTGCGGTGTCAGCTGCTGGTAGTGCGCGGGAGAGCTCCTCCCCGCGTTGTTCACCAGAATGTCGAGGGCGTTCGTGTCGACTCGAGACTTGAGCTCGAAGTCGACCGTCTGAAACAGAGATTGGATCTGCTCCAAAGACGACAAGTCGGCCGCGGCGGCGAACGCTCTTCCTCCCCTCGCTTCGATGGACCTGACGGTGTCGTCGGCAGCGGCAGCGTTGCTGCCAAAGTGCACGACCACAGTCGCGCCGTCCTCAGCGAGGCGCTCGCCAATTGCCCGCCCGATGCCGCGGCTGCCGCCTGTGACGAGGGCGACCTTGCCGTCGAGGGCGGCGCGTGAGCGAGTCATCGACGTGCTTCTCCGGCCATCGACTCGTGGGCCTTTCGGTGCCACTCATCGAGCCGTGCCTTGCGGTCCCGACGCCAATCCTCCCGCCCACGCCAACCGCCCCACCAGAGGCTCCGGCGGACCAGGGCGAAGATCAGAAACACCAGCAACAGCGGGAAGAAAAACCCCAGAGGATGAAAATAGCCCGGCCAATAGGGATAGCCGGCCGGTCCGGTCGGCAGCTTCCCACTCATCTCGAGACCATGCGCGACCCCGGCGCGATACTCGTAAACGCCGACCGCGCCTATTGCAGCAATCGCCAGCAACGCCGCCAGAGCGATCGAAACAAGTCTTCTATTCATCACAGCCTCCTTCATTTATTTATACTGACTGTATAGCTAAAAAGTTTCAGGAATTCCGAAGATTGCGATAACTTAAGCTTTCCGAGAGATTTATGTGCCCTCGACCCTACCGCCTCGGGCGCCGCCTGGCCGCTGGTGAGAAGACCCGGGCACAGATCGTCGCCGCCGCGAGAAAAGTCCTGATGGCTCCGGAGGGGCCTGCCGCGTTCTCGATCGACGCCGTCGCACATGAGGCCGGCGTCTCGCGGATGACCGTTTATTACCGCTTCGAGTCCCGGCGCGGCTTGCTCGAGGCTCTCTTCGACGACCTTGCCGCGAGGGGTCGGATGGACAGACTGGCGGGAGCGTTCCGGCATGCGGACCCGGTGGAGGCTCTGTCGGAGTTCATCGGTGTCTTCACCGGCTTCTGGGCCTCGGGACGGCTCCTGATACGGCGCCTGCACGGCATGGGCACGATGGACCCGGAGCTGGGAAGGGCGTTGCGCGCACGCGAGGAGAGACGGCGCCATGGACTCGACGTCCTCGTGCGGCGGATCGCCGAGCGGCGGAGCCTGCCGCCTTCGATGACGCCCGAGGACGTCGTGGACCTTCTTTTCGCGCTGACGAGCTTCGAGACCTTCGATGCCCTGGTGAGCGGAAAGCGTCGCCCTCGCGATGTTGCGGCTCTGATCCGACGCCTTGCGACATTCGTGGCGCTCGGGGAAACCTCCCGAATCTCCTGATCCCTGGTTATCGCTGGAGGGCCGCCCGTTTGCGGCGCAGCAGGGCCTGTTGCGGCGCAGAAGACTGGTGCTCGAGAGCGCGGTCCAGGTACGCGCGAGCCTCCTCCAGGTTGCCGAGCGAGGCGTGCAGGTCCGCGTAGGCCGCCAGGGCGTAGGGATAGCGCGCCAGAACTTCGCGCTCCGGAATCGCGTCGAGCTCGTCCAGGCCGGACCGCGCTCCCGAGCGCATCGCGACGGCCAGCGCCCGGTTGACGTCGACGACGAGGGAAGGTGCAATCTGTCTCAACATGTCGTAGAGCTCGACGATCCGCGCCCAGTCGGTCGCAGCGTAGGTCGACGCCGTCGCGTGGCAGGCCGCAATGGCCGCCTCGACGTGGAAGCGGGACAGGTCCCGGCCGGAACCGGCCAGATCCAGGTACCGAAAGGCTTCCGCGATGAGCTCGCCGTCCCATCGCGAGCGGTCCTGCTCCGGCATGAGCAAGAGGCTTCCATCGTCCGCCAAGCGCGCCGGGGCGCGCGAGGCGTGAAAGCAGAGAAGGGACCGCAGAGCGAAGGCCGGCGCCACCGCCGTCGCGGCGGTTTCGGTCAGAAGCCGCACGAGACGGAGGGATTCGCGGCAGAGCGACTCATCCACCGCCGCGGCGCCGGCCGTCGGGTTGAAGCCTTCGGAAAAGACGATGTAGAGGACGTCGAGGATCGAGGCGAGACGCGCCGAGAGAGCGGGGCCCTCGGGCAGATCGAACCGCACTCCTTCCTCGCGAAGTCGCTGCTTGGCCCGGACGATCCGCTGCGCCACCGTCCGCTCGTCGCTCAGAAACGCGACCGCGATCTGCCGGGCGCTCAGCCCGAACGTGACGTTCAAGACCAGCGCCAGCTGCGCCGCCCGGGGGAGAACCGGATCGCAGCACAGCAGCATCAGACGTAGCTCATCGTCGCCGCCGGGGATTGGCGGATCGACCGGCTTGTCCTGATCGGGACCGAGCGCATCGAAACGCGAGTCCCGTCGCAGGACATCGATCACCGCGTTGTGCGCGACGCGGACGATCCATCCCTCCGGATCGCCCGGCAGCCCCTCGGCGGGCCATCTCTCGAGCGCGCGCAGATAGGCGTCCTGGACCGCGTTCTCCACCAGCCCGAAGTGCTCGACGCCGAAGCGGCGCGTCAACGCGGCCGTCACTCGTCCGTGACTGGCTCGAAACCGGCTTTCCAGCTCGACTCGGGCTTCGTCAGCCGGCGGCAGAGGAAGTCTCCACCACGCGTACCTCCATATATCCGTTTTGCAGATCGAGGTTCGGACAGGTCCGCGCGATCTGGGCCGCTTCGTCCAGCGAATCCGCCTCGATGAGAAAGATCCCGCCCACCGCGTCCTTGGACTCGATGAACGGCCCGTCGATGACCTCGCCGCCGCGGATGGTCAGACGCCTTCCGGTCTGGTCGTGAAGTTTGTACGAGCCGTGGAACCGGCCGCTGTCGCGCAGGCCTTGAATCCAGGCCATGTACCTCTCGAGCATCACCGGCGCCATCGTCGGGTTTCCCGAGCGCTTGTCCACGTCGGCCCCGCCGGCGATCAGCATGTATTTCGGCATGAGACGATCTCCTTGTCTCCAGAGCAGTCCCTAGTCCAGCGCCGCGCCGGCCGTCGCATTGACGACGGTTCCGGTCAGCATACGCGCGCGATCCGAAGCGATGAGGACTGCTGCGTTCGCGGTGTCCTGGACCGTCGCAGAGATCCGGAGAAAGTTCGACTGCGCGATTTGCGCTGTCGCCTGCTCCGTCGTGATGTTGAGCTGGCCGGCCAGTAAGGTCATCGTGTCCTGGATGGAGCGGCTGTCGATGTTGGCCAGCGTTCGAAGGCAGACGACCCTGACGCCAAATGGACTGACCTCGCAGGCCAGATTCTCGGTGAGACTCTCCATCGCGCCAAACGCCGCGCCGATCGCGGTGGCGCCCGGCACGTGTCCGCGGGCCGGGCTGCCGGTCACGAAAAGGATCACGCCGGAGCGTTGCTTGACCATGTGGCGCGCTGCGGCGCGGGCGGTGATGAAGCGGGACCTGACCATCGTCGTCAGGGGCTCCAGGAACTCCTCAATCGTCAACTCCAACGCGATCTTTCCATTTCCATACTCTCTCGCGCGAGGACCGGCGGCATCGAGAACCACGTCGATCTTCCCCGCCCGCTTCACGATGCCGTCCACATAACGGTTGACGGCAGCGTCATCGGCGACGTCCAGGGCGGCTGCGTGCGCCGTACCGCCGTTTGCGGCGATTTGCCTGGCCACCGCTTCGACGCTCGAGCTGCTCCGGCCGGACAGGAAAACCTCTGCCCCTTCCGCCGCGAACTCCCTGGCGACCGCTGAGCCAATCGAACCTCCGGCACCGAAAACGACGGCATGCTTTCCCTGCAGGATCTGGAAGCTACTCATGGGACCCTCCATCGATTGCCGGCGCTTGCGGCGCTCCGGCCGAGGACTTGTCGGCCGGAGCGGGGCCCGCACCGGCGTGGGCGGCGACGGGAACGATGATGAGAGCGTGTGGCGAGCCGCCATTGGGGATGAAGACCGGCCCTCTCGGGTTGCCATCCGAGCCGATGTCGGCGTTGGTGAGATAGGGCGCATAGAACATCAGGTGCGGCGGAAACGGGGCGGACGTCCCCTTGTCCTCATCGATCGCCACGACGTTCTCCGTCGACAGCATGTAATCGATTCCCGGCCGTGTCGGAGCCTGGAAGGTTCCCCGGGCAAAGCCGTCGGCGACCAGATGTTTGATTTCTTCGCGGCTTTTTCCCTCAGCCCGCCACTGGGCGACTTTCAGGATGCGGGGCAGGAGCGTGCGCGTCCCTTCTGCGTCCATGCACTGGGGCTCCTGGCTCGTCGGCAGCGCGTGTTGCACGACGGCCGTGAAGCCGTTCCGGCTGTCCCTGGCCTTGACGTAGCCGCCGGTCTCGAGGACGTAAACGGCCGCCTGGGCCGCGACCGGGGCCGGGCAGGCGCTCAATGCCAGAGAGATCTCTCTCTGCCGGTCCATGAGCGGAGGTTGCTGGTTGGCCGTCGCCACGCTCTGAGCTGCGGCGGCGGCGCCGATGCCAATCTGAGCGGCCAGACCAAGAAAGGCGCCAGCGAGTCGTGGGGTCGGATTCTTTTTCCTCATGTTCGTGTCCTCCAACGACCCAAGGACGCATGCGCATAGCGCAACTCGACATCGGGAAGGACACGAGGCCGGCGCCGAATCGGATGTCACCTCCGGCGGACGCCCGCCGAAGGCCCGCGGAGGCTCAGTCCCAGGCTGGTGCGGAACGCCCCTCGAGGATCCAGACGATGTAGTCGGTGACCGGCATCGCTCCGCCGAGCTCACGCAGCCGGATCGCGTTTTGCGCCCGGTGGTGCTCGCTGTGCATCACGACCTGCGTCATCGTCTCGCGAAGGCGAATGGGAAACCGGGCGTCCGGAAACCAGGGCACGCCGAGCGGCTCGGCCAGGCGGGCCGGCGGCGCCTGCGCCAGGAATTCAGCCAGATCCTGGTAGTAGGCGCGGACGTCTTGTTCGAGCGCCTCCATCGTGGCGTAACTCTCCAGAGGCGGCGGTCTCCTGGGAGCGCCCTTCCAGACGTCGAGGAAGGACCGCTGAACGGAATAGATGTGGTGCAGCCGTTTCCGCACCGCTTCGTCCTGGAGAGCTCGCGGATGCACGGCCAGGGCCGTCCAGTGGACCGAGTCGGCCCATTGCTGATGCGCGAAGAGGTCGGCGACGGCATCGAGCATCGCCGTCATTCTATTCCCGGCTCTTACAGCCCGCTTTCGTCCTCGCCGGAAACGGTGACTCCACGTTTTAGAATCACCTCAGCAGGGATCATGCCGCTCTCGCCAGATTCTTCGCTGGGCCCATACAGGATTCTGGCTCTCTTGGGCGTCGGCGGAATGGGAGAAGTGTATCGGGCGCGCGATCCGCGGCTGGGCAGAGACGTCGCGATCAAAGTGCTTCCCTCCTCGTTTTCTCGGGATGTTGAGCGCCTCCGACGCTTCGAGCAGGAGGCACGTGCTGCAGGCGTTCTCAACCACCCCAACATCACCACCGTTTATGACATCGGCACGCACGACGGCGCCCCATACGTCGTCCAGGAGCTGCTCGAGGGCAAGACCCTTCGAGTGGTTCTCTCGGAAGGACGGCTCCAGCCGGGCCGTGTCGTCAACTACGGCATCCAAATCGCACACGGACTCGCCGCTGCGCATGAGAAGGGAATTGTTCACCGGGATCTGAAACCCGAAAACCTCTTCGTGACCAACGACGAGCGGGTGAAGATCCTGGACTTCGGTCTGGCCAAGCTGGTGCGGACCCGGGATTCGGATCTTCGGACCGATCTGCCAACGGCCTCTCCAGGCACAGAACCGGGCGTTCTCTTGGGGACCGTCGGGTACATGTCTCCCGAGCAGTTGCGGGGACAGCCCACCGACGAGCGCTCCGACCTGTTCTCCTTTGGTGTCGTGATCTACGAGATGCTCTCCGGCTCTCAACCGTTTCTGCGTTCCTCGCCGGCTGACACGATGATGGCGATTCTTTCGGAGAGCCCTCCACCCCTGACGAGAGCCGGAATTTCCGCGCCGCTGAATCGGCTCGTCAGCCGATGCCTGGAAAAAGGTGTCGATGTGCGCTTTCAGCATGCCCGCGATGTCGCCTTCGCGCTGGAGTCCACCCGCTTGCTGGAGGTTGGCTTCCGAAGACCAGGGCTGAAATGGACCCTCGCCGCGGCCGCAGTGATCGCCCTACTGGCCGGAGCCGCCGTTCTACGACGGAGAGTTCAACCCACGGAAACCGCGCGAACCGTTCTTCTACCTACGGCCTTGCCGCCATTGGCGATTTCGCCTTCCGAGTCCCGGGTCGTTCGGGACCCGACGCCTGCGGTTCAGCGCCCTTCGCCTTCGACGCGAGCCGCGGACGTGCGGCCGACGGCGACGAGGCATGTGCCCGGGCCGACAACGCCCTTCTTCGTCGCGAAAGCCGACAGTGCGCCTCCAGACGTGGACGAGAGGAGGGCTCCTCCCACGGCCTCGCCCGCCCCGGCACCTCTCCGGCCTCCTTCCGCGGAAACCGTTCCCCGGCCAGTCTCGGATACGGAGCTGATCCGCGAGGTTCTCCGGGAGTACGAACAAGCGCTGAACACTCTCGATGTCGATCGCTACGTTCGGATCTACCCGTCGTTCGCAGGTGACCGGCGGCGCGAGCTCGAAAACTCCTGGAAGGGTCTGAGGTCACAGCATGTGGATCTGGACATCCATCAGATCGCGCCGGTTGGCGATCGGGCTGTCGTGCGGGTTCGGCAGCTGCTCGTCGGAGTCCCGCTCGTCGGGAGCGAGCTCCGCGACGTCCGAGAAGCAGTCCTTTCGCTCGAGAAACGTGACGGTTCCTGGGTGATCACCGCGTTTCGCTAGAAGCTGTAGTCGAGGCCGACAAACGGTGTCACCGGGGTCTCGAGGCCATGGCGTCGGTCCAGTGCGAAAAGGGCGTTCACAGTCACGAGCAGGTTTCCGACCGGGTTGATCTTCACGCCCGCCGACCCGGAGAGGGTGGTCACGTCACCCTCGTGGACCGTCAGAGTCGGAAGAGTCGCTTGGACGAGGATCGGTGGTTTGGTGTCATCCGGGTTCGTGTTGGCGGTGAACGTCCGATCCGTCATACCCAGAATCTGGGTCTTGCGAAGGGTTCGCCCCAAAACGTCAGCAGCAAACGTCACACGGGGTCCTAGTGCGAGATCGAATCCCCCCGTATAAGAGATCTCGTCGGGAATCTTAAGAGCGGGCGCAGGACTGAGACGGTCCGACGGAGGGGTCGAGGCCCATGTGTACCCAAGATTGAGGTGCGGTGAGAAATCACCTAGCCGAAGCGAGGCGATCAGAGAAGGTCGGACCCGCGTTGCGCCGGTCCCCAGCAAATCGCGCTCGTTGCCTGACGGGAACCAGATATCGCAAGCAAGAGCGAATCCCGCATGGGAGCTGTCCAGCGCATGGAATTTGGCCCTCACTGCGATATCGCCCAGCCCGCTGGCACTTCCACTCATCTGAAAGGTTCCCGTCGTCACTGCGGGCGTATCGAAGCGAAGAGGCGTCCCTGGGGGGAAGCGATGGATGGCGGGATCAGCGCTGGTCGAGAGCCTGTCGATCGTGCTGGCGACAAGCGCGTCGATCTGGACGCGGGCAATCGGGATGACTGCGCCGACATCCAGCCGGTCGGAGATACCGTAATTGAAAATGAAGGCCGTCACGTCCGAGCTCACTTTCAGGCTCAGGTTGGTCCCCATGACATCGCCTTCGTAGTACGGGTGGAGCAGCTCGCCGTCGCCATTCACGTCGCGATGCGTTGTGATGATCAGCACATCCCCGGGGTCGAGTTTGAGCCCGTCAAGCCGGTCGAAGCTCGAATGAGAGTAGCCGACGGCGAAGTTGAGCCTTCCCTTCCCGATCGTTTCAGCGCGATCGGCGTAGATCGGTCCAAAGCTCTCGCTGCTCCTGATGAAGCCCACTCCAGGCTCGTACTGGTAGGTGAAGCCCCCCGAGGGAGACGGAAAGGGCAGGGAGGAGAGCTGGCTCGCGAGAAGCTGATTGAAGGCCCGGAGGGCCAGTTGCGCATCGCGGGTTTCCGGCCCCGTCGATAAGAGGAAGTCAAAGGAGTGATCGACGCCATTGGTGATCGAGGGATCGAGGTATTGGCTCTTTGTGACTATGGTTGGAATGAGGTCGCGGAGGTCGAGGCTCTGTGCGACCGCGAAAGAAGTCAGGGCGGACGTGACGATGAGCCCGAGGGAGATGCGGCGATAAAGCATGGAGCGTTCCTCAAAGACCTCGAGGCTTTACGAGCGGGCTCTGTCGAAAATCCTACATCACGGAGAGAGGCACTCGGCCGGGTTTGGTTCTCCGGCTGCGAGCCTGTCGAGATCGACGAAGCCCTGGAGTCTGAAGACCTCATCGTGTTCTCGCTCTGGCGCGCCAGGAGGAGGACAAGGCTTCACGCAGCGCGTTGACCGCGTAATTAAGGTCGGACCGGGTCGCCTCCAGGGAGCGACCAAGAGCTGTCGCGACCTGCTCCGGCTGGAGCCCCTTCAGATAGCGGAGGATGAACGCGGATCGGTATCGCTCAGGCAGCTCGGACACGACGGCGGCGACACCGATGCGGGGCGCTGTCGGGAATCGCCCTTCGCTGTAGTGTCTGGAGAGGGCGGTCTCCCGGGTGAAGCCGGGTAAGGGTGGGGCTCCG
>Ga0126383_10001239_pt1 | contig 15700 bp, 18 predicted proteins | sample PanSoiMetPlot_35_FD_96882 | JGI IMG/M metagenome (GOLD analysis project Ga0126383, IMG submission 96882) | Tropical forest soil microbial communities from Panama - MetaG Plot_35 | ecosystem: Environmental > Terrestrial > Soil > Tropical forest > Bulk soil | place: Panama | collected 2016-02-17
GCTGATGACGGCGAGCGCCCGCGTGATCCGATCAACCTGCCGGCGCTCCAAGCTCTCGCGCGTCGCATTGCGAGGCAGTCTCAGGTTCGGGTCGTAGTGCTTTTCAAGGTATCCGTGGCTCACCAGAACGTACGTTCCCTTCGGATTGTAGGAGCTTGCGAGAGGTCTTGTAATCTTCCGGACAGGATTTCTAGTGCCTCGACCGTTTCGTCGCCTCTCGCAAGCCGTAGCAAACTCTCGTAGTGCTGATCCTCGGCTAGCCGTTCTTCGGTTTCGCCTACTAGCCTACGGATCCAGTCGTGATACCTTGTATGACATCCGATATGAGCGGGAGCTAAGTTCATGTTGCGATTATCCGCACGATCATGATTGATATGGTGAACGGCTAGACACTCTCCTCCCTTGCCGTTCTTGAACCATATCTCCTCTTCACAAAAGTAGCAGATCCACGGAGGACTCTCGCTCATGAGTGAGAAGAAAATTATGCGTGCCCAATCCTTCACGAAACAGCGGGATTGTAAACACTCTTTGCTTGTTTGCCGCCGCCGCTACGCCGGATCTCCTCGGTTCCGCCCTGAGTTAGGAGCTTCAGCTGGACGTACTCGCCAACGCTGTTCTCGATCTCGACGCTGACGTGGCCGTAGTTGTCCTGGTCGAGAAGGGTGATCTTCGTCCCTGCCTGTTGGAACGGGATGACCGCGTTCCAGAGCGCGATTATCTGACGCCTATTCAAGATCATAACATCCTCCCCTGTACTTGAGATACTTTTCCAACGACCAGTAGGGGTTGGGCCCAATGAGGATCGATCCATCACGCAGCATCTCCTCCTTGTCCATCGCGATCAGAAGCCGCTCGGCGAGACTATACTTGGTCACGGTCGTCTCCTCTCGCGAGATTCGGGCGAGCGTCCGCTGCGGGATGCCGGTCTCGGTTTGTAGCCAATCGAGCGGTCCCATGTAGTCGCCACCAGGCGGATAGGAAAGCAACCAGCGGCGGCTCCACTCGCGGAGAACCGCCGCCAGCTGCCCGGTGGGGACAACCTCTGCCTCTCCTATTCCCGTCGTTGAGCCAGAAGGTGGCTTGCCCTGGGAGGTTGGAGGCCGGTAGTAGCCATTCAACTGCCGGTACCGCTCGCGATGGAGGATACGTTGATGGCTGCTGTCCCCAGCCATCTTAACCTATCGCATGCGCCTTCGACTTGAACTGCCGGTTACTCTCCCGCGCCCACGGGAACGGACATTGCCCCTCGACGTTCTCCCAGCCCTGGAACGTACAAGTGTGACTGTGACGACCGTTCGCCGTCTGGGGATCGAGACGTTCTGACTCCAGCATGTCTATGGAGCCCGATGTCTTCTCGCAGCTGATCTTGATGTAGGGATCGAGGAACTTGTACCGCTGGACGAGTAGGTAACGCATCATGCGCATGACCGTCACGATCTCCCACTGGAACATCGAGCAGCCCCGGTAAGCGTAGACGTTCATGAACTCGCGCAAGCTGTATTCGCACAAGATGTAGTTCGTCGTCCCCTCGGGCAAGATGAAGCGGGCGTCCTGGTAGCTCGCGTCCTCTGCACAGGCGGCGGCGTAGGCGTCGGCCGCTGCGGTGAGGGCAACGAGCCACTTCTGCCGAACGTCATCGGAGAGATTCCAGATCGACTCCGGCATCCGGAATTGTGGCCGTGTTCCGTAGAAGCTCGCTCGCATCGACTGTTGATGGAAGGCAGCGCGGCGCGAGCGGACGATCTGGTGCGTTGCGGATCGAGAGACTCCCGATACCTCGAACACGACAACCTGGGATTCCAGGGCGGTTTGGAGACCGCCCTGGAGCATTTCCTCCCAGTCCCTCGTGTCCTCGTTCCGCTGCTCTAGGTCTATGCCGATGGTGGCGCGAGTCGCTTTTGACAACACCTGCTCGAACTCGGGGTTCAGCCCTTGGACGAGATTCACCATGATGTGATCGTCCCCAATGGAGATCATAGCGTTGTCGTACGGCGACACGTGCTGGCCATCGTTCATCGAGTGGCGGTTGAACGCTACGTCTCGCAGAAGCGGCGTTACCGCCCGATCACTCGGGCTTCTGCTTGAAGCGTAGCTACGTGGACCTTTGGGTTCGTAAGTCATTTGCTCTGCTTCGTGATCGTGATGTCATCGAAGCCGTCCTGCGCTAGCTCGTCGTGGAGCTTCACGTACGCTGCTTCGGTCATCCCGGTCTCGTCGCTGTCGTCGCGGTCGGCCTCGGGCACGTCGTACTGCATGACGATCTTGACCTGTGTCATGACCGCTTCCTTGCTCGGACGGCGCGGGCCGTCTTGGACTTGCCGAAGGCGGCATTGCTCTTGGACGGACCGAGCCGCTTCAGTGGGGCAGCGGCGGTCGCCCGTAGGCGGATCCGCTCCGGACGAGCCTTGCTGTCTGCCTCGGCGGTGTTCTCGATTCCACCGAAGCCGATGTAGGTATCGCCCTTCTTGTACTTCTCGCCCTTCTTCTGGGCGGCGGTGTATGCCCACGAGACCTTCGCAATGCCCGGAACCACGAAGTCCTCGCCCTCAGCGATCTCGTCCGCTGCGAGTTCGGCAAGCTCATTCAGGATGTTGGTGATTTGGCGTTTCCCGCCGAGCCCTTGAGCTGCCAGTTCGTCAGCGATCTGGCTCTTGCTGAGTGCCACCTATGCTCCCTTCTTTAGTGGAAGTATCCAGCGCACGGAGGGAACGTGTTGGGCCATTGCCCATGCATCCACGTGTAGTCGTAGCCGTGCGCCCTGGCTTCGGCATCCGCGATAGCGAATACCTCCGACATCGGGACGTTGTTCCAGTCCACGTTGTGCCCCGCCCATCCCGATGTCATCTGAAGCGGGCCGTGGTACGTTCCTGTCGGATCGTCTCCATTGCCTTCCCCGCCGTGGATACACATCCAACCGGCGTAGTGAGAGGTATACGACGACACCGTCACCCGTGGGCGCAATGTCGCCATGGTCTGGTTGTACTCGCGCTTCAGCCACTTGACTGCCGCACATGACCATTGCTTCGAGTGATGCCGGCCGTTCTGGCAGACATACCGTGCATGTTTCAGGTTCGTCAGTTGCGAATGCGCCCGGCAGGTCATCGACCCGCACTTCGGCTTCGCTACAAGGTATGCTTTTGCGTCCGTCGCCTGGACCAAAGCGAAGACAGCACACGTGGTGACGATGACTTTTGTCAATAGACTCCGATCCGGGAAGGGCGGCGGGCCGGACTTGGGAAGGGGCTCTCAATCCGGCCCGCCCTGTCACTTACTGCTCCGGCTCCTCTTCGGGCTCAGGGTCAGTGCCCGGATCCAAGACGCCCGGATCATCCGGCTCCGTCGGGGATGTCGGGTCGCCTGGCTCCTGGAGTGGGGCTTGAGGGTCGGGCGGTGCGGGTTCGACAGGAGTTTCTGTCATGTTATCCCTCCTCACGGCTCTAGCACCGTGATTGATGTAACCTGGATCTCGCGCGCAGTGCGCCAGCCCAGCTTGACCCCTCGGACGACGAGGATGTCTGCGTTGTTCTTGATGTCCCACAGACGCCTTTTCATCTTCGGGTAACGCCAACGATTGATGCGAAGTGAGAGTAGGTCGGTTCCGTCCCACCCTGCTAGCAGCATCCACTCGTTGAGGTGAGGATCCTTGACGTCCTTCGGGTCAAGCTCCTCGCCCGTCCTTGCGCGGTTGACTTCGAAAATATCACGGAGGTTCTTATGGACGCATACGCCGATCCAGACCACCTCAATGTCATCTCCGCGTTCGTACGGGACTTCGATAGCAGTATGAGTAGGAGCGGGCAGGCCCAAACGGGGTAGGTCTGCCCGCACGCTCGCGATCATTCGGTCGAGCCGAGTGATGTTGAACGGATCCTCACTCTCCGCAAATCTTTGAATGATCTCCAGTTTCTTCGGGCCGATCCCCTTGACCTCGATTAGGTTGGCCCATGAGGTCGGCGGGTGCGGCCGGTCGGCACGCCACTGCAGGACGGTCTCGGTCATGGCAGGACCAATACCGTCGATCTGCAGGAACCCCGGCCGCATCCCACCGTCGTCCAGCTTCCAGGTTCTGTCCGACTCCTCAAGGTCGAGGGGCAGAATCTCGAAGCCGTGCTTGATCGCGTCGGCGAGCATGATTGTCTGCGGGTCGAGTCTCGCCTTACTTGACACCGACGCCTTCGCGTTCGACGAGTCGCCACCACTCTTGTGCGAAGCCCTGTCCAACATAGATGGGAAAAATACCTCCGGATGATTCCTCTTGAACCACATCGTCCACCATGCGATGTAGCCGTAGCTCACACTGTGGGCCGCATTGAAGGCATATGACCCCGCCGTCGTGCACAAGCCCCAGATGTCTCTCGCCGTCTCTTCCGTCATGTCCGGATGTAAAGTCTGTGCACCAGACCAGAAGCGGTCCCACTGGCGATTGAACTCCTGGTCCCCGAGTTTCCGGCTGATGATCTTTCGGATGTAGGCTGCGTGGGTCCAATCGAACCCTCCGATCTCCCTCACAATGCGAAGGATCTGCTCTTGATACACTACCTGATATTGGGTGAAGGCGGTGATCGCTTCGAGCGCCGGGTGCATGACGCTTGGCTCCTTCTCGCCGCGCTTGATGTCTACGTAGTCGGCAACTGCCCCATTGTGGAGCGGGCCGGGGCGAGCGAGCGCGGTAATGTGGCAGACCTCAGCGAAGTCATCCGGGCGTACCGCACCGTTCACCATGCGCATCGCCCGGCCCTCGTATTGGAAGATGCCGACAACGTCATTCTCTTTGAAGCCTTCGATGGTGGGATCATCCTCGATGGGGATGGTGTAGAGGAACTTTGGATCCTCGCCGATCCCGTGGCACATATCCACGAGCGCGTCGAGCGCGGAGATCGCGAGCAGGTCGAGTTTTAGCATGCCGAGGTACTCGGCGTCGTACTTGTCTACGGCGACGACTTGCTTGCGCTGCTTCCGCACTTCGCGGGTAAGGATCGGGACGACATCGGTGATCGGGTTGTTGCTGATGACGACGCCCGCTGCGTGGATGCCGAATCCCTTGACGTTGCCTTCTAGCTCGGTCGCTTGGAGGAGGTCAGGATACCTCGTAACCACGTCCTGAGCTTGCTCGAACTGCTCGATGGTATCCTCGATTGTTGCCGAGGCACGGAGATCGCCGGACGACCGTTCCAGTAGTACATCTTTGATTGTCTGGACTTCATAGCCAGGTATCCTGTGGACTCTCGCTACGTCATCAAGCGCAAGTTTCGACTTGTACTTTTGGAACGTTCCGATGTTGTTAACGCATTCTCGGCCGTACCGTGATACCAGATAGTCAGTGATCTCCCCGCGCCGGGCACTCTCAAAGTCAAGGTCAATGTCAGGTAGGTCCTCGCGGGTGATGTCAATGAATCTTTCGAACACGAGATGCGGGAACCTGACTGGATCGACTTCTGTGATACGTAGCAGCCAACACACCAGGCTGCCCGCCGCGCTCCCTCTTGCCGGGCCAACTCCAATATCCGAATCTTTGGCCCACCGTACAACGTCTGATACAATAAGGAAGTAGTCGACAAAGTCTTTCTCCTCGATGATCGACATTTCGTAGCGCATGCGGTCGGCATACACGCGGCGCTCGCGTACGGAGAGGCGGTCGATGCCTCGGAACTCCCAGCCCTGCTTGAGCCATTCCCAAATCAGCTTGCTGCTGTCCGCCGTCGGATAGCGGACCATGTCCAAGCGCGGTAGCTCGACGGTACAATCTTGCGCGATCTCTTCGGCCGCGAGGATCGCCGCGATAGCCTCGGAGCGGGTTAGCCCGGTTTGTACGAGCTTGCTTAACAGGCTCCGGTCGGTCTCGGGCGGGCATAGGTCGGTCGCGTATCCCCACTCTCTCGCAACCTGCTCGACGGTTCCCTGGTTGCGGACGGAATGGAGCACCTTCTGGATCTCGCGCTCGGTCGGAACCGTGTAGTGACAATCGAGCGTCGCTACCAGAGGGATTCCGAGGTCACGCCCAAGACGCGCAAGTAGTGGGTTAGCCAGTCGAGTTGTGGCAAGTTCGGGGAAGGCTTGTACTTCGATGAAGTAGTTTCCGTCGAAGGCGCGCTTGAATCGAGAGGCAACTGCCCGTGCTCGCGCATAGCTCGCATCCTCGACTGCAATACCTTTGCCTCCCACCAGGCTAGTGAAGAGCAGCGATCCCTGGCACCCGGAGAGTACAACGAGACCGGCTCGATGTTCGCCGAGGATAGATCCAGAGACAGTTGGCTCATAGTAGTAACCCTCCATCCACGATTGGGCGACGATCTGGAGCAGGTTACGGTAGCCCTCGCTGTCCTTCGCGAGGATGGTAAGGTGGTTCTTGGTCTGCCCTCTGTGTTCTTCGTCTATCGGGCCGCAGTACGCCTCTAGGCCGAAGATTGGCTTGATGCCGGCGGCTCGGGCAGCTTGCTCGAACTTCACATGGGACATGATGTTGCCGTGTTCGGTTAGAGCTAGAGACCCCATCTGTAGTTCTTCGGCTCGACGTACATGCGCCTCGGGCAGTTGGAACCCGTCCAGGTAGCTGTACGTTGAGTGATGGTGAAGGCTGGCCCACCGCATAGGCTTATGCGGATAACGACGTTGACGTTTTTCGTCCAAGACGTACGCAGGTTGCTCATGGTCGCACTCCTTCCTTTTGCCAAACGCTGAGAGCTTGGCATGGTCGGGCGACTCGCCGCGCTGGACCTTCTTGCCGAACGCCGACAGTTTTGCGTGGTCTGGGGATTCCCCGCGCTGGATCATCTAAGCACCCAGATGGCAAGGAGGACGACGAAGGTACATATTGCTATGTACCAGAAGAAAGTGCGCCAAACCTCCTTGCTGATGTGCGTCTTTCTTTTCACCGCAGAATGCCACGCCGTGCCTTCTTGACCGCGAATGCGAGGAAGTTGATCGAGTCGAAGCAGCTGTCGAGGAACTCGTCCATCAGATGCTCGTGTTCGAGTCCGTTCGATAGAGCATGGCCTGCTCGCATCATCTTCTGTTGGATTGCGAGTAGCTCGGCCTCTACGGATGTCTCTAGCCACAGTTGTCCGCGAACCTGCGACTTCTTTTTGTAGATGTCGTTGGCTTCGTCTAGGACAGAGGCGTGCTCGATCTCGTAGTTTTGCATGGTGCTATGATGCATTTGCTCCCTCCCACTGGTCGATACGCAACAAGGTCGTCCGGACGCACTCGGCGAGCGGTCCCTTGTAATGCCTTTCGACATCTTTGTTAAACCTGCCTGCCACTAACATTGGTATCCCTTCACCAAAGATTTCCGACGCCGCATCGTACATCTCGGGCAAGTCGTCTAGGACGGCGACGACCCTCCGAGAGTCTACCCGATTCGCGAGAACGGCGTATTTGTCTTCGTCGAAAAGCAGGCCGTCGTAGGGGATCTCGTGTCGGTCCAACCAAGCGACCGTATCGGGCACAATGTTGTCGAGCGAGAGGTACGGTCGTGTCGTTGTCAACCACAGTTCTGCTCCGCTGTCAATTACCTGCCAGACGAGCCTCGCTGCGCCGTCGAAGATCGGCATGGACCGTTTCATGCCACCCTGCCGGTAGGCGAGTTTGATCTGCCTGTACAGCGCCAGGTCTATGCCGAACACTTCTTGACAGTACTCGCTGAACGACTCGTTGCCGGTGTAGGGATCCATCGAAGCCTTGAGCAGGATCTCTAGATCGCCTCCGATGTACTCGGACGCGAACCACAGAAAGTGCTGGTGGTAGTCGCCCAGCGTCCCGTCGATGTCGATAGCAACGACCGGCTTCACCTTTTCACCGCACTTACTGCACAGCATAGGAAAGGATGTTGACGACATCTCGGTAAGCATGGTGGACGAGTACGCCCTTGGTCCACTGCCCGAACCGACCAATCCGATAGAAGTTCTGCCAGCTCATCCAGCAATCGCAGTTGGTCGAGATCGGCTTCACGCCCTCGCGTGTCTCGTAGTGATTTGGTCCCTTGACAACTGGCTCGACGGAGAACTCCCATGACTGGTAGTCGTTGATCTGCGAGTATCGATACCAGGGCACCGTGATGTCGCCCATGTACCACATCAGGTTGTTCCCAAACTGTAGCTCGTCCTGCTGTGGGCCGTGGGTGATCCAGATCTTCTTGTGCTCAAATGAGTGACCTCCTGAGCAGAGGAGTCGCGCCGGGATCGACGAGAACACGAAGGTGTAATTGTTAAGAACTGCACCGACCGCGCGATTGTCTAGCTCGATGTCCCGAATGTCGCCTTGGTAGCGCGTCCAGAGCTTCTCGTACGCGAGCCCCATATCCCAAGCGGGCAGGCTACCTTGATCAAAGTCATCCCAGGAGCAATCGGCGTATTTGTCTCCATAGACCTTCTGCGCATAGCCCTCGCGGTTCCCATCCTTGAGCACGTAGATCTGGAAGTCTGGCTCGCTGTGACAAAGACCGGGGATCGGCTCGTGCAGGTAGATCGCTCCGGGCATCGTACTCTTGACTTTCTTGGAGTAGATAGCCGGGCGCTTGCCGGTAATCGTCTCTGTTGCGAGCGCCGCCATCAACCCTGCCGGCCCGCAACCGAGGATCGCGACACTCATTCCTCTACCTGGACGATGTCGTCAGTGGGGATCATCCTGCGTGCGGGAGCGGCGGTGATCCCGTTGTTGAGGTTGCCGGAGAACTCGAAGGTGGGGTCTTGGGTCTCCATTGCCTTCTTGTACCGCTGGCTAACCTCGTCGTAGGTCTCGCCGACGACATCCCACCAGCAATTGAGCGTCTCGATCCTCGTCATGCGACCATCTCCTTGATGATGTCGTGCAGTGTCGGCTCCACTACAATGTCTCCTCCTTCGATCTTCCGGATCATCCGAGACTTCCACAGCTTGTTGATAGCGGCGTTCGCTTCGCCCCGGTCGAGGTTCAAAATCTCCTCTAGGTCTCTTGACTTGAAGCCGCCGCGAGACTGGCGCAGAAACTTCGCGAGATCGCGGCGCTCGAATAGCCACTTGCGGATTGTCTGTCGCTCCCGTTCTGCCTCCTCAAATTCGAGGATGCGCTCGTACGACCGCTCCGCGTAGCCGAACGCATCCATGTTGTAGAGACGGTCGATGAAGGTCGCGGAGTCCTTGACGTGTTCCTTGGTGACGACGAGCTTCTCGTGTGTCCTGTCGGTGGAGAATGTCCGCGCGGCTAGGGCGCAGGCTAGCCGCGCGATCTTGATGCGGATGTTAGCTGCCTGGATCAACGGCGGATCCTCGATGTACCGAGCAGCGAAGTCGAGGGCAGCTTTGTAGATCGCGTCCTCGGCTCCGCGAGCGAACACGATCTGGTCGGGCTGTCTGGTCCAGCACCACATGAGGAGAGTATGGCAAGCCTCAGAGGTAAACCTTAGTTGTCCCTCGTTGACTGGTTTGTTGATCTCGGATGCCGCGACATCTCCCCGCGAAACCGCCATGGCGAGATCGAAGCGGGCGATGTCTTCCGGATTCCCAATGAGAGGTCGAATTGCATCGACTCCATACGTGAACTGGTCCATACCTCCATGTCGAGGGTTACCCAACCAAAGGAGACGTGTACGAGCAAACGTTACCTCCTGTTGGATCTTCGTTAATCGGGCAAGGCCAGACGCCCGCACGTCGGACATCTTTGCAATCTCGTCAGGATGGAGTCCGGATAGCTCGTCGATGACAACGACTCGCCTGTCGTTAAGAGGAATGACACCCCAAGTAACCGCCCAATCCTTGCCACCAATTTGCTGTAGTCCTCCAACAAGCCCGGCAAGGGTAGCCGCCTCGCCTCCGACGACTTCACCTGCTCCAAAATGTCGCACGTATCGTTCAGCCGCCTCAGACTTTCCTGTACGTGTGTCTCCAACAATGAGAGATTCAATCCAGCCTCGATTGACAAGTTGACCTCCGAACTTGAACGACATGACGCTATGGAACGTAAGATCCATGAGAGCGTGCATCTCTGGCCTGCCTACGATTCGCGTCACATGTTGCGCTAACGCTCGCTCGATCTCTCCGAGCTTACGCAGCGGCGACTGTCCCCGTCTCGGCTGGAACCGTTGCATCAACTTAACCGACTCGCTGGTTAGCTCGAATCGGTCTACGCTTGTCTCTTGCTCCATCACGTTCCAGGCAAGAAACTCGTTCTGTTGACCTCTGGGTGACGGGTAGAGCGCACCTGTCACGATGACCGTATTGTTGGGCATCGTGTCGTGCCTGCCTACCGACGTGATCTTGATGTTCTTGTAGTCGCGAGCCTTCGTCCCGTCTGCGTGGTCGATACTCGGACGAGCAAATAGCTCCTCGACTGCCTGATACTCCTGGACATCGATTGTCAACCGCGAGCATTTCTGCGCACCGTATTCTTGCCGCAGAATCTCGTGGACCTGGAGGTTGGTCGAGTCCTTAAGAGCTAGGACGAGCGGATTTGTAGGAGCGATTTCTAGCCTTGCTTCGCCGCCCGCAGGGTTCATCGGGCAGACGGTGCACTTCACCCCGGCGTCCCGCGTACAAGCTAGGAGAGCCTTGTACGGGATCGAGTATCCCGGATCCTTCCGGCCCTTGATCGTGACCTGAAGGCGTACCGGCTCCGAGACCTTGTTCGAATCGAACGAGTCGAGCACAGTGACAATCTCTGCCTCGCTCTCGGTCTTGGCTCCCCTCCAAGGTAGAGCTTCCGCCTTCATGACTTCGAACTCGGCGCTGTCGTGGTTGAGCCAGAAGTCGGTGAGATCCTCTCCGTGCTTCTCGACGATGTCGAATGGAAGCTTGAGGACTCGTACATCTGAGGTGCGATGAGTTGCTCGGGCGATCTTACGATTCGCCAGCTGCCCCTTGTGGTCGGCGTCATGTCCCATGTACAGACGCTTCCCCTTCAACCGGGCAGTCCACTCTGGCCTCCATACGTCGGCGGCGGCGGTTCGCGTAACAGCGCCGTGCCCGTTCTGGATTGTCAGAATGACATCCCACTCGCCCTCGCCGACGACCAACTCATCCCATTCGTTGACCATCCACGCGGGGTATAGCTCCGTCGGACGCATCCCCTGGACCGACCAAATCTTCCGTCGTTCGTCGGCGGGGAATGGGTCGTAGCGGCGTACGTTCCAAATCTCCTTCTTGTCGTATCCGAATACGGGGATCGTGTAGCAGCGACGGCTGCTGTCGTAGCCGATCTTGAAGTCGGCCAGAGTCTTTGTATGGATTCCGCGTTCGGTAACGAGGTAGTCGGAGAGTGCTTCGTTGTCGAGGAGATGAGCGTGCCAGCCATCGATCATCCCCATGTTGATCTTCTCGGTCGGAGCGCCGCGTGGCGACGGAGCCCCGTTGGCGGAAGCCTGACCGGGATCTACCCACCGGGAGCGGGAGCGGATCAGATCGATCACGCCCCCGCCTCCACACCCAGCAAAGCAGTTCCATTCGCCGGTCAGAACGTTGAGGGACGCCGACCGCTTCGTGTCTTCATGAAGCGGGCAGTACATGTCCCATTCTCCATTGGCACGAGCCTTATTGCCAAGGAGATACGGTTTGAGTAGGCGAAGGTGCCTATCAGCCACTCTGGGCATCATTCGCCTTCTTGTGGCATGACCGGCAAAGCTCGACAAAGTCATTCAAATCCCGTCGGTACTCGCCGGATACATTGTGGAACTCTGTCCCAGGCATTACCCGAGACTTGCTATCTATCCGAGACTCCGGCCGTCTGCCGCAGTTCTGGCAGACTCCGGTGCGAACCTTCCTTCTCCTAACCCAATCATGCAATCCTTGGTACCCAACGTTGTCTCCCGTCCAGCAGGGGTGTTTTGGTCCTCTATTGCTGTTTGAGTTATGCCCCGAAATGTATCGGAGAGGTTCGCCCCTGACCCATCCGTACCTAGAGCTACTTTGGGGCGCAATGCGGGTACGACGGCCACACCCGCATTGGCAGAATCCCTTAACTGTTGTGTGCGGCATCGGCAGCAGACGACGGGCTATCTAGGATCCGCACGCCATGAGCCTTTGCCCCGATACCAAGGAACTGGTACATCTCGTTCCGGACGCGGCGAAGCTCTAGGGCGAACCGCTTGGGCTCGACCCGACATGCGCCGTCCATGTAGCTATGGACGATGTCTTCCATGAACTCGGGATCCTCTGCATCCCGTTCATCAAAGACCCAGATGGCTCCGCGCTTGTTGCCCTCCTGCTTCGTCAAGCGCGGCTGGTAACCGTGGATGACGAGGGTGGTCGCCAAGGCGAGGTCATCTGTCCTGACAGATCCGTCGATGTGGATCATCTAGAACGGATCGGCCTTTGCGTCGTCGGCGCGGAGAGCTTTGATCATCTTGTCCTTCGTCTTGCGTCCGCTGATCTTGATCTCCACGCCCTGCTCTGCTCGTGCTTCGATCTCTCCCAAGAGATCGTCTTCATCCCAACTGTCGTACTCGTCCTCGCTTCCCTCGGGGGTATCATCGCTCGGCCCAAGGATCGACTCAGCGAGGGCTACGATGGCCTTGACTCCGTTCGCTCGCGAGTAGCGGCCGGAGATGTTGCCTTTGATGCCGAGATCCTCGACGTAGCTCTTGACGTCCTCGTCGGGCCACTCTGCGTAGAACTCGGGATCGACACTGAGATCGTTCTTGAGTTCCGGATCGATGTCCGTCGTAGCAGCAGTTGCCTCTTCCTCGTCGTCTTCATCCTCGCCCTCTGGCTCCTCTTCCTCTTCCGTTTCGGACAAGGCTGCGATGGCCTTCTCGCGGTTGAAGCGGCCGATCTTGAGCCCACGGTCGGCGAGTTCGGCTTTGAGGTCGTCGTCGGTCCACGACTCCATGTCGTCGTCGTCAGTCTCGGTGCCGTTGCCGGACTCGATGACTTCCTCGTCGTCTACGGTTCCGGGCATGAACAGGTTCTTGATCTTGCCCTGGTAGTCGTCGTCGAGGTTCTTGTCCGCCCGGATCCGGACGAGGACGGGCTTGCCGGCGAGACTCTTGAGCTTTTGCGGAGTGAGTTCGCCCTTGGGAGGCAGACCCACGGCATCCAAGAACTCGCGCACCTTCCAGCGAGCAGCCGGAGAGTCAAGCGTAACATACGTCCACTTGTTGGCGTACTCCGGGCCGATGTTGACGACGACTTCGAGATCGTCTACAGCCTGCCCGCCTCTGTTCTTGTCACGATGTGTGACTGAGATGATCTTTCCGCTATAGAGACCAGGCTTCGGCTCTTGTCCACCACCGCCGGACTCGACATCGGATACGTCGTACTTGATCGTTGCCATGCGCTATGCTCCCTTCCTGGTACGTCCCGCAGGGCGAGTGCCGCGCCTACTGCGGCTGGCAGTTGACTTCCGACCGAGTGCCGTCGCAATCTCCGGCATCGTCGGGTTGTAGATGGATCCCCCGTCGAAGACAGGCTCGCCGGTCGGTGTCTTAAATTGACACTTCGCGTAGTAGCGTTCTGTCTTGTTGACGCGGAGGACGCGGGATTCCCTGGTCTGTCCCCGCACTTCTCGCCGGACTACCTCCATGTAGGCGACGAGGTTCATCATGCCACAGATCTTTTGCGGCATCGCTCGTCCTTGGATCCACGGCATCAGCTGAGTGTTGCCTAGCTCCGGATCCGTGAACCAGAACGAATGCGCCGTCACGCCCATGTTGAACAAAGACGCTCCGACGGCGAAGCGGATGAATTGTTCTAGCCTCCACATGTTGATGCGGTACTCGCCGCGATCCGGGCCGAAGCGAGCACGAGCGCCGGAGCGCCCGCCTTTGCTATCGATAGCCGACTCATAGACATCGTCGAGACCTATGTCTTGGAGCAGACTAATCGAATCGATCCACACCCAATCCCACGACTCGCCCTCGTGTCGCAAGTATTCGAGCGCGTCGAAGATGTCCTCCCAATTCGAGACGAGCATCTCCTGGACACCGCTGCCGACAATGGGATCGGCGTGGTCAATGGGTGGCCGGATGATCAGCGTCCTGTAGTCGCTTCCGCCCGTACCGATCAGGCTCGTCTTGCCGACGCCCGGATCGCCATGGACGAGCATGAAGACTTTACTCGACGCTCCCACTGGTTGTATCGCCGGAATGGTCTACCTCCTTCCCAAGGCATTCGTGTTCGTAGAGCGGGAAGTTGCAGAACGGACAGCGATCTGCTCCCGCGCCCCACACAATGACTTCTCCGCACTCGAAGAAGGCAATGTGAAACAGCTCACCTGGTTTCAGCTGCATATGTCTCGTGCTCCTCGTACGGATTCCATGCCCTCGTCGTCATGCTGCGTAGCTCCTGCCAATCCTGTCCGATCTCGTGAAGCTCGCAGATGTCGAACGCCCAACAGCCCGGACAGGTGAACTGACCGGGGTTCTTGTACGCCGTGTCCGGCGGCTCGTGTGTCTGGTAGCTGCCGCCTTCAAGGCCGTCGTGGCGGATGCCCTCCATCTCCTTGAACTCAACGATGGATCGCCAACGGGCAGACTCGCGCTCGTTCCAATCGCGGTAGATCGGAATGCGCGCGAAGAGGGGAGACCGCTGGCGCTTGGAGACGGAACCATCTTTGTTGAGAGCTTCCCCTAGCTCGTTCGTCTCGCGCTCATCGGGCATCGCCTTGCGTAAGAAGTTGTAGAGCATCCCGCCTGGCTTCTCGCGCCGCGATAACAGTTTGTTAAAGTAGAGCGCATCGAGCCCCCACGTCCAATAGGCGGTCGCTTGGTCGTCGAGCGAGAGATAGGTCGGGTTGATCGCCGCCGCCGTCTTATGGTCGATGATATGGGTGTGCTTCGTCCGGCGATTCTTCCATACGCCGTCGAGGACGCCGACGTAGACAAACCAAGGAATGTGTGGGTTCATCGGCATCGTAACGACTTGCCGGAACGGGTACTCGGTCACGAGCACTTCCCATTCCTCGTCCTTGCCGTAGCGGTCGAGGTACGCCTGTAGCATTGCCGGCCCTAGCTCGCCCGCATCGGTCCATTTGTCGTCCTCGCGGATCCCGAACTCGGCATATTCGACTAACTCCGCTTCATAGAGCTTCTCGAACGTATGAACCGGATTCGGCCCGCGCTTGATCCCCGGCTTGTAGTACGCGGCTAATGATTTGTGGATAAGCGAGCCGAAGCGGAGGGCAGGCGTGGCCTGCTTGCCTTTGATCTCGGAGCCGAACTCCAACCACCACTTCCAGCGGCACCGCTTGAACGTTCCGCGCTCGCTCGTCCGAAGCAAGGGGAGACCCGCGCTCGCTGTGGCACCAACGCGGGCCTCCCGTTGCTTCGACCGGGGACGGGGCTTGGTTCGGTTACGCACTACACCCGCACTGCCTGCCTTGCGCATTTGCTAGCTCCTCGTTTGGTAACTGGGGCTCCCCTCGTGAGCGGCGGCGGTTTGGTCTCCCCCAGAAGGTTCTACCGCGCCGCCGCCGCCGGGGAGGGAAGCGAGGAGCCTACCGGACCCCCATTTGTAAGTAAAGTCGCCCGCTCGGAGCGGTGTTTTCGCGAGCTTCTATTTGGAAGCTGCCCGAATGTCTTGATTTGCATGCGCCCCGCGCGAAAACTGTCGCCCGCGCGAGGCGCGAAGGGGTTTGCACGGCGCGGGCAACTGCTCCTACCCGCGCGTATATGCGCGGACGAGAACGTTCAGAGAGAAAACATCTCGCCTACGGCCGATGCCCGGGACGTACCCGCGTACGGGATTACGATGCTTGTAGGAGGTTGTCCGGGCTTGCGAGAGACGACGTGCAAACC
>Ga0126383_10001240_pt1 | contig 15696 bp, 10 predicted proteins | sample PanSoiMetPlot_35_FD_96882 | JGI IMG/M metagenome (GOLD analysis project Ga0126383, IMG submission 96882) | Tropical forest soil microbial communities from Panama - MetaG Plot_35 | ecosystem: Environmental > Terrestrial > Soil > Tropical forest > Bulk soil | place: Panama | collected 2016-02-17
CCTTCCCTGATGCGACGAGCAATCCCGCGACCAATCCCATACAGATGTATCACCTGGGGTTGTGGTTCAATCGGCCGAGCGACGCGGCAGCGGCAGGATGTACGAATACTGAGACTCCGTTTAATGGCACGCACACCGCCGGCGTGCAGGCTCTGAGCACCCGTAATTTTCCCCAGCTCAACGGCCCACTGATCCAGGTCCACTGACGCCGAGCTAATGCTGTGCAACCTAAAACAGAAGCGCGTTTGTATCTTCGAGGAGGCGATCTGTGAATAGTCCCAGTAAGCAAGAAACCAGAGAGTCGGCATGGCGGAAATCACGCTCGCCCCTGGAACAATGGTTCCGCTCCGAGGCCCAAACCCGATCCTGCAGACGCGCAGCCCCCGCTATCGCCCACAACTCTTGGAGCAAACGAGCGGCGATGCCGAAACGCTCAAGTTCGTGGGCAACCTGCGATGCCGCCAGTGCGATAGTGAACAGGTGGTCCGCCAAATCTCCGGTGCCAACAGCGAGGGCAAGCGCTGGGTCGTAGTGGACAACAAGATTATCTATATCTATGCGATATCTAAATCTATGTGATCGGTGGCACCGATGGGACCAATCAGACTGTCGAAAGCTACAATCCCGTTACCGCTAGCTGGAGCAAGAAGGTGCACTGATAGTCGGCAAATCGGAACCCTCAGTTGGAACTGCTCAGAACCAAAATTGTGGCCGCCGACCGATTCAGCGCCTCGGGAAACTGCAGAGACAATGATAGGTACAACGCTTCCACCAACTCGTGGAAATCGTGGATCCCCGACCCCACAGGCAGGAACGAGGGCTTGAGTGGAGCAATCAGTGGTCAGCTTCTTTTGCCGGCGGCAGCCACGACGGGCGCACAAGTAAACCACCGTCAACGAATCGGCTAATCTCTCCACCCAACCAGGGGACAACGCTGGCTAGCTCCTACTCCGAATCCTGTGCGCCGGCCGACTCCGCCGTCAATAAGGGTCTCTTAGTTGCAACGGGGAACACCGCCGCAGTCAAAGGCAAGATCTTCAACTTGGTGCAGATTTATCAACCGTGATCCAGCAGCTCTATCAGGCAGCGATTTTTTTACGAAGGGGTCATCTATGTTGGGAACTAGTGAGCTAAAAAAAGTTTGCCCTGATGCGGCTCTTGATGCAGAGGCGGTCGAAGGATTGCTCACCCTCCTGAAGATCGAGCCCAGGATGGGAATAAACAATGTAGCACGCAGAAATCGCGCGACCCCTAAAACTTAGTCACTCGCGTTACGGCACGCACGATCGACAGCCGCAAAGCACAATCTATCTGCATGACCTTTTGGGAGTAGATGTCTAATGCGTGATCGACGCCAGGTAAAAAAAGTCCAGGATGTAGTCTTCGCTGTACCATCGCAGGAGATCACCGAGCCCGACAGCTAGCAATCAATCCGTCCGCACCAGAGACCACATTCGTGAATCTGATATCCACTCTTTTGCGTGCCGACGCTGCTGCCGTGATCGGGGCTACTGTGCCAGCTCGCGGTAGAAGTGCTGCAAAATGTAAAAGGCTTGCTTACGCTGACCGCGGTCAGAGATCAGGCCTTTGCGATTATGGTAATCCTGGATTCCCGGCAGGAGTCGGCGAGGCGAGCGGAAATCCATCAGCAGCCAGGGCGACATCCCGGCAAGAGCGGGAATCCGCCGCAGCATGCTGATCTGCCGTTGATACAGGTCGGCTTGGTACTCCTCGGTCCAGCGGGCGTCGACGGAGCCGCGATTGCCATAAGGGGCACCCGCGCCGAATTCACTCATGATGAGCGGCTTGTCGTAGGCCATCTTCCACTCGATCTGAGCGGCGTCTTCGGGACGTCCCTCATACCAGCCCAGGTACTCGTTGAGGCCGATCACATCCAGAAACTGTCCTAGTGGGTCGTTGATTGTGCGAGTAAACGGCGTGGATTTCTCGGTGTGATTGGTGGCGGCGGTCAGCAGCCGGCTCGGGTCCAACTCCCGGCCGCCAGCGGCGAGTCTGTTCAGGAACTCCGTACGGGCCGGCTCGACAGGGGTCTCGTTGGCGATGGACCAAAGAATGACAGAAGCGCGGTTATGATCACGGGCGATGTTGTCTCGCAGTTGGTCCGCCGCGTTCTGGAAAGTCGCCGGATTGTTCCACGCGCTGTCCCAGTACACGGGAACCTCCGACCACACCAGCAGCCCCATACGGTCCGCGAGACGCGTCATGCCTTCGTTATGCGGATAGTGCGCCAGACGAACGAAGTTGCAGCCCAACTCTTTGGCCCAGCCCAGCAGAATGGCGTCGTCTTCGGCAGAAAAACTGCGTCCGCCGCGATAGGGCGCTTCCTCGTGGATAGAAATACCCCGCAAGAAGATGGGTTCCCCATTCAGCAGGATCTTCGTACCGCGCGTCTCAATGCGACGAAAACCAATGTCTTCCTGTACGGTGTCGCCCGCGCCGGATAGCACGACCCGGTAGAGCTTGGGATCGCGCGGTGACCAGAGTCTGAGCTGGGCGAGGAAGCGGAAATCCGCATAGCCCGCGGCATCGGTGGTGACGACTCTCCGAACGCCGGCTTCGGGGATCTCAATTGTGACCTGCTGCGACTTGGCAGCGCCGTTAATCCTGACCCAACCTGCAATCTCGGTCGTCGACCCTTTTACCAACTGCACAGAATAGTCCTGAATGAAGGTTTCTGGCACCTCGATGAGCAGGACATCACGCGTGAGGCCGCCATAGTTCCACCAGTCGGTGCTGAGGGCGGGTATGGCTTCGGGACGGCGGCGGTTGTTGACTTCGACCACCAAGAAGTTCTCCCCGTCACGAAGCGTTTCCGTGACCTCGAAATCGAAAGGCGTGTAGCCGCCTTCATGAGAGCCAAGCTTGGCCCGTTCAGATAGACTGTGGTCCGCGAGGCCGCCGCACCGAAGTAGACGAAGACTCGCCTGTGCTCGCGCTTGTGGTAGGGAAACGATTTCTTGTACCAGACGCTGCCTTCATAAAAGAAAAGATCGTCTCGCTGCGAGTTCCAATCACCCGGAACATGCAGGAAAGGAGAGGTGTCGAAGTCATATTCGACCAGCTCGCGTGGGTCCGGTGGCTTGGCGTTTAGAAAAAAGCGGCTGTTTTGACCGATGTCGTAGGGATCGACGATGGTTCGCCATTCGCCGTTCAGGCTGATGGTGGTGCGGTTGGGAATGTTGCCGATGAGAGGTGCGGGTTGAGGCGCGGCAAAGGCCAGAGAGGCCAGCAAGAACACAAGAATGGCATTGCGCTTCATCTTTTCAGTTTAAACAAAACAAGAGCGTAGAGAATATTCAGGAAGGCAGGATTCAGCTATTGGACGTCGCTGCTATGTCTATTCCGCTGGTTAATATGATAATGTTTTTTTCCTGGCGTTCGCCGAGTGGGAACAAGCCTTGGAAGATTATTGAGGGCAGGAGCAGGCGGCCCAACTCAAACCGCCCTGACTTCCGGCCGCGCCCGCCTTCGAGTGGGTTGCCCAGGAATCGTCCGCATGTGATCTGTCCGGGCAAACACGACCTGTGCCATTATGGGCGCGTACTCCGCGGTGACCCGGGCTGTACCAGAAAAAATGAAGCATACTCTGAAGATCGCTCTCTGTGCTGCCTGCTTTACGTCGGCAATGGCCGGCCAAACTCCAAATTTCCAAGCATTTCAGGTTTTGACCGGCAGAAAGGCAATAGGTCCCGCCATTACCCCGTACTTGGACTATCAAGCAGGACTGGCGTGGCGTGAGGACGAGCAGCGCCGCAAGCTATGGGAGGGGATCCGCACCGAGCAGGACTTGCTGCGGACGCAAGACCTAATGCGAGAACACCTGTTAACCATGCTTGGGGGTCTTCCAACCCAAAAAACGCCGCTCAACCCGCGCATAACCGGGCAAATTCCGATGCACGGTTTTCATATTGAAAAACTGATCTTTGAAAGCCTGCCCGGAGTGTACGTCACTGCACTGGTGTACGTGCCAGAAGATGGTCGCAAAAGACATCCGGGGGTGCTGGTTCCAAGCGGCCACGCGGCAGACGGTAAAGTTCATTACCAGGCTTTGTGTCAAAGCCTGGCGCTGCGGGGCTATGTGGCGATTGCCTGGGATCCCGTCGGAGAAGGCGAACGCAGCCAATTCTGGGACACAAAAGCCGGCAAAAGCCGTTACAACCTGATTTGTGCCGAGCATGCCATCGTAGGAAATCTGGCTTATCTGGCCGGCACAAACCTGGCCCGCTGGGAAATCTGGGACGGCATTCGTGCCCTCGATTATCTGCTGACTCGTCCTGACGTTGACCCCGAGCGCATCAACATCACCGGTACCAGCGGTGGGGGGTTTCAAGCCGCGCACATCGCTGCTCTCGATAAGCGCATTAAGGTCGCGGCGCCCTCCTGCTACATCACCGCTCTGCCCATGCGCGTTTACAACCGCATTTTTCAGGACCCAGATAGCGATCCCGAACAGGACCTGTACGGGATGATCGCGAACGGGGTAGATCATCCTGGGCTATTGCTCATGATGTATCCACGCCCGGTGTTCGTGGCCGCTGCCGTACTCGACTTCTTCCCCATAGAAGGCACACACAAGACGGTGCGGGAGGTTTCGGAACTTTATAACAAGTTTGGCCATACGGACCGTATCGCCATGCACGAGGGTTATCACAATCACCAGTATTCCGCGGAAAACCAGGAAGCAGCGTTCGAATTTCTCGACCACTTCAATGGAATGGTTGCCCGAGAAGATCTTTCCGCAATCAAGCAACTGGATGGAAAGACTCTGCAATCTACACGCACCGGTCAAGTGATGCTCGATTACCCCAATGCCCGGTCCCTCATAGTCGAAATCCGCGACTATTACGAACAACACAGGGGCCAGCCCTCGAATGATCTCAAGCACCTCTATTATTCCGGGCTGTATCCTGGAATCCAGTCCTGGACAGTGAGCGAGTTTCGGGGTGCAGCGCCGGCTGCTGGAGAAATACGTTGGGAACGCGCCGGAGCTTCGAAATGGGGTGATATCAGCATCGATCGATATGTGCTGCACCATAGCCACTATCTGAAGATGCCGCTGCTGTGGATTCACAAGTCAGGCGAGCATGTTCGGCCGACGCTGCTGTGGCTGGGCGATGAGGGCAAAGCAACGGCGCACGATTGGACTGATCTCACGAAATACCTTGCCGCCGGATACGATGTCCTCTCATTCGATCCCCGCGGTTTGGGAGAGACACGCATGGCCTACCAGGCAGTCTCGCCGGATGACCCCACATTAGCCCACCTGGATTCCGATCAGGCCTACGTGAGCCCTATCTCTGGAGTCTTGGCTGATTACGTCTACAACTCCATCCTGATCGGTAGACCATATCTTCTGCAGATGATGGAAGATGCCGAAATAGCCAAACGCTTTATCGATGCCAGGTTTGGTGCCGGGCCAGAACTTGTGGTCACCGGAACGGGCAATGGATACACGCTCGCAAGCTTCATTCCCGAAGTGCTGGCCAACACCAGGTTTCTTGCTCGGCCTGATGCGCAACTTATCAAATGGTCCGGTCTGGTGGCTGAAAAACGCGAGGTATGGCCGATTGAATTCCTCTTACCCGGCGGAGCTTACATTCATTAAAAGTCGAAAAATCAATTGGCGCTGTGGGCCTCACGCGTCCGAAGAGGCATGGTGTAAACCCAAATTACTTCGCGACGAGTTTGAGCAAGCCAAAATTCTCGGGCACGTGGAAGGTTTTGCTCATGCTAGGCCGCCAGAGGATTTGTTTCGCATCCGCCGGTGGTCCCTCAGTGCGAAAAAAATTTACTCGGAACTGCTCTCCGGTAACTGCGTCAGGAACGTCCAATGCCACAAATGGGATTCGCATCGCCGCATACCAAATGTGCTTGGATGTATCGATACGTGCTGCATGCTCAAAGCCCGAGTTCCACACCCACCCTTCTTCATGGTGCGGATTGTCGAGGTTTATGTCCAAGTCGACCCACTCGCCTTGCGGAGAGATTTCGAATTCTTTGTATCGTTTGATGTTCTGGAAATTTGAGCCGATAAAGACCTCCGCCACATTCCACTTCCACAGCTCATTGGTTTCCCGGATAGCATCCGGCTTTGGGTTGAGGTATAGGTGTTTATAGGGACAGACAAACAAAAAATAGACATTGTCCTTGGTCCAACGCGAGCGCACCTCAGTCCGGTATTCGCGTTCAAGCCAACCCTGGGTGTCCACCTCAGCAAAGACCAAAGGGCTGTTGCGCCAGAAAGGCGAGGACGGATCGGTATTAACAGTCGCATCACCGTCCGCTCGCGTACTCGACACCACTGCTTTATTCGATTGTTCCGCACCTACCAACGAACACCACAGCAGAACGAAACAAATAAGTCTCAGGGGCATGCCGATACTCCAAATTCCATAGATTGTGCTCAGGATGACTATAACATTCAGTAATTTTCCCCAGTTCAGGGACGTTCTGGTCGCCACCTAATCTGTCCCGTGGGGCGGCTCAGAAGGTGATCCTGAGACGAAGACGAATTTCTCGTCTTGCACTCACACCCTCCTGATCATAGCTCGCAATCAATTGTCCAAAAGCGGGGTTGTAAATGACTCGTCCCGCCGCGGGATTGGTGTTGATGGTCACACCGGGCTGCGCTCCCGGTTGCGGCGGTGGCGTCGTGTCCACAAAGAAGTCGCCTACGCTTGCGAATCCCCCAGAACCAACGTTGCCGCCGTTGCCAAGATCGGGAGCGAGGAGTGGATGATTGAAGATATTGTCTACGTCCGCCCCGAAGTTGACAGCGACGCGTTCGTTAACCCGGAAGTTCTTATGCACGCCCAGATTGACGCCCCACAAAGATGGACCCATCAGGGTGTTTCGCATGGCGACTGATGGATTGCTGAACAGGTCTGCTCCAGTCGGAGGAACGCCGAATGCCGAGCCATTCCAAATGGTTGCGCTGCTGCCACTTTGCCCGGTATAGAGGTGGTTGTTCACTGTGGTAGGCCGAAAATCCGGGAAGTTGAAATCTCCGACCGCGTCCACGGAGCCGGAGCCGATATTTCCAGGAAATGCGGGGTCGCAGTTGTCGCAGATCCAGTACGGCGTGTAGGGAGTTCCGGACTTGATAAACATGTTGAAGGTGGTTTGCCAGCCGCCGACGATTTCGTCGAGCCAGCCTGACATGCCCTTGCCGAATGCGCGTTGGCGCCCGACGGGCAGGTCATAAACGCCATAAGCAACGAAGCGGTGCCTTGCGACAAAACCATCGTTTGCGTAATCCGTGCTTGGGCTGAAAACGTCATAGGGAACTGATCCCAAACTCGAATTTGCCGTATCGCCGATCGTTGATTTCTGATCGAGGTAGGTGTAGGAGAGATTCAGTAGCAATCCCTTTTTGTAGCGGCGCTCAAACTGCGTCTGGAACGCGTTGGAATTGCCATAGGCAAGGTTTCCGTAGGTAAGGAGGTTCTCGCCGATGATGGGGAAAGGATAGCGAGCTGAATCCGCGGGCGACAGCGCACAGTCGCCATTGTCAGGAGTGCATTGCGTTACACCATCCCCGGTAGTGGTTCCAAATCCATTGGTGCTGGGCGGCAATTCGTTCAGATCTCGGCCAGCAATAAGCCCGCCCATGTGCGTTCCCAAGTAAGAAACGCGCAGCGTGCCGTCCCAGCCGATCTGGCGCTCGAAGGTAACGTTATATTGGCGAATCCGCGGCTCGCGCAGATTAACGGGTACTGCATTTGCGGTAACCGTGTTACCAAAACCAGCGACTGTTCCACCCGTGATGGGGCTAATACCCTGCTGACCCTGGAAACCGGGCCAGCCCTCAAGTGTGACACGAGCGGTGGCACCTTGGTTAAAGGGATTTGTAGCAATCGCATCGCGGATACCCTGGGCGGCTGAGGTGGGATAGAACCACCCGTAGCCGGCCCGAATCACTGACTTGTCGCCAATTGCCCAGGCAATCCCCAGACGCGGGGCGATATCGTGCGTATCCATGTTCACCAGCCCGCGGCCAACGTGCGCCTGCGCAGCCGTGAGATAGCCATAATTGGCAATGCGAGTATCCAGATACGGAAGAGTCCTGGTCGAGGGGATGATGAACACTCCCGCATTCCCGTTGGGGTTGGGAAGTGTTGGAGAAAAGTTCACCAATAGATCATTCTTCTCTGTGAACGGGGTAATCAGGTCGTACCGCAACCCCAGGTTCAAAGTGAGGTGGGAAGTAAGCTTCCAGTCATCCTGGGCGAAGAAGCCCTGCTCCCAGTCGTGGACATCCATTGCCGGACGCGGTTTCAGCACATAACTGGCCGAGGTGGGTGGCATGCCAAGGAGAAATTCGGCAAAGGTGTCGACCGGCGAGCAGCTATTGCACGCGTCAGGCACGGTGTAGGTGATCGCACCGCGAGGGTTGCCGCGGTTCAAGGCAAAACCGTCAACCGCCCAGTTGCGCACGAAATCTGCGCCGAGCTTCAGGTTATGCCTGTCTTTCATCCAGGTGAGCGTGTCACCGAAAGTGGTCAAAGCCTGGCTCATGGGGCGATACGTATTTCTTCCACCGTTGGTGAAAGTGGCAAATGACCCGCTGAAGTTGATGGCTGGCTGTCCAAAGGTCGACATGGCAAAGGGTCCGACCGTAGATGCGTACGCTGCCAAATCCGAACTGTCAAAACCGATTCCTGACAAAAATCCTTGTAAAGACGTGTTGCTGTGTCGCAACAGGTTCTGCCTGTTGAAACCGCCGCGAGCCTCATTCACCAGGTTGGGCCGGAAAACCCGCGTATACGACAGCCCGACGGTATGATTTTGCCGATTATTCTGCGTCAGCCCTAATCCGGCGTAGGGCGCGACCACCGGACTGCTCGCCGAGGTTTCGGCCGAGGCGTTATAAGTCACATAGACGTGATCTTTTTCGCTAAAGTCGTGGTCCAAGCGTAGCGTTCCCAGATCGAGCGTATCGCGTCCGGGTAAGGAAGTCTGATACTCGTCGGCAACCCTGCCGCTAAAGGGATCGATCGGCGCTGAAGTGCCGATATGAGGAAAATACTTGTTGATAAGGTTCTGCACAGTAGGGTTGAGCAAACGGCTGGGAATCTGAGTGAACAACTGCCCCGCACCTTGGTAAGTATCCGTTGCAATTTCCTGAGGGGTAAGCACGATCCCGGTGGGCACGTCAGGCATGACGCTGGGGTCGAGCTGCGAGAAATTGCCGGTATAGAGGAGGGGATGCGCTACCCGATTGTTTTGAATGTAGACGGGCGAAACATTGTAATCGCGCTCATAGGCGGCAAAAAACCAGGTATTTTTCAACTTCGGGATCGGACCACCTATAGATCCTCCGAGATCGTTAAGGTTGAAGGCGGGGTTCGGATACTTCGTCGCCAGCGGCGAAGGAGCGAAATTCGCCTTCCCAATTTGATCCTGCAGAGTCCAGGCCGCTAGGGCGGAGTTCTTATTGTTGTAGAACATGGACCCGTGGTATTGGGAACCCCCGCGTTTGGTGGTAATGCGCACGTTGGCGATTCCGCCATACTCCGCACTGTAATTGTTAGAAAGCACGTTCACCTCATCCACGGCTTCCAAGGACGGCTCGCTCTGAGTCGGGTCTCCAAAAATGCCGCCATTCGAGCGCTGCCCATCAAGCGAGAAACTGGCACCGTAGCTTTGTGCTCCCACGAATTTGAAGTCACCGTTGGTGTCCGCCTGGGTAATGTTGGGATTAAGATAGAGAAAGGAGTAGACGTCGCGTGTGTCTCGCGGCAAGTCGATCACCGAGCGGGAGCTGATCGTGCTGGCAATCGTCGAATCCTCGGTATTGATTTCGGGAGCGCCGCCGATCACCTCAACCTTCTCCTCGGCGGAGGAGAGCTTTAAGCTGACGTTTATGCCGACAACGCTGCTGCCTTGAACCACCACGTTGTCGATCACTTTGGACGCGAACCCGGAGCTGTTCACTGTCACCTTATAAGTCCCAGAGCGCAACCCAAAGATCTCGTACTCGCCTTGGGCATTGCTCTTAGTCTGCCGCAGTGCTCCAGTCGTCGCGTCGGCGAGTGCAATTGTGGCGTTGGGGACCACCGAGCCGCTTGGATCGGTGACTACACCCCGAATAGTCCCTAGATCGGTACCCTGACCAACGGCGAAGGCTACCAGCAGAAGAATACAAACGCAGAGCAACGTGCGGGACACAAGGATGGAACTCATAGGTGCACCTCGGGAGGAAAACGAAGCACACATCTACCACAATTCGAAAGGAAAAGTAAATAAAAATAAAAGTATTCCCGCGGTGCGAAAGAAAATGAAAGAAGGATGATCAGGAACTTACTGAGAGATGAAGCAGGCGGGCCGCATTCTCGTAGTACACCTTCTTCAGAATGGTATCGGGAAGCTCGATTCCATAGATCTTCCAGCGGCCCTGTGGCGGAATCTTGGCGGGAGCGTAATCGAAGTACTCGTCATCGGTCTCCAGGAAGCGGTAGTAGATCTCGTACAGCTGGTCGCCAAAGACCTGCTGCGGAAACTCGTCGCCGTGGGGCGTGGCATCCGTACCGAAGAGGATCCGATCCTGATATTTGTCGAAGAAGCGGCGGGCGGCCCGCGGTTGGCGGCCCAATTCGCCGATTCGAGCCGCAATATCGACGCTCATGTTGGGGAAACGGTCCAGGTTTTCCGCAACGTTTCCCAGATCTTCGGCAAAGTTCCCCACGTGCAACACCAGAAACTGAGTTTTCGGATGGCGCGCTATAACGCGGTTGCGCGCTGCCAGTAACTCGGCGTTACTGGGAAAATCGTGGCCGTAAAAAGACCAATCAGGATGATTATTCAATTCTTCATAGCGTTCGTTGAAGCGGTCGGTAGGCGTAAAAAAGGCGATCGGATCGGAAACATGGATTGCCACCGGAAGGTTCAGCTGTCCACACGCATCCCACATGGGATCGAACCTGGGGTCATCGATTTTGACCAGCGTGCCGGAGGAGATGTTCTCGCGCAAATACAGGCCAAGCGTCTTAAGGATCTTCAGCCCTTTCGCGCCATCGCGCTGGGCTTGTGCCATGGCTTCGGCCTGAATATTGGGATAATTCGGTTGCTTGAAACGGGAATAGCACGGTTCGGTAAAGGTGTAGAACCGGCCAGGGGAGCGATTGTCATATTTATTGACCGCATCGACCAGGCCGGCGTAAAAGCCTCCCGTCAGGTTCACCATAGCCTGCAGATTCTTGCGGTCCATCACCGCCAGCAGTTCATGCGGGGTCCCTAAAAATTGGCGCTCGGCAGCGACTGCGACCCCTTTCTCGGATTTCTTCGACACCGAAATATGGGTGTGAATATCAATAGCGGCATAACGGGCGCGTTCGACCCGCGTCTCGCGAACGTGCAGCATGCTGGTTGGTTCATATTGGGAAAGGGGCAACGGGGTAGCGCTGGAAGTTGGGGACGTAGACTGGCTGGAAGTTGGGGACGTAGACTGGCCGGACGTTGGGTTTTGATTCTGCTGCGCAAGCGGCGACAAACCGGTTGCGCCCACCAAGATTCCCGCTCCATATAGCCACCGCCGACGATTGATCACAATCCTCCATGCAATCCGATCATGCACTCCGCCCGTCACTTGGCGCAGCAACGTGCAGCTTGAAACTGGGCACAACACGATTAATGACGCCGCTCTGGGAAGGTGCATCCGGATGAAGACCTTCTTCGAGGCAACGGAAAAAAGCAAGCAACTGACCAACCACGGCGTGAATGACCGGAGTGTCATCGTCGCCAATGCTAGCCAACCCGGGACACTCCACCGCCACACTCTTCTCCCGGACGATGTCACCGGGAATATTTTCTCCGACAATTACCTTCAAAAGCCCGAGTTTCTTCTGGTCCAACTCGCGGATCAAGTCTGACTCGTAAGCCCGCAGCACCTTGTCGGAAGAAAGAAAGCACACAATCAGCGTGTCTCTATCCACAAAGCTCATGGGCCCATGGCGAAGACCGAGATAGGACTCGCACAAGGCGGGCACAGCACCAGCCGTCATCTCAAGTGCCTTCAGCGCCGACTCACGAGCGGCGCCCTGTCGCGAGCCGTTACCCAGGAAAACCACGCGACCGAATCGTTGGCCGGCTACCGAAGCAAGCGCACCGCAATAGCCGCGCATTAACTCCTCGGCAATCTGGCTGAGATTCCCACAAAGCTGGCGGTACCGCTCCGGGGCTTTTAGCAGCCCCAAGAATCGTGAGGCAAGGACCAGGTTAGTAAAACTGCTCGTCATAACCAGGCTACGATCATTGGTCGCCTCGTCGAGAGTGATCACTTGTACATTCTCTTGGTCGCGAAACTTGACGGCCATCGCGCCGCGCCGGTTGCAGGTGATGACAAGGTGCTGAATGTTGATATCGCTCTCAAGTAGCCGTGTCACCGCTCCTACACTCTCCGGGCTATCTCCGGACCGACCCAATGAGACAACCACCCCAGGACGCACAGGAGGTAACACTTCGCTGCCATAGGCCAGCAGGGTTCCGCCGCTAATTACTTCTACAAACCTGCCGAGATCACGCTGCAGAGGCGCACGAACGCATTGACCAACAAACTCAGAACTGCCGGAACCTGACAGGACCAGAGTCTCACTGTCGGCTAGAACGCTGGCTAGTTGATCAGAAACAGCAATCATCTGCTTGGCAGTTGTTAGCCAAGTCGAAGGTTGTTGAAAAATCTCATGCAGGGTGTGGAGGTAGCCACCTCGTCGCTGTTCGTCAGCGCTACCGGAGAGAATCTGAGCAGCGCGGGGATGTGCTTCCGCCAACGCTTGCAGCCAGGGTTGATCGGAGAGCAATGTACCCTCCACGAAGTTTGCATTCGGATGAGCCAAGGAGTTTCGTCCAACGCAAAAGATAACTATAGCAAACAGACCGAAAGAAAAAGAAACATCTCTGGTGAAATACGTTTCCACTCAGCGAAATTTGCGGTCATTTTCCTGCCCCGGCTCCAATTCCGGTGTCGAGATATCAAGCGGACCAGGGCGGCCAGTCACCAGGCCGTGCCACACGCTTCCACCGAAGGTGGTCACGTATACGCCATCAGGATTTTGAGGGTCGGGGATCACGCGGTGCCCCCATTTGAAGTTGAATCCGGGAATCCTGGTCCAGTGTTCTCCCCGGTCGGTGGAATACCACGCAGAAGACTCAAATCCCGCTGCATAAAGCCGATTTGGGTCACTGGGATCTATCGTCACATCGTATACATGCCGATCCCGGTCGAGAACCTGCCGCCACCTTTCACCACCGTCTTCAGAGAGAAAGATGCCTCCGCCATCTCCATGCATCCCGCTCGCTCGCGCCCATGCAGCCAGGTAGATCCGCTGGGGGTCTTTTGGATCAATTGCTAAGCCATTCGGTCCGTTCACGCCCGCCGGAAGCACAATTGGCTGCCAACTTTGGGCCGCATCGCGAGAACGATAAATGGCTCCATCTCCGCTGTTTCCGATACTGCCGTCCTCAGACCGGCGAGCCAGAACTAAGTAGAGCGTGCCGATTGAGTCGCGGGCCAACCGCCATGCCAGCGGTTCCGCTTGCGAAATACCCTTGTTCCGCAAAGTCCAGGTGCGGCCATCATCGCTACTTTTGTATACGCCGCGGCCAAAGGCGGCTACGTATAGGATCCGAGCATTCGGTGGGCTCTCAGGGTCGAGCAGGATATGCGTGGGGGCGGTCTCCTCCATGCCGCTGTTCGATTTAGCCCAAGTCTTTCCCCCGTCTTCGCTGCGACAGACGCCGCCTTTGTATTCGAGCACCGAGCTGTGTCGCCACATCTTGGGCCGAGGCAAATCATGCGTTGCACTATTGACACTCCACATACGGCCCCGGATCTCGCGATCGAAGGCGACCCAGTATGTCGTGTTCACCCAGCGCTCGGGTACACCAGTTGTCGAACTCTGCCAGGAATAGCCGCCGTCCTCGCTGCGGAATAAACCGATGTCGGTATAAGTGATGAATTGGCGTTTCGCATCAAAAGGGTCGAAGTGGATTCCATACGAGGTGGTCACGTCCAGACCTTTTGAGGTCCATTCATGACCGGGCTCCTTGCGGGAATAGACGTCGCTCCAATTTTTGCCACCATCGGAACTGCGCATTGTTTGGCCCAGATCGGTTGCATAAACCAAATTCGGATGACGCTCGGAAACACCTAGGGCAAGCGGGTTCTCCGGCCAGCCAGGTCCGAAGCGTGCTGTGATCCAAGCATCGTGTACGTTCCCGGCTGCTTTCTCGGCTTCCTTCCAGACCAGTTGCCAGGTTCTCCCCATGTCTGTAGTTTTGGCCACACCCATCCAACGCTCTGTCGGCCGACCCTCGCCTGTTGTCGCCTTAGATAGTTGCAAATCGCTATATGAAACGTACGCGACCTCAGGGTGATCACGACTCGTAGCAACCGCCCTGAAATGGACATCACTGCCAGGCAGTTCCGATGCTTGCCAGTTTTCGCCCCCATTTTGAGATAGAAACAAGCCGGTTGCGGCTATTCCGTAAATCACCTTGTTCCCAGCGCGCCGAAATCCAAGCGATACCCTCTTCAACTCGGCTGGAGTAGGCCATGTTCGCTGTCCAGCAGACGTGAGCGTAACCACTGATCTCGCGGTAGCGACGATCAGGGTTCCGGGTTGGCCGGACGAATTGGGATCTATCCACATCCCAAGGGGCATCTCCTCGAGCGCTCCAACCTTCTCCCAAGAATTTCCTCTGTCGCGCGATAAAGAGAGCCCGATGTTCTTGTCTTTCGTCGAAGCTGCGTAGAGCACGTGAGCGTCGTGGGGATCAACGGCAAGCGCCACTATGGTTCCCAGCGGATCCGGATCGGCCACGATAGTTTCGCCGGCATGATCTGAATTCATACGGATCGCCTGGATTGCCGAGGGTTTCGGGTAGAGAAGACTCCAGGTTTCTCCCGCGTCGCTACTGCGCCACAGCGCTTTCGTGCCGGCATAAATGGTTTTCGGATCAACTGGATCAAAAACAAAAAAATGTACGTCACTGCGCAAATTGAACATGCGCCAGCTCCGGCCCCCGTCGTGGGTAATGTAGGCGCCGGTCATGTCGCACGAGACTAATACGGTGTTGGGATCGTGTGGGCTGATGGTCGGGTTAAACATGGCTCCGCCACCACCCGGTCCAATGATGGTGAAAGCCCCCGGACGGCTTGCTCTGAGCAACTGTCCTGCACTTAGAGTGAGTAAGAGTAGAGAGATGCAGCGAATCCAGGTCATTGTTTGATTGTTGTTTCTTTTGTTTGCTTAATCGTTTTATGCACAATCGACTCCACAACTTCGGGCCTGAGCAGGGCCGCTGAATCGGTATCCAGGTAAACGAAGGCATTGGCGTGCGTTCGCAGAATGGATGATGGCGCCATCGGACTTACCTCGCCCTCGAAACACTTCGCGACCGCCCGCGCCTTGCGGGCGTCGGGAACGACGGCGATAATCTGCTTGGACTTGAGAACTTGACGCACGGTCATCGACAGCGCTCGGCGTGGCACCTCTTCGAGACTCTTGAACCATCCTTCGCCAAGTTGCTGCCGGCGGCATGGTTCGTCCAATTCGACCACGATATAGGCCTCATCGGTCTCGAAGTCGGCCGGCGGGTCATTAAACGCCAAATGGCCATTTTCACCGATGCCGACAAAAGCGACATCGATAGGATACTTTCGAATCTCAGCTGTCA
>Ga0126383_10001241_pt1 | contig 15696 bp, 18 predicted proteins | sample PanSoiMetPlot_35_FD_96882 | JGI IMG/M metagenome (GOLD analysis project Ga0126383, IMG submission 96882) | Tropical forest soil microbial communities from Panama - MetaG Plot_35 | ecosystem: Environmental > Terrestrial > Soil > Tropical forest > Bulk soil | place: Panama | collected 2016-02-17
CGGCGCAGTCGTTCGTAAACTCCTTGCAATACGCCGGCGATCGGATCGCGGCGGCTGCGCAATTGGTGGCGATAGGCCTCCATGTCCTGGATCGGCCGGCGCGCCACCTTGGACTCCATCGCCGCCCTCGCCACCGCCGGTGGAATATCGGAAATCAGCCGCGGATCGAACGGCACCGGAATGATGTAGTCGGGTCCGTATTTCGGCCGTGCGCCATAGGCCACGGCCACTTCATCCGGTACATCCTCGCGCGCCAGCGCCGCCAATGCCTGCGCGGCGGCAATCTTCATTTCCATGTTGATGGCGCGCGCCCGCACGTCGAGCGCGCCGCGAAAGATGTAAGGAAAGCCGAGCACGTTGTTGATCTGGTTCGGATAGTCGGAGCGGCCGGTTGCCATGATCGCGTCCGTGCGAACCGCCGCGACCTCCTCGACGGTGATTTCCGGGTCTGGGTTGGCCATCGCGAAGATGATCGGCTTATCCGCCATCGACTTCACCATGGCCTGGGTGACCGCGCCTTTCGCCGAAAGTCCGAAAAACACGTCGGCCCCCGCCAACGCCTCAGCGAGCGAGCGCGCTTTGGTTTTGACCGCAAAGCCCGATTTCCATTGGTTCATGCCATCGGTGCGTCCTTCGTAAATAACGCCTTTGGTATCGCAGAGAATGAGATTTTCCGGGCGAAAACCGATGGCGCGAAGGAGTTCAAGGCAGGCAATGCCAGCCGCGCCGGCGCCGTTGCAAACGAGCTTGGTGGTGGGAATTTTGCGGCCGGTGAGTTCCAGCGCGTTGATCAAGCCGGCGGCGGCGATGATCGCGGTGCCGTGCTGATCATCATGGAAGACCGGCACATCGAGCAGCTCGCGCAGCTTCTGCTCGATGATGAAGCATTCCGGCGCCTTGATATCTTCGAGATTAATTCCACCCCAGCCCTTGCCGAGCAGCTTGACGCAATTGATGAACTCGTCCGGGTCTTCGGTCGATACTTCCAGATCAATAGAATCGATATCGGCGAAACGCTTGAACAGAACCGATTTGCCTTCCATCACCGGCTTGGCAGCCAAGGCGCCGCGATTGCCGAGCCCGAGAATGGCGGTACCGTTGGTGATCACCGCGACGAAATTGCCCTTGGTCGTGTAGTCGAACGCCTTGCTCTCATCGTCGGCGATCGCGAGAACCGGAACGGCAACCCCCGGCGAATAGGCCAATGAAAGGTCGCGCTGGGTCGCCATCGGCTTAGTGGCGACGATTTCGAGCTTGCCAGGGCGGCCTTGGCTGTGAAACAGCAGGGCCTCCTGATCGGTGAAGGTCGGACGCTGCCCCACACCGCCGTTTCTACCGCCGTTTTTGGCCGCCATTTTCGATCGCCTGCCGGTGAAGGAGCGCTTTGACGAGCGCGTTAAAGCAAAAGCCCCATAGGACTTTAGCGAAAGCCCCGGTCCGTACTCAAGGACCTCCAAAGCTTACGGCGACCGCAAGTCAACACAGTCCAAACAGTCCATGCAAACTCGCATGCAGCGATGTTTCGTTGCAGCGCATTGAACTCGCCGGCGCGGAAGGGTAATGGCTGAAGCTCACGAGATCTTTCTCCGCCAAGGGCGTCATGATTAGATTCCTGTTTCGTTTCGTGGGCCTGTGTCTTCTGGCCACCGCGTTTGTGCTTTTCGTCTATGACGGGACGAAATCCATCGCCAATCATGATCTCCTTTACACCAGGCTCGACGATGTCTGGGCGATCATCGATCAGAACAGCCTCAACGCCGTGCAAGAATGGCTCAAGCTGAAACTATCCTGGGCGTGGGAGCCCTATCTGCAGCGCGGCTTCGACCTGCCGGGTTGGGTGGTAATCGGCGCCATCGCGACGATTTTGATCCTGCTCGGGCGCAAGCGGAAACCGCTGATCGGCTACTCGCGCGACTAGTGTCTCGAATCCGAAGTTCGTAAGCATTTGTGGCACGTTGGAACGAACTTCATGCGGAGGGCCTTTCGTGCGACGGCTGGCCAGGAACTTGGTAATCCTCGCATTTGCCATCCTGTCGATTCCCTATGTGATCGCACCGTTTTATCGCTTCATCGATCCGGTTTCGACACCGATGCTGCGGCGCTGGGCCACCGGCAAGCGCGTGGAGCGTATCGTCGTTCCGCTTAATCGCATTGCGCCGGCGCTGCGCCTTGCCGTGATCGTCGCCGAGGACGGCACTTTCTGCCGCAACCGCGGCGTGGACCTCGGCGCCATGCGCGAGGCGATGCAGCAGGCGGACGAATTTGGTGAAGCGCGCGGCGCTTCGACGATCACGCAGCAGACCGCCAAAAATCTGTTTCTGTGGGAAGGCCGCAGTTTCATCCGCAAGACGCTCGAGTTCCCACTGGCGCTGTGGCTCAATCTGGTGCTGCCGAAGCGGCGGGTCCTCGAAATCTATCTCAACATCGCGGAATGGGGGCCGAACGGCGAATTTGGGGCTGAAGCCGGAGCCCGTTGGGCATTCGGCAAATCGGCCCGCGACCTCAACCCAGCCGAGGCGGCGGGACTCGCGGCGATCCTGCCTAACCCGGTCCACCGCAGCGCCCGTATTCCGAGCGTGCTGGTGCGCCGCCTCGCCGCCCTTTATCAGCGGCGATCTGTCGAATTCAGTGGTCTAGATGCTTGCGTGCGGGGCTAGCCGGATAGCCATCATTCTTCTATAAGCCGCGTTTCGAGCAACGAAACCGCAGAGAGGAGAGCGGCTATGGCCGTGCCAAAAAGAAAAACCTCGCCGTCAAAGCGCGGTATGCGCCGGTCTGCCGATGCTCTCAAAGCCCCGACCTATATCGAAGACAAAGATTCGGGGGAGTTGCGCCGGCCGCACCACATCGACCTCAAAACCGGCATGTATCGCGGCCGGCAAGTGCTGACCAAGAAGTCCGAGAGCTAATTTCCCTTCTCGGCGCAGTATTGTCTGCGCCCATTCTGTCCCTATACGATCCGCAATTCTTAGCGTGCGGCGCCTGCCGCGCCGCCGCGCCCGCGACGTAAGGCGCTTGAGCGAGGCGGAACATGTTTGCGCTCGGCTTCCCGCTGCTGCTGATTCCTTTCGCGATCTACAACATGATCGCGTTTCTCACCCCGGGCGTGAGCTGGACTTCGGCGGTTGCCACGGTCCAGATGATGTCTGGGCAGGACTGGGTGCTGACCTGGGAGGATATTCTTCTCGCCTTCGCCATTTTCCTGCTGTGGATCGAGCTGATCAAATCAACCAGGGCCGGCTCGCGCAGCATCATGGATCACGTGCTGGCGATGGTGCTGTTCATCGTCATGCTGGTCGAGTTTTTGCTGGTGCAAAGAGCAGCGACCTCGACGTTCTTTCTGCTAATGGCGATCGCGCTGGTGGATGTGCTGGCCGGCTTTATCGTCGGCATGCGTAGTGCGACACGGCAGGTCGAGATCGAGCGGTCAGACCAGGCGTAAAGGCCTATTCGCCGCCACCGGTGAGGCGATCGACTTTGCGTTTCATGTCGTCGAGCTGACGTTTGAGATCGTCGATATCGCCGGATTTGCCGGAACTTTTTTCAGCTTCAGGGGCTTCGCCACCGCCGCTTTCCCGACGCGCAAACGGCGCAAACATCGCAAACGCGCGCTCGAACATATCCATATTGCGCCGAACCTGCTCTTCCAGCGACGTGAACGCGCCGACCCCGAAGGCTTGCGCCAGTTGCTGGCGGAATTTTTCCTGCTCGCGGGTCAAGGATTCGATGGAGACTTCGAGGTAGCGCGGCACCAGCATCTGCATGCTGTCGCCGTAGAACCGGATCAGCTGGCGCAAAAAGGTGATTGGCAGAAGGTTCTGACCCTCCTTGTTTTCTTGCTCGAAGATGATCTGGGTCAGAACCGACCGGGTGATGTCCTCGCCGGTCTTGGCGTCATAGACCACGAAGTCCTCGCCGGTCTTGACCATCGCGGCGAGGTCTTCAAGCGTCACATAGGTGCTTGTGCCCGTGTTATAGAGCCGCCGGTTGGCGTATTTCTTGATCGTGACCGGCTCGGCACTCTTGGTCGCTGTTTCGGACATGAATTTCAGGCTTTGCGAAGAACCCTTGTCGGCGCCGAATATGTGACTTTGCCGCCAAAATAGGCTGTTTCGTCGCTTGCGGCTACCCTTTTGTGATTGCAGGCCATCCGTGCCCGGCGAGGGCGAGGCATGCGGGGCATGCGGCGGCTTTGCGCGCCTTTGCGCCTTGTCGAGGCCCTGCGGCCTCCCTATGACATATGTCAAGGACCTGCGGCCAGCCCGCGTCGTAATAGCCCCAAACAGCCCGGAAGGAACCTGTCATGAAAGACGACGTCGTTATTGTCAGCGCGACGCGAACGCCGGTCGGCGCGTTCAACGGCGCGTTCGCATCATTGCCCGCCCATGAACTCGGCAAAACCGCGATTAAGGCCGCGCTGGACCGCGCCGGCGTCGAAGCGCCGCGGGTCTCGGAAGTGATCATGGGTCAGATATTAACGGCTGGCCAAGGGCAAAATCCGGCGCGCCAAGCCTCGATCAACGCCGGCGTGCCGGTCGAGACGCCCGCCTGGGGCGTCAATCAGCTTTGCGGTTCGGGCTTGCGCACGGTCGCGCTCGGCTATCAGGCGATCGTCAACGGCGACTCTGAGATCGTCGTCGCCGGCGGCCAGGAATCGATGAGCGTGGCGCCGCATTGCGCCCATCTGCGCGCGGGCGTGAAGATGGGCGATTTCGAGATGATCGATACCATGATCAAGGATGGCCTGTGGGACGCTTTCAACGGCTATCACATGGGCACCACCGCCGAGAACGTCGCGCGGCAATGGCAGATCACGCGCCAGCAGCAGGATGCTTTCGCCGTCGCCTCGCAGAATAAAGCGGAGGCGGCGCAGAAATCCGGCAGGTTCAAAGACGAGATCACCCCGGTGACGGTCAAGACGCGCAAAGGCGACATCGTCGTCGACGCCGACGAATATCCCAAGCACGGCACCACGCTCGAGGCGATCAGCAAGTTGCGCCCCGCTTTCGACAAGGAAGGCACCGTCACCGCCGGCAATGCATCGGGCATCAACGACGGCGCCGCCGCAGTGGTGCTGATGAAAGCCAGCGAAGCCGCCAAGCTCGGCAAGACGCCGCTGGCCCGCATCGTGTCGTGGGCCCAGGCCGGCGTCGATCCCAAGATCATGGGCACCGGGCCGATCCCGTCCTCGCGTGCGGCGCTCAAGAAAGCCGGCTGGAATGTTGGCGACCTCGATCTCGTGGAGGCCAATGAAGCCTTCGCCGCGCAAGCCTGCGCCGTGAACAAGGATCTCGGCTGGGACACCAATAAAGTTAACGTCAACGGCGGCGCGATCGCGATCGGGCATCCGATCGGCGCGTCCGGCACTCGCGTCTTGGTGACGCTGCTCTACGAGATGCAGAAGCGCAATGCCAAAAAGGGCCTCGCCACCCTGTGCATCGGCGGCGGCATGGGCATCGCAATGTGCGTGGAAAGGTAGATGGCAGAGGTCAGATGACGGACGACGAATAACGGAGGTTTCCGTTCTCTGACATCTGACATCTGTTATCAGGCAGAGACGAGTCAAAAGACCCGGGAGGCTTACCATGTCCCGCGTTGCACTGGTCACCGGCGGTACGCGCGGCATCGGCGCTGCGATCAGCAAGGCTTTGAAGGCCGCCGGTCATAACGTCGCGGCCAATTATGGCTCCAGCGACGAAGCGGCGCAGAAATTCAAAGCCGAGACTGGTATCAACGTCTACAAATGGGATGTGTCTTCGTTCGAGGCCTGCGCGGCCGGCGTCAAGAAGGTCGAGGCCGAACTCGGACCAATCGATATCCTGATCAACAATGCCGGCATTACGCGCGACACGCAATTGCATCGGATGAAGCCGGAACAATGGACCGAGGTGATCAACACCAATCTCGGATCGCTGTTCAACATGTGTCGCAACGTGATCGAGGGCATGCGCGAGCGCAAATTCGGCCGCATCGTCAACATTTCCTCGATCAATGGGCAAAAGGGGCAATTCGGGCAGACCAACTATTCGGCCGCCAAGGCGGGCGAGATCGGCTTTACCAAAGCCTTGGCGCAAGAGGGCGCGCGCGTCGGCATCACCGTCAACGCTATCTGTCCGGGCTACATTGCCACCGAAATGGTCAAGGCGATGCCGCAGGAGGTGTTACAGAAAAATATCCTGCCGCAGATTCCGATCGGGCGGCTGGGGGAACCTGAAGAAATCGCGCGCTGCGTGGTATTTCTGGCCTCGGACGACGCCGGATTATTTACCGGGTCGACACTGTCGGCGAACGGCGGACAATACTACGCCTGATCGTCCTGCCCGCGGGTTATGCCCTGCTTCATTGCGGCGACCATCCGTGCGACGCCAATTCGTGCTTGGCAAAATCAAATCCGGGCGCGACGGTACAGCCAACCAGCGTCCAGTCGCCGGTCGTCTGCGCCGCCTGCCAGGTGTTGGCCGACACGACGGCCTGAGGACGTAATCCCGCCGAGATGTCGCCGCCGAGCGTAATACGCTCAATGCGGCCGGGTGCGGCAGCGATTTCAAGCTGCATCGGCGCGCCGGCATACCAGTGCCAGATTTCCACGCCATCCAGGCGGTGCCAATGCGAGCGCTCGCCGCGCGCGAGCAGATAGTAGGCAGCTGTCGAGGCAGCGCGGCCATCCGCCGTTTCTCGTACATCGCGAAATGTCTCGCGGAAATGGCCGCCCTCCGGATGCGGATTAAGCCCGAGCATCCTGATGATATCTTGTGCGGTCAGCGCGGGCATTGGAGCGCAGCCTCTTTAAATTGAATCGACCATCAATCGAACATTCTTCTTATTGAGAAGCCGATTTTGGCTCGGTCCCGGATTCATTCCTAGAAACGATTCTTTCGTTCACGAATTTCGGCGAACACTTTCCATGCCGGTGCGCCGCCAAGGCCGAGCGATTTGGCTAGCTCGGGATTGTCGGCGCGCAAAAACGGATTGGCCGCTTTTTCCTCGCCGATGGTCGCCGGGATCGTCGGCTTGCCGTCAGCGAGGAGCTTCCCGACTTCTTGCGCGCGTGCCGCGAGTGCTTTGTTGTTCGGCTCGACCGTCTGGGCAAAGCGAATATTCGCGGCGGTATATTCGTGCCCGCAATAAAAGCGCGTGTCGTCGGGCAGCGCGCGAAGTTTTACGAGCGAGTTCCACATCATTTGCGCGTCGCCCTCGATCACGCGTCCGCACCCGATGGAAAACAGCGTGTCGCCGACAAACGCCAGCTTGTCAGCCGGGAAGAAATACGAAATGTGCCCGGCCGTATGGCCTGGCGTGTCGAACACACGGCCCTCGAGCGCGCCGACTTTCACGGTATCGTTTTCCGCCACGGTCGCATCGACATGCTCGATGCGCTGCGCCTCACGCCGCGGTGCCGTCACGCGGCAGCGGTGATGCGCTTTGAGTTCGCCGATGCCCGCGGTGTGGTCGGCGTGATGGTGTGTCACCAGAATGTCGGTGAGCCGCCAGCCGGTCTTTTTGAGCGCCGCCTCGACCGGGGCGGCCTCCGGAGCGTCAATCGCGGCCGTAGTCCCGCTTTGCGGATCGTGAAGCAGAACGCCGAAATTGTCCTTTAAACAACCGAACAAAAACGTTTGTGCCGGCATGGCTGTCTCGTATTGGCTGACGGGAAAGCGAGCGGTAACGGTAAATGGCGATGCCATAAAGTTAAGTATTCGGCGCCGCCAACCGCAAGGGCGCAGGCGGCGCCGGCATGCTATTTTACCGCCATGGATGTCGTCGACCTGCGCAACTTCTATGCCCAGCACTTGGGCGTGGTGGCGCGCCGCTTCATCGGCCGCGGTATCCGCGCGCGCTGGAACGACGCGCGCACGTTGCGCGTCCTTGGCATCGGCTATGCCACGCCCTATCTCGGTCTGTTCCGCGGCGAAGCCGAACGCTGTCTCGCTCTAATGCCGGCACCGCAAGGCGTGGTGCGCTGGCCGTCGACGCGACCGGCGCTGGCGGCGCTGGTCGAGGAGGATGAATTACCGCTCACCGATTCCGCCGTCGATCGCGTGCTCTTGGTGCATGCGCTGGAAATGTCCCCCGATCCGGTCGAGTTGCTGCGCGAAAGCTGGCGCGTGCTCGCCGCCGGCGGACGGCTCTTGGCCATCGTGCCGAACCGCCGCGGCGTATGGGCCCGCATGGACACGACGCCGTTCGGCTATGGACGGCCGTATTCGCGCACGCAGATCATGCACCTGTTGCGCGACACCTGGTTCACGCCAACGGCATGGGGCGAAGCGCTCTACGTCCCGCCGATCCCGCGACGCTGGTTTTTGCGCTCGGCCGGCGCCTGGGAGCGCACCGGCGCGACCTTGTCCGCACCCTTCGCTGGGGTTCACATCGTCGAAGCCACTAAGCAAGTCTATCGGACCATACCGGCGCGGCGCGAGCGGCGTAGACTCGTTCCGGCGCTCAAGCCGGTGCTGATACCCTCACCGGGTGCGACCGCGATACGCTGAACGGACGTGAAAATCTAGCGGATCACGAACATGGGCATGACGATCAATTGTGATATGGGCGAAGGCTTCGGGCTTTATCGGCTTGGCAACGATGCGGCGCTGATGCCGCATATCCACCTTGCCAATGTTGCGTGCGGCTTCCACGCCTCTGACCCTTCAATCATGCACGAGACGGTGCGGCTGGCGAAGCAGCACGGAGTGAAAGTCGGAGCGCACCCCTCGCTTCCCGACATGCAGGGCTTCGGCCGGCGCGCGATGGTCATCGCCCCTGACGAGGTGGAAGATCTGGTGCTCTATCAGACCGGAGCGCTGAAAGCTTTTCTCGACACCGAAAACATGCCGCTCAATCACATAAAGCCGCACGGCGCGCTTTACGGCATGGCGACTCGCGACGAGGCCATTGCCGGTGCGATCGCCAGTGCCGCGCGCGTATTCGGCGTGCCGGTCCTCGGCATGGCGTCCACCGCGCAGGAAACGGCTTATCGGAAAAAGGGCGTCGCGATGATTGCCGAATTTTACGCCGACCTCGCCTATGACGGCGACGGCAACCTCATTCTCAGCCGCGTCCACGATGCCGTCGACCCGGCGCAAGCCGCCGCGCGCGTTCTGCGCGTTATGCGCGAGCATGTCGTGGCCACGACAAGCGGTCGCGATATTCCGGTGCGGGCCGAGACGATCTGCATGCATTCCGACACGCCCGCGGCCGTTGCGATCGCCGCCGAACTTGCGAAAACGCTGCGACAGCAGGCGGCGGCCTGATCTGATGCGAGGTCACGCCGGCCACGCTTCGGCGGTGACCGCGGCCGCATCGGAGCCGACATAATCGGCGATGATTTGGCTGCCGTCGCGTTCGAGCGCCGCTAGCATCGTCGCCTTGATTTCACGGACCAAGCGAAGGCCGCGAAACACCAGGCCCGAATAAATTTGAATAAGGCTTGCGCCGGCGCGGATTTTGCCGAGCGCGCTCGCCCCGGAATCGATGCCACCGGCGCCGACCAGGGGAAACACGCCCTCCACCCGAACATAAGTTTCGGCGAGCATGCGGTCGGCGAGCGGTAACAGCGGCCGCCCGGAGAGACCGCCTGCCTCGCTGGATTGGACAGCGCGCAGACCGGGCGGCCGGGTCACGGTGGTATTGCCGACGATCATGCCGTCGACCCGGCGCGCCCGCGCGATGCCGACCAGGTCGTCGAGATCGGACAGCGATAAATCGGGCGCGATCTTGAGCAGGACCGGGGTAGGACCGGCGTTTTTAGTCACGCGCTCGCGCGCATCGATGACCCGCGCCAATAGATCGTCCAATACGCCGGCTTGCTGCATGTCGCGCAAGCCGGGCGTGTTGGGCGAAGAAATATTGACCGTGACATAGCTCGCCACCGTGGCGAACCTTTCGATCAATCGCACGTAATCGGCGACGCGATCCGCCGCGTCTTTGTTGGCACCGACATTGATGCCGACGATGCCGCCGGCCTTGGCCCGCGCGGCGAGCCGGCGCAGCACGACGTCGGCGCCTTGCGAATTAAACCCCAGCCGATTGATCACGGCTTGATCGGCGTCGAGCCGAAACAGGCGTGGGCGCGGATTGCCCGGTTGCGGCAGCGGCGTCACGGTGCCGACTTCGACAAAGCCGAAGCCGGCGCGCAGCAGCGCATCCGGAAGCTCGCCGTGTTTGTCGAAGCCAGCGGCAATGCCGATCGGATTGGGAAAATTCAGCCCGAACACCCGCGTCGCCAGCCGGCCGTCATCCGGACCCGCCGGCGGCAACGGTGCAATTTGCAGCAGTTTGGTCGCAAGCCGATGAGCGTCTTCGGGATCGAGCGCATAAAGGAGCGGCCGCGCCACGCGATCGAGCAACCCTATCATGGCGTGAGCTCCGGCAATTCCCGCCGACCGCAGACTTCGTCCGCCACAGGTTTGGTCCATCGAACCGCGGTAAGCGGCAGGGCGGCATAGAGATGGGGAAACAGCTCACCGCCGCGCGAAGGCTCCCATTTCAGCGCCGCGCCCAACACTTCTGCATCGATGGCAACGAGCAATAGCTCACGACGTCCGAAAAAATGTTTGGCCAGAGTTCCGGCAAGCTGCGTGGCGGTGGAGAAATGAATGAAGCCGTCGCGAAGATCGGCCTCCGCGCCGCGAAACGTTCCGGTTTGCTCGGCGAGCCGCCAAGCCGTCCGCTCGCAGATTTTGTAGATCGTCGTCACAGAGAATCACGCCGAGCGCGCCAGCGCGCCGTCGATCATGGCGATGGTGTTGGCGACGCCGTAGGCAGCGACGAATGAGCCGAACCGCGGCCCTTTCTCCTGACCGAGCAGCACCTGATAGAGCATGTTGAACCAGTCGAGCGACACGCCCGGCTTGCCGTCTTTGGTTTTGATCTTGCCGCTCTTGTCGAGAAACGGCTCGCGCCGGCCGACCTCGTACACCATCTCTTGAATAGCCTCCGGCGTCGGCTGCGCCTCGAGTTGCGCCAGCGCATCGCGCAGGTCCAACAGCGCGGTGCGTTCGGCGGCGCTCGGCGCGCGGAACTTTTTCGCCGGCGCCACGAAATCGCGATAGTAGTTGATCGCGTACTCGACCAGCGCGGCCAGTCGCGGATGCGTGCTCGGCGTCACGCCGGGCCGGTAGCGCGTGATGAAGCCCCACAGCGTCTCGGCATTGGCGGCATTCGAGGCGGTGACGAGCGAGAGCAGCATCGCAAACGGCACCGGATTATCGGCGGGCGGTGGCGCGCCATTGTGAATGTGCCAGACCGGATTGCCGAGTTTTTCCTTGGCCCCCTGACGCGGATAGGCATCGAGGAATTGCAGATACTCGTCGACGTGCCGCGGGATGACGTCGAAATAAAGCCGCTTGGCGGCCTTCGGCTCTCGATACATGAACAGCGACAAACTCTCCGGACTGGCATAACGCAGCCATTCTTCGATGGTCAGGCCGTTGCCTTTCGATTTCGAGATCTTCTGTCCGTTCTCGTCGAGAAATAGCTCATAGTTGAAGCCTTCCGGCGGCGCCCCGCCCAGAGTGCGGCAGATTTCTCCCGAAAGCTTCACCGAATCGATCAGGTCCTTGCCGGCCATTTCGTAATCGACGCCGAGCGCCATCCAGCGCATAGCCCAATCCGGTTTCCATTGCAGCTTGCAACGGCCGCCGGTGACGAGCGTCGTGACACGCCGGCCTCGATCCGGGTGTTCGTAGGTGATGGTGCCAGCCTTGGCATCGTGTTCGACGACCGCCACTTGCAGCACGATCCCGCTCTGCGGATCGATCGGCAAAAACGGCGAATAGGTCTGCGCCCGCTCCTCGCGCAACGACGGCAGCATGACTTCCATCACCTGCTCGAAATGATGCAACAGTTTGAGCAATGCATCGTCGAAGCGTCCCGATGTGTAACAGGCGGTCGAGGACATGAATTCGTAATCGAAGCCGAACTGATCGAGGAAAGCGCGCAGCCGCGCATTGTTGTGTTCGGCAAAGCTGTTGTGGGTGCCGAACGGGTCGGGCACGCGAGTGAGCGGCTTGCCGAGATGTTTTGCGACCAGCTCTTTGTTTGGAATGTTGTCAGGAACCTTGCGCAACCCGTCCATGTCGTCGGAAAACGCGATCAGCCGCGTTTTGACCTTGTCCTCGGTGAGCACGCGAAACGCATGGCGCACCATCGAGGTACGCGCCACTTCGCCGAATGTGCCGATATGCGGCAGGCCCGAGGGTCCATAGCCGGTTTCGAAAATCACTTCGTTCTTTGGGCGGCGCTTGAGCCGCGCGACGATCTTGCGGGCCTCTTCGAATGGCCAGGCGTGCGACAGCTCGGCCACTTCGCGGAGCGAGGCAGTAGGGGCTTCGATCGCCGTCATGATTGTTGCCACTCCGCCGCGTCAGGCTTGCGGCGCGAAACTAGCGCCGCGAACCCGAAGTTTCGTCTGAACGTGCCGCAAATGCTTACGAACTTCGGAATCGGGACACTAGGAAGGCCGCACCGCATCGTCAAACGCCATCGGGTCAAACCATCGTCTCAAAACGGGCTGATCGGGAAGTAGCGGAGCCACAGATCGGTGAACCCACCCTTTTCCCAATCGCGAAACAAGGCCCAGTTCAAAGCCTGCCGCAACAGATCATTGCCGCGTTTGACCGCAATGCCCACGCCCTCGCCAAAATACCGGCTCTCCAGAAACGGGCCGCCACGGAATACGCAGCAGCCGGCGGAATCGGAACCATTGAGCCAGAACGCCAGCGTGATTCCGTCGCCGAACAAAAGATCGACATCCTTGTTGCGCAACGCTTCGCGCGCGGCTTCCGCATTGGCGTACGACCGCACCTCGGCCGCGGTGAACATCTCCTTGAGGAAAGCCTCATGCGCGGTGCCAGCGACCACGGCAATTTTCTTGCCCTCGACCAGTTCCGGCAGCACATCGCCGATCGGGCTATCGATGCGCGCGACGAAACGCGCCGGCGTGCGATAATAAGGATCGGTAAAATCGGCGCGCCGGCGCGTGGCCGGCGTGATCGCGATCGAAGCGATCACGGCGTCGCCGCGATTGTCGTCGAGCGCATCGAGCAACAGTTCGAATCGCCGCGCCTGGATGGTGCAGGTGGCCTTGATCTCATCGCAGAGCTGGCGGGCGAGGTCGACGTTGAAGCCGACGGGATTGCCATCGGCGCCTGCATAATTGAACGGCGGATAGTCGAGCTCGGTCAGAAAGCGAATCGACTGGATGCGGGACAGGTCCGGCCGCTCTGGCCGCCGCCGCGGGTCCCAAAAGCCCGGAACGCCGGCTCCCGACGGCAGCGTCACGCCCTCCTGCGCCCGAAGCGGCCATGCGGCGATGACAGTCGCGACCGCAGCGAGCAGAGCCGCCACAAAGACCGCTCGCAGCGCCAGGCCCACAGGCTGTCTCAGTTGGACCACAGCCATCAGAAGTAGCGCCGCAGATCGGCTGCTTCCTGCTCAGGAGTCCGGCTGACATTGAACGGCGCAACAAAATGCCCGTCCTTGTCCATGAGGTAGACCACGGCGGTGTGATCCATGGTGTAGTCGCCGCCCTCGAGCTGCACCTTCTTGGCATAGACGCGATAGGCCCGCAGCGCCGCATTGATCGCTGCTTGATCGCCGGTCAGGCCATGCAAATGCGGGTCGAAATTCGACAGGTAATCTTTGATGACCGTCGGCGTATCGCGCTCGGGATCGACCGTGATGAACAAGGCTCCGGTGCGATCGGCGTCAGGCCCAAGCGTGTGCAGCACCTGCGAGATCTCGAACAGAGTGGCCGGGCAGATATCCGGACAGTGAGTGAAGCCGAAGAACACCAGGAATGGGCGTCCCTTCATATCCTGATCAGTGAATGGCTTGCCGTTCTGGTCTTCAAGGCGGAACGGACCGCCGACCGCGGCAACCGCCGGACCGACCGGTGAAGGCGCGCGGCCGGTGACCAAGAGAATGGCGCTAAAAAATAGAAACAGCCCGCCGAGAAAAGCGGCGAGCAGCAGCATGACACGAGATGTATTCGCCTTCACGAGCGGTTTCCCGTTAGCCAAAGCAAGCGGTAAAGCCGGCACGGATCGTTTCGAAGAACACGGCCGTGCCGTAATGAGCCCAGAGCAAGCCGGTGCCGATGAGCGCGAGGGCCACCAGCGCACCGGCGACGAACAAAGACCCGGAGAGGCGCGGTGGTGCGAGGATTTGCGACATGGCGGACATCCGGCCCGGTTTAGATAAGCCGGAATTGGCCGCCCGACAACGGCGAAAAGCACCGCAACCGCCGCGGTGCCCCGCCGTCCGCTTGCCGGACAATTACTGGCAGATCGGGTACAGCGAACTCAATTCGTGGCCGCGCATCACGATCATTTGCGGCCGCAACCCGCCATGGCGGTTGATCCATGAGCGGATTTCCGGCGGATATAGACGCATGACCAGCGCGCTGCCTTGGCGGGTTGGCACCAATGAACGCGACGCATCGTTGTAATAGGAAGCCGCGTGGAAGCCCAAGGCGGCGCGCCGTGTTACGCAAACGTGTTCTCGTGGGACGATGCCCGTTAACAAGGTACAGGCCGACAGGCACGGCCCATCAATGACAATGCGCTGACCGGTAGCGCGAATCTCATTGAACCTCTGGACATAGGAGGAAACCTCTCCTCCTGGATCACCGACAATGCGCACGTCGGCGGATGCCGCGCACGTCACTAGGGCCGACGCCAGCGCGCCGGCCAAGGCTGCTTGCCATTTCATGGAGTACCCTCTCCCCACTCAACCGGGCGCAGTATTTAACCGGCATTGTGGCAAGAGTTCGGGGATTCCCGGCCTTTATGCTGAAATGACTGCCTGACTTGCCGCACCATCCACAGCAAAGGTGCTATAAGGCACCGACGATTTAGACTGCGGGCTAAGTTCCCCCGCTTAAGGCAAAGATTTGGTGAGTGCTCACAATGGACACGTCGGTTGCGCGCAAGACTAATGTTCCCGATTTCGCGACGGCCTATTACCTGCTGGAAGGTTTGAAGGAGATTGGCGTCGATTACCTGTTCTGTAATTTCGGCACCGATCACGCGCCGATCATCGACGAGATGGCGCATCGTCGCCGACGCGATGAGCCGATGCCGAGCATCATCCGTTGCCCGCATGAGAACACGGCTGCGCACATGGCGGCGGGTTACGCGCTGGTCACCGGGCGCGGTCAGGGCGTGCTGGTGCATGTCGACGTCGGCACCGCCAACACCGCAAACGGCATGCACAATCTGTTTCGCAGCCGGCTGCCGGTGCTGCTGATGGCCGGCAAAGCGCCGTACACCGTCAACGACGAACTGGTCGGTTCGCGCGACACTTATGTCCATTTCGTTCAGGAGCCGTTCGACCAAGCGAGCCTGGTGCGGCCCTATCTGAAATGGGAGTGGACATTGCCTTCGGGCGTGGTCGTCAAGGAAGCGCTGCGTCGCGCGGTCTCGATCATGCAGAGCGAACCGTGCGGGCCGGTCTATCTGATGATGCAGCGGGAGACGCTCACGCAACACTGGCGGGCCGACGAAATTCGTCGCTACACCGGCGAGCAATTTGCCGCCGCATCGGCCGGCGGCGCTGATCCGGAGCTGGTCGCCACCCTCGCCGACAAGATTCTCCGGGCGGAGCACCCAATTCTCATTACCGGCTACGCGGGCCGGCACGAGCATGCCTCGCGCGCGATCGACGCCTTGGCACAATTTGCGGGGATCGCCGTCTACG
>Ga0126383_10001243_pt1 | contig 15688 bp, 19 predicted proteins | sample PanSoiMetPlot_35_FD_96882 | JGI IMG/M metagenome (GOLD analysis project Ga0126383, IMG submission 96882) | Tropical forest soil microbial communities from Panama - MetaG Plot_35 | ecosystem: Environmental > Terrestrial > Soil > Tropical forest > Bulk soil | place: Panama | collected 2016-02-17
ACACCGTCAACAAGGAACCGGGTTGGCGACATCCGGGGACGCGCCTCACCACCGGCTATCGGCCACGAACATTTTAATTAGTACTGAGAGCGGTAGCAGCGTGGCTCCCTGAGTCGATCATCGAGGAAGTCACGCCCGCCACCGCTCGCGGCGCTGATCCGAAGGAGAAGGATTATGGCTACTGTGACTAAACAGGCGACCTCGGCGCTGCCTAAGACCGAGGGGCTGGTGGAGATGAATTGGGACCCGATCACACGCATCGTCGGCAGCCTCGGGATATTCACCAAGATTGATTTTAATAACAGAGAGGTCAAAGAGTGTTACGGCACTTCCTCGATCTTTCGCGGCTACAGCGTCTTCATGAGGGGCAAAGACCCGCGTGACTCCCATTTCATCACCAGCCGAATTTGCGGCATCTGCGGCGATAACCATGCCACCTGCGCCGTCTACGCGCAGAACATGGCTTTCGGCGTTCGGCCGCCGAACTTAGGCGAGTGGATCATCAACCTCGGCGAGGCGGCGGAGTACATGTTCGACCACAACATCTATCAGGATAACCTGGTCGGCGTGGATTATTGCGAGCAGATGGTCAGAGAGACCAACCCCGGCGTGTGGGAGAAAGCGCAGAAAAAAGAAGCGCCGAACGCGGGGCTGCACGGTTATAAAACCATCGCCGACATTATGACGGCGCTCAATCCGTTCACCGGCGAATTCTATCGCGAGACATTGCAAATGAGCCGGTTGACGCGCGAGATGTTCTGTCTGATGGAAGGCCGTCACGTCCATCCGTCGACGCTCTACCCCGGCGGCGTGGGCACGGCGGGCACGATCCAGGTCTTCACTGATTACCTGGTGCGGCTGATGAAGTACGTTGAGTTTATGAAGAAGGTCGTGCCACTGCATGACGACCTCTTCGATTTCTTTTACGAGGCGTTGCCCGGTTACGAAAGGGTCGGCGAGCGGCGCGTGTTGCTGGGCTGCTGGGGGGCGTTCAACGACCCTTATGTTTGCGATTACACCTACCGGAACATGCCCGAGTGGGGCCGGGCGATGTATGTCACGCCCAGCGTGATCGTTGACGGCAAAGTCGTCACCAACGACCTGGTCAAGATCAATCTCGGAATCCGCATTCTGCTCGGCAGCTCGTATTACGAGGATTGGGCAAACGCAGAGACCTTCGTCAGCCACGACCCGCTCGGCAATCCCGTCGACAAACGTCACCCCTGGAACCAGACCACGATTCCCAAGCCGCAGAAGCGCGATTTCGAGGGCAAGTACACCTGGGTGATGTCGCCTCGCTGGTACGACCAGCGGACGGGGGATTACCTGGCGCTTGACACTGGCGGCGGGCCGCTCCCGCGACTGTGGGCGACGGCGGCCAATGGGCTCGTAGACATCGGCTACGTCAAGGCCACCGGCAATAGCGTGGTCATCAACCTGCCGAAGTCGGCGACGCTGCCCGAAGTCTCCTTCGAGTGGAAGATTCCGAAGTGGTCGAACGCCATTGAACGCAACCGCGCGCGAACCTACTTCCAGGCGTACGCGGCGGCCGCGGCGCTCTATTTCTGCGAACAGGCGATGGGCGAAGTGCGGGCGGGACACAACAAGACCTGGTCCGATTTCAAAGTCCCGGAGGAGGCGATCGGCTGCGGCTTCCACGAAGCGGTGCGCGGCGTGCTCTCGCACCACGTCGTGATCCGCGACGGTAAGATCGCCAACTATCACCCGTATCCGCCGACGCCATGGAACGCCAGCCCGCGCGACATCTACGGCGCGCCGGGGCCGTATGAAGACGCGGTGCAGGGCACGCCGATCTTCGAAGAGAACGGGCCGGACAATTTCAAAGGCATCGACATTATGCGTACCGTGCGCAGCTTCGATCCGTGTCTGCCCTGCGGCGTACACATGTATTTGGGCGATGGCAAGACGCTAGAGACGCGCCATTCGCCGATGTTCGGCCAATTTTCAGGATAGAGGACGGACCAACGGAGCAGAACGGAACCGCATAGCCGATGCGTGAAAAGAAAGCATTCAATCAGCTGAGCCGGCGCATTGAAGGATTGGTGGCCCGGATCGAGACGGTGGCCGACCCTAACGCGCGGGCCGCCGCGCTGAATCTGGCGCAGTCCTTGATGGAGCTACACGGGGCGGGTCTGGATCGTCTGATGGAGATCGTGGCGGGAGCGGGCGCTTCTGGCTACTCCCTGATGAACGATTTCGCCGAAGACGCTCTGGTGGCGAGCATGTTGCTGCTTTACGGGTTGCACCCGCATGACCTTCAAACGCGAGTGATGACGGCGCTGGAGAAGACCCGCCCGTTTCTGCGCTCGCACGGCGGCGACGTCGAGCTCCTGGGCGTGACTGATGGCGTGGTCAGCTTGCGGCTGGCGGGAAGCTGCCATAGTTGTCCTTCGTCAACGATGACGCTGAAGACGGCCATCGAGCAGGCGATCTATGAAGCGGCGCCCGATGTGACGGAGATCGTCACCGAGGGACATGACGCTCTGAATGAGCCGGCGCGGCCCAATGGCCTCGTGCAATTGAGCGGATCGTCAAACCGCCACAAGTACGACGAATGCGTAAGCGTGGGCGTCACGAAACAGAACATTCCGCGTTCAACAATGAAAGGAGAGACTCATGGCTAAACCGCGCCGGGCGCCTGAGAAGCCCCGTCCTCATTCGGAAACCGAACGGGAGAAAGAGATCAGAATGCCCGCCGGAAGAGACATTCACCGGCCACATCGGCGCACGCGCGCAGATACCACACCGCGCGACGTCACCGGCGTCAATCCGGAAAAAATGGAGCCGATTGACCCGAGAATGGTTTACATCCCGCCGGCATGAAGCCGGGGTGAAGCCGGCATGAAGTTGGATGAGCGTCGCTGAAAAAGCATCCCAGAACACGGCATTCGCCACGCTCCGCCGACTGGCGACCGCCCGAAAGACGATCGAGCGCTGCGATTTCTGCGGCGCCGGATTGGGCGAAGTCCACCAGCACCTGATTGAGCCGGAGCGGCGGCGATTGGTCTGTGTCTGCGGGGCATGCGCGGTCCTGTTCGGTAGTCAGGGCGAGACCGCTTACCGGCGATCGCCGCGACGCGTCATTTATTTGCCGGACTTTCGGCTGACTGACGCGCAATGGGAGGGGTTGTTGATCCCGATTCAACTGGCCTTCTTTTTTCATAGCAGCCCGGCGGGCAGAGTCATAGCTTTATATCCCAGCCCCGCCGGGCCGACCGAATCTTTGCTCGACCTGGCGATATGGGATGAGATCGCGCAAGACAATCCGGCCTTGAAGAGTATGTCGCCGGATGTAGAGGGGTTGCTGGTCAATCGAATCGCGAAGGCAGGCGCCGCGGGCGTCGGCCCTGAATACTTCATCGCCCCGATTGACGAATGCTTCAAACTGGTGGGACTGATCCGAACGAACTGGCGTGGGCTATCCGGCGGCGAAGAGGCCTGGGAAGAGATCGGCCGATTCTTCGCCGATTTGAAGTCGCGGGCCAATGAGTTCGGGGAGGCGTCGCGTGCCTGACCTTAACTTCGAGATCGAGAGTGTCGCGCCGCAACCATACGCGGCGACCCCGCTGCTCAACTTCAAGTTGCGCGTCAGCAACGCGACTCTCGAGCCGGCGCACTCGGTTATCCTGCGCTGCCAGATCATGCTCGAAGTGGCGCGCCGTCGTTACAGCCATGAAGAGAGTGATCGGTTGCTCGATCTGTTCGGCGCCCCGGGGCAGTGGGACCGCACGCTGCGCGACATGCTTTGGACGAACACGAGCGTCGTGATTCCCGCGTTCACCGGCGACACGACTGTTGATCTGCCCGTCCACTGTACGTTCGATTTCAATGTGGCGGCCACGAAATATTTCGCCGGTTTGGATGAAGACGAGGTCCCGATACTGATGCTCTTCAGCGGGACGGTTTTTTATATGTCGGAAAGCGGCGCGTTGCAGGCGACGCAGATTCCTTGGGAGAAGGAGGCGCGTTACCGGCTGCCCGTTCGCGTGTGGCGCGAGATGGTGGACATGTATTATCCGAATAGCGCCTGGCTGTGTTTGCGGCGCGACGTGTTCGAGCGGTTGTACAGGTACAAAGTCCGCCGGGGCATTCCGACCTTCGAGCAGGCGCTGGAGAGAGTTGTCCCGGACGTGAGAGCGGAGATGGAGGAGCCGAAAGTCGAAGAGCCGAACGCGAAGGAGGCGATTCATTGATGGACCCAAATCTTGTAGAAAGAATCGCCAACGCCGTGCTCTACGAGGGCTATCTGCTGTATCCATACCGTCGATCGGCGATCAAGAACCGGCATCGTTTCAACTTCGGCGTGGTCTATCCGCAAGATTACGGCATGGCGCACAACGAGCCTTTTTGCATGCAGACCGAGTGCCTGGCCGCGGGGGACGGGCGAATGGCGTTGGATGTGCGCGTAAGGTTTCTGCATCTGACGGCGCGCGAAGGCTGGCAGGTCGGGGTCGAGCGTGAATTGAACGCGCCGGCCCTCGGAATAGATGATCTGCTCGCTTCGCCCCGACAAATGAGTTTCGTTTTTCCATCAGAACGGGCGAAACGGGCGAGTGAAACGCCCGGGCAGGAAACGATCAATGGGGATATTGAAATCACCGCTCATCGACTCACGGAGCGAATATTCAAGATCACGGCGCGCATTCTCAACCTGACGCCGCTGGCGGACGCGCCGCATATGAGCCGCGATGAGGCCTTAACGCGCTCTCTGGTTTCGACACACACCATTTTGAACGCGCGCGGCGGCGAGTTTATTTCGCTGCTCGATCCGCCCGAATCGTTGCGCGAGACGGCCTGGTCGTGCCGGAACGTCTGTACGTACCCGGTGCTGGTCGGCGCCGAAGGCGAACGCGACACGATGCTCTCATCGCCGATCATCCTCTATGACCATCCGCAGATTGCGCCCGAAAGCGCGGGCGATCTCTTCGACGGGACGGAGATTGACGAGATGCTGACGCTGCGCATTCTGACGCTGACGGACGAAGAGAAACAGAAGATGCGCCATGGAGACGAGCGGGCGCGGCGGATTTTGGAGCGGACTGAAGCGTTGACCGCCGAGCAATTGATGAAGCTGCACGGCGCGGCGCGCGGCTTACGGCGGGACGGGGCGGCGAATGATGAGTGAATGGGAATGGCGGCTGCTGGAAGAACGAACGCCGATGGATTCGGTCAACGCCGATGGGGTCGAAATCAGGCCGGGCGATCACGTCCGGTTGAAACCGCGAGTCGGCGGCGATGTCTTCGACATTGCGCTGGCCGGGCGCGCCGCCACGATCGAAGCCGTCGAGCAGGATTACGAGGGCCGGATACATTTGGCGGTGACAGTGGATGACGATCCGGGCAAAGACCTGGGGATGCTGCGGCGACCCGGCCATCGTTTTTTCTTCTCGCCGGAAGAGGTCGAGCCATTGATGCCCGGCGGGATAGAAGGGGAAGCGGGATGACGCCGCCGAAGATTCTGATCGCCGGAATCGGAAACATCTTTCTAGGCGACGACGGCTTCGGTTGCGCGGTGGCGGAGCGACTGGCGCGACGCCCGCTGCCGGACGGAGCGCATGTGGTCGATTTCGGCATTCGCGGCTTCGACCTGGCTTACGCGTTGATGGATGGGTACGACGTGACGATCTTGGTTGACGCCGCTCCGCGAGGCGGCGAACCGGGCGCGCTCTACGTCATCGAGCCGGACCTGGACGGATTGAATGAACCGGACGCGCGGGCGATGACGGTCGAGTCCCACGCGATGAATCCGACGCGGGTTCTCGCCCTGGTCAAGGCAATGAATGGGGAGTTGAAGCGGGTTCTGCTGGTGGGCTGCGAACCGGCGACGCTCGGTCCGGAAGAAGGCCAGATGGGGCTCAGTGAAACGGTTGAGGCGGCGGTGGACGGAGCGGTCGAGATTATCGAATCGCTAGTCGCGGAAATACTTGGCGATCATCGTCCGGCGGGCGTTGGCGCAAACCAGATTTGAGAGGAGGCCGGTAACAATGAAATTCAACCTGAATGTTTACCCCTTCGGCATCGGCCGCAGGAAGAAGTCCAATCACCTTTTATGGAAGATTATCGGCGGCGCGGCGCTAGCCGTCGTCGGGGCCGGAGTGATCAGGATGCTCCCGGACATCAAGCGCTACATCCGCATCAGCACGATGTGAGCATGCGTTATCGAGTCGATGCGAGCCGGAGCCAATTCATCGCGCAGGCTTTCGCCAAAGGGCTGCTCTCCGCTTTCGGGCACAACCCGAGTCTCGCCATCCGGAGCTTTGGGGGCGAAGCGGAATTCGATCCCGCCGCGCCAAACGCCGCTTGGGCGCGAATGATCGCCCGCGCCAGTTCACTCGTCGTGATTGATGAGATGAGTGAGAAGGACCGGCATGAGATCGAACGCGTGACGCGCGAAGAGTTACTCGAAACGTCCCGTTACGCCGAGACCGTCTTTCGAAGCGCAGGCGTCGCGTCGCGTCGAGTGTCTGAAGGCCGTTACCAGGTAAGGATCACCGGCGACCTGTCATTGCACGGCGTGTCGCGCGAACTCGCGATTGAAGCGATGGCGACGTTTGAGGGAGATGAACTGCGCGCGCAGGGCGGATTCCGGCTGCGGTTGACCGATTTCAACATCCGCCCGATCTCCGTCGCCGGTGGCCTGCTCAAGCTGAAGGATGAAGTTCAACTCTCGTTCGATATTCTGGCCCGAGCGTCAGGCGCAAGCATAAACGCTAGCCCATAGACGGTTGATGCGCCATGCGGCATTGATCGTCGGCTCGGCCATCAGACGGAAAAATGCACGAGCTTTCCATCGCGCTGAGCATCATCGAAGGCGCCACCGAAGAAGCGCAGCGCCACGGGCGCGTCAAAGTCAACGCAGTGCACCTCAAATTGGGGACGCTTTCTGGGGTGGCCAAAGACGCGCTGCTTTTCTCTTACGAACTGGCGTGTGAGGGGACCGCGCTGGAAGGTTCGCGTTTGGTCATTGAGGAGATTCCGGTCACGGCATTTTGTCAGCGTTGCGAAGTCGAGCGCGCGCTCGCTTCGATTCAACGAATGTCTTGCCCTGTGTGTGGCGCGCCGACGCCGCGGGTCACGCGGGGCAGGGAAATCGAGCTTGTCGCTTTGGAGGTCGCCGCATGAGCGTTATTCCACGCCTGGTCGAAGTCAGACGAAACGCGCTAAAGCAGAATGACGCGCTGGCCCGCGCGCTTCGCGACCGTTTCCGTGAGGCCGGCGTCTGTGTCGTCAGCATGGTCTCGAGCCCCGGCGCGGGTAAGACCGCATTGCTGGAGAAGACGCTGACGGCGATGCGGCGACAATGGCGCGTGGCCGCTCTCGTCGGCGATCTCGCGACGGAGAACGACGCCGCGCGACTCGCCCGGACCGAGGCGCCGGTGAGACAGATCATCACCGGCACGGTTTGTCATCTCGACGCCGCGATGATCGAGCGGGCGCTCGACGATTGGAAGCTCGACGAACTCGACCTGTTATTCGTCGAAAACGTCGGCAACCTGGTCTGCCCGGCCAGCTATGACCTCGGCGAGGAGTTGCGGCTGGTTTTACTTTCAGTGACCGAGGGCGAAGACAAACCGCTCAAATACCCGACAATTTTCAATACGGCGGACGTGGCCGTGATTACCAAAATTGATCTGGCCGGCGCGGTCGAATTCGATTTGACCGCCATGCGCGAGAACATTCAACGGGCGCGGCCCGGCATGCGGATCATTGAAGTTTCGGCGAAGACCGGGGAGGGGATGGAATCGTGGCTGGAATTATTGACCTCCCGGCTTAATCCGCGAGTTCATCAGCCTCCTCGCCAGGACGATTGAACAGTGTCGACACGAGTGCAAATTCTGGTTCGGGGCGTTGTGCAGGGCGTGGGATTTCGCCCTTACATCTTTTCACTCGCCCGGCGGCGCGACCTTCGTGGTCATGTGTTCAATAACGCCTCAGGCGTTTTGATTGATGTAGAAGGCGAAACAAACGCGGTCGAGCAGTTCATCCAAGAGATCAAATTCAACCCGCCGCCGCTCTCACAGATCGAATCGGTCGAACGGCGCGACATCCTCGCTCTTGCCAATCATTCCGAATTCCGCATCGGCGAGAGCGAGTCCGCCGGGCGGAAGTCAGTTCCCATCACGGCCGACGTCGGCGTTTGCGCCGATTGTCTGAGGGAGTTATTCGATCCGCGCGACCGGCGCTTTCGCTACCCGTTCATCAACTGCGTCAGTTGCGGGCCGCGATTTACGATCATCGAGGACGTGCCTTATGACCGCGCCAAGACGACGATGCGTGAGTTTACGATGTGCGCCGCGTGCCGCGCCGAATACGAAAACCCCGACGACCGCAGATTTCACGCCGAGCCGACGGCCTGCGCGACATGCGGCCCGCGGCTTTATCTTACGGACGAGAGCGGGCGTGAGCTTGAAAACGGCGACAACGCGATCGGCCATGCGCAGGGGCTGCTATTGAGCGGAAAGATTCTGGCCATCAAAGGCGTCGGCGGATTCCACCTCGCCTGCGACGCGACGAACGCCGGAGCGGTCCGGCGATTGAGGCAAAGTAAATATCGTGAAGACAAACCGTTCGCGCTGATGGCCGATTCGATTGAGATGGTTGAGGGGCATTGTTCCGTCTCAGCGTTCGAGCGGGACTTGTTGCTCTCAACCCGCCGCCCCATAGCGCTTCTCGCGCGCAAGCCCGATTCGGCCGTCTCGAACCTGCCGCTCGCCGTGGCTCCCGGCTTGAACTCGCTCGGTTTCATGCTGCCCTACGCTCCGCTGCATTACCTGTTACTGGACGGCCTGAATCGCCCGCTAGTGATGACGAGCGGGAACGTCTCCGACGAGCCGATCTGTTACGAGGACCGGGATGCGCTGGAACGATTGGATAAAATCGCCGATTTCTTTCTGCTTCACGACCGGCGCATACACGTACGAGTGGATGATTCGGTCGTGCGGGCGCGGGAGAATAGAGAAATAATCCTGCGCCGCTCTCGCGGCTATGCGCCCCGGGCGTTGAAGATCTCATTCAAATTCGCTCGCGTAATTCTGGCCTGCGGCGCGGAACTCAAGAACACTTTTTGCCTGACGCGTGGCGATCACGCCTTCATCAGCCATCACATCGGAGATCTGGAAAACCTGGAGACGTTTCGCTCGTTCGAACAGGGGGTGGAGCATTTCAAACGGCTCTTCAACCTGAACCCGGAAGTCGTCGTTCACGATCTGCACCCGGCGTATATCTCGACTCAATACGCGATGACGCTCGCCGGCGCCTCGGTCAAGGTCGGCGTGCAACACCATCACGCGCACATCGCCAGTTGTATGGCCGACAACGGCATTGAGGGCGAGGTGATCGGCGTGGCGATGGACGGGCTTGGTTACGGGACGGACGGCCGTTTGTGGGGCGGTGAATTTTTCGTCGCCGGTCTCGCGCGTGCCGATCGCGTCACGCATCTCGAATACACGCCGATGCCCGGCGGAACGAAAGCGATCCGCGAGCCGTGGAGGATGGGGGCGATCCATCTGCGCCGCGCATTGGGCGACGAAATCTTCGATCGGAATCTGGATTTCGTGAAAAGGCTGGATCGGCGCGCGTGGGCGACGTTGAGCCGGATGGCCGAGCGGGGCGTTAACAGCCCCGAAACGTCGAGCATGGGACGGCTCTTTGACGCCGTGGCGAGTCTCATCGGCGTGCACGACGTGGCGTGTTACGAAGGCCAGGCCGCGATCGAGTTGGAGATGGTGGCGGACGAGAGTCAGGATGACAGCTATGAATTCGATTACTCCGGCGTGATCATCAAGCCGTCGCCGGTGATTTGCGACATCGTCACCGATCTTGTTCGCCGCGTTCCCGCGCCGGTGATCGCGGCGAAGTTTCACAACGCGGTCGCCGGTCTGATCCTTGAAGTCGCGCGCCGGATCAGAGCCGAGCGTGGGCTTGATCGCGTGGCCCTTTCGGGCGGCGTCTTTCAAAACCTGTTGCTGTTGAATCGGACGATAAGGCTGCTCGAAGCCGCCGACTTCGAGGTCTTCACTCACAGTCGCGTACCGACCAACGACGGGGGCATTTCGCTCGGCCAGGCGGTCGTGGCCGACGCGCTGATTAAATCGGGTGAGGGGAGGTCTTGAGCGATGTGCCTTGCGATTCCGGGCAGGATTATTGAAATGGTGGACGAAGCCAACGGCATAGCCAAAGTGGATGTGAGCGGCGTCCGTCGCAACGTCAACATCGCATTGCTCGACGGCGCAGGTGTCGGTGATTACGTGCTGATTCACGTCGGCTTCGCGTTGAGCAAGGTTGATGAAAAAGAGGCCGAAGAGACGCTCCGAACGCTTCAGGGGTTGGGGGCGTATGAACCGGAGCTTGAGCAGTTCGAAAGCTCTCTGGATTAAATCGGCGGAGTCGAAGATGAGCAATCTGCCAGATGATTTCTCGAACACCTTTTACCCGTTCCTGCGCGAAGGGGATATCGGCCGCGAAGACCGCGAAGGTCGCGATAGTTTGATGGGGGAGTTGAGCCATGCGCTCTTGGCGAAAGCCCGCGAGAGCGCCGAGGTCAAGGAGCGTTTCTTTGAAGAGAACAAGGAGACGATCCTGCAAGCTTCGCTGGAGATGGCGCGCGCGTTCCATCGCGGACGCAAGCTGCTCGTCTGCGGCAACGGGGGCAGCGCGACAGACGCCGAGCACATCGCCACCGAGTTCATGCACCCGATCACCGTCGGACGCCGCGCGCTGCCCGCGATCTCGCTCACGAACGACGCCGCGACCATGACGGCGGTCGCAAACGACGTCAGTTTCGCCGATGTCTTCCTGCGGCAGATCATCGCGCTCGGCAAAACCGGAGACATGTTGCTGGGCGTTTCGACCAGCGGTAATTCCGAAAACTTGTTGCGAGCTTTCGAAACGGCGAAGCGGATGGGGCTGATCACGATCGGTTACGCGGGCGGCGACGGCGGCAGGATGAGATTGAGCGCCGCGGTGGATTTCTGCCTGACGATTCCGACCGCCAGCGTCCATCGCGTCCAGGAGACGCAGGTCACGCTTTATCACGTGATGTGGGACCTGGTTCACGAATTACTGGGGCATCGCTCGCTGCTCGCGGATTGAAGAGGGCTAGGACAGGCTATGAAATATGTTGACGAATACCGCACGGGCAAAATCGCCGGACGCCTGGCCGAGGAAATCAGGCGGATTTCGGCGCGGATCGGCGACCCGCCGCTCAAGCTGATGGAGGTCTGTGGGGGACACACTCACACGATCTTCAAGTACGGCATCGAAGACCTGCTGCCGCCGAACATCCAGATGATTCACGGGCCCGGGTGCCCCGTCTGCGTAATTCCTTTGGGCCGCGTGGATGACGCGTTGGCGATCGCCAAACGCGAGGGCGTGATCTTCACGACTTTCGGCGACATGATGCGAGTGCCGGGATCGAAGACGAGCCTGCTTCAAGCGAAGGCCGAAGGCGCCGACGTGCGGATGGTCTATTCGCCGCTCGACGCATTGAAGCTGGCGAAGCGGAACCCTGATCGCGAGGTCGTCTTCCTCGCGCTCGGATTCGAAACTACCGCGCCTTCGACCGCATTGACCGTCATGGCCGCCGCTAAAGAGGGCGTCGGTAATTTCAGCGTCTTCTGCAACCACATCATGATCGTGCCCGCGTTGAAGGCGTTGCTCGATTCGCCCGACCTGAAGCTGGAAGGCTTTGTCGGCCCCGGCCACGTCAGCGCGGTGATCGGCGCGCGCGTTTACGAGTTCGTGCCCCGCGAATACGGCAAGCCGCTGGTCGTTTCAGGCTTCGAGCCGCTCGACGTGTTGCAATCGGTGGCGATGATCGTCAAACAGATCGCCGAAGGCAGGGCCGAGGTCGAAAACCAGTACACGCGCTTCGTCTCGCGTGACGGCAATGCGAACGCTCTGGCGGCGATCTGCGAGGTCTTCGAGGCCCGCGATTATTTCGAGTGGCGCGGCCTCGGATCGATAGCTCACAGCGGTTTGAAGCTCAGGAAGGATTACAGCCGATTCGACGCCGAACTGCGCTTCGCCGTGCCCGGGCTGCGCATCGCCGACCCGAAGGCCTGCCAGTGCGGTGAGATTTTGAAAGGAGTGAAGAAACCGTGGGAATGCAAGGTCTTCGGCGCCGCATGCGCGCCAGAAACGCCGATCGGCTCCTGTATGGTTTCGTCCGAAGGCGCGTGCGCCGCTTATTACAACTTCGGGCGATTGTCGAAGCTCGCCGAACGTTCGGCGGTGGCTAAGCCATAAAATGGAATTCACCACTTCACCATTATTCGAGCGTGTCGAGCGCGCGCGACGAAGAAAACCAAGAGTCAAAGACGAATTCATAACGCTTGCGCACGGGGCCGGCGGCAAGGCCATGCATGAGTTGGTCGAAGGGCTGTTTCTCGATTACTTCCGCAACCCTTTACTCGAAACGCTTGAAGACCAGGCCGTTTTTGAAATCGCTGGCGACGGCCGCGCGCCGCGCCTGGCTTTCACGACGGATTCTTACGTCGTCACGCCGCTTTTCTTTCCCGGCGGGGATATTGGCCGTCTGGCCGTTTGCGGTACGGTCAATGACCTGGCGATGAGCGGCGCTCGCCCGCTCTATCTCTCGGCCGGCTTCATCATTGAAGAAGGCTTCCCGGTCGCCGACCTGAAACGCGTTCTGCAATCAATGCGAGACGCGGCGGAAGAGGCGGGCGTACAGATTGTCACCGGCGACACGAAGGTCGTACAGCGAGGAGGCGCGGACAAACTCTTCATCAACACGGCGGGCATAGGCTTAATCGAGCACGGAGCGCGCTTCTCGGCGGCGAAGGTCCGCGCGGGTGATCGCGTCATTCTGAGCGGCTCGATGGGCGATCACGGCGCGACGATTATGATCGCGCGCGGCGAGTTGGAGCTGGAGACTGACATACGGAGCGACGTGGCGCCGCTCTGGTCGCTGGTCGAAGCGATGCTCGAGACGCCGGCGGGGATTCACGCCATGCGAGATCCGACGCGCGGCGGCGTGGCGACGACGCTCAACGAGATTGCGCTCGCTTCTGAAGTCTGTCTGCGAATCGACGAACAGGCTTTGCCGGTGCGTGATGAGGTCAAAGGCGCATGCGAAATTTTAGGTCTCGACCCGCTTTACCTCAGCAACGAGGGCGAACTGGTGGTGGTAGTCGCGGCGGAGGTCGCGGATCAACTCCTAGCGCAGATGCGCCAGCACCCGCTGGGCCGCGACGCGCGCGTCATCGGTGAGGCCCAGGCCGAACCGCCGGGGATCGTTGTTCTGAAGACCGCCTTCGGTGGGACGCGGATCGTGGACATGCTCGTCGGTGAACTGGCGCCGCGCATCTGTTAAGGCCGGTGAGGAATGTCGCGAACGTCGCCTCCCAGTTCCGCCGCCCGTCGGCTTTAGTCACTTGTCGACGCGGCAGCTTCGTGACCAACAACAGTGTTGAGGGGCGCATACTCAACGACCTGGTTTGCGGAGCAATTCCAGGAGGTTCAAATTAGCGCCCCTGAGCTGATCAGGCGTTGGCATCCGATCATCTCTCATCAATCCTTCGACGGCGGCCAGTTCCCGGTCGCGGTTCATGCCGGCGACTGCCCGGACGCGGTTCCCCTTCACGTAGAAAGCTAGGAAATTCTGTGTGGACACATCGCCCTGGAAAATGATCTCGTCCCAGCTCGTGGAGTGGCCAACGTACAAGAGTCCGGCGTCGAACTGCCGCGTCCAGAAGAAGGGCACAGAGTCATACGGGACTGCCTTTCCCGCCATATTGCGCGCCGCGATGCGCCCCTGTTGCAGCGCCGTCCGCCAGTGCTCAATCCGCTGGCGCTCACCCGTCAGGGAAGAAGGGAAGAGCGCGATGTCTCCGGCGGCGTACAAACCGTCGGCGGCCCGCAAGTGTTCATCAACCACCACGCCGCCGTCATTAGAAAGCTCGACTCCCTTGAGAAAATCCGTCGCGGGCTTGACGCCGACGCCGACCACGACCAGATCGGCGTCAATCCTTTCGCCGGACTCAATCTCAACCGCTTCAACTTTGCCACCGCCGGTGATTCGCGCGACCTTCGCGCCGAGTCTGAACCGCACGCCGTTGTCCTCGTGTATCTTTTGGAACAGCGCGCCGATTGCGACGCCGAGGGTCTTCTCGAAAGGCGCCTGATCGGGCGCGACGACCGTTACCTCGAGCCCGCGAATCTTCAGGCTGGAAGCCACTTCCATGCCGATGAAACTCGCGCCGATGACGACCGCGCGCTTCGCCTGTTCAGCGGCGGCGATGATCGCGTCAGAGTCCGCGAAGCTGCGCAGCGTCAGGACGTTCTTCAGATCGCTTCCGGCGATTTGCAGGGCTCGCGGCTCGCCGCCCGTCGCCACGAGCAGCGCGTCGTATGCGAGTCGCTCGCCGCCTTTGAAAGAGATGATTTTCGTCTTCGCGTCAACTTGCGTCGCCTCCCTCCCGCGAAGGACCTCGATCCCATGCTCGTTGAAAAACTCGTCCGGGCGGAGCGGCATCCATTCCGGCTCGGCGTGTCCTTGCAGGTAATCTTTGCTCAGATTTGGGCGGTCATAAGGCAAGCGGTCTTCGCGCGTGACCATCAGAACGCGCCCTCGGAAACCTTCCTCTCGCAACGTCTGCGCCGCCATGTAGCCGGCCGCGCCGCCGCCCAGGATCACAAATGCGCGTTCATCCTGCCGCGCGTCGCGCGGCGTCATCGGCGGCGTGCGGCGATCCTCCGCTTCATCGGGAACGTCGACGATAACGCGCTCGCCTTCGATCTTGACTTCGTAACGAGGCAACGCGTCGAACGCGGGAGGTTCGAGCAGATCCCCCGTCTTCACGTCGAATGAGGCGTGATGCCAGGGACAGATGACTCGCTCGCCGCACAGCGCGCCTTCCGCAAGCGGCCCGCCGTAGTGCGGACAAATCGCTCCCACCGCATGATATTTACCATTGACGCGCGCCAATAAGATGTTCCTCCCACCGGCGTCGACCTGTTTCATCTCACCGTCTTTGAGGTCGTCGGCGCCGGCGACCGTAATTTCTTTACGCTTCATAAGACCTCCTCGTGAGAAGGGTATCACACCATTGCTCGTACCGCCGCAGGTCAACCTCCAGACCCAACCGTTTGTTCGCTATATTCCTGGCTCAAACGACCTAACGCGAGCGCGCTCAGAGCTAAACCCAGATCGCGCAGCGCGACGTCGTAGTAGCCGGGAATCATCAGCAGGTTGGCGATGATCAGACAAAGCCACGCCGCGACGACGTAGGCGAAAATGCGCGGCTTAAACCATACGCCGAGCCCGGCGATGATCTCGATCACCCCGACCAAGTGCATCAGCGAATGACCATGACCGCCAACCATGCTGTTAACAAACGAAGGCAAGTATTGATCCCAGTTGACGAGTAAACCGAAGAACTTATCCAGCCCCGCCACAATCGGCGCGACGGTGAAACCAAATTGAAGAATCCGGTAGGCCTGATAACCGGGATTGCCGGTCTTCACACCCGCTCCCCCGAGCGGCGATGAGCTTGTCTCGATGTTTAATTCCTGCATTTTCATACCCTCCTTTAAAGTTCAAGTAGCGAATTGATGATCCGCGCAATGCGCGAGCGATCTTGAGCATACACCATTACCAAAATAAGTCAATAACATTCTTGACTTATTGTGTTTTCTCCTGGGAGCG